>Ga0180434_10001904_pt1 | contig 28892 bp, 35 predicted proteins | sample SS_ome_7_FD_132453 | JGI IMG/M metagenome (GOLD analysis project Ga0180434, IMG submission 132453) | Hypersaline lake sediment archaeal communities from the Salton Sea, California, USA - SS_1_D_2 metaG | ecosystem: Environmental > Aquatic > Non-marine Saline and Alkaline > Hypersaline >... | reverse complement strand
GGTGGGAATTTTGGAAAAAATCAAAACCAAGGTTAATTTTGTTTGGGAAATGAAATTTCAATCCAGATTCCCACCTGCCTGTTTGGTTGCACACGCCTCTAGTGGTAAGTGCAAATTTATTCAAGGTGCAAATCCTTCGGTTTGATTTCGCAGAGCGAAATTGAATCAAGCATAAAATGCTATGGTTGATTGGCCTAAAGGCCAATTGTATCAAAGATTAAACCTCGCACTCGGCAAGACGAGCCCTGACCCATTCACACGCCTCTTCACTCTTCTTGTCATTTGCCAGACGCAAAGGATTTGTCAGGAGGTCGCCGTGCAAAAAGGAAGGAGAATAACGCCTGGCTGCATCCCAAACTTCTCCCGCTTCGAGACACCCAACCGGCGTCTGAGAAATGACCCACATGAGAGGGTTCCACTCTTGACGTTTCTGGCCAGTGTAGCGTTTCCGTTCCGGACGGCCAAAGGTTCCAAGAGGCCACCGTTGCCAAAAGGGCTCAAGGTAGTCTAGGGGACGTTTTTGGGTTTTGAGAAGCCAGTAGTCCCACCCAAGACCATTGGAGGTGTGGCAGGGACGCCACGTCATGAGAGAGGCGGGACCCTTTTCACATAAAAGTGTCCACACCTCGACTGAAACCTTGCCTGCCCTCAAGAGCTTCAAAAGTTCCCTGTCAAAGAAACGCGCCCAAGCACGCTCAAAGCTAAAGGTATAGGGGGGCAAGGTCGGCGGATCACGTTCGTCTTGGATGGATGAAGTGACGGTTCTCCACGTCTTGGGTTTGGTAGACGCATCCTTTCCATAGGCCGTTGGCAAAGAAAGAGTAAGGTCAAAAAGCCTTGCAAGCCTCTCGGGGTCAGGCCTCACACAAAGATCCAAAACGTAAAAGAGGAAAGACCCAAGTGCCTCGGGGTGGACATGGAAGAGGGGAGCCCTGTCGATGAGGTCGTCACTAAACGGAACCTCAAACAAGACTTGGGCCATGATGGTCGGAGGAATGGGTGTCGGGAGGTAGGGGGCAAGGTCAACCACGGCATCCACTTCTTCAATCGGGTGGGCGGCACACCAGGCCCACACCTTGTGACCATCCGCCAAGACGCGTTGCAGGGTTTCCCTCTTGAGATTCATCGAGGCAGCCAAGTGATTCGTCAGAAGGTCTTCGACAAGAAGAAGGTCTGGCTGGTGGGCCTCCACATAGGTGATGAGAGCCTTTTGGGTGTAGAGGTAGGGCATCTCTTCGAGAGAAAAGACATAGGCAGGAACGTCGCGTGAATGGTCGTCGTCCGGGAAGCCAGGGTGGGCCTCAAAAAGGTAGGCGGGAACGTCTTCCATTCCTTCCTTCACATGCTCCATAAAGGCACTACGAATGTGGGCCAAGTAGTCGTCATCCATGTAGGTCATGATGGATGTTGCGAGGGCGGGCAAGTTCAAGTTGTAGGCCAAAAGGATGGGTGCAATTTCACACACAACTTCGCCCATGAATTGAATCTTGCCCACCTTGGCCGGATGATGGGTGATGCAGTAGGTACAATAGCGCAAGTAACGTGCACGTACCTGGATGGTCAGGCGGTCGTTGTGGAACATGTGACGAAAGGTCTGGGCAGATGCCTTGGCCCGGAAAGCAAAATCAAGAGCCTCGTAAAACAACAAACAAAACACTGTATCCTCCAGTTTGTCTGCAAATTTTGGGTCCACCTTTTCCGTGTAGAGAATGAACCAAGGGAGCCAGTAGCGAATGGCTGTCGTCCGTCGGCACTTGTGATCCGCAATGATGGCTTCAATTGTCTTGGTCATTCGTTTGGGCGTCATTTTCATTTGGTCCAACTTGATGGTGCGAAAGGGTGCCGCCTGGAGGGACTGCCCCGTTCCGGGTTTAAGGCGATCCCACAGGCCAGCCTTGAGCACCTCTTGGATCCACGTCCCCATCATGTCAAAGTTGGAATAGATAGAGTTGGAGAGAATCAGTTGAAAGGTATGCTCATCGAGGATGGCCTCGATTCCGCGTTTGCGGATGAGCTTGTTGAATTTTTTCAAGTTGCCATCACGGATAATTGCTTCTTCCATGGTTTTGATCTAGGAGAGCGATTGGAATGAAGGAGAATAAACACCTCTGGGAAAATCTTTATTATTTTATGGGGCTTGAAAAATAGGGTTCAGCGTCAAAAATCTCATCTCCCATTATATAACAAAAATGGACTCTCCCACCTCGACTGTCGTCTCGGAAGGAGGCAAGGTAACAAACCGTTTTGACCGTTACATTCGTATCATTTTTCATAAACTCTTGACAGGTCATGTCCTAAAGGCTGATGGGGTTGCATGGCTTCACAACCAAATTGTTCATTTCATCGACCGCATCTGCTCAGAGGCATTTCGCTACATGCAAACCTCCAAGCCGTGCCGGGTCACCTTGATGGACCGGGATATGGAACTTGGGATTTTTCAAGTCCTCCCCCACGACATGCGGGAAATGGCCGCGACATTTCTTACCCAGACCCTGGAGCGTTACGACAAGGCTACACGGGTGCGCAACAAGACAAAACGCGCGGGTCTCTATGTCTCTACGGGACGTTGTGAACTCTATGTAAGAAATTTTATTGGCGGCCATCAGATTCGTCGCAAGGTCTTCATCATGGTCGCTGCATGTGTCGAGTACCTCTTGACTGAAGTTTTTCATGTAGTCATGCGAAACCTCGAAAGGGGAGATGGGGAACGTGTCAAGTCTACAACTGGTGTTGATGAAATTGTCATTGTGACTGCGTGTGAAGGCGACCGTGCCCTCGCATCTCTCTTTGGTCTCGCCTTTCGATCGCCTCCAAGGTCACATACATCCTCAACACCCCCAGATGACGGTGTGTCGACACCCGAATCCTGCCGAGGATCAAGTGGTGGTGAGGAAGAAGTCAAGGAGGACGAAGAGGATGAAATCAAGGAAGATGAAGACGTCGAGATGGATTGATCAGTCTACCAAAAAATACCATATTATTCCTTCACCTCGTCATCACCAGATTCATCATCAAGATCCTCTTGAATCGCTTTAGCAATGGCCAGTTTCTGGCATTCGTCGATCCGACGTTCTACCATGGCCAAAACCGTAGAGGCATCGGGAAGTTCCTGGAGAACACACACTTCAAGAACGTCAAGGAAGGACTCCAATTTGGCGGCATAAGATGAAATCACGTCACTCGGAGCATCCTCCTCAATTTCTTCTCCTAGCAATTCGACAAGGCGGTCCATTCCACCCTCTTTCTCAAAATCAACAAGGTCATCCGCCAAATCCGGAGGGACTTGGTGGCCCACCATGTCATCCACTTTAAGGTAGTAGCCCCCTGAAATAACAGTGGCTTCTTCGGCTTGGGTGAGGGATGAAGATGCCATGGGAGGGAAAGTGGTAGTGGATGGATTGAAAGATTGAAAGTTGGGCAAACATCCAAAAGCACAAGTTTTGTCTAGGTCAAGGTCACATCCACAAATCTTGATGCGCTCCAAGACGATTGGTTTAGGTCTTGCACCGATACGGGCAAAATGTTCAACCAAAAGTCTTGGGCACTTCATCCAGCTTGCCCGAATTGCGGGGGGTCAAATGTGTTGCTCCCTTTTGGATTTAATTTCATGTCTCTCAAACACATGCCTGATGATTCAGATGAAGGAGAATCGTCGGGCTAAGACTAAACACAACAAATAAAACACCCTCGAGATACTCAATAAGATACTTCATGCATAATTGTCACCCTGTAATAGTTTCCATCTTTGGTCTTGACCATCTCTGGCATCACACTGCATTGGCCAACCTTGGCAGCCATGTGATTCAGAATACGTAAAGAGGTTCTCAAGAGGGCCGCGTCGGTCCCTGACACCCGCCCATCATCCGTAATGCCAAGATAGTAGATGGCCTTTCCCATGCCTTCACGCAAGCGGAAACGGAGTTGGGTTACCAAGGAGGTAAAGCGAGGCTTGGTCAACTTGGAGATTTTAATCTTGTGCTCTACACACCCTTCTTCGTCAATTTCTGGAGGAACAACCATTCCTTCACCCACCTCATCAAGGCGAGGCTCAAGGACCGCAGTTTCTATCAAGGATTCCACTTGTTCGATAAACGGGTCCTCCATGCAATACTCTGGCGATGAAGAGTCTGACATGGACTGGAATGAATGTACAAAGTGGTCTAAATTGGCATCCGCCATCTTTTTATTAGAGGTCTGGTCAATTGAATATGCACTTTAAAAATTTTAACTTGAGTAAAATGATCTTGTATTGTAATGTTTCAAGCCCAGACCCCTAGGGGTGAGGTGATAAGACACCAAAGGTGTCTGACGGCTTTGCCGTCAAATCACATTTATGTGCCCTCACCTCTAATATATCATTTTTGATGTTTCAATACATTCCTCCAACTTGTCCAAACAGCCGTCCCCAGAATCAAGACCTGGACTAAAGGAGCAGCCATGTTGCAACCCATCAGTCTTGTGGTAGCAACCCTTTGGTCTGACGAAGCCGCCACGTTTTTAGTCAAGGCCCTTCACGACCTCCAAGCCGCCAACCTTCAGTGGTCGTTTGAAGTCATTGTCGTCATTTGTCATGCGACACCCCTCAAGGGAGAGGACATCCCCACGGCGCCGACCGGTCTCCCTTTCACCACACGCATCTACCAAACTCATTCCACCAACTTGGAGGAAGGGGAAGCTCTTGGGGCATGGCTTGCCTATGGGGACGTTTTGACCTTTTGGCGCTTGGGAGGCGATCTCGGATGCCTTCCCGTCTGCGATCCAAGCCATGCCGAGTCACACGACGTGGTGTTGGGGTGGGGCCCCGTGTGGGCCGTGGCCAAGCGTACCTTTTGGAAACGTCGTCTTTTTACAGTCACGGAAGCCTGGCCTTCTGAAGTTTCCTTTGTGGATCTGGGACCACCTCCGGAGGTTCCTATCCCCGAACCCGTCGAGATTGCTTCCTCGACCCCGCCAAGTGATTCCAAGGCAGTCAAGGAGACGGAACTCCTTGAAGAAATCAAACAAGGAAGTATTGATGACAAAGAGGAAGACGAGGTTGAAGGAGACATGGGGGAAAACGAGGTTGAAGACGACAAGGAGGAGAGCGTCAAAGAGGAGCCCGCTCAAGAGCTTGTTGTTCACCTCGATCCAACTTCAATTGGCGAGGAAATCACGGAGTCTTCTTCCAATCCCATTCTTCCACGCCACCCCCTCCCCATCAAGACGTCCTTCATCGGGTCCAACTACCGTCAGTGGAAGTGGAAACACCTCAAGTCCATTAGGATGGCCAAGGCAACACCCTACGCCGTCTACTCGTGTGTCTTTGGCTACCCAGGGGCCTCTTGCCATTCCATGTCTTCTCAGAAAGACGTTGTGTCGGACGCCATCTTTTTCACCGACATGCCATGGCCTCGCCGCAACAATGGATGGACCGTTGTCTACCTTCCCAACCTTTTTGTCTTTCAATCCTCTTGCCGAGACCCTCCTCAAACCATGTCGCGCATTCCCAAGCTTTTGCCGTGTGAATTTTTGCCCCACTATGCAGCAACCCTCTACATTGACAACAACATTATTGTCAAGCGCCCCATTTCACGCATGATCCGTATCATGTTGGGGAAGAAGGAGTGGGGTGCCTTACGCCACAAACGTCGCCATTGTGCCTACAAGGAAATTGATGCATGCATCCGCCACCACAAGGACCGCCGCGATTTTCTTGAAGCCCAGAGGCGTGCCTACCTTCGTGCCAAACTTCCGCGGGGAGCAGGCCTCGCAGAAAATCCAGTCATTGCACGTGTCTCCTCTCCCCGTGTTACAAAGATTTGTCACTTGTGGTGGAATGAAACCCAACGATTTTCCAAGCGTGACCAGATCTCCTTTGCCTTTGTCGCCTGGAAACAAAAGTACTGGCGCCACCTTCACCTTGCCCCAAGATCCTACCTGGGAGGGCGTGAAGCCGGAGCCATTTGCTCCAAGGGGAGTAAGATGGGAAGTGGAATCACGGGGAGTATTCCGATCAGGGGATCCAGGGTCACCGCCTTTGCTACCGGGGGACGTCGGTCCACCCGTTCCACCAATACGCAAAAATCAGCTCAAAAGAAATCAAAGCCCAAGGCGGTGAAAACCAAGGGCCACATCACACGTTCTCGAAAACTTGAACGCCTCTTGGCGCTTGTTCGAAACAAGTAGGTCGTAATGCCAAAACGCCAATTTTAATCCCCGTGATTTCCTCGGCCGTCTTCTTGAGAAAATTTAATAAAACCAATGACTCATCAACCTGTCTCGAGTGAAAATTTTTTATTGGATGCTTCGATCGACTATGTCGGAGAGCCAAGAACAGCACCACGAAACGCCTTTCAGACAGAGCTTCGAGAAGCTCTAAAGGTTTTGACCCTTGCAAAATTTCTCAAAAGCGTAAAAGGTTGTAATTATACTGGGTGTGTTGTTTGGTTTGGGAAGGGGATGTGGAAAATAACCCTCCTGGCGATCCACAAGACCAAGGCGTTCAACTTTTCAACCTTGCCACCTGATCAAAAGAAAGAGTTGGGGAATGGCCTGAAAGCCATAAAAAACCGTCTAAGATTATCCAAAACATTTGTTGACTACCTAACCCTGTGGTCCAAGGCCGGAGGCCCGAAATATTCCAGGACAACTTCACAAGCTCCGGTGAGCCTTTCTCCTTCCCCATGCTCCGTTGTGGGCGGCGTTTTATGGGGTGAAGGGACACCACAAGCCAAGAATTATTCTGCCTCATGGCCCACCATGGAGGGCGTCAAATGGAATGGAAATTGTGGCTACTTTGCAGACAACTTATTGCCACCGACCCGGATATCGACCCGTATATCGACCCGGATATACCTTGGCATTGTTATTTTTGAAAAGGATTTAAAGCCTCAAGAATTGGCCAATCTTCCGTTTTTCGGAGCCTGTGTGGACCGGGTAACGTCTGGATGGACTCCAATTACTTTTGTGACAAGAGTCGGGGGGAAGGTGGCCAGAAGAGGTTTTCATACAAAAACTGAATCCAAAAAGACTAACAAGCAACCAAAGAAAGTGGAAACCTTACCATCACCTTCTATGAAGAGGTCAAGGTCACCTATCCAAAAAACTCGGATAAAATCCAAACAGCACAAGGCGACCTCCTTTTTGGACCGCTCCTTGGATGAGCCTCTTATTGATCTGGGGCTTTCCAAGACGACTCCATCCCTTGATGGTCCTGTCATTTCTCTTGGTCCCTCCCCCCTCGTCAAAGACATTCTTTCTTCCATGGATTCCGTTTTGGAAAAATACAAGGTGTAAAAGAGGTGTGGTATTATTGTTTAATTGTCACTAAAGGCACGTGTTCCACAGGGCTTTTGGCCCACGGGAATCGTGTTGGCTGCCGCATTTCCAGGGTTGCAAGGACGGGCAATAAAGTTCAACTCGGCCTCGGGAGAGGTATCTGCAAAAATCAACCCGGCGTCAGTGTTGGCAAGAGCAAGACGGGGACCACCGGGGAAAAATTCCCACCGAGGGTAGGCACACGAGTCAGAGTCTTTGAGCAAAGTCCACAAGAGGGTTCCCAAGGTGGACAAGGTGACTTGGCGGCTGAGGTCGGAAGACATATTTTAATCTTTCTCAAGGTTTTTGTATTTATGGTCTTGGCAGGGAAACCTTCAAGGATCTATTTACAACAAAGGCTTTATCCCATTGCAGCTTATGATTTTTAACTTATGGCTCATCCAAACACCCGAGCTTCTGCTGCTGCAGAATCCATCCCACACTTGAGGAAGCGATCTTCCCACTCGGCAAGGACACTCGTGGCTGCCTCTCTTGCATCGTCCTTCATGGTTTCGGGAATAGCTTGGTAGGTGGTGGCCATTGTCTCAAGAAAAGTGTCAACAACCTGTCTGACTGCCAAATCACCTTCCTCTCGTCCACCTTCCACCACAGCCAAGTGGCTGCAAATGGCATTGACCTTTTCCAAGGAAGTGGATGTCGCCTTCAAGGTTTCTACGAGGGCCGTGGCCGAGGCATGAAGCTCATGCTCATAAGGTCCTTCCAAGCCAAACTCTTCTGGAGTGAAATGAGCTAGGTAAAACGCCTTTTCCACCTCTACAATTTGTTCAAGCCTCGGGTCCATACCCAAGCTTATAAGAAATGCACGCATTTCTTCACGCCCCTTGGCCAACATAATAAAGTGTCTTCGTTTCATTTCACTCACCTCTTCTGCATCCCACTTGACCAAGAAAGCATCAAGAGCCGACATTTTGTTAAGTGGTAAGAATTTCACCAGAAAATCATCGAGGAATGAATTTATTCAAGCGTAAAATTGAACAAATGTTTTGGACGTCTTTGCAGCTTCTAATGAAAAGGAAGAATAACGGTGACCCACAAACCAAGAGGCGTGGCGTGCCAATTCGAAATCCAATGCCGAACGCCGGGTGTAATCCAATGCTGCTGTCGCAGGTAAAATGCGGTTTCGGCAGGTGACTTTCCTCTGAAGGGTTTTGGACCAAGTGGCACACAAAGCCTCCACCTTTGCACCCACTAAAACCAATTGCTTGGGAAGGTCAGTCTGATTCGCAACCAGTTTCAAGATGCGGTCTTCATCCCAATAGGTGACCTTGGCTCGCCGTTGAGCATAGGCTTTCCAATCGTCTTCGGTACGGAGGTGAATGACCCCATAACCGTTGTCGAGACTCCCAAGCATTCCATGGACGAGAAGTCGAAGAGGTTTTGCCAAGACTGCCTTTGCCATAAAATCCTTGTAGAGAGGCTCTTGACTTCTCCCACGAAGCCATGACCAAAGATCATCCGTGGACGTGAGGAGGCGACGATGGTTGCTTGGCTTGGGAAGGCGGTAGCCGAGAGCCTCTTCGGTAGCCTCCAAGTCAAAGAGGTCATGGATGGTCAAGGTGCCGTCTTTGGGGTCGCGCCCCCAGGGGATGGGTGGCCACTTGACATGACATTTTTGCTGGTGGGCCATGGTCGCCAAGCCCGCTAAACACATTTTGATATTGGTAAAACCAGGACGGCGTTTGAAGCCGCCAGTGACATACATTTTTATTAAGGACTCCAATAAGAGGGGGTGAAAAATAAATTTATAGAAAAAAGACTCAGATCAAAAAGTTGGCAAGAGCCGTAAAGTTGGGGGTGCCGAGGCCCGTGTTGGCGTCCCACCCCTTGGCACGTCCCTGGAAGCCATAGGGACAGCAAGTGGATTCGGTGCAATTGTTCCACCCAGGAATGGGGTCGTTGAAGCAAGTGGCACATGTTTGGGCCGCCGTGTATAGGGCCGGATTGGCAAAGCCGAGCTGGGGCTGGCCGTGGGCGTAGCGAAGGGCATTCAGACGAGCAATGATGGCACCAATGGTGGGCCCAGAGGCAGACGTTCCATCCACCGCCATGGGAGCACCGTTAGCAACCACGTAATAATTGTGGCCATTCGCGGCGAGATCCGGGTAGCCACGGCCCGACGTATTAAAAAGTCCAAAGGGCTTCGACGCAGACTTGTCGGCGAGGTAGTCGGGAACGACATGGTCTTGGTAAAAGGGTCGGGCCGATACATTGGAAAACCCTCCACCGGCTGTCCAAAAGCACCCGCCAGGCCCACCATTGTAGCACATGCCTTCATGGCCACCGTGGGCACACGCGGCCGTGGCGTTGCAGAGGGGAGGCTTTCCGGCCTGATCGCGCCAGAGGGTGAGGTTGTAGAGAGAGGTGGCACCCGCCGAAAGGACGTAGGGAGACGCCCCCGGAAAGACGGCATTGAGGGCAGAGGCTCCATTGCAATTCTCATTGGTGCGTCCCGGTGCGCCCGCATCGCCCGAAGACACAACAACCGTCACCCCGCGAAGGGCAAGCAACATGAGACGGTCATTTCCGTGGCGGACATAGGCATGGGAGTTGTTGGTTCCCGTGATGGTTCCTTGGTCATTCTCCGACCATCCCCATGACCAAGTCATCACTTCAGGGAGGGTCTTGTGGTCGAGCATGTCTTCGACCGTGTCAAGGATCCAGCCTGGAGTTGTCCAAAACCACATTTGGACGGCAGGGGCAAGACCCGCTACATAGTCCATGTCGAGTGAAGATTCAATGTCGGCATAGGAATCCGAAAAGGGTCCAACAATGTGGTTCTTGGTGGGCGAGTGGACGGGGAGGCCAGTTGCCTTGGCAAAGAGCGCAAGGTCGGATGGCAAGAAGGACGAGTCGTTTTGAAACTCGGTAGGACCCGCACCCACAGGTTCATGGATGGAGTAGTCCACGTCGTATAGGTTTTGGAGGGTTTGAGGCAAAACATAATAGGAGGAAGGACCTTGACGTACCTTGGCTCGGACCCGATGGGCCGGGAAGCGATGCTCCGGCCCAAAGCCATAGGCATGAACCGAGGAGGGAAGCTCAGCCATCAAGTCGTCAAGGACGTCATTGGCTTCGGCGGCAAAACACGAGAGGGACCAACAGGCTTCCGAGGTGCATGAACAAAAGACGCCTTCGTGGAGTGCCGTTTCCATCCAAGTCTGAACTTCTTCTGGGGGATAGGATGGGGCAAAGCGTTTAGTCACCTCATCACGACTCAACCATTGACCATAAGAGGGTGAAGAGAGGGTGGAAACCTTTTCCAAGAGGTCTTGACCCCCTTGGGTATCACGGATGGGGAGAGCCACACGAAAGGCTTCACGAAACTTTGCAAAATGACTCGAATAAATCGAGCCGCTTGCACCACAAAGAGAGGCAAGGATGACAAATGCAAGGGATGCGAGGACACGGAGCATGGAGGAGTGAGGTTTGGAAGTGGTAGAATCAAATAACTATAGATTTTATTTATATTTTTATATACAGGAACGTTCCTCGTAAAAGACCCTTCACACAACATTGGATATTCTATACTCCACCTCTTCAAGGAACGTTCCTCGTAAAAGACCCTTCACGTAACATTGGATATTCTGTGCATCCACACACAGCACTTTCTCACTTTTCTTCCCCTCCTCTCCCCTCTCCTCCTTTCCCAACCATGTCGTTCCACCCCGTCGTTCTCCCTCTCCCTCCCCCGCCTTCTCTCCCTTCCCCATCCCACCTCTCTCTCTTCCCCTCCCCCTTCTTTCACGTCCCACCCATGAGCAAGCTGGGCCACGTCGGACCCCCGCTGACCCTTCCTTCGACAGCCGCCATTCCCCCGCCTCCCCTGTCAACCAAGCCGACCCTTCCACCTCCCGCCGCTCCTCCCACAACCAAGCCTACTCCGCCACCAACCAAGCCTACTCCGCCACCCGCCGTCTCTGTATCGTCATCCTGGAAGAAGAGCAAAACTCCCAAGCACACCCTCACTCCCGTCAAGAACCAGCGGCCAACCAAGCGCATGCGGACGCGGATCGACCAGATCGTCACAGACGTCGCTCAGCGCCTCATCTCTTCCGCCTCCCCGGCTCCCGTCTCGACCCCGGCTCCCGTCTCGACCCCGGCTCCCGTCTCGACCCCGGCTCCCGTCTCGACCCCGGCTCCCGTCTCGACCTCGGCTCTCCAGCCCATCGAACACTGCACGTCGTGTGGCGACCGCTTTACTTCGAAGCGCAAGCCCACTGCGTACAACAAGTGCTTCGACTGCATCAGCGGCCACGACCTCACTACCTGGAAGCAGCGTGGCAAGGGCACCGTCCGTGCCTGCAAGCTGTGCCACTTTGTCGGTGCTACCGGGACGTTCTTCCCGGACATTTGCCAGGCCCAGGTGTCTACGGTCCCCGAAAAGACCTACACCTGCACCCACTGCAACGAGCAGATGTCCCAGTCCAAGATGAAGACCCACGTCTTCAACCACAAGCGCGATCTGAACAAGAAGAAGAAGACGACAAAGATCATGTTTCAGGAGACGTCCACCACCAAGTTTTACTTTGTCGACAACCAGCCGGCGTCAGAGTCAGACATTTTCAACGTCAAGACGTCGTCGTCCGGTGTCATCCCCCACCTGGCACGCAGCCTGCTGCGCATGACAACCCTCTCTCCGTCGTCACCATTTTCTGTCGACAAGGTGTCGGTCGCCATCACCGATGCGCTCAAGATTGACGCGGTCGACATGAAGGACGTCGACGTTGGGTCGATTCTCCACGAGACGTCTGAGATTCTGGACTCGTGGATGCACTTTGACAAGGACCGGAACGAGATGCGTCGCAGTTTCATGGACGGACGTGTTCGCTGCGCAGCCCACAAGCACATGTGCAACGCGCAGCGGTCCATCATGGATCTGCCACGCGGCAGCCCTGAGCGCAACAAGGCCAAGTTCAGGTTTTCGACCATGCACCGCTTCCTCAACGGGTCGGTCTACCACTTCAACCGTGGGGGGTCCAAGAACATCCAGGGCATTACCGATTCGAGCGACCTCATTCCTCTGGGGCGCTACGGAGACTTTGCCGTCCAGCCTGTCAACTACAAGTCTGCCCTCGATGGCGTGAAGAACTTCATTGAGACCATGTGAAATTATATTTTATATAGATAGAGATCTAGGGTATGAAAAACAATTGGCCCTTGATATCGCCCTTGGTTACATCGCCGAGGGGAGAAATAACGAGATCAGAATCAGTAGCATCAAAGGACGACACAATGTTTTCACGATTGTCAATGCGAAAGGAGCGGGAAAGGGATGCATCGGCCAAGCCCCACTTGGAACATCCCTTGACCACCTCGATGGCTCGACGGCCATCCGGCCGAACATTCAACACACATTGGCCACCCTCGACTTGATCTACCTGGCGCAAGAGGTAGTAGACCATCGCCTTTATCTTTCCAAGGGCCTTGATTTAAATTTAATAGACTTAAACTAAATTTAGAATTTCGCCAGAAAAGATAAAACTTTATCCCCCTTTTCCATGGCGACAAGTTCTTCAAGTGACACCGATCCAATCAAGACTAAGCATGCCACCAATGACTCAGAAGGAGTCACAAGGATTCCCCTGAACCTTTTCCGCAAGGAACCCGGAAGGAACGTCTTTCGAAGTGACATTGAAGAGAAACGTGCTTGGGAACAATTCTTTTGGACTGCCGAGACTGTGGATGGCTTGATGAAGGCATGCCGGTTTGTCTATGAAACCAAAACATGCTGCCTCTTTACACCTTCTCTTGCCTATGCATGGCATCACGAGGGGCGTGACGAGACCCTCCTCGACATTGACACCCGCTTTGCCTCCCTGCCCTCCTTTCGCTACTACGACGTCACAGACCCCTATGACTTGGACAAGACCTTTCATCTCTTGATCCTTGACCCGCCCTTCTTTTCCGTTCCTATCGAGAAGATTCGGGAAGCCGTCGATAGGATCACCGAGGGTGACTTTTCTACCAAGCTCATCATTGGCTTTTTGACCCGCGCCGAATGGCGTTTGCGGACGGCCTTTAAACCCTATTGCCTCAAACCGACCGACTTTCGGATGACCTACGCGTCCATCAAGCCCAACAAGTGGAAAAACTTTACCCTTTATTCAAACATTGACTTGCCAGGAATTCGTAGGAAAAAGGAATAATTTGAACCTCACTTTTTCTTCTCTCGACTATTATGGAACCACAATCATATACGAATATGTGGTAGCGCTCCCTCCACCCAATCTCCTCCTAGCAAATCACACATTCCTTGGTCTCCATAAGTTACGGTAAAGAGACTTTGTTCTCACAAAAAATCAAGTGATCAAGTGTATGTTTGGCAAATCTTGAAAGATTTTCAAAAACCATCACCTGACATTATCATGGGTGGAGGACCCTCAACCTTGACATTGCCTCCGAACCAAACTCAATACAAGTTACCGAGTCCAGCAAAAACCTCTCCACTGACTTGCCTCTCGATTCCTCGGTTTTGGGACAAGGAGTGGAAGGAGGTTCCTTTGGCCTCAACAAGATGGATGGAGCAGACGTGTCATCGTCTCGGCGTGGGTCTTTGCCAACTTGCAAGGGTCGATAACAAGACCATCCGCTTTGGGTCTTAGGATACCGATGGATCGCCCGATAATGGAAACTTTGGTGCCTGGGTGTAGTCATCTGGCAAGGAATAGGCCTCTCCGTGAGATGCGGGAAAGGGTCTACACGAGGTGAGATACAAGCTCAAGGAAAGGGTAGGAAGAAAGCCCGAGAGGTGAAGCCCGACAGGTATTTTGTTTCCTAGATGGTGTATGACCATGTCCTTCAACCTTCTCAAAGAGGTTCTTGCGCCGATAGCGTCCAAGACATTGAACAAGATAGACCATGATAGAGGAGTTTTGTCGTGAGAGGCTAGGTAGACTTTTCCTCCCAAGGATTGCTCTTTTGACGTGGATGTCGTAAAATCCAAGTAGGGTTTGGTGCCGCTTGCCGTGTCACAATGCAGGGTGGAATGGGAGTCTGGGTCCACAGATGGAGGAAGGCCATCAACCAAGTCTTCCGGAAATTTACTTTCCGCCTCTCCCTGCGCTTTCACCATTGCTTCAATTTCTTCCTGAGAAAGGGAAGGCAAAAGGGGTTGGATTGTTGTCATTTTCATTTCAAGGTTCTTCACATAAACCACTTCCGGGTTCCAATGCTTGATTGGGGTGGGAATATGGCTAAATCTTGGAAACCATGGCGGGGTGAGAGAGCCGAGGGTAAAGGAGGGACGTTCCCAGTCGAGGTTTGCACCATCCGTATAAACTTGGATGTCATTGGCTTCCTTTGAACCGCTCCAGTCTTCAAAGGTTTTCTTTTCATGACGTAGGTACCAAATTTTACCAGTGACCAAGTCAAACACGAGTGACTGGGCTTCATAGGAAAAAAGTTTTGTGTCATCCAGTGGATTCACTCGAAAGTCCAGCTTTAAGTAGCTTGGGGTTTTGACAAGGTGGATAGTGTCTTGCGGCAAAAATCTAGAAACAATGGGAAGCCAGGAAGACAAATTCAATGATAGACTGGCTTGGATGGAGGGTAAGGAATGAAAGACGGCTAGTGGAGACGCTCGAAAGGGAAAGAAAGACTCAATTCGATCAAGCAAGCCAAGTGCAAACCGAGGATCGTCTTTGAGGTAGGCAAAGGCATACATACGATTAGGAAAATGGTTCGAGTCATGCAGGCTGAAATCCGTAGAGGGATGATGGGCTAGCAAGGCTGCTTGGCTCTTGTGTCCTAAACGCAGAGCCAGGAGAAAAGGGGTGTCTCCCGTCTTGACGAACCGTGGATGAGAATAGTTTTCAGGCAGAGCGGCAAGGCAAGATCGGAGAGCCTCCAAGTCATTTCTAAGGATAGCTGTCCATATATCACTCATTTCAAAATGTGTTTTTCTTTAATTAGAGTAAGTTTGAAAAAAATCTGCTTCAGTACAATACCTTTCACCTACCTCACCGATGCAGCTCATCCTGAAAACCTTGACTGGAGAGCATGTCACAATAGAAGTGGAACCCGACCATCGTGTCCAAGAAATGTACTCCCAAGCTTCTGCCAAACTTGGGGTGGAAGAGTCGAAGCTTCGCATCATTCTCCTCGGAGAACACCTGGATGACAAGACGGCACTCATTGGTTCCCTCCGCCTGCACCACGTCTCATGTATCCACGTCGTCATTGCTCAAGATGGCACAAAAGAATGAAAACAAGAGAATATATTATCGTTCCGAGTACAAAAATTCTACTCGATAAAAACACGAGTGCCTTTGACAGAAATTCGGCCATCACGCCACCATTCAAGGGCTTGGATAAGGAGACGTCCCTCCGCGGCTTGGACCTTGGCCTTCAAGGTGTCGACCGTGTCGTCATTGAGGACCGGGAGAGCTTCTTGGGAAATGATTGGACCCGTGTCCGCGCCCTCATCGATAAAGATGAGGGAGGCGCCAGTCAACTTGCATCCACGCTCAAGGACCGCCTCGTGGACATTGAGGTCGATACCTCCGGCAAAGGCAGGCAAAAGGGATGGGTGGATGTTCATGACGCGGTTGCGCCAACGCTCCACGAAGCCTTCAGACATCAACTTCATGTAGCCAATGAGAAGGACAAGGTCGACGGCATGACCCTCAAGTAGGTCAGATACCTGGGCGTCATAATCCACTCGCTTAACACCCTTTGGGTTCAAAAAGACGGCGTTGAGACCATGACGTTTAGCGCGGGCCAGGATGCCAGAATCTTCAACGTTGGACAAGACGAGAGGGATTTCAATTCCGGTAAGGCTCTTGGCCTCGAGAGCGTCAATGATGGGTTGGAGATCACTTCCCCGTGTAGATCCAAGGACAGCAACACGAACCGGCATGGTGGACATGGGTTGGTCAAATAGAAATGTGGAAATAGTGGGAAATAGATAAAACCCCTCTACAAAAAAATGCCAAAAACCAAAAAGGGAGGAAAGAAGAGTGGACGAAAACGGCGTGAGGATGGTGGTGACAAGAAGCAATGCCCCTTTGCAACGGAAGATCAGGTCTATGGTTTAGTGGATAAGCTCCTAGGCGATCGACGGGTTGCCGTCAAGTGTATAGACGGGGTGGAAAGACTCGGAAAGATACGCGGTGCAATGGCAAAGCGTGTTTGGATAGCAAGGGGAGACACGGTCCTAGTCGCCCTACGGTCGTTTCAGGACCCAAAGGGCGACATTATCTATCGCTATGCTCCGGAAGAAGTCAGCACCTTGCGAAAGGCGGGCGAGATCATGGCCGAAAAGCCGGTAGAGACTGCTGGAGGACCTAGCCTTCCTGATGGAGGCTTTGAATTCACCGACGAGGTTCTTGAAGACCTGCCTGAAGAGGTAGACATTGATGCAATTTAGATAAAATCTTTATTTCTTCAGCCGTTGGCGTTTCTGAGCCTCTGGTTCTAAATCATCTGGATGGTCTACAGGGTACTCGGCCCGGTCAGCGGCAGTCAAAAAGGCGTCAATCATACCCGTTGTTTTCTGTTTGGAAAGGGAATGGACCAAACCCTTCAATTCGGCATCAAATGCGACAGGCTTTAAAAATCCCAAGTCCTCTAAATGTTCTTCTCGGTGAGCTGTCCTGAGGGTATAGCCATATTCATCTAGAGTTTTAAGCACGCTAATTGTGGAATCCTTCACGGCACACGTATTTGCTAGCTTAAGCCCTTTAATAATAGCCTCATAGGAAAACACGTCACCCAAGACATAAATAATGATTCTCTAGGCTTTTGCTCTCAACTGGAACCACATGTAATGGCTTGTCCTGGCACGACTGGTTCAGAGGCAAAGGCCAGGCATCAGGCCGCCATGAGACGGCGCCACAAATAAATCTTTTGGAAGATAATTCTTATGTTTGAATTCATACTTCTCCACTTTCCCCACAAAACTTTACCGCCCGACCTCTAGCCATGGCGACGACTGAGCCGCCAAGCACCACTACCGTACAGGACATCTTGACCACTGAACCTGTCGGTTCCCAAGTCATCTTGAGGGGATGGATCAAATCCTTGAGGTCCCAAGCAAGGGTGGCCTTTGTTCACCTTCATGACGGTTCAACTCCTCCAGGACGATTCCTTCAGCTTGTCCTCTTGGCCAAGACCCATCCGTCCATCAAGCAAGTCTTGACCGACGGCCGTCTTGACGTTGGTCTCGAGGTTGTCGGTGAGGTCGTTCCGTCCAAGGGTGCTGGCCAGGCGGTGGAAGTGTTTGTCAAGGAGGTGACCCACTTTGGACCTCGGTCAGAAGAGCCTTACAAGGAGAGGGTCTATCCGACGGCGGTCTCATCGGTAGGTGCCACAACCCTGCGGCGATGGCCCCATATGCGACCAAGGACAGATGGCCAACAACTTGCCGCGACGGTGCGGCACAAGTGCATGATGGAGACCCACCGCTTCTTTGACGATCGAGGGTTTCGATGGATTGCGACACCTGTGATTACGGGGTCGGATTGTGAAGGGGCAGGCGAACAATTTGCGATTCGGGACGACCCAGCCAAGCCGTTTTTCAAGGGGTGTGCCCCCTTCCTCACCGTGTCTGGCCAAGTTGACTTGGAACCCTTTTACGTCTTGGGCAAGGTCTACACCTTTGGTCCAACCTTTCGAGCGGAACACTCGGACACTTCACGTCACCTTGCCGAGTTTTGGATGGTCGAACCTGAAATATTGGGATCCCTCGAGGAAGTTATGGATCTGGCCGAAGCCTATGTCAAGACCCTCTTGGCAATCCCGGCCAAGTGGTCCGACCAAGGCATTCCTCCATGCCCCATTGACCTGGCCAAGCCATTTGTCCGCATTACCTACACGGAGGCGGTGTTCCTCTTGATTGCGGCCGAGTGGGAGGTGGCATGGGGTGATGACCTTGGATCCAAGATGGAAATGTGGTTGACGGAGCATCTTGGAGGCCCCGTCTTTGTGACCCACTACCCCGCAGACCTCAAGGCCTTTTACATGCGTCAAACACGGCGACATAAAGGGGTCACTGAAGGGACCGATGAAGGAACCTGTGAAGGAACGCCAAAGACAGTCGAGGCCTTTGACCTTCTTTTGCCGGGCATTGGAGAAGTCATTGGCGGGTCGGCAAGGGAAGAAGATGAGGAACGTTTGATGGCAGCCATGACAGCCAAGGGTATGGACACGGAACCCTACCAAGCCTACCTTGACTTGCGCCATTGGGGGTCGTTGCCCCATGGCGGATTTGGTCTTGGTTTTGAGCGGATGGTGTGCTATGTGGGTGGCTTTCCTCACATTCGCGAGGTGGTGCCCTACATTCGTGCCTATGACACGCCGATCTGATCAAGAGACTACCTAAAAAAACTCCTTTATTCACCCTTCATCCAATCATAGAGCCAAAACACAGTTCCATTCACAACAATGGCCCGAGTCGCTGCGAGGCCAAACCCCTTCCAAAAATGACCCTGGCCGATAGCATCCTGGAGGGTCAGCCTCGGGTTGGCCTGGATGCGCGACTTGACAACGTCAATGGGATAGGTGACGGTCCAAGATGCAAGACCGGCAGCGGCACCCGCCACAAAGGCATGGGCATCCATGTCCTTGAGGTGGTGGTAGAGAGCAAAATAGACGGCATGGGCCGGGGATTCGCGGGCAATTGTGAGACCAAGACCGCGTGAAAGAGGGACTTGACGGATGATTTCCTTGGGTAACCCCACTTGGTGTTTCACCTTGCGCAACTCAAGAGGACCAATGACGAAGGAGGAGAGGAAACCTGCCAAGAAGCCACCCGCCATCCAAGACCCTGTCGTCTCTTGAACCCAGGCGGCAAGGCCAAAATTATTCGAGGTGATGAGGCAGGTAGACACCATGGAATAGCCGACCCCTTTGAACATTCCCTTGAATGTAAGGCGGGCATGGGGGAAAGCTTGGCGCCTGGTTTTAAGGGTGTCAAAGGGATGACCAACAAGAGTCTGGGCCACTCCTACCGCTGCCCCATAGACAAAATCCATGGGGGGCCAAGGAATTCTAAAGTGGCTTCAGTTTCGGATACCGAAAATAAAATTTCAGTTTCTTTTTCTGCGAAAAAGGATTGGTGTTACCAATAAATTCCTTTGTAGTTGGAATAAACTTGGTTGAATTCGCACTCGGAGAATTGCTACCAGAAAAGAAAAGTTATGGCGGATGCATCCTTGCCCCCCGCAGCCTACATGTGCCCGTTAACCCAGGCCTTGATTCGTGAACCCCTTTTGGACCCTGAAGGGAATTCCTATGAAGCCTCTGCTATTCGTCAATGGCTTGCCACCCACACCACCTCTCCGGTGACAGGCCAGCCCCTGACACCAGGCATGCTCGTGCCCCATACAGCCTTGGCTGAAATGATTCGTCAGTGGCATGTTACCAATGGTTCACCGGCTCTTGGGTCTGTCGTTGAAGCACCAGGTCCGCGATGCATGGTGATTCACACGGGGGATGGCCACTTGACCATCCGTACCTCTGCCGAAGATACCCTCCCTACGGACCTCCTCCTTGTTCTTGACCCGTGCCCCCGTGGTCCTTCTCGGGAAACCATGAAATCCATGGCGAGAAAGGTAATTCGGGGACTTGATTCCGGAGACAAGCTTGCCATTTGCTCGGGGAATGCCATCCTCCATCCCCTTGACTCCAACCGGTCAGCTGCCTTGGCAGCTATTGACATGTGGATGGGAGAGGATTTTTCCGTGCCGCCCAATGGTGGCCTTGGCGGCGTATGCAACATCATTCGCGGTGTTTCACCCTTTACCCAGAGTCGTCATATGGCCATTCTTTGGATCATTCGCGGGACACCCCACCATGCTACACCTGCCTCTCCTGGACCATCCCCGCACGAAGCGGCTCTTGGTGGACTCCGAAGCCTTCCCGTAAAAATTCCTCTCCACCTTGTGACGATTGGGTCACACGGACATCGCGTGGATCCGGGTCTACTTCTTGAACTTGCCGAGGAGGGAGGTGGGTCCTACACCTACCACCACGAGTTGGGGTCTGGAGATTCCTCGACACGCTTGGTGGCTTTCCTCTTGGCTTCCATCAAGACCACCATTTTTCACCATGTGACGGTGAATGGCCAATGGGTGGGTGACGTCCGTCTCGGAGGAGACCGTCACATCCATGTCCCCATCACCTCCTACTTGCGGGTCGAGGCCAGACTCGGCACGGGGGAGCCCTTGTGGTTGGAAGGTCCCTTCCCTCCAATTGGCCCCTTGGATGGCGTCTCGCATGATTTTCAAATTGCACGTGAAACCTTTGCCCAAACCCTCATGAGTGGCACAGCCATCGACAGGCCCGAGGCCCAGGCCATGGTGTCCCTCTTTGGGTCTTCCTTGAGGACACGTCGTGACGTCTTTGGTCCACTCCTGACAGCCCTTGAAGGACAGGTTGAACGGGCCCTTGCCTCAGACGCGGCCTTTGAAGAGTGTGGTGTCCATCTTATGGCAGCCCTTGCAATGGCCCACCGTGACGAACGCCCTACAGGGAGTAGTGACCGTGAGGATGACGGGACGGGAATCTATGCGGAAGAAGCTTATGCGGGTGCCTTGTGGCTGCCCCTATGTGAGACGATTCGAGGACGGTGTGGTAGGAGGGAACCCTTGGAGTTATAAATTTTATTGGAATATTCAATCAACATCATCCGCTTCACACTTGACCGCCTTTTCCTCGGATGGTGCTCCCTCAAGCCTCTCATAACACACGGCACAATCATTGAGAGATGCCATTTCGTAAGAGGGCATTATTGGATGGATTTAAGAATCTTTCGAATCTTTGACGCCTTTGAAGAATTCGGCTGGGCCTTGAGAATGTCATTGGCCTGCTTCACAATTTCCTTGTGGCGAGAGGATTTCGCCGTAAAGGACTTGGTTTTACTCTTGGTGACCGACGAGGTTGTCGATTTTCCCGAAGATTTTTTCGAACGGTGGTAGGTTGACCAGGTACCCATAGCACGTCTTCCACAACCGCCGCACATGATTTTTAATGGACTTTTATATTTTAACTCTTGGCCACCCGATGACACCAAGTCACCCCTATCCAATAAAAATCCCATGCAGTGTTATGTTATTCAGCCATGCAATGGGGTGAGGCAAGGAGTGAGGGCGGGTGCCACCGCGATGGCCCACAACCTTCAGGTCCATTACCGTTATGAAGACCACCACGAGCAGCCCATTGTCGTCGCGGGTGGACGACAGGTGAGACCCTCCTCTGTGTCTCCTGACCGTGAGAGGGACCACATGGTCGCCTATTATGCACTGGGGTCGGGCATCCATGATTTTACCGTGGAGCGCTACCCCTATCACCACGACCACGGCCGCTACTCTGGCTACGACCAATCGGTTCGTGTGATGACGGGGTCCACCGGAACTTCGGTGGACACCAAGGGGTCCGCCTCGGTGAAGATTGGCTCTGGCCAGACACCCACCGCCACGGTCTATTTGTATTGATTTCATTATTCTCCAAAAAAAAAAAATAAATCGACTCTTTTAAAAAAATCAAGTATTACAAGTTTATCGGGTTTAAGTAACGGCTAGTCTCATCTACCTTTAAGAAGGAGTCTCTGATTCGTGACCGTAGAGATTCCGCTGAAAGCATAATTTTCAAGGAAATCACCTTATCGCGAGTTGGCGCAGTGGTTATCGCGCAGGGCTCATAACCCTGAGGTCGGTTGTTCGAATCAATCACTCGCGTTTTTTTTTTAGATTTTTTTAGCTAATGAAACTTCCCGATTTTACGAGACGAGGTTCTTTGGATCTTCCATCAAAATCTAACGATTTAGGTGCGGCTTTGAGGAAAGAGCGGTAGAGAGGGGAAGATGTCAAGTAGATCATTTTTTTTAAAATAAAAAGACATAGAGGTGAGGGCACGTAAACGTGATTTGACGGCAAAGCCGTCAGACACCTGTGGTGTCTTATCACCTCACCACTAGTGGTCTGGTTCAGAAACATCTAAAATGTAAGACCATTTTACTCAAGTTAAAATTTTCAAGTGCATATTCATTTGGCCAGACCTCTAAGATGTAAAATCTCTGGTGGATTGACCCGTGGTCAATTGAACCAAGAATTTATTCACCATATAGACGATCTAAGGAAGGGTGCCCCGAAGCTCAATAATACGATCATACATGGCAAGGTCTTCGCGGGTTTTAGCGGCTAGGTTTTCAAACATGGCAATTGCAATCAATTGGTTGGCATCTGGCTTGGTTTCTGATAAAAAGGTGCGGAGAGACGTCTCCAAGTAGTCAAGTTTTCTCTCAGCCCAAGCTTTTCCACGTTCAGCGTCTTGGACGGTGATGACTGTCGCCGTGTGAAGAACATCCTGAATGGATGACTCAAACTCTGCCCACCTATCGCGAAAGACCTTTTCGCCAGTGGATTTCTTGTGCCACCGCTCCAGAACCTTGCCTTTTTCCGTCCTTTTACGCGATTCAAATTTCCGCTTGGATAAAACTTGATGACGCACGCTGGCGACATAGTCATCTTTCCGCTCATCATCAGCGTCTGTTTCATTCTTTTCCCCGGTGAAAACCAATGCAACCATTCGCCGTGTCAATTCGGTCCATAGGTCAACATTAGCCTGGGTGACTTTGGAGGGTGCCACAAGATGGCCATCGGGCTTGATATCTCTAACCCACAAAGGTTGTTTAAGGCCAACCTCTGGAGCCACACGTGCATCAAAATCCTTGTGCCATTGGCGATTCTCTTTATCTTTGAGCTCAGCTTGCTTTCCTTCCCTTGCAATCTTTTCATCCAAAGATTTTAGGTCTGCATCCAATTTCCTTCGATGGTCATCGGCGTCCCTCTTTATCTCCGCCAAAATTTGATCAAATTTCTTCATTGAAAATTCTTCAGATTCACTCATTTATTGCTCTGAGATAATTTAGCATTTTTCACTTGAAAGGGTTCACAAGGGGGAGAGGGTTTGAAACTTGCGTCTGCCTTGACAACCTTGGCAGGATCAAACACTTTGCCTTGGATCGCCACATGTACACCTCCTTGGCCCACCTGATGAAAGACCTTGACAACTCCCATAGCAAATCCAAGATTGAAAGAGGCGTCCGTGCCACGTACGGCATGCGGAACCATGGCCCCCGTAAAAATGACAGGTTTGGCCCTAAAGCCCCTCGAGACACAACCCATGACATCCTTGACAAGACATGCGGTTTGGACCAAGGTGTCCGTCCCATGGATGACAACCGCTCCGTCGTACTCACTCAAGAGATAAAGGATTTTGTCAAGGACGGCTCGGCGGTCCCCGTCATCCATATCAATGGAATCCTTGGCCATGAGGCGGATCACCTTCCACTCGTCAGGCGAGACACGGCCATCACCAAGAATGGTGGGTGCGGCAGAGGTTCCCTCGGTCACGGTAAGGATTTGGGCAGAAGGATCATAGACCTTGTCAAAGGTCCCTCCACACAAGAGGATAGCAAACATTGATGTGTTTTTTATTCTACTTCAAATCATTGATAGCGGTCAAGTTCAACCATGACCAACTCCCCGCCTGCAACTCCCCGCTTGTTTCGAAAGGCCGTGTTGATCTGGAGGGTGGGTGCAAGACGCTTCATCTCCAAGGTGGGCGGGTCATAGGCAGCGCCAATGACATTGAAGGGAGGAGGTTGACAAGTGGCTGAAATCAAATCGCGAAGCCACGGAATGTGGACAATGCCCGCGTAGCCAAGATTCCCTTCGTAGAGGACACCTTGGTGAAGGATGAGTGGCCAAGTGTCATTGATTGGCATGATCCCATCTGAACCTTTCCAAAACACAACCACGGCAGACGTTGAAGAATCACCTTTTGATGACGACCTTAGGAAAGTCAATCCTTGCTTTCGTGCCTTGGCTTGCGCAGAAAAGTAAGATCCCATTTTGTGTAGCTAGGAATATAATCAAAGTGTCGTGTTTTTATTTATTTTTTTTTACAATCCCAGAACGTGGATGTAATTGGCAAGGCGCATGACAGGTGTCTTGGACGGAATAGCAGCCCAGGTTGCATCGTCGAGTTTTTTGACCTTGTCTGGGACCAAAACAACCCCGTCCTTCACCTTGTCTCCCTCCTTGGCAATTCTCACCTTGGTGACCTTGGCCCCGTGGACAAGTCGTCGTTTGAGAGCCTTGGGTGTGGCTCCCTTGGGACCGAGCACAAATTCGACACCTTGGACTTCAAGGATGGTCACGGGGATGGTCCGCGGGTCATTTCCTGCCGGGACGATGAGGAAGGGAGTAAGGCGACGCGTGCTGGATGGAGGTTTAGTTGATGGATTAGGCTTGCTAGTCGATTTGCTTGTTTTTGTCCTTGGTCTTTGGGAAGGAGGCTTTAGATGATGTGAAGTGGAAGGTTTCTTTTGGGATTTCGAAGTGGAGCGGTAGCGGTGAGACTTGGAGTGGTGTCTCTGTGTCTTGGGTTTAGTTTCCTTTGGTTTGCGTGGTTTGAGAGGCTTGCCGCGTGAATGGGTTCGATGGTTTTTGAAAAGGAGGGATGGAACCCGTGTGGTAAGAAGGTGGTCGGAAGAGGTGGACCTTGATCTGGGGTGGTGCTTCGACTTGGAATGACGCTTCGACTTGGAATGACGCTCCGACTTGGAATGGCGCTCCGACTTGGAATGGCGCTCCGACTTGGAATGGCACCTCGATTTGTGGTGGCGCTTCGACTTGGAATGGCGCTCCGACTTGGAATGACGCCTCGATTTGTGACGACGCCTATCCCCAGAACCATGCCTCTCCCTCGAATGAGACTTATAGTCATGAATCAGAGATTCCTTTTTGGAATGATGACTCCTCTTGGAATGATGGCGGGATTTCTTTGATGCCTTCCGGGATTTTGGTTTGGAAGGTCTCGATTTAGACCGAGTAGCCAAATGACGTGCAAGCATCTTTTTACTCTCTTGGTGTTTTATTGGTAACACCAATCCTTTTTCGGAGAAAAAGAAACTGCCTTTTTGTTTTTCCAAGGTGCAAATCCTCCGATTTGGTTGACCTGTGGTCAATTGAATCAAGCATAAAATGCTATGGTTGATTTCTTAGAGCATAGCTCAAGAATTTGAATCAAAGGCCAATTGTATCAACCACTTATTTTCCCTCTTTCCAGCCGAAATCTTATCAACTAGAGGTGAGTGGCCTGGCTTTAAAAGGTTTACGAATACCGGTAAAATTACCAAATAAAACGTCATTTTTCATATGGAACCCGCTTTTTGGGCAACTTGTTCAATTTCGCTAGGACATGTGTTGAAATGCGATATTTGGCTTGACATTGATTCCTATCTTGGCTCGATGTAAACAATGGCTATCCCTGCCCCACTTGCTTCACGCCGCGACACTACCTTTGACTACCGCTGGCACCCAAGAGCCTACCCACCTCCGCCCATTGCCGAGAAACGGCGTCCCTCAAATCGGGAATATTCCGACAATGGCTTTGCGATCCAGGTCCGGCAAAGGGAGGAATGGGCGTCTTCGACCTCTTCACTAAACCACCGCCCTGACGGCTACGTAGAAGCCAGTCACGGTCTCCATTATACCTTGCGCCTCTTTAACCACAATGGAACACCCTGTGATGCCGTCGTGACGGTGGATAATGATGAGGAGATTGGCACCTTTCGTATCCGCGCCTATGGCCAAGTGGATGTTGAGGGCCCCCCGAATGACGGGCGGCGCTTCACCTTTTACAAGGCCGATTCTTTGGCAGGTGACATGGTGGGCATCAAGAGCGGAAAGAGGTCTAACGGCGTCGTCTCGGTCCGCTTCATCCCTGCCTACCGCAGGACCTATCCCTTGACCAATGCCTATTTCAATGGTGAAGAGGTTGACCTTTCCTACTTTGGTGTGGGTAAGGCCAAGTGTATGGGCGGTGGCATGATGACTGACGGTTTCATGGTCCAATCCGCTACGGCTGAAAGTTATTCCAGAGGCAGTGAAGGAGCGACGGGTCTGGCCGGTCACACCTCTCAACGCTTCCGCCGAGCCACTGAGCTTGACCTTGACCATTCACGGACCACCACTCTTGGCCTCCGCTTGATTTGTGTGTCTCCCTCTTCTACCTACGAAAGAGTAAGGGACCATGCCATCACTCTTGAAACGGCCCAAACATCATTTATTTGGTAGATTCGAATCTTGCTTTGCTAGGGCTCCGGTCAGATGAACTGACCGTTCACCCTATGGTCTTCGGCCAAATTTGTAATAAATTGCCGTGATTTTATCAGTGTTACTTTATTTTCGGGTATCAATTCATTTGTCCTCAGCCCTATCCACGTACTCCTCCAAAGACTCTAAACAATATACAATTTCTTCAAAGCTCTTGGTGTAGTCAAAGGGAAGGCATACCACATTTTCGTACCACGACCATGCTAGAGGAGCTTTTTCTTTTGAACCCAGAGGCACATAATACCGCTTCGCTTCAATAGAATATTTTTCAGAAAACTCTTCAATGTCAACATGTTTTGATGGCTTGACACAGATACATGAAATAAACCAAGATTCTTCCTCTCTTAACGGAAATAAGGGTTCTAAATGTTTACTTGCTTTTAAAAAGGCATGGATATCTCGGTTAAGGTGCAAGGCATGTGCAATTACTTTTGGTGTAAGCAATTCTAAGCGGGCATGAAGAAAGGCTGCAGCAATGTCCGACATTCGCCAATTGGACGCTTCTGGATGAGACACTCTGACACTGACTCCGTAGTCAAATCCAAAATTAACAGAACGTTCCAAGGATCGCTTTAAAAAGGCAGGAGCACAAACGCAACCACCTTCGCCTCTACCGAATGCCTTGGTCTCGTGAAAAGAAACTATAGCCCCGTCACCCATTCCACATACATTTTGCCCGTTTACCAACGAGAAGGGAGTCGCTGCATTATCAAAAATGACGAGCTTTCCATGGTCCTTGGCCCACTTGAGGTAGACGTCAATCTTGGTAAGGGTACCAAACACATTTGTCACAATGAGTCCGTCAAAGGTTTCTCTTTCGAGTTGGTCCAAGGAGGGACCTTTTGCTTCGGGATCATTGTCCACAACAACCGAGTGTTTTAAAGTACCCAAAACTGCAGAAGGAAATGTGTAAGCCTGGGTAACCCATTGGAGGGTTCGACCATAGTAAATGTTGTAGGCAGAAACAAGAGAGTGGAGGGCTGCCGTTCCAGATGCTGTCACTTGAACACAACAGTCTTTCGAAAACTAATCCTTTTTCGCAGAAAAAGAAACTGGTCTTTATTGCCCGTTTTTACAATCACATCCGCAAATAAACAATTTGTTTAAAATTCTTTCGGCGGAATTTCAATTTCAACCCTTTAAGTAACGGCCGGGTATTTATACAAGTATGACCCGGTGCCCGAAGGGGAAAGGGAGGTGATGTAAGTCACTCGCGTTGTTTCGCTTTGAAGGTTCGAGTCCTTCCCGGGTCAAAATGTCAGAGTCGTCTAATTGGTAAATTTACCAGTGGTAAGACATATCCAACTATAAAGAATTTAGGATTGAATGTGGGTTCGAATCCCGCCTCTGACTTTTATTTATTATTGTACGTGTATTGCATAAAGTGAATCCATTTGATTCCTATTGTCACCAGGCCAAGACGCTTCCTGGCCAATGTGTCGTCAAGGTGGCTAAAGATGAAGGGCGCTACAACGACGGTACCTTTATTGTTGATTTTACAGAGAATCATCAACCCCATGGCTCGTGTGCGGGCCATTGTTCAGACGATTAAATTTTAGACCTCAAGGTCTCAATAAATGGCGTTGTAACCTTGGTGCATTTTGCTGCTAAAAGATCAGAAAGGTCAAGCATGGCCTTTTCCGACCACATGACCCACCGCCACTTTCCGTCAAAATCTTCCAGAATGAAACCTAGCGAAAGACGTGACCCATTGGACTTGAGGTCCCCTCCTTCACCCTTCCACACCTGGAGGGTTGGCTCTTCCCCCTCACCCCCTTGGCGAAGAGCGGCGATGGCAACCTTTCGGTAGAGGCGGGGCCCCAGGTAGTCCACAAGCTTCTTGACGGTTTTCTTTCCTTCGAGGGCCCCAGGATCCATGTGACTTTGGGCGGCGAGGTAGGTCAGGAGGACACAGGCTGCGGCGTGGCGACTCTTAAAGGCCTTGGCCGAGATGGTGACGGAGGGTCCACCCAGGGCCTTGAGGGTGTCCCACACTTGAGACTTGACTTTCATTTATTTTATTCGAGATTTTACCTTGTTTCAAGACTCAAAGGGTAAATTGTGGCCCCAAATAATCAGACAGTACTTTTCTCCCTTGGTCACGGGTCTTCCTTCGTGAGCAGTTTCTGGGTAAGAGTAGCCATCAGGACTGACATTATACCAGAAGGATCCTCTCCCCGCCTTGGGACGCACTTCAACGTTGAGACGTGGAAAATTAGTAGACCCTCCCTCTGGAACATCATTGAGGTAGATGACCATAGAAAGAACACGGATACGTGGTGGGTCCCACGTGTTTTGGTCATGATGAACCTTGAAGAAACCACCCTCCTTGTATTTGATCAGGCGAGGTTGTTCAAAATGACTGATGGGAAGAGATGTCATTGCTGAAAGACGTCTGAAAATCTTTTGCATGATTGGAGAATCACGTGATATGGTGATTGCCTTACACTGTTT
>Ga0180434_10001903_pt1 | contig 28897 bp, 49 predicted proteins | sample SS_ome_7_FD_132453 | JGI IMG/M metagenome (GOLD analysis project Ga0180434, IMG submission 132453) | Hypersaline lake sediment archaeal communities from the Salton Sea, California, USA - SS_1_D_2 metaG | ecosystem: Environmental > Aquatic > Non-marine Saline and Alkaline > Hypersaline >... | reverse complement strand
GTCATTGAACGGGTCCAAACCTTGGAGCGGGCGCTGGACAAGGTCACAGGGGAGAAGATTGACCTGGAGAAGGTCAACGAAGCGCTGGAGACCAAGCTAGGGGAACTGGGAGTCACGCTGGAAGACCTGGACGAAGACCCCCAGGAAGAGGACATAGAAGAGGAATAGATGGCCCAGCCTGTCAAGTTGAAGTTCTTGGCCAACAGGGGCCAGGGGAAGACCCACGCTGTCCTGACTTCCAAGGAGGTCAAGAACGCGGTTGAACTGTTGGCCAAGAACGCCATCAAACCCAAGAACGGGTCCTATGATATGTCCCAGATCCTAAACAAGGACCACGGGCTGTGTCAGGGCTGTGGGACGGCCAGGGCGGTCCATTTGTGCTATCACTGTGGCCTCCCTGTCTGTCCTTTCTGTGAAATGCGCTCCTTCATCCTGGTTGACGTTCCAGGTATCCCCAAAGACCTGAAGGGGCTGGAGTTTTGGTGGATGATCTGTAGGGACTGTTTCCTGAAGGAGTTCTGGACGCTGATGTTCAAGCGGGTCATGGTGGAGATCCTGGACGTGAAGGTCCTGGGTGAAGTCAAGGCCCACAAGAAGAAGCTGGAGAAGGAAGAACAGGCGGAGCGGGTGGCCATGGAGGCCACGGCGCGGCTGAAGAAGATCTATCCATATCTGAGACAATAGGAGGACAGGACCATGTCCAGATGGGGAAGGACACACTGGGGACAGAAGGGCGGAAAAGCCAACATGAAGAAGGTGGGCGGCGGCCTGGTTCAGATCGGGACTATCCTGGGCCAGGCGGTCAGGGAAGCTTCCCAGTCCACCAAGGACTTCAACGCCAGGCTGGAACAGATGAAGAAGCTGTCCGCTCCCCGTGGACCGTGGAAACCCAAGTCAGGGTCCACCAGGCTGGGGAACGGACTCCCAGAGCCCTGGCTAGTGAAGACCCAGATGGTCAAGGCTGGGCGGTTCAAATGTCAGTATGTAGTCACAGATCCAGGGATCTCCCCCTGTGGAGAACCGGCGGCCAGGGCTTGTCAGGTCTGCTATGCGGCCATCTGTGAAAATCACTGTTCCTACCATCCAGTGGCCCATTGGAACATCAAAGACAGGGACGTTCCCTTGGGGCTGTGTCCGTCTTGTTTCGTTCAGATCATCCGTAGAATTCTACTGACTGACACGGATCAGACCTACAACGCTTTCAGACAGGACATGACCAAGAAGTGGGAAGCCCAGATGGGAGTGATGACCCCGTGAAGTTTGTCCCTTGTCAGGGAATTCAGCCACGGGACTGGATTGAAAGGTCCATCTATCAGGACCGGGGAAAGTTCACTTTCAACGGTCCCCTTCACGGGGAAGTCTTCTTCCTGTGGGCTTCCACAGGGGACCAGAGGTTCAGGGAGGCGCTGGACCAATACAGGGCGGCCTGGGACGCCAAGGATGAAGAGCTGTTCAAGGACGCCACGGAAATCATGATCAAGGAGTGGAAGGACAGAAGACACCGGAGCCAGAATGGACTGGTCTGGTGGGTTCCCTTCCCCAAGAACACCTACAGGAGGATGAAGACGTGAACCTGGTGGAGAAACGTGAAGCGGTCCAGAGGATCTTGGATGACTGTAAAGCGGACTGTGATGAACGGGCCATCTGTGAACAGGTCCTGATGTCCACAGAGCTGATAGAGACCTTCACATCTGAATATGATGTCTGTCAAGCGGTCAATGACTACCTGTTGGAAGAGAAATGGGGCGCTGAAGAGGAAGGGCGCTTTGGGACCTGATGTCCTGTTTGGCGGGTTTCTGGCGGGTTTTGGGCTTGTCCCGCCTTCTATCATGATGTATCATATGACTACCGGCGGACGTTCACCTAGAAGGAACCATCACCCAAGGAGGTACTGTGGACAAACGGGCGAAAATTCTTGAAGCCTACGAAGAATTGAAGTCCAAGCTTTCGGAGGGCCAGGAACCGTCAATTCATGACGTGATTTCCAGGTCCAAGACCAAGGCCAACATCAGCTACGCCTACAAAGTCATCCAACCCTTGAAGGACGGCGGAAAGACGCCTTCTTCACCCAACACGATCACACCCAGACCGGTCTCCAAGCGGCGGAAAGCCCAGAAGGGGATCAGTGAACATGACCTACTTCTACAAACAGACAAAGGAACACAGCTTTATCATGCTTTAATGGCGGAGCTTGACACCTTGGCCCCGGAACGCTATGTGAAGGACTTTGACATGCGGAAGGGTTGTCATGTTGGGGACACGGGAATGTGGAGGGATGTCTACCAGACTCCTGAATTTGCGGTCTTTGTGATGGAGATCGGGTCCCATTCTTCCCCAACGCTCTACTGGGGGCTCCCTGACAGCGTGACCAGTATGGTGGAACGTGGAAAAGCCAGGAGGCCCAGATGGGCGGAAGAGTTCCTGGCGGAAGCGGAGGAAGAGGAAGATGGTTAAACGCGAAATGACGGAACAGGATGTCATGGACGAAGAAGTCAAGTCACCCAAGGTCATAGCCCTGGAGAAGGACTTGGCGGAGTTGAAGCGGGAGAACGAAAAGCTGAAGCGCCAGGCGGGAACGGATGAAGCGCTTTTTGAGTCCATCCAGGACGGGGTGTCCGGTTTGGCCCTGGAGCCCTACGCCAGGCTCCCCGTTCCAGAGCTGGACGGAGATCACGATGAACACCAGGCGGCGGTCATGATCTCTGACACCCATTCTGACGAATTCGTCAGAGCGGAGGAAATGGAAGGGATAGCGGAACACACCTGGGAGATCCATGAAGAAAGAATGGCCATCACAGCGGACAAGGTCCTGGAGATGACTGGGATCATGAGGAAGTCAGCGCCGGTTGACGTTCTGAATGTCTGGGTCCTGGGGGATCTCTTCCTTGGTGAAATCCACCCAGAAGAGACGGCCTATGGAAGTGAAATGACCCTTCCTGTGGCGCTCCCCTCAGAAGCCAGGGTCTTGGCTGACACCGTTCTACGGATGGCGGCCGGGTTCAAACAGGTCAGGGTGGTGGGGCTGTGCGGGAACCACGGTAGGAACAGTAGAAAGCCAGTCATGAAGATGACGGCTGACAGGAACTGGGACTACTCTGTCTACCTGATAGCCCAGGAGCTGACCAGGAACGCGGAGAACGTGGAATGGGTCCTTCCTAAGTCCATCATGCACGTTGAAGAGGTCCTGGGCCAGAAGTACCTTCTGACCCACGGGAATGTGGCCAACGTCACCCACAGGACTCCCTACTTCGGAATTGAAAACTCCTTCTTCAGCCAGAGGAACGCCAGGCGGAAGACGGACCTTGACTTTGACCATGTCTTCATGGGTCACTTTCATCATTCCTTCGGCCTTCGCGGTTTCATCAACGGGGTCCCTTCCATGATTGGGGCCAACCAGTTCAGCCTGTATAGAATGCACTGTGCCACCCCGGCGGCCCAGGAACTGGTGTTCTTGACGGAGAAACACGGACCCACAGCAAGGTGGACCATAGAACTGTAGTCACCAACACGGAAGGATGATCAGTGAACGGACAGGCGCTGGTTGAACATCTGAACATCACCAGGGAACTGGTATATCTGGCCGGGCCTTATTCCCACAAAGGCCCGGCCGCTGACTGGGTGAAGGCCCACACAGAAGATCACCGTCACAGACAACATCTGGAGGCGGCCCTTCATCTTCTCCGCCAGGGGATCATGGTCTATTCCCCCATCACCTACTCCCACCCCATCTTCAGGCTATCCCAGGAACTGGATCTGGACTTTGGCGGGGCGTGGGAACACTGGGAAGCCCTGGACACGGAAATGGTGGACAGGTCTGACAGGGTCTGGGTTCTTTCCACAGACGGCTGGAAGGACAGTTCTGGGACCTACGCTGAAGTCACGATACACACCATGAAGGAAGGAACGGGGGAAGGCTACACACCCCCCAGGCTTCTTCTGGAATGGGAAAATACTGTCAGGCTCCGTCCGGAGCCCCTACGAAGGGAAGAATTCAATGTCCACAGACCAGACCACGTTCAAGAAAGATGACAAGGAGAAGACACGCTACAGGCTGGTCCATCCCCTGTTCCTGAAGGGAGTGGCGGAGGTTCTGACCTACGGCGGGAACCACTATGGGGATGACACCAACTGGAAGAAGTGTCCTGACCCTTGGCGGTATTATGACCCCCTGTGGCGTCATGTCATGGCCTTCCTGGAAGGGGAAAGTGAAGATCCAGACACAGGAAAACACCATCTTTTTCATGCCACGTGTTGTATTCTCTTCATGTGGTGGATGGACGTTTTCGGGAACAAACGGCCCAAGCTGGACACGGAGCCCATCCAGGAGACCATCCAGGACGGCCTGATAGGGGGTCCCTGATGAAGAGGACCACCTGTTGGATCTGTGAAGAGGAAAAGACAGGCCCCGGGGACGGAGTCTGTGAAGGGGAATGTGGGCGGCCTGTGTGTCTGGACCATATTGTAGGTCACGGGACCTTCATGGTTTGTTCTGTGTGTTCTCTGAAGGCGGCTGTGTCCCACCTGAAGGGGGACATGGCCCTGGCGGCCAAGAAGGAGATCATGGACCAGATGTTGGTCCTGACCAAGGAGCTGTTCAGCGGATGTCACCACCATCCTGAAGAGGGGTGTTTACATACAGACGGAAAGGCTGAAATCTTCGGAGGATCGGAGGGGACGGGAGAAGGTCCCCCCAGGAAGGAGTGATGATGAAGAGGACGTTGACACTGGCGCTGATGGGCGCTCTATTGATCCCCCAGGTGGTGGGATGTTCTACCTTTCAGAACCCAGCCAACAAACTGGACCCCACCAAGATAGCCATGGCCTACTACAGACAGGACAGGACCTATGAACCTGTCCAGATCAGCGGCCTGGCCAAGGTGACCCTGGAGGCCGCTGAAGGGGAGACACTGGACATCATTCTGTCTTCACAGCTTGAACCCTTGTCCATATACCCCAGAGAACCCAACGCTCTAAGGGAGGCCATGGAAGGGCTGTGGAAGATCGGGACCGTGGTGGGGTCCACTATCGTGGGAGCGGAGCTGGTCCAGGGACTATCCAACGCTCCCAAGGTGGTGGAACCCACTATTGTGAAGGTTCCTGTGGAGTAAACCCAGAGGACAGGAGAAGATGGAATTCACACTGGACAGGAACACGGATTTCTATAGAAACTGTGTCAGGAGGCGGAGGGAACAGGCCAAGATCTGTCAGGACTGTCCCTTCCGCTCCTGGATTGAAGAACAGGAACAGGAACCTGAACCGGACACCTTTGACACCAGTCTGATCAAGGACATGGTGGAAGAGCTGGCCACGAACGTCCCAAAAGTCCCCCCACCATCTATCTGGGTGAAGGGGGTCTGGTATGACTGGGACAAGGAGGAAGGGACCTACAAGGAACGGCCCTGGGAGGAAGTGGAACCTGTCAGGAGGCCCTGTTACTACCACGCTGACGCTGGGCTGGGGAAACCCCTGAAAGAAGACCCCTGTGAATGTGGTTCTTGGGATACCTGTACCATTCACGCCGGGAACCCCAAGTCATGCTGGTCAAGCTGTAGGTGGGGAGCCCAGGAATATGAACGGAGGTCCCATGATAGCCTATAAGCTGTTCAGGGTCAGGAAAGACGGGTCCATTGGGTCTCTGTTCATCAACAGGAAAGAACGCTATTCCCTTGGCGTCAGAATGGAGGCCCACAGCTACCCAACGAAAGGCTACGCTGTCCGGCCTGGCTGGCATTGCACGGCGAAGCCCCACGCTCCCCATTTGACCTTGAAGGGAAGACAGTGGTTCAAGGTGAAGGTGGAGGACTACGAAGAAGTCCACAGGCCAGAAAGCCAGGGCGGGCTCTGGTATCTGGCCAAGTGGATCACGATCTTGGGACCGATGGAGGACAGGACAGATGAAGATTGACATGAAAGGCGTCCTTCCCCTAATGGGGAAGAAAGTGAAGATCTACCAGGTGATGAAACGGCGGGTCAACCATAAGGAAGGTCCCTACCACGGCGGCCTGGTGACCTGGGAGCCCCATGACCTGGTTGGGTGGGGTGGAACCCCCCGTCCCAGGGTGGGGTGGTTCTGTGGGGTCAGGTGGCTCCAGGAAGGAGCTGTTCACCACGCTTCTGGTGGCGGCTATGATTATGACCCCGGCTATATGGACCCTTCCAACACGGTCCCCGTGGCTATGGTGTGTTTCTACCCAACCCAGAAGCCCAAACCTGTTCCCCTGTTGGGCTGTTTTCCTGTGGATCGGGGAGAACGGCCAGAGGCCCCAGTTCAAGAAGGCTGGGATAACCACAAGAAATATCTGGCGGCCAAGAAGAAACGGGAAGCGGCCAACGCCACAGGATGTCTGACATGAAGATGAACCCCAACCAATGGGTCTATCTAGGCCGGATCGGTCTGAACGGGGCTCCAGTGTGGGCCAACTGGCGGCTGGTCCAGGAAGGCGTTTTCACACCCTACAAGAAGAAACGAAAGGAAGCGAAATGTTCAAGTCACCATTCACGGAAACCCAGATGAAGGCCAGGGCTGTGAACCATTTTGGAGTCACGCTGATGGAGTATATGAGGGATGAAAGGACCACCATCCTGGCGGTTCACAGGTCTCCCAGGAAGGGAGTTCTCTACATCACCAGGGGAGGTCAAATTGGCCATTTCTTCCTGATGGTCCCCTTCCCTGGTTTGGCCAGGCTCCACATCACGGCTCCCCTGGACTATTCCAAGACGGGGATGAATGAACTACTCCGGAAGGTCCCTACGTTCAAGGAATACCCCACAGTCAGCTATGATGTAGCCATCAGGACGGCGGATGATGAAGTGGAGGCCATGTCTGAATGGTTGGCCCACAGGGTCATCCTGGAGGCCCAGGGATTGGAAGAAATCCCCATCCAGGACAGCCCCCATCCCATAGCCCCCGATCAGAAGGAGAACAAGGGCGTGGAGAACCTGATGGCCATCTGTTGGTGGAGGACGGCCGGATCCAAGGTGAAGGAAGAGCTGATGGACATGGCCAGTAGAGAAGCGGCCGGGTCACGCTGAACGTAGAATGAAGGAACGGGTCAGAAGAAGGCCCAGGAGGAAGAAGACATGATGAACTACACCATAGACATAGGACCCAACCTGAAGCTGGTTCTCCTGGCGGCCCTGGGAGTGACCTTCTTCATCAGGCTGATCATAGCGTCCAGATTTCCGGTGAATATGAGATGACGAAGCTGTCCAAGTTCAAAGACGTGATCATGGATCACTTTGGGGAGGACAGGGTGGAATTTCACGAACTGGACCCCCCACAGGTGAAGTCTTCCAGGATCGTGGTAGCCATTGGCGGCTGGAGGACCCCTGGTGGTAGAATGTCCACCAGAAGGGCCTGTGTGAAGGTCCTACTTCTACCCATCAACAGAGCCCCGGCCAGAACGGCCAAAGACGCCATCATGGTTCTGGAGGCCATAGCGGAAGAGAAGGGTCTGAAATGTTGAACATGGCGAAGATCAAGGCTGACGCCAAGCGCTATCTGGTACGGTTCAGGAAGGTGGAGAAGAAGGTGGCTGAACAGGACGCCAGAATAGCGGCCCTGGAAGCGGCGGTCTTCCGGAAGGACCTGGACCCAGAAGTGGCGGAACCCTTGGATCACGGAATTCCGGAAAAGGAGTTCAAGGGGCTGGATCAATGATAGGTCTGATTGTAGAAGCTATTGTCAAGGTGATCTCCATTCCCGTCTTCCTGATGGAGCTGGGAAGCGCCTTTGTGAAGGACCTGTTCAGGACCTACCCCCAGGTGGTCCAGGAAGCCCAGGACCAGGAGGCGGGCCAGGAGGAACCCCAGGAGGAAGGCCAGGAAAAGGAAGCCTGATGGGCTGGTTCATGGTGGATGTGAAATGGATGATCACCTGGATGATCTGGACCTGTGTCATCTGTGTTCTGGTTGGGGTTCTGATCAGGCTGTGGGATGACTACGGTCCCAGGTGGAAACCATGAAAACGCTGAAGAACACGAAGGAACGAAGGCATGAACGAAGGACAGAAGGCGGTATTGGAGTCTCTGTGGATCTTTGAACACAAAGCCAAGGCGTCAGAGAACATCCCACAGCGGCCCATCCCACAGCGGCCTGTCCAAAGGGCTCCCAAGCCCAAGAAGAAGAAGGCCCGTCCAGAAGTCCCTTCTGAACCCCTCCCCACCTTGGAGGACTACCTGTTGGTCACCACGGCAAACCAGGAAGCGGAGAAGCGGGCCAGGAGTCTGACGTTCAGGAGGAAGAACAGGAAACGCGGCCAGTGTCGGAAGGCCCTGTTCAAGAAGGGCCTGTCAGCCCGTCCCAGGAAGAAGCGGCTATTGGAGCTACTGGAGAAGAAGGCCAAAGCGAAGGACCCCAAGGAGCCCCAGATGACCCCCGTGGAGCTGGACGAAATCCGGGAGATCATGGAGGAATTCAGGGATGATCCGGAGTTCTACCTGTGGGCTGATGATGTAGAATGGGACGAAGAAGAGATCACAGCATGAAAACCCCAATGAACACGAAGGAACGAACCCTATTGGCCAGAGGGGCCGGAGGGATAGCGGGAGACACTGTGGATCTGTAGCGGACCAATCCTGTCTGGTCCGTATGGGACCGGCTGGGGGCTCCTGTCCACCCCTGGCCGGTCCTTCTTTTTTGGGCTATGATGGGATCGTAGGAAATCACTTCACAAACGGATGACCAATACTGAAGGAGAAGGCCATGAAAGGGAAGAACCACGGAAATTCAGGGCGCGGGGCTCCCCCTGTTGTCAAGAGAAAATCCCAGAAAGCGGAAACACCCCAGGGTCCGGACGGGGATTTCATAGGAAACACCCCAGAAAACGGGACATCACGGCGGAGAAGGGTGGTCAGGCCCCCCAAGTCACTCCCTAAGTCACCCCCTAAGTCAGGAGAAGCCCAGGTCAGGGCGGGGGAAGGGGAGGTCTCCACCAAGGAACAGAAGGGGGAACCCAGGGCGGCGGGAGTGGAAACCCCAGCCCAGGCTCCTGTATTGGATACACCATCAGACGATCCCATGGAAAGGGCGGCCCAGGGAATGAAGGCCAGAGAGAAGAAGGGGAAATCCCAGGGGCGGGGTCAAGCCTTCCTACAGAAGCCAACCCCAGAAGAAGAACAGGAACTGACAGAATACAGCCAGGAGTTCATTGGGACGGGGGAAACCCGGGGCGCGGCCAAGAAGGGCGAAGCCCCAAAGGGAAGAGAAGAGGAAGTAGTGACAGTAGAAGAGGAAACATCCCCAGATATTGGATACAAAGAAGAAGGAACTGTAGGTAGTGGAACGGAAGGACTTCAGGGTGAACCCAGCGTAGAAGCGGAAGAGCCCCACAAAATTTCTGTTCACCGTTCTCTCTTGGACCGCTTTTTAGACTTGACAGACCCAACATGTAGTACCACAAGGGATAGTAGTCAAGTAAAAACACCCCCAGATGTAGCGCTACAAGATATTGGGGTCTCCGCTCCATGCCCCTCTGGGGCTCCCGTCCCGGATCTCCATGACCTTCAGCCTGATCTACCGTCCAGTGTGGCCTCTGAACTAGCCCCAACATCTAGTGGTTCTAATTTGTCAAGTAAAAACTGTAGTAATATGAGCTATATTGACGTGGTCCGGGATGGTAGCCCAGATCAGCATGGTGGCCAGGGGTCCCAGGGGGGCCTCCTGGTGGGGCCAGGTCAGACGGGGGCTCCACGGGACCCTGAAAAAGTTAACATAACAGATATTATCGGACGTTGTGGGGACATGACCCCACTATCTGGGGGTGGCCAGGGTGACCCCCTACCAGAGATCCTTGAACCTGGGGTCTTTGGTGGTGGGGTGAAGAGGACCTGTGACCGCTGTCCCCTGAAGGGGAAGTGTCCAGAGCGCCAGAAGGGAGGTGACTGTAAATTCCAGCCCCTCTTGGATCGTCACATGATCACTAATCACCTGGACGCCTTGGCCGCCATGGCTGGGTTGGCTACCACGGACCTGGCCAGGATAGAAGAGGCCCTACTACGGGAGGCTATCACAGGGGTGGCGGAAGAACGGACTGACATTCTAGTAGGGGAAGTCCACAAAAGGCTGAAGGATCTGGCCAAATTGTTGGACCCGAACTCCGGAGAAGTCAAGAGAAAAATGACACTGAAAGATGGGACCGGGGCCGTGGCCGTTCTGATAGAAAAGGCCAAGACGGGCCGCCTCCCATCCATGACGGTCCTTCCACCCATGTCCCAGGAGGAAGCTTCACAGAGACTTCACGAAGACTCATACCGTTCACATCTCACGACATCCCCAGAAAAGACCTCCGGAGGACTGGAGTCCGGCGTATCACCGGAAGAACATTCTTCACTTGACAGTGATGACTTGACAGAAGAGGAACTGGGCGAAGGACTGACGGATCTGAAGACGGGTGGACCCATCCAGAAGGAAGAAAGCGTTGAAGAGACTGACCTGGACAGCTTCTGGGAGTAGTGACCTTCCACCCCATAGGCTACCGCCGCCGAAACCGGGGAGACCGAAGAAAAGACTTGACGCCAGCCGGGCGTCTTGGTAGCATGATGGGGACGGTCACTCCGTCTTGGTGACCCTTCGCCAAGCAAGGGAACACCCAGGGCCATATTAGACCGTCTACTGTATAGGCTGGGGTCCTTCATCGGGTCTTGGCCACCCCTGGAGCCCTTCTGACGTACCACGTCAGGGGGCTTCAGTCTTTTGGGGCTCCGGATCGGTCACGGATCGGTCACTATCGGTCAAAAAAGCGGCCGGTGGGGACCCCTCCCCACCGGCCTACCCCAAACCCGTGGCCATACGGGCCACAGGAGGAAACACACGTAGACTTCAGGCGTCAGCCTGGCTGAACACCCCCTGAACTTGGCCCCTCTTCTCCTGGAGCCCGCTGGACCCCTTCCTGGGGACATTTATCACTTGACGCGGACACTTCCTTTCCGCATTGGCTGGACCTGTGGTCCGGCCTGGACCCGTCAGGGTCCCAGGGCTTGTCTGGGACGGACTCCCGCGTGGACCCGTCAGGAAGGGTGACCTTCAGCTTGGATTTCTGGTTGTCTTCGATCACTCCACCAAACTCCCCGCGCTGGACTGTCTGACCGTCCCGTAGGACTTGGCCAGGGAACATTCCGCGCTTGATCTGGTTCAGGGCTCTTCCCGCCGTGTCCATGTCCACGCCGTAGATCATCCGGATGAAATCCTTGAACCGTTCTTCTGTCTGGTTGGCCCGCTGGTTGAACTGGTCACAGCGCTGGGCGTGTTCCGCCGCCTGTCTGTCCAGCTTCTCCTTCAGGATGTGGTCCGTGTGTTCGTCCGCCAGGTGGCCCAGGGCCTCCGTGACTTCCGTGTGGAGCTGGCCCGCCAGGACCATCTTGTCAACCATGTCCAGGATGTCACTCTTCATCTTCGCTGTCCTCCAGGGGGATGGGGTCCGTGTCATCACTGATCCCCAGTTCACAGGCTATGTCATCCCGTAGACAGTAGCCGTCACAGTCCGCGCCATCATAGTGGGTTTGGATGGCCACAGCTTCTTCCACGAAGACTCCCCTTTCCGCCCTGGTCAGGAGATCGTAGGCCGCCCGAAGAAGGACCGCGTGTCTTCCTTCCGCCTTCTTGTCCGCCTTCCTGGCCCCAATGTCATGGCCTGTCATCAGGGCCGTGGAGAACCAGGCCAACATGGCCCCGTCATCCGTTGGAACGTCAGGGTGGTCTTGGATCGTGGCCAGCCATTTCTCCGTCCACACCTTGGCGTCCATGGTGTTCATCAGGACTGTGGCCATGTCCGCGAAGGCCATATACTGATGGACCTTCCCGTCAGGGCCGGTGACGTGGACGGGGTTCAGCCTGAAGAGCCCGCCGCCAGCGTAGTCACACCCCTTGTCAGGGTTGAAGCGTCCGATACAGGAGAAGCCCAGATAGTTGGCCGCTTCCTTGGGCTCCAGACCCGCGTCCACGAAGTCCTGACCGCTCTGGGTTTGTTCGCACACAGGACAGATGAACGTCCAGTCCCTGGGGCTCTTCCCAAACATGGCTTCCGCTTTGTCCAACCATTCCTGATAGGTCATCTTCGTGACGTTCATGACCCACCCCCATCCCACAGGGGACAGTCAGGACCCACACAGGGCTTCCCCGTCTCTTCACAGATCTGATCCGGAACCGTGGTGACATTGAACCCAGCCGCTTCCAGGGCCTCCGTGACTTCGTGAAGCTTTTCCACAGCTTCCCGCTTCATCCGCGCTTCCTTGGCCTTCCTGTTCATCCGCTTGGCTTTGATGATCCTGGGGTCTGGGAACGTGGAGTAGATCAGCCCCAGGTCCGCCATCCGGGTGTTCTTGTGGTCCACGCTGGGAGCGTAGTAGTCAATGAACCGGCTGATCCGTTGGTGGGCCACCCGCCGCTTCTCCTGGGTGTCTTCATCCTGGCCGAAGTCAGACAGGGCGTCCAGGACGCCGCCTGTCAGAAGGGACCCAACAAAGTAGGCGTCATAGTGGGCCATGGCCTTCAGGATGGCCTCCGTGGCGTCCTGTGGCGTCAGCTCCCCCAGGATCTGGAAGAGCCTGGCGTAGGGGGAAGGTTCAGCGGTCTCTGGCTTCTTGACCACTGGCCGCGCTGTGGGCTCTGTCTTGGGGACCTCCTGGAAATTGGGGACTGTGGTGACCCGGCCTGTGACCGTGTCTTCCTTGGCTGGGATGAAGGTTCCATACATGGCGGAGAAGGCCCTGGTTTTCAAGCTGTGGTAGCGGGCCTTCAGTTCCTGGTAGCGCTTCATCATGACGCCGTAGGGGCCAGGGTCCGCCACGGTGTCCAGGTCCTCCTGTAGCTGTTCCCAGCCGCCACTATCATGGTCTATCAGGATGTTGTCATAGACCGCCTTCCTGATCCGTTCATTGGCTTCCATCCGTTCCTGTTCCCAGATCTGGGTCCAGTTGGCCGCGAAGCCGTCAGGGTCCGTCTGGACGGGGATGTCCTGGACGTTGGGTTCCTCTGATGTGGTGTGGTTCACTTCCACGTCCACGCCTTCCTTCTTCTGATCTTCGTTCATAGTTTCCTCCGTGTTCAGGGGGTTGGGGCTGTCAGTTGGTTCCTATTTGTAGATGGTGATCACGTCACCAAATTCCCGTTCCAGGACTTCTACCAGGTGGTCATAGTTTCCGCTCTTCATATCTTCAGAGATGGCGTCAGGGTCCTTCCCCAGTTGCCTGGCCCATTTCCTGGCGTGGCCTAGCAGGACAAAGGCGTTTCCCTCTGGCCCTGACAGGTCAATTTCAATCCCTCTGTCTTCCAGTTCCTGTCTGTCTTTGATTGCCATGATTTCCTCCTTGGTTGGGGTTGACTTCCAGGGTCTGTCCTGGTAGCCTGTCTCTTGATCGTTCCTTTCTTCGTGCGGGCTGTCGGTCCATCGGGGAGACTGGGGATTGATGCCACCCCAGTCTCCCTACCTCCCTTCAGGACACCATCAATTCCGCCCTGTATTCCTCTTCCATTTCGTGGATGGCTACCTGGTAGCAGTCCTGACACATCCGCGCTTCTCCCTGTCCAGGGACCGTCACTTCAGCCACGTCCATGACGCGCCCGCATGACTTACAAAGGCGCTGACCGCGCATGACCCTATTCAGATCACGCCGCCATTCTTCCGTGGTCCTGGGAGCCTTCTGGGGCTCTTCCTGGGAAGCTTCCTGGGGCTCTTCCACCTTGGGGGCCACGGGAACCTTCACGGGGCTGTCCAGACAGACAGCGTCAGGGGGAAACCCGCCGTCCACGCGGTAGGTGGCCACCCAGGCCCTACCTGAAAGACCGTAGCCTTCCCCGTCCATCTTGGCCCACGCCGGGGCCATTTCACGCCGCTCTTCCAGCCCAGCCTTCCACAGCTTCGTCCGCTTGGAGCCTTCCCCGTTCATCGTGAAGAACTGACCCGTGAAGGTGGCGTGTTCGTCACAGATGGCCCAACAGAGCCCATACTTCCCGTCTATCAGCTTGGCCCTGATCCGCTGGCCATCTTCCCGCCTGTAGAGTCCCCAGAATTCCGCCATCCCGCCGTTCTCCTGGATCTCCGCCCTGGTCTCCGCCAGGTTGGCGTTCAGGCCGCTGGCCCACTGGGACAGGAACCCGTCCGTGTCAGACTCTTCCTGGGACCGTAGGCGCTCCGCCCTGTGGGCCGCCGCCTCTTCCCTGTACTCTTCCGCGCTCTTTTCACGCTTCACGGGGGGCTTGGGGGCCTTGACCTTCTGGGTCAGGTGGGGGTGGATGGACTGAAGCCTTCTGGTAGCTTCCTGAATGATGTGATCTTCGTTCATCGTGTCCTCCGTGGGGTTTGGGGTGTTTTTCGCTGTCTCCATGGTGAAAGTATAAACCACCTTTTCATGAATGTCAAGGGAAAAGTGAACAAAAAATGACCCCCTGGGAATTTTTTTCCCAGGGGGCCATGGGGTCCGCTTTACGCGGACAAGGGGACAGGGTCCCCAATGCGCTGAAGGCGGATGGGCTGGGGGTCACTGGCGAAGAACCCCACGGGGTTCACGCCGCCGTCAGGATGGAAGATGACGGTGACAGCGTCATGGATGAACTGGGGGTCCAGGTTGACCGTGTGGCCATAGAACTCTGTGGAGTAGACTTCCACAGCCTTGGCCAGGGCCGCGCCCTGGGTCTCCGCGTTGACCACACAGGTGGCGGGCTCTGTGTCCTGGTACTGGTCACAGATGGTGATGGTGAAGGAGTGACGGGTGGGGGTAGGAAGGGAGTAGAGAAGGGTTCCGTAGGCGTTCAGCGTTGTCATGGTGACCTCCTTGGTCTTCGGGGTTTGGGGTGTGTTCGCTGTTTCCATAGTCCCTATTATAGGGACCCCTTTCACAGAAGTCAAGGAAAAAATGAAGAAAAAATGACCCCTGGAGAATTTTTTTTTCTCCAGGGGTCCAGGGCCTCCTGGCCAGGTGTCAACCAACAACAACAGAATGGCCTGGTTCAGGGTTTGTAAACTGAACTAGATGGCCAGGAGTATGTTTCAGTATCCATAGGAGTCCAGAAGGGTGTTGGCGTCCGCCGTGACTCTGACGGTTTCCAAGCGGGCCGCTTCCAGGACCTGGTAGTTCCCTTCATTCATCCGCCACATGTAGATCATGGTGACTTGGGCCAGGTTATCCATGGTCTGGCGGACCACGCCTGTCAGGGATTGAATGTGAAGGAACTTGTCCACCTTCAGGTCTTCCTCTTCCGCCTGGACAGCCTGTTCCGCTTCCCGCGCCCGCGCCCAGGCCGCGCCCGCGTCCGCGTAGGCGTTGGCCGCTTGGTTCAGGGTGTGGTTCATGGGGTCCTCCTTGGCTAGGGTGTCACGTCCTTTCCAAAGTAGTCTACACCAAGCTGTTCTTCCAGTCCATGGGGAAGGAAGGGGTTGAAGACCCTGGGGTTCACGCCGCGTCCCCAGGTGGCCTTCAGCCAGTCCTTCACGGTCAGGTGTTTGTGGTCCATGATCACGGAGTCCGCCACCGGGTCCGCTACCTTGGCGTGGACCGTGAAGTGTTTGTAGTGTTCTCTGTGGGTCACGGTTTCCACCCAGGCCGTCAGGCCGTGTTCTTCCGCCACCTGAACCCTGATCTCCGCTTCCGCCATTCCATACTTCTCCGCCGCTGTCTGGGTGTGGTGGGGCCAATGGGTGGACAGGATCACGTCCGTTCCGCCGGGCTGGGGTTCCAGGTCTTCACACAGTTCTGTGATCTCTTCCTTCAGGGCCTTCAGTCTGGAGTCCACTTCTTCCCTGGCCAGCCTGGCCTTGGCCGCCCACTCTTCAAAGATGGCGTCCCCCTGGGACCCCAGCTCCCCGCGAAGCCAGGCCACGTCATTCTTGGCCTTCCGCCTGGGGGCCATTTCTTTGAAGGCCGCTGTCAGGGCTTCCAGGTAGCCGGTGTTCAGGGGATGGGCGGACCAGTCCGTGGCTTTCAGCGCGTCCCGTTCCGCCACCAGGTCCTTCAGTTGGTTCCGCTTGTCCATGTTGTCCTCCGGGGTTGGGGTTTCTTTCCAGGTCGGAAGGTGTTTCACTTCAGAGTCCGCCTGGGTCCTGTGACCCCCTGTTCTGGGTCACTGTCCCCCGTAATATACCCCAGGTGAACCCAATATGTCAAGGGAAAAATGAAATCAGCCGTCCGTCTCCGTGGCCGTGGGGAGGGGTCCGGGACGGACCCCGTGGTCAGCAAAAGAAAGGCCCCGGATCCGGCTGGACCCGGGGCCTATTGTGTCATTCAGGGGTTTCTATTCGGGGTTTCTACCATCGTGGAGCCCGTCCGCGTAGCTGGCCAGCTCCGTGATGATGACATTGGTCAGACAGGCCCCCAGGGCCTGACGCTGAAGGGCGAAATGGGCCGCCAGGGCGTCCATGGACCTTTCCCCCAGGGGGCCGCCGTCTGGGTTCTTGTCCACGCAAAGTCCCAGCGCCTTGGCCCGTTCATTGGAGTCTTTGATAGCGTCCACCAGGAGCCTGGGGACCGCCACGCGGATGTTGGGGGGCCTGTCCCCTTCGGGGATCAGTTTCACGCCGGTCCCTACGCTGGCCAACATCAGGGCCGTCAGGGTCCCTACTTCCTCTTCATGGCCTGGGACGGTCCCAGGGGTGGACCTGGACACCGTGGCGTAGGCCCGGATCATGTTGTCCACCAGGCCGCGCTCCAGGTGGATGTAGGTGACCTGTTCCTGGGCCATTTCCGCCAGCCATCTGTCCGTGGTGTAGTTCAGTTTCTTGGCCATCTGTCTATCCTCCCTTTGGGTTGGGTTCAGGGAGCCCCAGGAGCCCCACAGCGGGGCTCCCAGGGCCGTCCATTGGTTACTTGTCCCAGGTCACGCCAAGGATGTGTTCCGCCGCTCCCTGGGCCTTGGAGGCCGCGTAGACCACCATCCGCCTGTCATTGTCCAGAACACGAAGCCAGGAGTCAATGTAGGCCGCCGTGTTGTCAATCGTGCGGGGTGTCAGTCCTACCATGGCTCCCAGGAAGGCCGCGCCCATCTCCGCTACCAGCTCTTCCTTGGAGTATTCGTGGGAACCAAACATGGTAGGGTTGGTGACCCCTTCACGTCCCAGCCTGGAACTGTGGCCCGTGGCGTGTGCCAGTTCATGGAAGAGGACGTGATAGTAGTTCTCGCTGTCCTGGAAGGAGTCCAGCGTGGGGACCTTGACCGCGTCCGTGGTGGGACGGTAGAAGGCCCGCGCTCCACCGTGGTCCAGGGAAGGGCCGCCAGCCGCCAGGAAGGCGTCCACGATGGCCTGGGCCTCTTCCATGGTCTGGTTGGCTTCCTTGGGCTCCTGGCCCGCGTCAGGGGCTTCAATCCCGTCCACCTGGTCAAGGTTCCACACTTCATGATACCAGTAGGTGAACCTGGCGCGTTCTTCCTGGATCACGTTTCCCTGGTCATCCGTTTCATCCGTGTCCACCTTGAAGGTCTTGACCTTACAGAAGATCACGTAGGTGGACTTCTTGAATTCTTCCTTCCGGATCCACGCGCCAGCCTTCCGGACCTGGGCTTTGGTGATCCACCAGTTGGAAGAGTAGCCACAAGCCTGGGCCGTGGCGTTCAACATCCACACGTTCATCCCACGGTAGGCTTTCTTGGTCTGGTATGACGTGGGGACCATTCCGCCCTTCCAGGGCTGGGTCCAGGGAACCGTTCCCGCTTCCAACATCTCCATGACCTGGTCCGTCACGATCTGGAAAACCTTGTCCTGTCCGCTCTGTCCGTTCTTCGCTTCCATCCTGTCCTCCTTCGGGGTCCTGGGTTTGGGGTGTGTTGCGTTTCTCATTACACCCATACTATAAACCATCCTTTCAGGAATGTCAAGGGTTTTCTGAAGAAAAAATGACCCAGGGAGAACTTTTTTTCAGGTGGGACCGGGACCGGCCGGACCGGGCCGCGTCCGCTCCCATGCCCCCTCCGCTCCCGTCCCGGATCCGGGTGAAAGCGGGGGACCCCTGGTTGTGTCATTGTGGGGTCACAATGCCGTGGAGTGGGGATGAAAAAAGGCCCAGCCCCCCGAAGGGGACCGGGCCAACCAAGGAGACGGTCAGATCAGGTTCTGAAGGGTCATCTCCAGGTAGTCAAGCTGGACGTTCGCCAGCGTGGTGTAGGCTATGACCTGGACCTTCATGTCATAGTCCTGGGGGTTGGCTTCCAGAGTCAGAGCCAGGGGACCCAGAAGGGTCACAGTGTCTATGATCTGGTTGGCCTGGAACCCCACGGTCAGGCTCTTGACCAGGCTGGCGGGTCCCAGCCCGTTGACCGTGTCCAGGGCCTCCCTAGCCCTGGTGAAGGTCCGCCCAGCGTCCGCCAGGGCGTCCTTTGCCGGTTCTTTGAACGTGTGAAATCCCATGGTTTCCTCCTTGGTTAGGGGTTGACACGCTGGCCGGAACCATCCCGCCAGCATTGGGTTCTGTGGTCCCAGCCCAGTTCCTCCTTGGTGTCCCAGAGGAACCGGCTATCAGAAGCGGCCCACTGTCCGCGTCCCACGGTGTCCAGGTCATAGGTGGCCAGGACGTTCAGGGTGTGGCGTTCAGAAGCCGCCAGGGGGTAGAAGTCATCCCACAGGACCAGCCAGAAGCGGCGGCGTTTATCCTTGGGGTTGGGGGGCTTGGTGGGTCCCATCAGGTCCTCCTGGTTTGGGGTTTGGGGTCTGTCCTTACTGTCAAAACCTATTCTATCAAAGGCTCTGGATCTTGTCAAGTAAAAAGTGTAGATCAGGGGCCACAAAATCTTGGGGGCCGGGGCCACCCGCGCCCCCATATCTGGGGGTCCGGGACGGACCCCCAGATCAGCAAAAGAAAACCGCCCCCGGGCCAGGCCCGGGAGCGGCTACCAAGGGGACCCCACCCCAGGGGTCCCGGGGTGGGCTAGTCTCTGTCCTGGATCACGCCATCAGAGCGGATCAGGGACAGGTTCAGGACGTTGACATTGGTGACCAGGTTGGTGGTATCCCAGCGGATGGACGCTATGTCCTGGTCCCCCACAGCGGCCACGTGGATGATGGTTCCCCTGGCCCTGGCTGTGTCATGGTCTATCATCCCGGTGTTCTTCATGAAGGCCCGGCTGAAGGCCACCCGATCCCCTACGGCCCAGATGTGGCTGGTAGGGCGGGGGTTGGGCTCCCCTACGCGCTTTCTGTACTGTTCCATAATGTCCTCCTTGGTTGGGGGTGGTGAAGGGGAGCCCCGGCCTTCCAGGGCTCCCCAGGGGTTCCTAGTAGTCAAGGCTGGTCATGATGGTCAGGACCAGTTCAATCCCGTCATAGCCCTGGTAGTCATCAATCTTCCAGATGATGGACTCCCCGTCCACGTTCAGGGTCCCACAGTCATGTTCCTTCCAGGGGTCATTATCCTCCGTGAAGGTGTCAAACCTGTTCACGGCCTGAAGAATACGGCCAACCTTGACCGATCCCAGCGCCTGGACTCCCACGGCCAGCCTGACTTCATTCCGGCGGCCCGTGATGGGGTTCTTGTCAGGCCAGACCATGAACATGGGGAGCGCCATGGGGTCATCCGTCTCCGCTTCCTGGGCTTCCAGGGCGGACAGGAACGCCAGCGTGGACTTCCTGGTTCCTTCTGTCCTGAAGTGATCGTTTGTTCTTGCGTCCATTTGGTCCTCCTTGGTTTGGGGGGTTTGGGGTTTGTTTCCTTCCTTGATCATGACCCTATTCTACCCCAGGGGACCCTAACTTGTCAAGTAAAAAGTGAAGATCCAGGCCAGAAAACACACCACAAAATCTAGGGGGTGGGCGCGGCCCCTACCATATCTGGGGGTCCGGGACGGACCCCCAGAGGGGCATGGCGGCCGGGCTTGTCGGGGGCTTGTCGGGTGGGTCCGGAATAGATCGGGGCTCCCCTGGTGTGGGGAGCCCCTGAACCGAAGATGGAAAAGAGGTCCGGTGATGACCGGATGGCTCCTAGCAGGTTTCACCCTACCAGATGTTGGGGGTCAGGACAAGACCCCCAATAGAAAGTGGGGTCCAGGACCCCTCCTGGACCCCAACCCCAAACCCAAAGGAGGACCGAAGGTCCCCACCTGGATGGTTTCACTGTAGCCTATGGCTCCAGGGCTGTCAAGGTAAATGAAAAAGGGGAGCCCGCCACCCCTGGCGGACTCCCCACCCCAAACCCACGGGGGAGGACCCGTGGATCATTCCGTAGGGTTCCAGACTTCCAGCGCTGTCCGGGCTATCGTGGTGGCCAGGGCGGCGGCCCTGTTCCTGGCCAGGTCCCTGGCTTCCCGCTTGGACCGCTGGATCTTCTTGGCTTCCCTGTATTCCTCTTCAGCTCCCGCCTGAAGCTTCTGGATGGCTATTCCCTTGGCTCTGAACACCTGGGTCTCCAGGTTGGCGGCCCCCATCAGGGCCACGTCATATTCCTCCAGAAGCTTTTCTGGGATCTGGGCTGTGATCATTCTGGGCTCTTCCATGGTGGTCTCCTTCAGGCCATCAGGCCAAGCTTCCGGGCTATGGTTTTACATTCCCAACAGTGGAAGGTCCCTGGCTTCCCTTCGTCCGTCTTCATGAAGGCCACCTGGCGCTTCATGGCGGCCATGGTGTGTATTCCCATTTCTGTCAGGTGTCGCTGTTCCTTCTTCGTCAGAACCTTCTTGGCTGTCTTCGTGCGTAACATGTCAGGGGTCCTCCTTCGTGGACCCCCTGGCCTTCCCAGGGGGTCCGTGGGGTTCGGGGTCTTACTTCGTGAACAGGGCGTTGACGGCGTTCAGGTTGGCCAGGGCCAAGCGGGCGGCCTCCTTCGTGTCCGTGGAAGGGTTCTTGGCCCACATCTTGGCGGCCTGTTGGCTGACCCTGTCCGCGTAGTGAAGGGCTTTCCGCTCTGGGCTGTCCACGCTGAACCGATCCTTCAGCTTCCTGGCGGTCATCTGGGCTTCCCTGATCTGGTTTCCGTCTGCCATGGTCATGTTCATCCTGTCCTCCTGGGGTCTGGGGTTGTTTTTGCTTTCCATGGTTATACTATAAACTATCCCAGCCCAGAAGTCAAGGGAAAAGTGAAGAAAAAATGACCCCTGGAGAACTTTTTTCTCCAGGGGCCAAATGGGCCAGAAACGGGCCAAATGGGCCATCAGGCCCAGGGGCCTGTCAGTCCGTGGTTCTCCACGCCTGACCTGACACAGCGGGCCAGATCGTCCGCCACGTTGAAGGCGTCCTGGGCGGCCAGAAGGGCGTTGTCCGTCCAGTTCTCCAGGTCATCCGTCTCCGGGTAGTCCGTGTCCATGGCGGCCACGGCCAGGGTGACACACTGGGACAGGTTGGCCATTTCCGCGTGAAGGTTCTGGGTGTGTCCCTGGATGTCACGATACAGGGACGTGTTCCGGAATTCTCCTGACTTGGCCAGGATCGGCTGGACGTGGACCAGAAGGTCCCTACACTGTTTCCAGGTGGTGGCCGCGCTCTTCAGGGCTTCGTTCATTGGGGTCTCCTTCGTTCTCTGGGTTTGGGGGAAGGGGAGGGACCTGGCGGCCCCTCCCCTGGGTTCGTCACACCTGGGCCTGGACCACGTTGACCAGGACGCCTTCCAGGAAGTAGAGCGCCTGGCGGATCGGCTGGATCTGGGCTTCCAGCTCTTCAGACTGACGCCTGTGGTCTTCCACGCTGATCTCCGGGCTGTTGGAAGGGTGGATGGCTTCCATGGAAGCTACCAGCTTGTGATAGAGCCCGTGGTTCCTGTTGAATTCATTGATCAGTTCCAGGCCAACCTGGACTTCAATGATCCCAGCTTCGTCCTGGTTCAGGAAAATCTCCCGTCCCAAGATGGAGTGGGCCACGGCCTTCTTCTCTTCTTCCAGCGGGTGGTGGGCTCTGTTGGGGTCCACGTAACCGGCGGCTTTCACGGCGTCCAGGGCTTCCACGCTGATCCTACATGTCTTGGTCATTGGGGTCTCCTTCTGGGTCTGGGTTTGGGGTGTGTTTGCTGTTTCCATACTCCTATAGTAAACCATCCCAGCTCAAAAGTCAAGGGAAAAGTGAAGAAAAAATGACCCCTGGAGAACTTTTTTCTCCAGGGGCCGGTTGGGGGGTCAGTGGGTCAGACCAAGGCGGCCACGGCCTCCGTGGTCTGGATCAGGTCCTTCTTGGCCTTCTCCAGGCCCGTCACGGCGGCCTTGACGGTCTTGGAGTAGGAAACCACGCCAGCCATCACGGCCTGGTGGGCGGCGTCCACAGCGGCCTTCAGGGCCACGATCTCCGGGGGCCAGTCTTCCACGGAAGGCTTCTCCGTGAAGCCCTGGGCGTTGGCCCAGTCCTGGGAGACGTGGACGGCCTGGAACGTCAGTTCCGTGACCGTGTCAATCAGGGTCCAAAGCTTGGACATGTGGTCCTCCTGGGTTCGGGGTGGATGGGGTTCTAGTTCACGTCACCGTCCGCCACGTGGTTCATGGCGGCTTCCACGACCTTGGCAAGGGAAAGAAGGGCGGCGGCGTTCACGTCACCGTTGGCCGCGTCTTCAATCTTGCGGGCCAGCCAGTTGGTGGAGCGGTTCAGGATGGCGGCCCAGTGGGGAAGGGTGGCCACGCTGGCCCCGGTTTCAGCCTTGAAGTCCACGATGACCTGGGAAGCGGTATCCGCCACGATCTCCGCGTAGTCAATCAGGTTCTGGGTGTATTCGTCCACGTTGGCCTCCTGGGTGGGGTTCGGGGTGTTTTGTTCGTTCATCATAGCCATAGTATAAACCACCCATTCAGAAAAGTCAAGGGAAAAGTGAACAAAAAATGACCCCCAGAGAACTTTTTTTCTCTGGGGGTCAGGGGAGGATCTACAGACCGGCCACGGGATGGCCAGCCTGGTGGATCTCATGTTTCAGCCAATCGCTGGCCACGCGGAGACCTGACACGCTGGCCGGGTCCAGCTCCATCCGTTCCGCCTTCCTGACAGCCTTCTCCACCAGGTTGAAGGCCCGCTGGAAGGAAGGGGTCTGTTTCCTGATGGAAATGTTGGTCCAAGCGTAGTCACGGACGCTGTCCGCTTCCGTGACCACGGCCATCTGTTCATCCGTCAGGGTCTGGGCTTTCAGGGTGACTGTCTGTTCCATCTTGGTCTCCTTCGGGGTTTGGGGTGTGTTCGCTGTTTCCATGATCATAGTATAGACCATCAGGTCAAGAAAGTCAAGGGAAAAGTGAACAAAAAAGGACCCCTGGAGAATTTTTTTTTTCTCCAGGGGTCACGGGGGTGGCGGGACTAGCCAGCCACGGCCAGCCCGGCGTGGATCAGGTGAACGTGGGTGGTTCCGATAACTACGGGGAAGAAGCGGCCTTCTTCCGTCACGGCCACCAGGTAGTTCACGGAAGTGTCCGCGTGATAGTTGGCCAGCTTCTTCTCTATCGCCTTCACGGCGTTCTGGCGGGTCTTGTAGGTCTTCGTGGGGTTGGTCAGGATCTGGCGCGTCATGGGGTCCTCCGTTCGGGGGTTCGGGGTGTTATTGGATGGGCGTTCTGATGATGGTGATGTTGTCCACGGGGTCCAGGTCACAGGCTTCCAGGGCGGCGGCGGCTTCCAGCCAGTCCTTGAACGTCCCCTTGGGGGTTTCGTAGCTGATGGCCATCATGGGGCCTTCAGGCTGGTTCTTCCTGGCCTCTTCCTGGATCTTGGCTTCCCTGATGATCTCTTCCGCGCTGATGATCATGTCCATCTTTTCCTCCGTCTGGGTTTGGGGTGTGTTTTTCGTTTCCATGGTTATATAGTAAACCATCCAGACGGAAAAGTCAAGGGAAAAGTGAAGAAAAAATGGCCCCCAGAGAATTTTTTTTCTCTGGGGGCCTGGTGGGACCTAGCTGGCCAGGGCTACCTGGACAGGGTCATAGGCGTCCGCGTAGGCGGCCTGAACGCCTTTGACCAGGGCTTCATTGTCCAGTTTGCCCACTTCCCACTTCATCTTCAGGATGTCAATGTTCAGGCGGGCTTCCTGGATGGCTTCCGTGGCTTCGTCCATGGCCTGGAACTGGAGCGGGGGAAGATCGTTCAGGGAATACGCGCCAATGGTTCCTTCCGTGGTCTCCGTGTAGGTGGTGTGGGGCTCCGTCATTTCCTGGTGTTTGACGTTCAGCCTTTCGTCAAAGCTGTCCAGGATGGACACGAACCCAGCCACTACCTTCTTGGTCTGGAAGTAGTCCAGGGGTTCAGGTTCCACGCGCTCCAGGGAGCGCTGAAGGGTGAAGAATTCGTCCCAGAGAAGGTTGGCCTTCTGGCGGAAGAGACACGCGGCCCCAAAATTCCGTTCATTGTTCATCTTCGTGGCCTGGCGGTCAGCCCTGTCCGCCTTCTTCCAGACTTTGTTCATCTGGGCGCGGATGGCGGAATTCTTCAGGGCGCGTTGGGCGTTCTCTCTGATCTCTTGGGTGGTGGGGAAGTTCATTTGGTTCTCCTTCTGGGTTTGGGGTTCAGGGCTAGTTCATGGCCTTCAGGTAGTTCCACAGGGCTTCCGTTTCCGCCACCAGGGCGGCGGCCACGGCCAGGGTGGGCTCTTCCTGGATCTGGACACGGATCATGTCCAGCTTGTGGCGCTCTATCGCCAGGGCGTCCTTCTGGGGATCGTTCCAGGGAAGGGACACGCTGATCCTGACTTGGGCGCTGACTACGGCGTTGGCTTTAATCTGGGCCTGGTAGACTTCTGTGGGGATCTGTGTCTGGTTCATCTGGTTCTCCTTCGGGGTTTGGGGTGTTGTTTGTTCGTTCATCATGGTCATAGTATAGACCACCTGTTCCCATTTGTCAAGAGAAAAGTGAAGAAAAAATGACCTGGAGCGGACTTTTTTTCTGGCGGGTCAGCGGGCGGCGTGGGGAATGGAGGATGTCCGGGACGGTAACGGAGGGGAGTAGAAGAGCCAGGGTCCCCACGCGAAACCGGACCCGGGGCTTGACAGATTGACTTGAACGTCCGGAGCGGCTGGAGTATCATGGACCTGACAGACATCCCAACCCAAAGATGAAAGGAACACAATGTCTTCCCATCGAAACGTCAGGCTGTCCAAGGGTGGAGACCTGGTCATGAAGCGGCTGATCAGCGAAGACCAGAAGGAGAACCCGGACCGGAACCTGGCGGACTCCATGACGGCGGTCCTGGAGAAGATCGGGGCCTTCAACCTGGAGCCAGAAGGGAAGAGATCCACCACGTTCACAGACAGAGCTGGCGTCAGCCTGACGGCGGAGCTGGCCACGGGAGGAAGAACACGATGAAGACAAGACTGGTCATGATCACGATCCTGGCGGCCCTGATGTTGGGCTGTGTCCCCCACGCTGTCAAACCCATGGCGGCCCAGAACGCCATCCTGGCCCGGCGGATGGCGGAGCTGGTGGAGGCGGGAGAAACCACGCGGGAACAGGAACAGAAATTCATCCAGGTCAACGCGGAGCTGTGGACATCCTTTGACGATCTCCTGGGCGGGAAGGTCAAGAAGGAGGACACGGACGAAGAAGAGACACCGGCGGAGACCACGGAGGACACAGAGGACACGGAGGACGAAGAATGAAGAAACTGGTGATCATCTGGGGGCTGTGTTTGGTGTGGGGCCTGGCCCAGGGAGCGGGCGTCCCAGTGGAAGAGATCCAGGACGCCATTGAAACGAAGGGCGCGGAGTGGACGGCCGGGGAGACCACCATGACTTCCCTGTCTGTAGAAGAGCTTCGTGGGATGTTTGACACGGCGGGCGCTCCACCTGACCCCAAAAACGAACCCCCGGCCACGGCCTTCCAGCTATACCCCCCAAGCTGGGACTGGACTGACTGGATGACTCCCGTGAAACAACAGGGAAGCTGTGGGGCCTGTTCCTCCTTCAGTCAGACGGCTGTGGTGGAAGGCTTGGTCAGGATCGTCACGGGCTACCAGGACTATGACATAGACCTATCTGAACAGTTCCTTTTCTCCTGTGGCGGCGGTAGCTGTTCCAGCGGAATGTCCATTTCTGTGGCGGCCAATTTCTTCAAGACCGTGGGGGTCCCAGACGATAACTGTCTACCCTACGCGGCTGTGGATGATAACTGTCTGAACCGGTGCGCGGACTGGGCGGACAGGGTCTGGAAGATTTCCAACTGGCTCTACGTCAGCTACGCTCCCACCAGCGGCGTGAACGTGGATGGGATAAAGTCCGCTGTGATCTACGGGCCTGTGGAAGCCACCATGGACATCAATGAAGACATCCTGGCCTACACTGGCGGAGTCTATGAATGGACCTATGGGGAATACCTGGGGAGACACGCGGTCTGTATCGTAGGCTATGATGACTCCCTGGAGGCGTTCCGGATCAAGAATTCCTGGGGGGTCGGCTGGGGAGAAGGCGGTTACGGGTGGATCAAATGGCAAGATGGCTACAAGCGGGAGCCAGGGGACGATCCCAGCGCCTACCTGGGTGAATACGCTATGAGGTTCTTTTTTGACCCTGACACGGGACCCCCTCCTTCTGTGGGGCCTATCGCCACGGCCACCCCTCTTCCAGGTCCTACGAACACCCCCACCCCTGACATTCCCACGGCCACGCCTACGGCCACCCAGACCCCCCTTCCCCAGGTCTGTCCTGAAGTCTTGGTGACGATCCCTGACCCTATCCAGGTAGCCTTCTGGGACTTTGAAAACGGTCTGGACTGGGACTCCCAGACACCGGCCTGGACGGAGACCACAGACGGGAACTGTAATGTGGGAGACTACACGCGGACAGGAAGTTCCTATGAAGCCCAGGTAGTGGCCTACTCTGGCGCGGATGAATGGGTGACCTACACCTTCCCAACCTACGGGATGAAGGACATCACGGTCACCTGGGCCTACAGGGGAGCCACAACGCTTCCGTCCTACACCAACGGCTACCTGGAAGCGTCAGAGAACGGACCAGCGGGACCTTGGACCACCTTGGCCACGCTGACGGGGATTGACGCCACCTGGTCAGGTCCCAGGAGTGACGTTCTTCCTGTGGCCTGTGAAGGCGTGAACACCTGTTCCATCAGGTTCAGGTCTTCCTTTTCCACGGGCGTGAATTCCCCGCTGTTTGTGGATGACATCCAGATCACGGCCAAGACCTACGGGGTTCATCACAGATACCCAGACTGGTCCCCTTCGGGAACCTGGATAGCGAATTCGGCCCAGCCACCTGGGGAGACCTTCCAGGCCAACGCCTGGAAGATGGATTTCTTAGGAAATTATCCTTTCACTGATGACCCCCTGAACAGCTACTTCAGGACCATCTTCTACCCCTTGGTGGCTTCGGAAGGGATGGCCTGTGAAATCACGGACGCCACGGGCTTGACCAAGATCTACATTTCAGGGGGCGCGGCTGGAGATCCGCCTTCAGGGGGAACCATCGTAGGGGCTCCCTTCATGGACCACAAAGAACCTGTCTTCAGCCCCAACGGGGCCTGGTTGGCCTACATGAGAGAACCAGAACACAGGTCCAACCATTGGCAAGTTGAAATATTCCATGTGGTGGGCGGCCTGGGCTACAGACAGGTCACAGACTATTCCAACTGGCGCGGGTTTCTGACCTACGCCAATGACTCCCAGTGGGTGGCCTACGTCCGCCAAGAAGGGGAAGACGGGGCCATGAACATCTACAAGGCGTCCCTGTCCAACCCTATAGTCTTCGGGGAGCTGGCCCAGGTGGAGAGGGTCACCTTCAGCCCTGAAGACAAGGTGGATCTGGAGTGGAACCCCGTGACGGACTGGATCGTGTATTCCAAGAAGGACGCGGATGGATACTTTCAACTGTACGTGGTGAACGCCAGCGGAACCCTTCCAGAGACGGAATACCAACTGACGGACGCGGACTTCCACCACATGAACGCCACCTGGGACCACACGGGCCAGTGGCTGGCCTATCAGCGGATGACTTCGGCGGGCTACTACCAGATGGCCATCATGGAGCTGACGGGGAGCCCCCCTGAACCTGTGGGCGGGGAACAGGTCATCACCACATCTCCCTATGACAAGTTCAGACCCACGATAGACCCGGCGCGTCAGTGGGTGGCCTATGAACGGAAGGACGCGGCGGACACCTGGCAGATCTACAAAGCCAGGTTCCAACAGTGTACGCCTACCCCCACCCCTCCCCCTACGGACACTCCCACGAACACTCCCACGGACACGCCAACGTCCACCCCCACGGCCTGTCCCACGCTCTATCTGGAGGACTTTGAAGGGGAGTCTGACTGGGGGACCCTATCAGTTCCGCCTGGGACCATCCCTTGGCTGGAGTTCCCTGGGTCCCTGTATTTCAACCTGGGAGACTACGGGCGGGACGGGTCGGACAAGGAAGGACGGGTGGGCTTTTCCTCCACCACAGGGGACATGTACGTTCAACACCAGCTTTCTACCCAGTCCCAGCGGGATGTCAAGGTGTCCTACTACACCAAGGGCGTCATGAACACCACCACGGCCACGGCGGAGATCATGGTGGCTCCAGAGGAAGCGGGACCCTACACGATCCTGGACCGGTTCTTCTTCGGCCCGCCAGGTCAAGACATCTGGGCCTACAGGTCCCACCTTCTCCCTGATGACCCCTTCTCCCACAAACCCCACGTCACAGTCAGAGTGAAGATCAACAAACCTCCGGCGGACGGGGTGTCCTCCATCTACGTGGATGACGTTCAGGTCCTTGGCTGTTATGACGCCAGCCTTCCCACGTTCACGCCTACGCCTACCCCCACGGCTACGCCTACGGATACCCCCACGAACACGCCAACAGAAACGCCTACTTCCACCCCAACGGACACACCCACGTCCACCCCAACGGACACACCAACACCATCACCCACGCCTACGGCCTGTACTGGAAGCCAGGTCTACCTGGAGGACTTTGAAGACGGCCTGGACTGGGACTCCCAGACCCCACCATGGTCTGAACACAATGATCCCTACTGTACTGTGGCGGACTTCAACAGGACGGGGAGCAATTATGAAGGCCGGGTGGAAGAGTTAGCGGG
>Ga0180434_10001899_pt1 | contig 28920 bp, 25 predicted proteins | sample SS_ome_7_FD_132453 | JGI IMG/M metagenome (GOLD analysis project Ga0180434, IMG submission 132453) | Hypersaline lake sediment archaeal communities from the Salton Sea, California, USA - SS_1_D_2 metaG | ecosystem: Environmental > Aquatic > Non-marine Saline and Alkaline > Hypersaline >... | reverse complement strand
TATTATTGTTCCATGTTGCTTCATCATTCATTGCACAAATATAGAAACAATTCACTATTAATACCATTAAGACAAAAACAAAGCAACTGTTTTTCATGTTTTTCCTTTATATATATTATTAATTTGTTCACCTTATTGTAGGCGATTATTAATCAAATGCCCATTTTTTTGTAAAAAAAGCTATATTTTTCAATGTTTTAATGGTCCACAACACTCGTCTCAATCTAATTATCGCCTCAAAAACCCCTTTAAACCAAACAAAACTCTTGTTTTTTGACCTCTGAATTTTGTATGTTGAAAATGAAAAGGGGCCAAGGAGGCCGTGTGGTAATTTTATTAAAAAACCTAAAAAGGAGGTTTCTTATGAAAAAACAAATAATACTTATTCCTATTATCCTACTTGTAGGACTTTCAGGCAAAACGTTTGGGGCTCAATATACAGCTGCACCCGTTGCACCACAAGAAACAGCACAAGTGAACCCTCGCGATCAACTTAGAGACTTATACAAACAACGTATAGAATTTATGCAAGAAAGAAAAGAGAGACTCAAAAACCGATATGAAAGAACAAAAGATCGTATCAAAAGACTCGAACGTAAACAAAGAAAAATAGACAAATGGACAGATACCAAGGTGCAACGAAAAATAATGAAATTAAAAACTAGAATTGCATTTTGCCTAAAAAGAGGAGTACAGAGAAGAAAATGGCGACGCGGAGCGAGATGTGACATGAGATTCGGAATGAAAGACAAATGGTAAAAACTCATCTAACTGAAACTAAAAGGTATAAGGGGAGAGTCCTTCGGACTCTCCCCTTATACCTTTTAAATAAGACGATTTATTTAAACGTAAGCCTCTTCTTGTATGCAATACTGAAAAACATCCTTCTTTTTCTTTTTTTTCTTGCTTATCAAATATTTTATAAGATAAGCAAAGAGTTAATATAGCAATTATTATTCAAAATATCCCCAATGACTCCGACGAGTATAATGTTTTCGACGAGCATAACTACTGCGGACTTCTTTTCTTCTTTTTTTTTCTTTTTCTTGTTTGTCGAATACCTTATAAAACAAATATAAAGTTAATGCAGCAGCTGTTGTTCCAAATATTTTCGATGAATCCTTCTCATCTTGCTCAGATGATTTTGAATACCTTTTTTTATTATACATATCACATCGAACGATCGGGCTTTTATATGCAATCACTTTTTGCATAAAAAAAGGCTTTTCTGCATCCATATCCTCGTATTTTGACCAATCTATATATACATCGTTGCGATCTTTTTTACATTCAGCTAAAGCATCAAAAATATTATACACATCGCATTTTGCCTCATTCATTCCCCCATGTTTTGCAGCCTGTTTTCTTAAAACCTGAAGCATACCAAAGGTGCTCACATGTAAAGAAATTAGTGTTAATGTAATAATGATTTTTTTCATGCTTTTCCTTGTAAAAAATCTGTATAAATCACGCTATCAAAAACAAACATAAAGTATCGCATCAAATTTGACAAGAAAAAACCTACAAAGAAACCTTTTTAAAAAAATAGCGCACAAAAAAAGCCCCGGAAGTTCCGAGGCTTTTTTATAAAGATTATTTTTTATTTATTATTTTTTTTGAGCTATCTTATTAAATAATGCTTGAAGTTGCATCATTGGTCCCATAAGCTGAAATGCTTTTGTCATTGCATCTTTTTGTAAGGCCATACTTTGTTGCCCCACTGCCATCAAGTTAGCTCTCATTTTTTCAACATCCGCCTTCATAGCTTTAAGTGAAGGGTGCTTAGAAATCACTTTATTAAGCTCTTGAGCAAATATTTTTTGTTTTTTCATAAATACATCTCGCATCTTCTTAAGCTTCAGGATCATTGGATGTTTTTCAGTTCTCTTTCGCGTCATATCAACTTCTTTTATGGTCTTGTTAATCTTTTGAGCAATATCGTTCCATTGCTTTTTCTCTTGAACACTTGCCTTTTTAAATGCTGCAATTTCTGCGGCCATTCGTACAAGTTTTTCTGCAGGTCTTCCAGGAAAAGACTTCATAGCAAGTGTTTGAAAATCACTTTTTTTCTGTGGTTGAGCAAGACCAATCTTTGGTTGATATCTTGCGCTCAGGAGCATACTAGATAAAGCAACCATCGTTACGACTGTTCCAAATGAAATTCGACTCTTCACACTTCCCCCTTTGTAAATAAGTTATACAATTACCTTAACTGCTTTCATTATAAATTAACAAAGAAGAAAAATAAACACTATTTGTAATTTTGCAATATTTTTTGCTTAAACTAAAGCCTTAAGCGCGTTAACTTTTTTGATCTTAACGTATTTATGCCGAAACCATTTGGTTGTTTAAAAATTTTGAGTAGAATAGCTCCAAAGAAAAAGGATCGCCACCATTTTTTAATGAGCAATCAACCGAATATATAAAGTCATGGGCATTTTTTAACTCATCAACATTAAAATTTCTCCAGATTCTTTGTGTAAACGCAAAGGGAAGACGAAAGCTCACCTTCTTCGCTTCTGCAAAATTTCTATTTTGCATCTGACTCACAAAGCTAGAGGCGCGCCATAGTTGCTCTGACCAAAAGACAATCCAAAAGACATCACCATAATCGTCTCTAATATTAGACCACAATTGAAAAAACTTCTTATAATCTTTTGTAAAAAAATACTGACTCAGGGTAAATAATGATTTCTCTGGAATCATTATTTTATCAAGCCATTCATCTATAAAAGCCTTATAACCCTTTCCTGTCAAAAACGCATATTTCATAAGCATACATGCTGTATCTAAAGGAATAACAGGATTTAAACGAAATATTTTTTCAATAAAATTAATCACCATTTTTGATATTGGTTTTTGAAAAAAAGAAACAATTTTTAAAAAATCTTTATGTGCAACTCTTTCTCCAACCTCTACAAGACAGAGCCCTTCTCTTTTTTTGATTTTTACAGCATTGGTCGCAAATAAAACAATAATATTAGGACCCTTATAGGCATTAATATACTCAATTATGTTATTTTTATTTTTACCTTTTATCGATCCGACATCCTGCAACCAATACAATGTTTGTTGGCCCAAAAAGCTTGTTTCCAATTTCGCTTTTACTTGAGAAAGATTGTTTGACTCAACACTTACCGTCTCTATCTGCATATCCAAAATAGATTTGAGCTTCTTTACAAGCAACGAAAAAAATAATAAAGGATAAGTGCCTTCACCCTTAAAATGTATAACAACATTTTTTGACAATACATCAGGATATACTTTTTTATCTAAAAACTGTGATACGTTCATGTTGATTATCTAACCGATACGTTTTGACGATTTCCCAAACTAAACAAAGGTTTGCCTATATTATCCGGTTTTTTTGGTGCATTTGCAAGCATTAATTGATTAAAAGAAGAATCACACACATCAAACAATTGTCTGGTTCCTGTAATAGACAATGTTTTAGCTGCATCAAACTGATCCCACGTAATGATTGCTCCTTCTGATGCACCCTGTATTTCAACCAGCTTATTCGATCTTGTTATTACAAAGTTGAAATCAGCATCTGCTTTGCTATCTTCAGAAAAATCTAAATCCAACAATGGAACTTCATCTACAACCCCAACAGAAACAGCAGCAATGTGATCTTTTAAGATATTCTCTCTGAGTTTTTTCTTGCGTAACCAGGTATCAACGGCAACACGCAAAGCAAGGCTTGCACCTGTAATACAGGCGGTTCTTGTTGAACCATCTGCTTGCAACACATCACAATCCACTACAATTGTTCTTTCTCCCAATAGAGAAAAATCAACCATAGTACGTAAAGATCTACCAATAAAGCGAGAAATTTCAACTGAACGACCGTTTCTTCGCACTGCTGAAGACTCCCTCATAGACCTTGAAGTGGTCGATGAGGGCAACATAGCATACTCTGAAGTCAACCAGCCAACCCGCTTTCCCTTAAGGAATGGAGGAACACCGTGGTTCATATTTACCGAGCACAAAACTTTTGTATTTCCCATCTCAAAAAGAACAGAGCCCGCCGCATACCCAAACGTATTAAAACTTATCTTCACACTTCTAATGCAGTCTGACCTACGGGCGTTGCTCCGCTTTGCAAAATTTTTCATTGCGATACAATTATTCCTCTATAAGTTTCAATCGTATGCGTCCAGTTTCTGGATCATAACTTACAATCTCAACCATAACATCTTGGTCTAATGGATAATCTCTCGCAAATGTTCTTTGCTTATCTCTTGGAATATTAGATACGTGAACTAAACCATCTTGCCCAGGAACAATTTCAACAAAGAGCCCAAAGTCTGCAGCTCGTTTTACTTTACCTAAGTAACGTGTTCCTGTTTCTATCTGTCCACCTAATACTTTAACCCAAGATACCGCTTTATCCATTTGAGCATCAGGCCCGCCATAAATTCTGACGCTTCCATCGCTCTCAATGTCAATATTTGTTCCTGTAATATCTATAATTTCACGAATTATTTTACCACCTGAACCTATGACCGCACCAATCTTATCTGTAGGAATTTGTATAACAATAACTTTAGGTACGAGATTAGATAACTCTTTATTCGGCTCAGACATAACTTTTTTCATTTCTTGTAAAATATAAAGTCTACCATCTTTTGCCTTTTGCAAAGCGTCTTCAAAAACCTTCCTTGGTAAGCCACCTTTGTATTTTACATCCATCTGAATGGCGCTTATTCCATCTTCGGTTCCAGTAATCTTTAGATCCATTAATCCAAAGGCATCTTCAAATCCTGTAATATCTGTTAAGACAACACAGTCATCTGAACCTTCTTTTTTCAAGAGACCAATAGCAACACCTGCTACCATCTTTTTCAACGGTACACCTGTATCCATAAGTGCCATCGTAGAACCACATGTTGTAGCCATTGATGTTGAACCATCTGATTCTAGCATATCAGCAATAATTCTTATGGTATAAGGGAAATCCTGTTTTGAAGGAAGCAAGTACTTAAATGAGGAGGCTGCAAGATATCCATGCCCAATTTCTCGTCTCCCTGGTCCACGTAAAAATCTTACTTCACCAACTGAATATGGAGGAAAGTTGTAGTGCAACATAAATGCAGACCCTACAGCCTCTTCCATTATACTCTCTACCTTCTGTTCATCCTGTCCACCACCTAAGGTAACAGAGACTAAGGCCTCGGTTCTTCCTCTAGCAAAGAGTGCAGAACCATGAGTTGTTGGCAAGACACTAACTTCAGATTTAATCGTTCTCACCTGATCAAAACTACGTCCATCGACCCGTTTCTTGGTATCGATAATAAGATCAGTTAATTTTCTTTTTAATACCATCTCAAAAACATAATCAATTATAGAAGCATGAATTTCCTGATCTATAATATCTGCTTCATATTCTGCCGTGAAGCCCTCTTTCAGTTTTTTGAGATTTTCTTTTCTTTCTACCTTGTCAGCAATATACATAGACTTTAAAAGGCCTTCTGACAAGAATTTATCAACTTTTGTTTCCCAGGCATCCCAATCAATGCCTTCGAATGAATTTTCTTCTTTGACTACACCAAGTTCTTTTGCCATCTCTTCTTGCCACGCAATTTGCTTTTTGATTCGCTCATGCGATTTGAACATAACATCAATGTAATCTTTTTCGGAGATCTGATTTGCAGAACCTTCAACCATACAGATACCTTCTTGTGTACCCGCAAAAATAAGTCTTGCATCAGATTCTTTTCCTTCATCATACGTTGGATCAAAAATCCATCTTCCATCTACTCTACCAACTTCAGTAACACCAACAGGTCCTAAAAAAGGTATTTTAGAAACGGCTAAAGCAATAGATCCTGCAAGCAAGGCTAGCTTACCAGGAGTACAATTTTTATCTACAGAATACACCGTAACAAGAACCTGCAAATTATCAAAAAAGGTTGCTGGAAATAACGGACGTATTGCTCGGTCAATTAATCGTGAAATCAGGACTTCGTAATCTGAAGATTTTCCTTCACGTTTATAGTAACCACCAGGTATCTTCCCGGCTGCAGAAAAGGGTTCCCTATAATCCACAGACAAAGGCAAAAACCCTGGAAATTCTTTAGCGCGGGTAGAACAAACTGTTGCTAACAAAAGAGTGTCTCCCTGCCTGAACCATGCAGAACCATCTGCTTGTCCAGCTACCTTACCTATCTCAACTGAGTACCCGAATTCTTCTAATTTAAATTTCTTTGACATTAACCGAACCTACTATCGTTAAAAACATCCAAGCTGAAAATACAATACAACAAAACTAAACTACCTTTTTAACCCAAGACGTTTTATCAACTCTCTATAAGCTTTTTCGTCTTTTCGCTCAAGATATTTTAAAAACTTACGTCTACTTGACAACATCTTAAGCAAGCCTCTCTTTGAAGAAAAATCCTTAGGATTTTCTTGAAGATGTCCTGTAAGTTGACGTACGTGTTCTGTTAAAATTGCAATTTGCAGCTGAACTGAACCTGTATCTTTATCACTTAATCTAAAATCTTTAATTATTTTTTCTTTATCTACTTTACTTATTGCCATATTCCTTAAAACCTACACATTATAATTATTAAACAATGACCTTTTTTGGTAGGCACGAGCGGAATTGAACCGCTGACCCTTGCTACGTCAAAGCAATGCTCTACCACTGAGCTACGCGCCTAGAAAATTTCAATTTCATTAATTTTCTTTTATTTCTTCCTTTGTCTTATTTACCTCTTTAGCCTCTTCTTGTTGTGCTCGTTTTTCTAAATCAGAGACCTCATCACCAAGATATTTTTTTCTAAAGGAAGGTATTCCTGTACCTGCCGGTATTAGTTTACCAACAATTACGTTTTCTTTTAAGCCATACAAGCAATCAACTTGTCCTGAGATTGCTGCTTCAGACAAAATCCTTGTTGTTTCTTGGAAAGATGCTGCAGAAATAAAACTTTCTGTATCCAATGATGCCGTCGTAATACCCATTAAAACTGGTTTTGCAGAAGCAACTTTTTTTCCTTCTGCTTGAAGTAATGAGTTTACATTTTTAAACTGTATTCTGTCAACCCTATCTCCAATCAAGAAATTTGTATCACCAGGCTCGATTATTCTGACCTTACGCATCATCTGTCTTACAATAATCTCTATATGCCTATCATTAATCTTAATTCCTTGAAGCAAATAAATTTCCTGAATATTATCCACAAGATATTTCTGAACTGTTTCTGGCCCAAGAATTTTTAACATATCATGCAATATTGGAGTTCCTGCAGTCAGTCTATCACCAGCATTTACAATCTCACCATTAACAACGTTAAGCTGCTTACCCTTCGGAACAAGATAATCATATGATTGATCACCTGAAACCACAGAGATTTTCCTCATTCCTCTATGAAGACCTGCAAACACAACTTCACCGTCAATATCTGCAATCATTGCAGGTTCTTTTGGCATTCTTGCTTCAAAGAGCTCTGCAATTCGTGGCAAACCACCGGTAATATCTTTTGTTTTAGAAACTTCACGAGGCATCTTAACAAGAATTTGTCCAACTGTCACTTGTTGACCATTTTTTACCGACAAATATGAACCAGTTGGTAGATAGTATTGAGCAATTTCATTTCCCTCACTATCTAGTATTCCAATGGCTGGCTGATATTTTTCACCTTTTCTTTCAAGAACAACATAGTTAGAAACATTAGTTGCTTCATCAAAACGTTCTTGAATGGTAACATTTTCTACAATGTCTATAAATTCAACTTTACCAGCTTTTTCTGTCATGAGAATCTGGTTGTGGGAATCCCATTCAACAAGCTTCTCACCTTTTTTCACTTCTTGTCCATCACCAACTAACATGGTAGAACCATATTCTACATCATGCTCTTGCAATTCTCTACCGTCTTTAGACGCAATAACTATTTTCGCTTTTCGACTAAAGACAACTTCTTTGCCATCTTTATTTTTTAAGGTTCTAACGCCACGCCATTGAGCGATACCTTCACGCTTTGTAACATAATAAGGCTGCTCGGTTATACCACTAGCTGTACCACCAATATGGAACGTTCTCATAGTAAGCTGCGTTCCTGGTTCACCAATCGACTGCGCTGCAATAACACCAACGGTTGCCCCAACATCAACAACCCCACTTCTTGCGAGATCATATCCGTAACACATAGAACAAACGCCCCGCTTTGCCTGACACGTTAAGACAGAACGAACATATAATTTATTAATCGCAGAGTTACTTATTCGTTTTACTGATTCTCTACCTACAATTTCACCCTGCTTAAGAATTACTTCACCCGTAACAGGATCTTTTGCATCTGCCGCTAAGACTCTTCCATATACCCGTTCTGAAAGTTCGTAAAGAACGTCACCTGATTCTTTTAACGCCTGAATTTCGATATAACCCAAGGTTCTACAATCATGCATCGTTATAATAGTGTCTTGAGCAACATCAACAAGCCTTCTGGTCAAATAACCAGAGTTTGCCGTTTTGAGTGCAGTATCAGCCTGACCTTTACGAGCACCGTGAGTAGAAATAAAGTATTCAAATACTTCTAAACCATCTTTGAAGTTGGTCTTAACAGGCGTTTCCATAATTTCACCTGTTGGCTTAGCCATCATACCACGCATACCAACCAACTGTTTCATTTGGTCTTTGGTACCACGCGCTCCAGAATCCAACATCATAAAAATAGGATTAAATGGCTTAAATGCTTTATCTTCATTGATAAATGCTTCGTTATCCTGTTCTTCAAGATCTTTTAACATAGCACTTGCAACGTCTGATGTTGCATATGCCCATGTTCCTATAACTTTATTATAGCGCTCACCATTGGTAATAACACCATCCATATAAAGTTGTTCAATTTTTTTGACTTTCTTTTCAGCGCTGTAAACAATATCATCTTTTTGAGGTGGAACAAGTAAATCTGTCATAGAGAATGAAATTCCACCGATTGTCGAATAGTAGAACCCAAGTTTCTTAATTCTATCTAAACATTTTACTGTTACGGCTTGGCCAAATTTATAGTACACAAGCTCTACAAGTTTTGCCAAATCTGACTTCTTCATAACCTTATTGACCCAATGTATCTTAGATCCTTCAGGTAATGCATCAAACAGTATAATTCTACCAACAGATGTTTCTACAATTTTACCGTTCAATCTTACTTTAATTTGAGCTTGCATAGAGACTACATCATGGTGAAACGCACTAAGAACTTCTTCTAAGCTAGAGAAGACGATGCCTTCACCTTTAGAATTTTTACGGATCTTGGTGATATAGTGTAAACCAAGAACCATATCTTTTGTAGGAACAGTAATCGGCCTACCATTTGCTGGTGAAATAACGTTTTTTGTTGCCAAGACTAAGGCCTCAGATTCTTCTTGAGCCTTTTTACTCAACGGTAAATGAACAGCCATTTGGTCACCATCAAAGTCAGCGTTAAATGCACCACAAACCATTGGGTGAAGTGTTATAGCTTTTCCATCTACTAAGATAGGGAAAAATGCTTGAATACCCAACCTGTGCAACGTTGGTGCACGGTTTAATAATACAACCCTGTCCTTCACGACATCTTCTAATACATCCCAAATTTCTTCTTCTAAATTTTCTACCATACGTTTTGCAACACGAAGATTAGGTGCAATTTCTCTTTCTAAAAGACCTGCATAAACATATGATTTAAAGAGCTCCAACGCCATGCTCTTAGGAAGCCCACAATGATCTAAGCTTAATTCTGGATCCACTACGATAACAGAACGGCCAGAATAATCAACCCGTCTACCGAGAAGGTTTTGTCTAAAACGCCCTTGTTTACCTCTAAGCATCTCACTCAAGGATTTCAATGGTCGCTTATTAGAACCTCTTACCGGTTGGCCTCGTCTTCCATTATCTATTAATGCATCTACAGACTCTTGCAACATTCTTTTTTCATTTTTAATAATGACAGAAGGTGCTTCAATCTCAAGCAAACGCTGTAATCGAATATTTCTGTTTAAAACTCGTCGGTATAATTCGTTTAAATCTGAACTTGCAAATCTTCCACCTTCTAATGGAACTAAAGGTCTTAAGTCTGGTGGCAAAACAGGCAAAATAGATAAAATCATCCATTCAGGCCTAATGCTTGCATGTTTAAGACCAACAAAAACCTTTATTCTTCTCATTATTTTGTGTCGAACGGCTACAGACGCGGTTTTTTTATAATTTTTTTCAAGTAATACAATTTCCATATCTAAATCTATTAAACCCAAAACAGCCTTAATAGCTTCGGCACCACTTTCAGCAACAAAATCAATATCATCACTGTGTGCATCCAGATACGCCTCATATTCATCATTGGTCAGCAATGTTTTTCTTGGATACGGAGAATTACCTTGATGAATAACAATACTACAATCAAAGTATATCACCCTCTCTAGATCTTTTATGGGCATATCCATAATAAGACCAAGATAACTTGGAATACCCTTTAAAAACCAGATATGACAAACAGGAGCAACAAGCTCAATATGCCCCATACGCTCTCTTCGTACACGAGACTGAATGACCTCAACACCACATTTTTCACATGTCACACCGCGGTGTTTCATTCGTTTATATTTTCCGCAATTACATACCCAGTCTTTTACGGGACCAAAGGTACGCGCACAAAAAAGCCCATCTCTTTCTGGCTTTAATGTTCTATAGTTTATTGTTTCAATCTTCTTAACTTCTCCGTAGGATAAAGATCTAATCTTTTCGGGAGAAGCAATCGTAAGTTTTATAGCATTAAATTTTGTAAGATTTATATATTCTCTAAATCTTTCTAACATACTATTTCGATTACTCACAGACTTCCTCCTTGCCTCTCTTGAATAAATCTACGCACATCCCTAAACTCTGAAGCTCTTTAACCAGAACATTAAATGACTCTGGAAGGCCTGGATCAGGAACATCTTCCCCTCGAACAATAGCCTCGTATACTTTATGTCTTCCCGTCACATCATCAGACTTATAGGTTAACATTTCTTGCAGTGTATACGCTGCGCCATATGCTTCAAGAGCCCAAACTTCCATCTCACCAAGTCTTTGTCCACCCTTTTGCGCTTTACCTCCAAGAGGTTGCTGTGTAACAAGAGAGTACGGACCAACAGATCTTGCGTGTAACTTATCATCAACCATGTGGTTTAGCTTCATAATATACATCACACCAACAGTTACAGGCTGATCAAAATATTCACCTGTTCTACCATCAAGCAGATTAAATGCACCTGCATCAGGCAAATTAAGATCTTTTAAAATAGGCTTAATGTCTTCAACATATCTCGCACTATCAAATACTGGAGTCTTATAAAGCAATCCATATTTTGCAGTTCTACGAGCAAGCTCCATTAAGTCTTCATCACCATGATCTTTTTTATATGATGCTACAAGATCTTTTCCGTAATACTTTCCAAGCATTGCCTCGACATCTTTCGTAGCACCTTCACGCAAGTAAGAATCTATTTTCTGTCCTACATCATATGACGCTAGACCAAGAACCGTTTCTAGGATCTGCCCAACGTTCATACGAGAAGGAACACCAAGAGGGTTTAAAACTATATCAACTGGAGTACCATCTTCTAGGTATGGCATATCTTCTCTCGGAACAATAATGGATACGACACCTTTGTTACCGTGTCTTCCTGCAATTTTATCACCGACCGATATAGAACGTTTCATAGCGATATATATCTTAACCATCTTAATCACACCTGATGGCAAAGGATCACCTTTTTTAAGCTTATTAATACGTTCTTCTTTAAGACTTCTTAATATTCTTTCTTGTGTTTCAAAGGTATTTTTCAGATGTTCTGTTTGCTGGTTTACACTTGCATCTTTTGCTTTCAAATTCAACAAATCTTGCAAGTCAAGTTGCTTTAACTTCGTTTTGTCAAAAACACCTTTTTTCAAGACACTTGTGGATACCTTTGCAGCCGCAGCTTGCCCTGCCAACACTGCAACAATCTTTTCTGATACCATCTTGTCTAAAAAGTTAACGTGATGCATGAAGTCTTGTTCTATTTTTACCGATTTTCTTTCAACTTCTTGCTTATACCTTTTATCTTTTCTTATACCACTTCGTGAGAAAATTTTCACATCAACAACGGTCCCCTCTACTCCAGGTGAAACTCGCAAGGATGTATCTCTCACTTCTCGAGATTTTTCTCCAAATATTGCTCGCAAAAGCTTCTCTTCAGGAGAATATTGTACGTCCCCCTTAAGAGTCACCTTACCAACTAAGATATCACCAGGTTTAACTCGAGTACCAATTCTCACGATACCGTCATCATCTAAACCTTCTAGATCTACTTCACTAATATTTGGAATATCTCTTGTTATTTCTTCAGGGCCTAACTTTGTATCCCTTGCATCTACAACATATTCATCAATATGCACAGATGTCAGGGCATCATCAGAAACTAAACGCTTATTAAGAACGATAGCATCCTCAAAATTGTAGCCATGCCACATCATAAATGCAACAAGAAGATTTGCCCCTAATGCCAACTCACCGTTGCTCACAGCAGAACCATTAGTAAGAACATCTCCCACCTCGACTCGCTCTCCAGCTTTTACAATTGGTGTATGATGAATCCAAGTGCAATAACTTGAACGCTCAAACTTCCTTAGGTAGAATGTCTCAACGCCATTCGCAATCCAATCTTCTAAGGTTTTGAACGCTGACTGATCATATCGTAAAATAATTTTTTCTGATGAAACATATTCAATAATACCAGGTTTCTTTGCTAGTAACACCGCACCGGACGCTTTTGCAACTTCTTTTTCCATTCCGGTACCAACCACAGGTGCCTGTGTTTGAATAAGAGGAACGGCTTGACGTTGCATATTAGAACCCATTAACGCACGACTAGCATCATCATGCTCTAAGAATGGAATAAGTGCTGCAGAAACAGAAACAAGCTGTTTAGGAGACAAGTCTATATAATCAACTCGATCTTGATTAATATGCACATAGTTTCCTTCGTTTCTCACAAATACTTTTTCATCTTTAAGCTTATGTGTTTTAGGATTTGCAGACTTTGCTTGTGCTATAAACTTTCTAGATTCTTCAAATGCATCCAGGAAAACTACATCATCTTGAATTTTCCCACCAGTAACCGCTCGATAAGCTGTTTCTATAAAACCTAAGTCATTTACCATAGCATAAGTTGCCAAAGAAGAAATCAAACCAACCGTTTGCCCTTCAGGAGTTTCGATAGGACAAATTCTTCCATAGTGAGATGTATGAACGTCACGTATCTCATATGTTGCTCTATCTTTCAAAACACCACCGGGCCCCAATGCTGAAAGCCTTCTTTTATGAGCAATTTCAGACAAAGGATTTGTTTGATCCATAAACTGGGATAACTGACCTAAACCAAAAAACTCTCTTAACACAGCACTTAAAGGCTTAACATTAAGAAAATCTTGCGGCATAAGCACTCCATGAGACTCTTGCATTCTAAATCGTTCTCTCACGATACGCTCAATCCTCATGAAACCAGAGAATATTTGGTTGCCCAATAATTCTCCAACTAGTCTCACCCTTCTGTTTCCTAAGTGATCAATATCATCAAGTTGACCTTCACCTTTTTCACGAAGATTCACAAGATATCTAATTGTTGAAACAATATCATCCAAAGTTAAAACTGTTTCATCATCTGGCATTGCAAGTTCAAGCTTTCTATTCATACGAATACGACCAACTCTGGTCATATCATAGAATCTTTCATTAAAGAATAAGTTCTCAAGCCTTTCTTTAACGCCTTTTACCGAAGAACCATCTCCAGGCCACACTTTTGAATGAAGCTCTTTTAAAGCATCTTCTTCAGAATGACAACGATCAAGGGTCAACGTCATAGCTATAGTTGGCTGAAAAACATACCCAGATGAAGCAATTAAACTAAACTTCAACTGTTTCTTTATACTTTTTAACAAAACAAAGTGTTCTTCTGTAAGCACTTGCCCTTGCTCTATTAAAATTTCACCTGTATCTGCATCAATTAAATCTTTAGAAAAAACCCTGTTCAAAAGACTCGTTTTTCTTACAAGAAGCTTTTTAACATTGTCATCTTTAAGCTTTTTGAGAATATCTTTTGTAACCTTTTTGCCTAAAAACTTTTTTTCAAGTTTTTCAGGAAGCATTCCTTTTTCTACGCGATGCCCTATAAGATTTTCATCTACTACTTTATAAAATTCGCCAGCTTTAACAATTATCGTATCAGACTTGTAGAAATAAGAGATAATCTCATCACGAGGAACCCCTAATGCTTGTAAGAATGTTGTAGCCAAAACTTTTTTTCTTTTGTCTATTCTTACATACAAATGATCACTACTATCAAACTCGAAATCTATCCAAGAACCGCGCATAGGAATAATACGAGCTAAATAGTATGGTCTACCTCTAAAATCTTTTATCTTTTTACTTTGAGAGAATATAACACCCGGGGACCTATGAAGCTGACTTACAACGACCCTATCAACACCATTTATAAGAAAAGTTCCTAAGTTGCCTAACTTAAAGCGTCCATTCTCTTCATATAAATCAGCCATGACTGGCAAGTCAGCAAAAAACACCTCCTGTTCTTTGATGTCTCTAATTGTTTTATTGCCCACATCATCAACATCCCAGCTAATCAATTGCACTTTAACCTTTAAAGGCATCTGAAACGTTTGACCATTTGCTCGACATTCATCAAGCGTCATAGGCATTTTTATTAAAACTCTAGATAGACAGTTTGAACAGGTTTTATACCTAGCTGTATTTTTACCGCAAAACTTACATGCAAAATCATCCGGCAATCTAGAACAATCCGACTTCCCGCACGAGGAACAAGTCCACTCATAACGCTCTTTGACACCTGTAAGTTTTCCACAGGTACAAGACCAATTTCCTAACGTATAGCTAACATATTCAAGTGACAATTTATCACTATGCTCAATAGGAAATATATCCCTTAAGACCTTCTCTAGGCCAATAGGCTTTCTTTCAGAAGGCAAATAATCCAATTGGACAAAATCATTAAAGGACTTTGATTGGACTTCAATCAAATTAGGAACTTCTACGATGTCCTTAATAGATCCAAATGACTTTCTAATATTACCCTTGCCTACATGCAAGTTTGACATTAAGCGGCTCCTTGTTTTTATTTAAACCCCAGGCTTTAAATAAGCTCTCTCAAATCAAAATACAAAATTAACGCTAACGTATAACTTTATGAAAGTTCAACTTTTGCGCCAACAGCTTCTAACTCTTCCTTCATTTTCTTCGCTTCTGCTTCAGGAACTGCTTCTCCAAGAACTGTTGGAGCTTCTTCTACAGCTTTCTTAGCATCCGACAAAGACAATGACGTTACTTTACGTAAAGCTTTAATGTTTTTGATTTTTTCTGAGCCAGCCTCTTTTAATGTAACTTTATATTCTGATTTAGCTTCTTCTGCAGCAGCAGCAGCAGGTGCAGCAGCAGCGGCAGCAACAGGCATTGCAGCAGAAACACCAAATTTATCTTCTAGAGCTTTTACAAAATCCGCTAATTCCAAAACAGACATTTTACTTATTTCTTCAATTAACTTATCAAAGTTTGATGCCATTTTGTTCCTCGTATATTTTAAACAAAAAATTAATTAAACCTACTATTCAACAACATAAATAAAAATGCTTTCAACTACACCTTTTTTATTTTATTTCTTTTGCTCTCCAACTTGCTTTAATGCAAATAAAAGCTTAAGAATAATCATATTAAGACTTCTTACAAGCCCTGAAGTCGGAGCATTCAGAGTTCTACATAACTGCGCAAGCAATACTTCTTTTGGTGGAAGAGAAGCAATTTGAGAGATTCTCTCTTTTCCAAGAATTTGAGACTCAAACAAACCTGCCACCAAGCCAAGGGATTTATTTTCCTTAGAAAAATCTGACAAGACTTTTGCTACATCAGAAAATTGTTCATCTGAAAAAACAAGACCTATCTGCTCTTTAAGATAAGGAGCCATATCACTAACACCAGGCTCATCATCTACTGCGAGCTTCATAAGCCGAGCTTTTGCAACCTTTAGAGACCCTCCCTTTTGGCGAAGTTCTGAACGCAATTTTTGCATCTGAGCAACACTTAAGCCTTTATAATCAACTATAAATGTTGCCTGACTTTTCAACAAATCTTCTCTTAATCCTTCAATAACTTTTTCTTTCTGTTGGCGATTCATTCTTAATTCCTCCTAAATCATCGCAAGAATTCATCTGGGTTAACTGGAATGCCAACACCCATTGTCGATGAAATTATCATTTTCTTTAAAAATTTACCTTTTGATGTTGACGGCCTTGCAGCCATCAAAGCCTTTACAAACGCATTTAAATTTTCTTGCAACTTTTCTGAATCAAAAGACATTTTTCCAAAAGAAAAATGAACAAGCCCGCTTTTATCATTTTTGAAAAAAGCTCTTCCCTTTTTAAGCTCCTTCACAACAGGTGCAACATCAAACGTTACCGTTCCCGTCTTTTTATTTGGAAGCAGTCCTCTAGGGCCTAAGATCTTAGCGAGCTTACCAACCATACCCATAAGATCTGGTGTTGCTACAGCATAATCAAAGTCCATCCAACCCTTAGAAATTTTATCTACTAAGTCCTGATCGCCCACAAAATCGGCGCCCGCAGCCTTAGCCTCATCGGCATGATCACCTTTAGCGAAAACAATAACCTTCACGTCTTTACCTCTTCCGTGTGGAAGCATAACAGAACCGCGAACAGTTTGATCACCTTTAGTAGGATCAATACCTAAATTAATCTGAACATCTACCGATTCGTCAAACTTAACAAACGATAGATCTTTAGCCTTTGACAAAGCCTCTGAGACAGAAAAGACTTCTTCTTTTCCTATCTTTTGAGTAGCCTCTTCGTATTTTTTTCCTCGCTTAGACATAATAAAAGCCCCTACAACATCATCAATCTACAACATCAACGCCCATGCTGCGCGCACTACCAGCTATTATCTTTTTCGCCTGCTCTATATCATTTGCGTTTAGGTCAGGCATTTTTATTTTTGCGATTTCTTCAACATCTTTCCAAGAAATTTTACCAACCTTGGAATCTTTTGGATTTGAAGAACCTTTATTAATATTTATCTTTTTCTTGATCAATTCTGATGCAGGCGCCGTCTTTACGACAAACGTAAAACTTCTATCCTTATAAACTGTTATCTCAACCGGAACAGTCTCACCCTTTCTGTCTGCAGTTTTCGCATTAAACTGCTTACAGAAATCCATAATACTAACACCTTGTTGACCAAGAGAAGAACCTACTGGTGGTGCCGGAGTTGCACCCCCTCCAGGAATTTGAAGTTTTATTTTAGCTTTTATTTCTTTAGCCATATTTATAACAACCTAATTTTACCTTTTAACTTGATTAAAACTTAACTCTACAGGAGTCATCCTGCCAAAAATACTAACCATTACCGTTAGCTTCTCCCCCTCATAATCTATTCTATCAATAATCCCGACAAACCCTGCAAAAGGACCTTCTTTTATGTCTACTTCGCCGCCAACAGCAAACCCTTCTTTCTCTGCCGAAACTATAACCTCGCCCTTCATCTGACCCATTACCCGTTCAACATCCTTCTTAGGTAAAGGTATCGGACTTTTACCTCCTAAAAAACGCAAAACTCTTGGACTCTCAGTAACTAACCGAAATGTCTCTGGGGCCATTTCCATTTCAATCAAAACATACCCTGGAAAAAGCTGCTGATCCTTAGCTTCATCAGCGGTTTCAAACATACTTTTCATCTTGGCAGATGGCACAAGCACCTCACCAACACTCTCTTGAAAACCTTCTTGTTTTACATGTTTTTCTACATCAGCCTTTACAGCTTCTTCATATCCAGCATATACCTGAAGAACATACCAACGTTTCATTTTTATCTATAGCTCCTAAGCCAGACTTACATTCTCCCTAACTGCAAAACTATGCGCTAAAGAATTTAAGAATGTATCTAACCATTACATCACAGCTTTTATCTACAACAAATAAATAGAGAGACATTATAGTAACGAGAACAATAACAACTATTGTAGAACCTATAAACTCATCCCATTTGGGCCAAACAACCCTGGAAAGCTCTAGCCGAACCTCATTTACAAACTTAACTACATCTTTCATAACGTACCCGTAGAACCTTACAATTTAAATCTTGGCTACAATTAAAAATCTTCTTACAGCACCGTATGGCAGGCCAGGAGGGACTCGAACCCCCAACCATCAGATTTGGAGTCTGCCGCTCTACCAATTCGAGCTACTGGCCTAAAAGCCTTTATTTCGTTTCTTTGTGCTGCTCATGCTTCCTACATCTAGGGCAAAACTTTTTTAGCTTCAATGAGCCGATCGTTCTTTGTTTGCCTACAATTTGCGTATAATTTCGCTCTTTACACTTCTCACATGAAAGGTGAGTAGTAACCCTATTTTTCGCCATATAAACTCATTTCCAAACTGTTTAAATAAATTAATATTAACTCAAAAAGCACATATGGAGCCCGCGACCGGATTTGAACCGGTGACCTCTCCCTTACCAAGGAAGTGCTCTACCTACTGAGCTACGTGGGCAACAATTTACTACTTTCTTATCATCAGGATAATAAAAAAAGCAGAAAAAGACAAATTTATTTTACAAAAGTATTGCTCCTACTTCATTTTAGAGGCAGGGGCATCATTCAAGCAAGTAACTTGCCAGCATATAAAACATTGCAAAACAACCTGCACCAACCTTTTTAGGTTATCTCAAATGACCTGAAAATGCAACTTTTCTTTGCCTGAAAAAAATAAAAAAAGAAAGTATATATAAAACTTCAGAGATTCATTATTTAACTGGAGCTGGCGACCGGATTTGAACCGGTGACCTGCTGATTACAAATCAGCTGCTCTACCAACTGAGCTACGCCAGCGCCTATCTCCCAGTTAATTAATGGAGCGGGAAACGGGACTCGAACCCGCAACCTACAGCTTGGAAGGCTGTCGCTCTAGCCAATTGAGCTATTCCCGCAAAATTTTCAAAGACTAATTTGGTGGCGAGAGCAGGATTCGAACCTGCGAAGGCTTAGCCAACGGTTTTACAGACCGTCCCCTTTGACCGCTCGGGAATCTCGCCTAAGAAAATACAATATTTCAATTCTTTTGTAACCCCTCTGAAGATATAATATTGCTTTTCTCAAATTATTTCAACTTTATTATCCATCTTTATGTAATTTCTTCAACTCTTTTTCTAAAATTTCCATAACTTTTTGTCGACAACAACCACATCCACTACCAACAGGCAATTTATTTCTCAGCTGTGCAAACGTTCTAGAACCGCCTTTTACGGCTTTTACAATATCGGAATATGAAACCCTTCTACAAAAACACACTAAGTAATCAAAATTTTTACGCTTCATAATTCCAACACGATCTACCAAAAAAGAGACCGCATCAAAACCTGCCTGTGAGCCTGACCCAACAGCCGTTGCAACTTGCTTTAATCTTCCTGAAATAATATCGCCAGCCACAAATACACCTGGAATTGAAGTTTCTTGTGTTATTTCCTTTGAAACAACATATCCTTCTTTATCCAGCAAGATCTCACCATCTAAAAGATCCGTATTTGGCTTATTCCCAACAGCAAGGAATACGCCATTGGTTGGAAAATTATACAAACGCCCCGACATATTATCCGCAAATTGCAAACCCGTCACGCCAAATCCATTGCCAAATATTTTTTTCACCGTAGCATTATATTTCATAAAAACATTGGGAAAATCTTCTAGCTGCTCCTGCGATATCTGAGCCGCACGCATTTTGTTGCTTCTCACAAAAACGGTAACCTTTCTCGCAAAATTAGCCAATTGAGCAACTTCTTGAGCAGCAGTATCGCCTCCCCCAATGACAACTACCTCCCTATCTTTATACTGAGGACCATCGGCAATAGCACAATGACTTACCCCCTTATTATAAAACTGCGATTCACCCGGAATACCTAGCCGCTCGGGAGAGACCCCAGTTGCCACAATCGCCGTCATAGCATGAAAAACCTTCCCTTGCTCAGTTTGAACCCTATATGGCCATGATGAAAAGTCTATTTTTTCAACAACATCTCTCACAAATTCCGCGCCAAAATTTGCCGCTTGCGTTCTGAGATCCTTTATAAGACTTGGGCCCGAGACCTTTGGATATCGCCCAGGAAAATTCTCTATCCATGCCGTATTTGCTACCTGCCCACCCGGCATTCGACCTTCTACAACAACGGTTTTTAGTCGCGCCCTTGCACCATGAATTGCCGCACTCAAACCTGCAGGGCCTGAGCCAACAACCAAAATATCAACCAACCCCGGCTTACCTGTCGTTTTTTCTAGATCAAAATCACTGGCCACAACTGAAAACATAAGAAAAAAAGAAAAAAGAAGTGTTATGTTTTTTATACTATTTTCCATCGATGATCCTCGTTCAACTAAAAGTTTGTTTATTCATTTGCCAATAACAACAAAAAGTATATATAAAAAAGAGGTAATCATATAGATGACACAAAAAACCAGGACGCCTTAAACGGAAAGGCCTTACTCACTCTTGTACGATATGACACAACGAATCTCCCTTTTGTCAGGATCTTGATCGTAATCAATTTTTATTCTACAAATATTCTCCCTCAATAACGGCTCAATAACCTCTGGCCACTCCACCAACACAACATTTTGACCATCATGCAAATACTCGTCAAATCCAGCCGCTAAGAAATCTTTTAATTTTTCAATCCGATATAGGTCAAAATGACAAAACGTTTGCCCTGCGTCATTTTTATATAAATTTAGATAGGTAAACGTTGGACTCGTAATAGGATCTGTTATACCACTCCCACACAAAAGTCGTCGCACCAATGTTGTTTTGCCCGCACCAAGCGGCCCGTAAAAAGCAAAAACCCTACAAAACTTAAACTGATCCTTCAAAAAGGCAACAACCAGATCAAGCTCATCTAACCCAACAATAAAACTTTTTTCTTTTTTCATACTATTTCAACATTAAAGCTTTTTAAGCTGTTTTAACTTCTTTTTCTTCTTCTTAGATGCAGTCTCAGACCTTGACGCACCTAACTCATGGGAACTTTTAAAATCTTCTGCCTTATATTCAACAAACTTACTTGCCTTTTCCATCAAACTATCCAGCTCTTCATTTTCTCCTGTAGTTGTTTTTATAGCTTTTGTTTGTTTTATTGACTTTTGATGTCGCGCTACCTGTAAGCTACGTTGTAGTATATCATAAAATTCTGCTGAATCTATGTATTCTATATCTAATCTTTTTGCAAATCGGCAGATGTCTCTGTCAGAAGAAACAAGCAGAATATCAAGATTCCTTTTCTCACCCAAATAGCTTTTTATATAGTCATCAGCCGTCCGACCAGCCCCCGCATAAATAACATAAACACCATCATATCGCTCCTTGGTTGCCCAATCATAGGGCCCTCCATCAAACACCAAATTTATTCTGTGGCCCTTCTTTTTTGAATACCTTTTCAACTGATTCACAAAAGAAGCTCGCTCATTATCACTAACAACATTCTTGTGTATCGCCTGCTTTAAAACATTATAACCATCAATTACTATAATCATATCTACGTTCTTTTTATAATTTAAAATACATCTTTAAAATTAGAGTACATTAAAAAAAATAAAAAATAACCCCTCCAATACATTGCAAAATAACACAAGAATTATTACATTAGTTATATAGATAGTTTAACCAGACAACCCGCAACACGCTCCTCCCTAGAGAAAAAATAGGCATTAGTACCGGGTTTTAATAAAAAGTAAAGGCTTGTCATGGCTCAACTTATTCAGATGCGCCAAAGAATAAAAGCTATAGAAACGATAAAAAAAATTACACACGCCATGAGGCTCATTTCAATGTCCACTCACTCTCGCATCAGGAGTAAAATGCCTCGTCTCAAAGATTACAGCAATGAAATCTCAAATATTTTTAATAAAGTAAGAGCAGAAAATCCTGATTGGACAAACCCTATCGTATTCCCTCAAGGAATAACAGAGGAAAATCGCCTTATTATTTTGATTAGCTCTCAAAAAGGTCTTTGTGGCACCTTTAACACCAATTTATTTAAAGAGTTTGAAAAACAAGTCTCAGAAGAAGAACTTAAACAAACAAAAATCATAGCTGTTGGGAAAAAAGCAGTAGATTTCATCGCAAAAAAAGAAACCAAATTTGTAATAAAAAACTTTCAAGAGCTTACCATCAGAAACTTCAATACAATCGCACAAGAAGTCGTTGAAGAAATTGTTATATCCTCACCCCCTTACTCATCCGTGCGCATATTTAGCAATGAACTCAGATCCTTCTTTCTGCAACTCCCACGATTCATAGACCTCATACCTCTCAAGCAAGAAACGCTCGGAGAAGAAAAGGCCGTCGAACACAAAACTTCAGAAGATCTCATTTGGTATCAAAATCCCAAAGAATTTCTCGACTCACTTGTTCCTCAATACATTGGCGCAGGCATCAATGCAGCCCTCTTGGAATCCCTTTTTGCAGAACAAGCAGCTAGATTTATATCCATGGATACGGCAAATAGAAACGCAAAAACCCTGCTTGAAGAAACAAAGTTAAGGTATAACAAGTTACGACAAGCAAAAATCACCAAAGAACTTACAGAACTTGCCGGAAACTTCTAGTTCCTAGCAAAAAGTTACATGCATATCTTCTACCCAATAAGTCCAGATGACGAAAAAACCCTTGCCTTCTATTTGCAAAAAACACTATGCTAAAAGTGAAGACGGAAGCTTTTATTTTTTTGTTTTTTATGGAGGACTCAAAGATGATTCTAAAAAAAATAAGCCTCACTATTTTCTCATTAGCTATTTTGCTCACTCATTATACACATGTATTTTCAATGTTTGGACAGAGAACTCAACAACCAAAAAGAATGATGATACAATCAAGAATGATGAATCAAGGAATGAATCAAGGAATGAATCAACTACAACGGATGATGCAGCCCCAACAACAGCAACAAATGATAGGACAACCAAGAAGAATGATGGGGCAACCTCAACACACGATGAGACAACAACCGCAACAAATGATGCAGCAGCAACCCATGATGATGAGACAACAACCACAGCAAATGAGACAACCAAGAAGAATGATGGGGCAACCCCAACGAATGATGATGGGACAGCCGCAACGGATAATGCAGCAGCAACCAATGATAATGAGACAACAAACACAACAAATGGGACAACCAAAAAGAATGATGATGCGACAACCTCAACAAATGATGCAGCAGACAACTCCAATTGTTAACCTTTCAAAAGACATGCTTATTAAGACTGGCATCTTAAGTGATTCCGGCATTCATCTTGATCCAGGGCAAAAGGCTGACTGCACCTTGAAACTTATAACTCAGGAGTATTATGATAAAGATTCATTTATGGAAAAGTATGCCAAATATAAGATAGATTTTGATAGGCTAGGCCCAAATGTTGTTTTGATACAGCTCCCTTCTGCTCACCAAGGTCGCAAAACTGCACGTTGCACATTTTATTCATTTGTAAATTCTTATCTTTTAGGTATGAGTAAAAGCTTTGAAGAAGCTATTCAGACGGTGCGATCCCCTGAGACGGTACGCATAATTGACAATCTTGTACGCATTTGGAGGGATCACTGGAAAATAAAAAGCCGAAAAGATAAGAAGAACTCAAGCCTTCGCTACTCTTCTTTATGCTTAAATAGCATGTTTGGCAAGCAATTTGCTTTTGAAGGTAAAGATATTTCTTTAATTGATTTAGCTCGTAAACCTAAAGAAAAACTTTTTGAAGGCCCCTTCTACTTTACATCAAAAAAAAGAAAAAGGCAAAAACCTGAGGACGCATTTTATCTCTTACACAAAGATATAAAGAAAGCACCAAACTGCATGACATCACTAAACCAACTTAAACGGCCTAGAGATAATGTATTCGGAAAAGTTAGAGCATCTATCGATTATACTGGAAACCGGAAAATAAAAAGAACATATATTAAATTTGATAAAGATGCCCAGATTGACACATTAGGCTCACAAACATGGGCCAATGAACTAGAAAAAACATTCGATGAATTTAAAAGCAAGCCCCAAGCAGAAACAATCTTTCTTTTAACCAAAAGAACAACTCCAGGTAAACACATGATAGCTGTTAAAGCAGAGAAATTCATATTTTCAGGAAAAACGCTACTAACATTTATTGTATTAAATTCTTCCTTTACCATAGGTAAGCATATTAAAGAAATGAGCTACATAGACCGTTATAAAAGTTATGCACCAATTTTCAAGACTTTAGCAACGCATTTGGGCTTTCCTGTATACCCAAAAGAAACTGGTAAAAATAAACCCATCAAGAAAACAAAAGCATCAATAATGCTTACTCCTATATTCTTCCCCGGCTTTGAACAAAAAGATATCTCTCCTGATATTGAAATGTTTGGAAAATACGAAGATGATTTAGAAAAAGAATTAAAAGAAATAGAAAAAGATCAGGAACGCAAAGCACTACCCAATGAATATGTACCCCATCCAAGAAGACGATAAAAACGCTAAATAAAATCCACCCTAAGATTTTTCAAAAAAGTTTTACGAACTCTTGCAAAGCAAGTACGCACTATGATATTTTGAAGAAAAGGTATAGGTTATTAAAATAATTATTAAATGGAGGATTCACAATGAATCTAAAAAAAATGGGTTTTTTATGTCTAAGTCTATTATTACTCTATAGTAGCTGCACAATGTTCTCTATGCGCAAGGAAAAGAACTACATTGGATGGCCAACAAGTATTCAAAGAAAGGAGCCAGAAGCTTTTTACAGTGGCAGAGTTACAGAAGCATTATCCGGCAGCAAATTTGTCGTAATACCCGAAAGAGGGCGAATGAAAGGCGAAGAAATCATATGTACTATTCTTCCTCATGCAGGCATACACCCTACTGAAATAGTTCAAGGAACTACCGTTGGAATAATCGTGCCAACAACTGACACAAAAAAAGGCATAATACATAGGATCATCCGCAGTATCCCCACAAAAAAAATTCAACAAGAAAGAAATTTGACAAGAAAAAAATTCAACAAAGAGAAACACTATAGGCAAGCACGCAGCTACAGAGGGATTATTGAAAAAAAACATATCAGCGGAGATGATAAAGGGCGCTTTACAGTTATAGCTGATTTTGGAAAAAAAATACTCTGCTATATACCACGCTCAAGCAAGTTAAAATTTGATAACATTGATGAAAAAGATATTGTTGTAATAAAACTATCACCTACTGACCCTACTCAAGGGAGAATCTCTTTATTACTCTCTAAAAAAACCCAACAACCAATGATGCAAATGAAGCAACCACAACCAATGATGGGGCAACAGCCAACGATAAAGAAATATGGAATGGGGCAGCCAATGATGATGCAACAACCTCAACCAATGATGCCGCAACCGAGAATGATGAATCAAAGAATGAAACAACCACAACCCATGATGATGCAGCCCCAACAACCGCAACGAATGATGGGGCAACAGCCAACGATAAAGAAATATGGAATGGGGCAGCCAATGATGATGCAACAACCTCAATCAATGATGCAGCAACCGAGAATGATGAATCAAAGAATGAAGCAACCACAACCAACGATGCAAATGAAGCAACCACAACCAATGATGCAGCAACCGAGAATGATGAATCAAAGAATGAAGCAACCACAACCCATGATGATGCAGCCCCAACAACCGCAACGAATGATGGGGCAACCCATGATGATGCAACAACCACAACCAACGATGCAAATGAAGCAACCACAAACAATGATGGGGGGGCAACAGCCAATGATAAAGAAATATGGAATGATGCAGCAACCGAGAATGATGAATCAAGGAATGAATCAACCACAACGGATAATGCAGCCCCAACAACCGCAACGAATGATGGGACAACCCATGATGATGCTGCAAAAGAAAAAATATTTTAAATAGCCACCAACCCCGACAGAACCTTCTGTAGTAAAGGGCTATGGTGTTTTTGATCGCAAAAACGACAAAACGACAAAAAAAAACACAGTGCTGCTTGAAAAAATTGCTATTTATGTTATAATTAACCCTAAGTAGTCAAAGGGTAAATGTCTAAATAATTCCTGTTAAATGGAGGAAAAATATGTATAAGAAATCATTAAAGCTATTATCACTTACGATTATACTTTCTCAAGTTTTTTCAACAAATTCGCTGTTCAGCATGAGACGACGCCATCGTCGTCATCGTGGGCATCATCATCACCATAGGTGCAATAATCCTAACTGTATTCACAGAAGAAACAATCAAAGACGTCAACAGCAGCAACAAGTACCACAAATGCAGCAACAACAAATGCAACCTATGATGATGCAACCACAAATGCAAAATGTTGGACAACAGCAAATGCAGCAACCGCAACAACAAATACAACCTATGATGATGCAACCACAAATGCAAAATGTTGGACAACAGCAAATGCCGCAACCGCAACAACAAATGCAACCTATGATGATGCAACCACAAATGCAAATCGTTGGACAACAGCAAATGCAGCAACCGCAACAACAAATGCAACCTATGATGATGCAACCACAAATGCAAATCGTTGGACAACAGCAAATGCAGCAACCGCCTATGATGATGCAACCACAAATGCAAATCGTTGGACAACAGCAAATGCAACCCGCACAAAACGTGGGACAACAGCAACAACAAACTGTGAGGCATCATAGACACAGGCACAGACATGGGCATAGACATCGTCATGGACATAGGCATCAATGCATCCATAGAGCGGGGCGCCTTGTAACAAAGTAACATTCGATAAAAAAATTAAAAAAGAGCCACTATTGAAAGTGGCTCTTTTTTTAAAAAAAACCTAAATGATTTTTTGATAATTAAAATTTTGTGATACAATTGCATAAGCTTAATAACATAATGTGAGACAAAAAATGTCAAAAGCATATAAAATACTATCTATTCTCTGGACATGCTTAGCAATGTATTCGCCCCCATTGTTTGGCAAAAAAGGAAACATATTACTCTATTGTGTAGAAAAAAAGAAAACCTACTTCTTGCTTTCAAAAAAAGAAAACAAATGGGCCAGCATATGCAGCATTCCTACAAAAAAAGAAAGCGCTACCTGCGCTATAGCCAAAAAATGTTGCCTAGCAACACATGGTATATTATCCAAATCCTATATAAAATCTAAACTACATCGAACAAACTGTTTTGAAGAAATATCTAAGTCTGAAAGAAGCTATATTGTCAACATAACAGACAAGGTAGAAGAGCATAGAAACAAAAAAAAATTTTTACAAGCTATTTTAAAAGCTATAGAAAAAAACAGGCACCTAGATGAATGCAAAGAAGCTACATTTAAATGGGTTTCTAGAGCTTCACTCCTGCGTGCTTTGAAAAAAAATGCGCGTGACAACCTTCATTTGTCCCCCTCCTTCAAAGATATCTTTAAAGAAGACCGTCCTTTAGGACCTCAACGATTTATATATCTTAAACAGATCATATAAAAAAAAGTTCTGCGTATTTTTTGGATTTAATAATTGTGCACATACATATAGCATAGCCCTTCTGTATGATATACAAACAAAAAGTATTGTTTTCACACAAATACTACAAGATCCCCCCTTGAAAAATGGACGATTCATCACTTACGATGAGGAAGATCTTTGTATAACAATCGAATATGGATCATGTATATATGACAACCCCGCAAAAAACACAACCAAAGCATATGTTTAAGAATATACTCGTCACCTGTCAAAAAATTTAGCCTTTTATCCATTCACAAAATTTCTCCAACGCCTTTTTGCGATGAGAAATAGCATTTTTTTCTTCCATAGACATTTGCGCATAGGTTTTTTCATGCCCTTCCGGCACAAAAATCGGATCCCAACCGAAACCACTCTGCCCTTTTATAGCGATACTTATTTCACCTGCAGTCTCACCTTTGCTTATATGCACCTTATCTGGTCCCTCACAAAAAGCAAAGGCGGTTACAGCTCTAGCAGCTCTTTCTTTATTTTTGAGAAAATCTATAATCCCTTGCTGGCCAATTGCCGCTAAAAAATGTTTTATTAATGAGCCTGGATACCCATGCATTGTCGCAATATAAAGCCCGGTATCCTCAACCAAAACAGGCATTTTAAAGATTGTATATGCCAGTAACGCCTTATGCTTTGCCACACAGGCAACATCTGGATCTTGTATCTCATCTAATTCAGCTTCTTTATGGATAACCTGTATACCACCATGCTTAAGTATTTCAACTATCTCTTTAGCTTTATTTTTATTTTTACTTACAAAAACAACTTCCTTCATCTTTTCCTATACTCCATTTTTTCGAAAAAAACACTCTAATATCCACAATGTCTATATGGCCAATGATATATCTTTTTAGATTTCTTCACAGACCGCTCTTTTTCATCTTCTTCACTAAAACATAGTAAAAACGCCAAGACGTCTGTTTTCTCTTCTTTTTTTTCCTGAAACGCTGCCTGTATTTCTGTTATACTTTTTATTATCTCAAAGGTGCTCCGAACATGTTCCCCTTCTTGTTCTTTTTTCATAGAAAACGAAACTGTTCCGCAAAATAAAACTATAACAACTACACTAGCTAAAAACAATGCCCTCATGTTGTCCCTTTCAAAACGTATTTTTTTTTAAGTATTATTATACAAAGCATTATAAACAAATTAAAGGAGGGGTCAAATTTTCAACCAGCTTTTTATTCACTATTTTTTTATTATTTAACATGAGCTCGATCTAAGAAGATTAATATAAATGTTGAGTAATGGTTAAAAGAATAAAGCATTTATCTGAAAAAAATTATTAATTCTCCGTTCGCCCTGAG
>Ga0180434_10001895_pt1 | contig 28956 bp, 44 predicted proteins | sample SS_ome_7_FD_132453 | JGI IMG/M metagenome (GOLD analysis project Ga0180434, IMG submission 132453) | Hypersaline lake sediment archaeal communities from the Salton Sea, California, USA - SS_1_D_2 metaG | ecosystem: Environmental > Aquatic > Non-marine Saline and Alkaline > Hypersaline >... | reverse complement strand
TTAACCGTCAATATCGCTGGACAATTATGCGCGGGATAAAGGCTGGCGAACTTAAGCCGCCGAAACCGGGCGTCGTTCCGGATTCAACTTCGCATGAGTGGCAGTGGCCCGGCTTGCCTATGCTGGACGCAGATGCGGAACGCCGCGGCGACCGTGAGGGTTATAAGCTGGCGGTCGAAAGTTTATCAAGCATAACCGGGCGCGATGGTAAATTCTGGCAGGATGTATCATTACAGCGCATTAAAGAGATAAAATGGATTATAGCGGCTTGTGAAAAAGAGGGGATTGACCCTTGTTATGTTTTACCTATTGCGGCGGATTCTGGACAAGAGCCCATCGGTAAAACCTGCGAAGAAAACAACAACACTGACACAGGGGACGAAGAATGAAAGATTTAATCAGGTTTGCAACTAAAGAAACCGTCGGAACAGTTGACCGCGAGAAAGGGGTCATTTATGGAGTTTCAGTTATCACAGTTGGTGAGGCGAAAGGTCACGGAATGTACGTCGACGAAACCATGCTTGAACAAGTCCTCGAAAAAGGACAGGCAACCGGGGAAACCGGACTCAAGTCACGTTTCGACCATCCCTCGGCATGTTCACGGGCGATCGGTACTTATACCGGAAGATTCCACAACTTTAGACGGGACGATAACAAGGTGCGCGCCGATTTGTATCTCGCTGATGTAGCGGCAAAGTCACCGGATGGGGATTTACGGACTTACATTCTTGACCTTGCAGAAGAAGACCCGGATGCGTTTGGGACTTCGATTGTTTTTCGCCCGGATAAACCTGTAGAAATGGACAGCGCTGAAAAGGGCAAGCCGGGCGCGCCGCCTGACGACGACCCGTATTGGTTGCCACACGCCCGCGTCGCGGCGTTGCATCACTGCGATATAGTTGACGAGGGTGCGGCGAACGACGGTCTTTTTGGGCGTCCTGATTATTTTGCAGAACAGGCGGAGCGCTGGGCAACTGAACACCCCGGCGTCATTGGTAAAATAATGTCGAACTATTTTGAGTGGAAACAAAAACAGGAGGAAAAGAAAATGTCAGACGAACTCAGAAAAGAACTTGATGCACAGATCGCAGAACTTACAAAGCAGTCGGAAACAGTAACGGCGGAACTTTCCGAAGCAACAAAAACGATAGAGGGTTTTGAAGCTGTGAAAGCGGAAGCCGTAGAAACAGCAACAGAAGAAACCCGCGACGGAATTTTCCAGGCTATAAAAGACCGCTTGGAAAACTTTGAGGACGCTTCATTCGTTCTCGAAACAATCGAACTGTCAGACGAAGAAGTCAAAGACAAGTTTATTGAAAGAACAAAAGCCGCGCTCAAAAAAGAAAGCGGCGAAACTGCGGTCGATTTCAGCGACAACACAAACAATGACGACGATGCAAAGTTTGAAGATAAGGTCGCGGAAAAAGTTGAGGCGGGTTTAAGCAGAGCAGAAGCGACAAAAGCTTGTGTCCGTGAATACCCGGAACTGCACGAAGACTACAAAAAACGCAACGGCTAAGATAAACATCTTGCGTCGCTGGTCAATTTTTGATACAGCATAACTATGAGTTATTTAACTTAAAACAAGGAGGCAGGAAATGCCACAGAGTAATGATGGAAGAAAAGCATTTGAGGCGGGAGCCGCTCTTAACAGGGGTGTCCGTGTTAAATTGTCAAGCGCGACAGTTATTGCCGCGGGTGCTGGGGAAAAGTCAATCGGTGTAACAACCGAGGCACAGAACTCCGGAGAATTTGTAAACGTAAGGCTCGATAATCATTCTATCGAAGTCACCGCGAGCGGAACTATTGCCGAGAATGGCAACTGTTACAACGCCGCAAGCGGCGCAGTGTCAGCAACCATCAGCGGCCCGCGTGTAGGTATTGCGCTCGAAAGCGCAACCGACGGCGAGTTGTTTGAAATGATGGTCGCCGGGGTGAACTCTTAAGGGTTCGCCGTTCGTTATTGTTTGAACTTTTTGAAAGGGTTTAAAAATGCAGAGAGGTAATGCTACATTTAGACAGGACATCGCCGATGTATTACAGGAAAATAATCTCGGTGAGGGAGAATTTATGGGCGAGCAGATAATGCCCGTAATGCCCGTCGGCGCTCGTTCCGGCGAATTCGCAAAACTGGCGTTTGCTAACGTCAAAACAAAAGCGGTAGACGACAAACGCGCCGCAAGCGGCAACTATAACGAAGTGACTCACGAAGTTACATCGGATACTTATACTTGTCTCAAGCGCGGACTTGTTGAACCTGTGGACGACGACGATGCAAAGGTTCTCGGTAATTATTTTGATGCGGAGGTTTCCGCCGCGGATCACCTGCGCTATTACTTGCGCTTGAACCGCGAGGCAAGAATTGCCGCGATCGCGTTCTCGACATCTGTAATGTCCAGTTATACAAGCGCAGTGACGACCGCATGGTCAACCGCCGCAACTTGTACGCCTGTCGCAGACGTAGAACTTGCAAAAGAAAAAATCACACTCCAGCTCAACGGCTTGCGCGGTTCGGGCGTTCGGATAATTGGTTGTGGTAACATAACCGCCCGGCGTTACCTGCGCGCGTCTTCGGACATAAAAGACCGCGTTTATGGCGGCGGCAATAAACAGGCTGGCATCATAAGCGAACAGCAACTCGCCGACCAGCTTGGTCTTGATGCTGTTTATTTCTCCGGGTTAAAGCGTGGGGGTTCTGATATATGGAATGCCTCAAGGTTCGGAATCTATCTCGTTTCTGAATCACGCAACCTGAGAAGCTCTGCTCAGTTCGGTAAGACAATGCTCTGGCGTGACAGTACACCGACTGACATGATGGTTGAAACGTACAGGGAAGAAGCCCGCGAGTCTGATATGGTGCGCGTAAAGCATCACTCAGTCGAAAAACTCTTGACCGCGAGGGCTGGATACCTGCTTACAAACATCAGCTGATAAAAGGTTTTAACTGTGGCAGATGAAAAAGAAATATTGGAGGCGGATGGAAGTTTCGGAGCGTTGCCACAGGCGCGCCGGGATGGAAGTTCGCCTCTTTTTTACTTGGGGGAATGATGCGAAAGTTACGATTTACATATGATGAACCGGGAAGCGATGCGCCGCAACCTTTACAGCCTGGAAATTCCATCGACACGCCGGGTTTTATAGAATGGCGTCCAGCAATAAACTCAACCGCGGAACAGGTAAGGACACAACTTGCGCTCGCGGCGCCTCCGGGAATACCTTGGACAACTTCCAATATTACAGAGATACGCGTACAAAGCCGCAAGGCCTACGAAATACTCCGGCGCATAGTACCGGAACACATTGACCCGCTTGTAAGAATTCTCCCGCCTAAACCAATAATGACACAGGCGGAGAAAAAGTTAGGGTTTACCATTTGCACACATCAAAACAAACCCGAGGAAATTGTAAAGGCGGCGCAACTGGCAAAGGCGCTCGGGTGTTCTGATAGCGTGACAATTATTTCCACGCATGACGCCGACTGTAATCAGCCGTTTTATTATGAAGCGCTCGCGAAAAGTTACCTTGTCGCGTTCCTTTATTCTTCCTCAAGTTTTCTTGAGCATTTGGCTTATTCTGTAAGTCATAACTGTCTAATACTTTCATCGGATGCAGGCGCGGCGGAGGAATATCTTTGTCGCTTTGCTGTTCCGGGGATGTGGCACGTTTGCAAAACTTTTGAGACAAAAGAATGGTCAAACAAGGCGCGCGACTTATTGGGTCAAGATAATGAAGCATACCAAACGGGCGCGGTCGATCTTACCCCTTACGTCCAGCCGTGGGAGGATAGAAAATGAAACCCGTCACTATTGCAATTTTATCTCACAATAGGTCATGGCATATGGCGCAATGCGTCGCCTCGATTCGTGAATACACAAAAGCGAAATATCATATCAAAATATTAGACCACGGAAGCGAAGCGGAACACCGCGAACACATAAAACAACTGAAAGGAAAAGACCTTGAGGTTGTGTTTCAAGATGATTTTATGTCGTGCCTTGCCGGGCGGCGGCGGTTTCTTTCGCATATAGACACAGATTTTTGTGTTTACCTTGACGACGATATAAGGGTTTCTCCGCATTGGCTTGAGAACCTTTTAAAGCCTATGAGAAATGATGCAGAATGCGCCGCGGTTGCTTGCAACCTTGTCCAAGAAAATCAGCAAATCATGTCCGGCGTTCGTTATGTTAAACAGTGGGGCAATGCTTTAATCGTGGAACAGTACGACACGAACTATGAGGGGCAAGCGGTCGCGTGTTGCGGTGGTGCGACCCTATACCGGACGCAGGCGTTACACGATACAGAATACCGGGAAGAATTCGCCGGGGGATATGAGGACTGGGATCAAACCTTACAAATGACGCAAGAGCTTAATAAAACCATTTACGGCTCCCGCGCGACGGTGTTCCACAAACATATGCCAGAATGCAAGGATTATTTTCCTGACCGATGGCGCTGGGCGGAATTAATGGAAAGCGCGCTCGCAATGTATGAGCGATGGAATATAAGGACGGGCGTCGATAAAACTTTAACGCATTATATAAAAGGCGGCGTCGTTATATCACCGGAACAAGCCTCAAGAGCAATGAAAGTTTTAATATGAAAAGAATTATAGTCGCGGCAAACGGGCCGAGCGCATACTGTGAAGAATTCAAAAAGTATTGTGACGAAACTTTGCTTATGGATTCTAAAACATTCAGGACAAACTATTTCTATCTAAACGACGGCGACCCCTTGGGGTATAATGTGACCGATTGGTTTATATGTGAAGACGTCGGGGATTGCCGGGCTGTTCGTGGTTTTATGCGCGGGCATCATACAGCCAGTTCGGACTATATGGGAGGTTATCCTTTCGCAATGCACGAAAAGCCGACTATATGGTTGCCGGGAATTAATAAGCGCATGATTGACGAAATAGATCAAAACCATTTAAACGGATACGACATACGGTTACAGCGTGAATTTTCCAGGTTGCCGGACGCGTGTCGCTGGGATAAAGACTTAGCGCCGGAACGCCCGCTCATGGGGTCTTTTGCTTTGGCGGTTGCGGTAGGTTTTCAACCCGAGGAAATAGTGCTCGCCGGACATGATTTGTTTTCACATCCGTCAGGTTTTTCTCATGCCGGAACAGAAAAAGAGACGCGGAACTGGCAAACGGATTTTAATTCTCAATATCTTGGCTGTGTACACCGCAACCACAGAATCAGCGGCGACTTGAAATATATAAAAGCCGCCTTGTCAGCTTACAGGGGAAAAGTTGTCAGCTTTGGAACACCGCTCAAGCGTTTCATAGCTGACGAATTCACAGAGCATATGTTTATTGATGGTTAACAGAAAGGCGAACAGATGAAGAAATTGACAAAAGAATTAATCACACAGCACAAGGATATCGCGGGTTATTTGAATATCCCCGGTTACATAAGCAAAGTAATTGACGGGCGGTTGTGCGACGTTCGCAACTTGCCTTTTTTAGCGCTTATCGCTGACCTTATGCGGGAGAAGTTTCCCGAGCGTTTTCATTACTTAGAAGTCGGGACGCTGTTCGGCGGTTCTTTGTGTGCCGTTGGTTATAAACAAATGTCCAGCGACATTGAGAAGTATGCCGGGATTGATATGTTCACTTACTACGGGGAGAAAATAGAACCGTCAAGCGGTGTTGAGGTTAGCATAGAACGCGCTGACCGAAACGTGCGATATTTTGGGGTCAAAGGGTTCGCTCTTTTCGAGGGTGATTCAAAAGATAAAAAGGTTGCTAACCGGGCGCTCGCGTTAATGCGCGGCTCGATTAATATGCTTTATCTTGACGGCGACCATACGGCGGCAGGGGTTGCGAAAGATTTTGAGATATATTCTCAATTTGTAATTCCCGGCGGCGTTGTGGTGTTCGATGATTACCACAATAACGACTGGCCCGGCGTGACTGAATTTGTTGACGGAATGGACAAAACAGGTTGGGTCGATGTTGGGTGTTTAATTCCAAACAATCCGACATTTTACGTTTTACAGAAAGAAGAACCTCATGAGTAATTTGCAAGAATGGCAGGAAGAACATCAACCATTTGAGTTGAATTACCACAGTAAAGATAATTACAGATGGCATGACGACCAGTTCTTGCCAGCATGGGCGGAAAACTTCGGGGGGTGTATGGGGTTAAGCCCTGAACATTTCTCACCGGATGAAATTTTGCTTGATGTGGGGTGCGGCTCGCGCCCGGCGTTTTCTTATTTCACCCGCGGTCGTGTTTGTAATATTGACCCGCTTCTTATGAAGTACCTAGACATCCCGCAAACCCGTAAACATTGGACGCCGAAACTTATCAACGGCGCTTATGATTGCGCGGCGGAGGTGTTTATTAGCGACCTTGGTGCGGCTTGTTCGCTGGTTAATTGTTGGAACGTTCTCGACCATTGTTATAATTGGCGGCAGGTTGCAAAGAACCTTATCAGCTATGCGCGGCGCGGCGGGTTGATTCTGCTTTGCACAGACTTAGAAAGTCACGGCAAAGGACATCCCGGAATAGATAACCCGGCTGAACTTGTGCAAATGTTTTATGATAATTGCAAGGTTGAGAAATTAATTGTCAATTATGGCAAAACTGTAAAACGTGACTTAACAATAAAGGCGGTTAAAAAATGATAGCAAGACATCCCGACGTTAAAAAATTAATTGCAATACTTCCAATAAAGAAAAACTCCGTCCGTGTGCCTGGAAAAAATTTCCGGGACTTGGATGGTATGCCGCTTTATTGTCATATACTTAAAACATTATCAGCGTCGGCGCGGTTTGATAAAATTGTTATAGATACGGATTGCCCGGAAGAATTCGACAGCTTGATAAAAACGAAAACTATCGAAGTCCAGCGCCGCGACCCGGAAGTATGCGGGGACAATGTTTCTATGAATGAAGTGATTAAAACTGTTATTGATAGAAACCCGGCGGACATATATTGCCAAGTACACGCGACAAGCCCGTTCTTGACGCCGTTTACTTTGATGCAGGCGATGCGCGTTATGGATACACTTAATGAAAGCCTTGACGGGTATATGTACGACTGTGTCTATTCTGTAACAGAACACCGCGCCCGCTTTTATACGAACTATCACGTCCCGCTGAATCATTCTGAGCGCAAACTTGAAAACACGCAAAACCTTATCCCGTTATATTCAGAAAACAGCGCCTTTTATATTTTCCGAGGTGATTCATTTCTTGATTATGGAAATAGTCGCATATGCGGCAAAGCTTACCGGGTTAAAGTAAACTCGCCGGAAAATTTCGATATTGATACTGAGGAAGAATTCGCGCTCGCTGAATGTATAATCGCCGGGATGAAAGCTATTTGTCAGCAGTAGAGAAAAAAGGTTGAAAACGGCGAGAGGTTTTGATACGTTCAAAATTGAAAGGGGAAACGATGCAGACTATAGAAGTCCCTGAAAAAGAAATGTCCCGATTTAAGGAACTGCGCGCCGCCGGGTTTACCTTGGAACGTTCCGCGCCGTTAATGCCTCGCTTTAATTGCCCGCGCGGGTTCTTTAAATCTTTAAAGGCTTTTAAGAAAATCAAGATGTTACCAGCCGGGACAAGTATCGTTTTTGACGAGTTAAGAATGAAAGGCGACCGCCCGTGGTACAAAATCCGGGTCGCTGATTCGCTTGTAACGGGTTGGATTAATGGGATAATTTTAGAGGGTGGTTTGTAATGGGTTTAACCGATGCAAATATTGGCGCAGATATGGACGCTATTTTTAGCGACCTTTCTGATTGCGGTTGCAATGAAACATTTATCCGCATACCAGCCGGGGGAACTTCGACGGATGTTTCATTTGAAGCTATACGCGGCAAACAGAAATCATCCGAGGAACTTATGGCGACGGGGTTTGCCAAAGAATACCGTTTCACAATTCTCGCGCAAGTTGCCGACATGGGTGATACGACCGAGGGTGATAAGTTGCGCGGCGAAGATGCAGAAGAATATCGGGTCTTTCGTGTTACACCGCAACCGTCAAAAAATATGGCGGCGATTGATCTTGGAAGCGACAACGAAGACGGCGGGGGGTACTAATGGCTCAACGTGGTTTACATATGTATTTTCACGACCGGGAATTCAACAGGGCGATTGACCAGCTTGCGGATATGAGCAAGCGTGGTGATGTTGAGGTTTTAACAGGGCAAGCGATACAGCTTGTTCGGGCGCTGGTAAGGTTTACCCGGTTAACCGTACAAAAGAAAAGAGCGCACAGGGGGCGCGCCCGCGCTGGTTGGTGGCCCGCATGGGTTCGGCTTGGTGTTTTTGCTGTTCCTCAAGGCGCGTCAAAATCCGCGCTTGGTCTTGCCGAGGGTGAGTTTGTTGATGGTAGGGGAAACGCGTCCGAGCCGTTTGTGGAAATGACAAACGAAGTAAGTTATATCAATACACTGGATAAAAAAGACAATATTTTAACTCAAGCCTTTGCCGCAAGATTTGACGATATGCAAAGGGCTTTGGATAGAAAATATAAACAAATGTTGAGGAGCAAGTCTGCATTCAAATGAGCGACCAAGACACATATCCTGTATCCGGCAACCTGGAATTTAAAGTTGAGCAAGCTTTTATCGACGTTTTAAAATACGACGATACTATTGCCGCGGTGTTCGGTTCGCATGAAGATGTCAACATACGCCGCACAAAAGACAAAAGCAAAGGCGACCGGGCGTTGCCATCTATGGCGGTTGAATTTATAATTGACCAATCGTTGCGCGATTCTAATGAATACCACGGGCGCGGTCGCATATACTGCGTCACGCAAGCTGACGACGACGCCGACGGGCAAATGGGCGACGCGTTGGTTGGTGCGGTTCGTGATTGTTTACACAAGGAATCGACCCCGGAATATGACGGGCATTTCGACGGTGATTGTAAAGGGTTCTTAGAAGCCTTAAACAATACGACGCGCGGTGTAGTATTTCATCAAGTACATGAACAAGATACAGAACCCGACGACGATGGTCGGGTACGAAGACAAATCGTTAATGTTGACGCATGGCTCTATCCGGGGCGCGCGTCGTAATTGTGTCTCTGTGGCGACATAAAAAGGAGACATAAAAATGGCAGATGTAAGAATAGGCGTGACCGGGCCGGTGTTTGGAACTCAAACGCTTGCTTATGGAATGATTGAAAATGAAGAAAAAACAACCGAAGTCGAAGAAAGCGAAATCCGCGGCGGCGACGGTGACATAATTGGTGTTGACCAGTATGGAAAGAAAACGACAGTTTCTTTCGAGTACACTTACCGCGACAACACCGGGCCGGACTTGGATGATGTGGGTTCAGGTTCAACTATTTCAAGCCCGGAAACGGCGACGGATATATACGTTCGCTCGGCAACAGAAAGTCACAACAAAGCGCCGGGATATAAAACGGTACGCGTTGAGGGTACTGAATGGCCCGACCTCTTAAGTTAAGGGGTTAAGCTGTGAGCGACCGGGATTTATTACAAAAGCGAAGCGCGGAAGAAAAAAAATATTTGCGCGACCATATGGCGGCGATACGTTCAGACCCGGACGTAATTGCCGCCGGGCGCGCGTATAATACAGAACCCGCTCGCTTTACCCCGGAAGCTTTACAATCAGGCGTCATAATTGACGGCTTTGCTTGCCGCCTTACACCGGGAACTCTTGCGCTGTTACGTTCCGCTCAAGCTCGGTGTCTTGGTTATGAACCTGAAAAGGGCGGCTTGAGAAAATATGATGTTTGGCTTGGTGTTTTTCTTATGGCGGATGAATGCCGAAATGAGGCGATTTCTGTTATAGGGGACGACGATGAATTGCGCGCCGCTGTTCGGAAGTTCGGCAGGAAAGTAAACGCTAAAACGGCAGGCGGACAGCTTTTTGAGTTTTTTACCCGGCAAGGACGCGCGCTGGGTTACGTTATGCCGCCTCAAAGCGGTGAGGGTGATAAAGGTAAGGCTGAACCCGCCGGGGACGCTTGGCGCGCGCCTGACGACGCGTGGGTGGATGATTTGGATTTAGTTGCCAAGGAGTACGGGTGGAATGATAATTATATACTTTGGGAAGTTCCGGTCGTTAGAATTTCCAGGCTGAAAGACGCAATCCGGGCGCGCCGGGCTGGTAAGCCTCGGACGAACTGCGGCGACCAGCGTTCAATCCAATATTTGCAGGCAATAGAACGGGCGGGGGAAAGATTAAAAAAGAAAGAAGCAGAAAATGGATGATATTGACATAACTTGTCCCGGTTGCGGTTCTCATTATACTTGCTCGCGTCAGTTTGTCGGCTCGGTTTCTTTCTGTAAACAGTGTCAAACAAAGTTTGAAATCACCCCCGGCGGTCGTGGTCGCTTAGAAGTAAAAGACGGAATATCAATATCCCCTTTTAAACGTGGTTTGAGAAAGGTTAAGAAATGGCTCGCGCGAAACTAACAGCATTTGTCGGACTTAATACTTCCGCTTTCCGGCGCGGCTTGCGTAGTATGCGCCGCCGCTGGCGTTCCTTTAAAGCGACGGTCGTTGCGCCGATGGCGCGCTTTGGACGTACCGTTGGTCGTGCATTCCTGCGCGGCGGTATGATGATCGGGATTGCGATGGCTGGCGCGGTTAAACACGCAAACGATTTTAGGAAACAGATGGCTCTTGTCAATACCATGCTTGACGGGCAGGACTTGCAACAGTACGCCGACGGAATATTAAAAATGAGCGCCCGGTTTGGTATGGCAAAAGAAGCGCTCACAAAGGGGTTATATGACATTCTTTCGGCGGGTGTTGCCGCTGAGAGTGGTCTTAGCTTTCTTGAGGTAGCAACGCGCGCGGCTATTGGCGGCGCAACTGACACCGCGGTCGCGGTTGATGGTTTAACTTCCGTGATGAATGCTTACGGAATGCAGGCAAAAGAAGTCGGTCACGTTTCGGATGTAATGTTTCAAATTGTTAAAGATGGAAAAATTACATATGACCAGCTCGCCGAAAATATCGGCAAAATTGCTCCCACTGCGCGCGCCGCTGGTTTAACGCTGGAACAGTTAGGCGCGGCGATTGCGACAATGGTTAAGGTTGAGAAACCTGAACGCGCTATGACCGCGCTTAGACAGTCACTTTTTGAAGCGGCAGAAATGGGGTTAGACCTTTTTCAATTAGCGGAAAAATTCAAAGGCGCAACGCTTGAGGATATTATTGCGGCAGGTATTCCAAAAAAGACCGCGGCGGGTGTTGTGTTGCTTGGTAATAATTTCCAGGTTCTAAATGAAGAGGTCGAGAAATTCAAAAATGTCGCCGGGCGCGCTGATGAAGCATTCCAGAAACAGGAAAATGTCCGGCATTGGGCGCGGGCTTGGCAAACTATACTCAAAGTTGTTACGCAAATCGGTGTCGCGCTGGATAAGGCTCTTGCTCCGTCGATTGATTTTATAAGGGCAAAACTTGACGAAATGTCAGAATCGCCCGCGTTCAAAAATTTTCTCGCCCGCTTAGAAGATGCGGCAACAAGGGTCGCCGCTATAATGGCATCACTTGCAACAGGCGGCGCGGCAAAACCTGTCGCAATGCAGGGATTAAAAAACGTTTTGATTGGAATGTGGGAGCTTGCAGTTCAACACGCGCTCGCTTTACTTATTAAAGCCGTCCCCCTCATAGGCAAAGGAATTTGGGAGGGATTTAAAATGGCAATGACCGCGCCGGGAAAAGCCGCCGGGCGTTTTGCTTATTCACGGAGGGAAGCTGCAAAGATGGCGGCGCGTGGTGAAATAGACCCGTCAGAAATTGGCGAAGCGGCAAAGTCTATCCGTAAGTGGCTCGAAATGTCCGACATGGATAAAATAACCGCGAAGCTTGAGAAGCAGTTAGGTCTTGATTTGCCGAGCGCGAGCAATAGGTTAAAAACAGGTCTTGAACAATTAAGCCAAGCCGCCGCGATGTCGCAGATGGAACAAATGGCATATATGGAAAGCCTGAAAAAAGACGGCGAAGATTTTGACGGCGATGAAGTTATAAAGCGGAAAGACGAACGAGGCGAATTTACGCCGGAGCGCGACTTTTCTGAACTTCGGAAAATGGGCGCAAATATTCTCGGCGGTTTCGGCGCTCCAAGTAAAGCCGACAAAGCTCAGAAAACCCGCGAGGAAATGTTAGCCGCTGAAAAGAAAACCGAGGAAGCGATACAGCAAATGAGGAAAGATATGGCGGACTTTTATGCAAAAGAAGATATATTGACTGACGACGATTTAGTTTTTGATTGATAGGGGGTAAGAATGTCAAACGAGCGTATTGGATGGGGTGGTGCTGATGAATTAAAGCCGCGGATGAATTCTCCGTCGGTTAAGTCTAACGCGAACGGTTACGAACTGACCGAGCGGTTTAGTATAAATTATGACGATGCGTGGACGGCTATTGTTGCGCGTGGTTATGACTTCGGGGATTATTACCCGGATGCGCCTTACACCGGAACACAACTCAAAGAAATAGGCATCACAAAATCCGGGCCACAGAATGCGATTGTTTCTTATGTATGGCGGACGCCTGATTCGGGCGATAGTGATTTACCAGTTGGAACAATTACGCGCGAGGCGGATTCTAACGCGATTGATATTCCTATTGGTCAACACCCTAACGCGTCGCCTGGAAATAATTACGACGAAGAAAACAAAATAGGCAAAGGCGATTGGGAGGGGATAGAATCTTATATAGACCCACAACCGCAATATATTAGAAAAGAAGTTCTCGACTCTTTCACGTTTTCAGAGGCTAACATAATCCACAACGTCGGGAAAATTCACACAGGCGCGCAAATGAACACCGCAGGAATGAGCGCGGCAACTGATGGCAAGTGGTTAAAAATGTCATTGCGTATCGGTGAAAGCGGCGACAATTATGATAAGTCGGAAATGTGGCAATATGCCGAGAACGGTTGGCGGACTGATATATATGACCCGGCGTCGGGTTCTTAAGGGGAATAATGCAACAACCTCCACAAGTTAAAAGAGGCGGAAGCGTCAAAAGCTGGGCGCGGCAACAGACGCAATATTCAAAAGAAAACACCGTCCGCGCCGGAACTGGCATCAAGGTAAAACGAACGGCAAACGGTACAACCGTCAGCTCCCGTCCTTATTTTCCTAAGTGGTATAATTTCCAACTTATATCGGACGACACCTATACGCCGTCAAGTACGGAGAGGCGTATTGCAATCCGCGGCGGGTATTGGTCGCGCGCCTCTTCCGGGCTTAGTGAGCTGCAAATAACCGACCCCGGATCGGCGACAAACTTTACCGCGGCAGGCGGCGCGGAAGTAACCGACATCGCGGCTTGTAAAAGCGTAATTAATGACGGGGATACGTGGGTTGTTTGGCTTTCTTTATATAATAATACTCATGGGAAAAATAACCCCATTAACCCGGAATATTTAATCGCCGACTTTGATGCAACAGGAACAAGACCGACCGACCCTGATTCGGATAATATTTTAAATTATTGTCGGGTACTTGGAACGGTTACAAATAACGGCGGCTATCTTTCTTTTCGTCAGGAATGGCTCGGCGGTAATATAAAAGACTTTATGATGATACCTGACGGCAAGCCTATGACGGCGAGCGGTCAGAGTGTTTATAGTATGGATTTTGTAACAGGTTCATCAAGCGAAGAACAAGACGGACTTTTACAGGATTACCAAGCATATGAGTCACTTGTTACGAGCAACTCAGTGACAAATAATAGCGGCGACACTGCTTGCCCTTATTTTTATTATTCGACTTCGGGCGCAACGATAAAATATTACGCCCGTTTTGATGGTTCTAATCCGAGCGATTGGAATGAAACGGCTAGTATTGATATTACAAGTAACGCGGTCAGGTTGTATGATTTTCTCGCGCCGACTATTGTGACGGGTGCATTCGATGCAACAACTGCAAGCGGTACAACCGACCTCACTTATTCTGTTTTAATGCGGTACAGGAATGACGTCGGATACCATGAGTTAAAATATGTCGATATTTCTGACATGAATGTTGCGTCCGCTGATTACGCTGATGAACTTGCGCCGGGCGGGATTGACCACTGGGAACTCGGCGACATGCCAAGCGCAACAAACAGCGACCACGATGGGCGCTATTGGTATCACATGGGGGTCGGGCGTTTTGATTCTACTAACGACAATTTTGAAACGCTCGGTCATTGCTATTCTAACAGCCTCGGAATTATTAACACTACGGTTGTCCCGACGGATCAGGGCGGCGACCCTAATAACCAATGGAGCTTGAGCTATTTTCAATACAAGCCTACAAACGGCGCGAATCTAAAAGCAGACACAAATCACGAGTTTTTAGCTGGCAAGGTTTTAGTATCTAATACAGAAATAGTATCCAACACCGCGACCGTTTTTGGTAACAGTGGCGCAATTCAGACCGCGGGCGGTATTTATGCGAGCGAAAATATAAGAGCTGTCGGAACTACTGCGCCCGCGACCAATAATGTAGGTGTCGGTCAATTCATTATGAATGGATTTTCATACACCGCTGACCTAGTAACTAAACAAGAAGCCGGATTGTTTACTGATGGGAGTAATATACAGGCTAAACTCTCCACTTCATCGGAGGCGGGTAATTTTTTCAATGGTTCTATCGGCGCTTTAATAGGTACGACGACGGATTCCATTGCCGCGGTTGGTGGAAATATATCATTAACGAGCGGCGTTTTTGAGCATGATAGTAATGCCGGGGTCACTATAACGCGCGACGGCGATACTGTTGTTTCTGGCGGTGTTGTTGTTAGTGAGGAATTTTTAAACGACTATATTGACGCAAGGGTTGAGGATATTCTTGCGGGTTATAACTTGCCGTAAAGTTTATATCTTGCGGCGGTGAGGTTTATTTGATATGAAAGGTTGCAGAATGAAAAAAGTCTTTATAATTTCGTCCTTTGTGTTTTATGCGTTGTTTGTTTTTGCTGGGTATAAAATAAACTTGCTTACTTCCAACGGGACGACGCCTGTAACAGTTGTCGAAGCTCCCGCCGCAGGAACAAACCGCGTCGTCGTTGGTTTAACTGTTTATAATTCAGGCACAACTCAAGTCACTTTTACAGTTAGCACAGCCGACACTATTACAACTAATCCGCTTTATACGGTGGATATAAAACCGGGGGGGACAAACACCTGGAATTTGCCGACGGTCGAATATTTACCGGATACAACAAACACGCTTGAGCTAGTTGGCGCGACGGGGTTTGGTAGTATCTTAAAAGTAACTCCAAAATATCGGGATGTAAGAAAATGAAAAGATTTAACGGAATTTTGACGGGTGTTTTTCTTTGCGCGCTGGTTGTTATTTGTTCGGCGCAAATGTATGAGCGCGGGTTTGAAGTTGTTAGAAATATAATCACTGATAAGGATACAGGGAAAACCGCACAAGTCGAAGCTAACGGGGGACTCGCTGTTAATGTTCAAGATCAACACACGCTCGCTCTTGATTTGAAATTTATTCAATCACAAGGGGCAACAACGCTCGCGGTTACTAACGCGCCCGGCGACACAACATTAACGCTCACGGATGCGACGGGTTTTGTTGATGGCAATGTTATCGGTCTTTTTTCTGCAAGTGGGACTTTTTATTTTGGCGAACAGGTAGGCGCGGCAGTTGGTAACGTTATAACTATTGATACGCCGATGGATAGGATTTATGAAGTCGGTGACAATGTTTTGCGCGCGACGGCGAATTTGGCGGTCGATGGTTCAGGTACAACTCAAGTTTTTCAAGTTGGGCCGGTTGGCGCTGGGACGGGTGTTGAAATTGATATTACTCGTATCATGGGTTATATACAGGACGCGACAGCAATGGACGACGGCGAGTTTGGGGGGCTTGGTGTTCCGTTGACTTATGGTGTAGTTTTGCGCGTTAATAATGGAGTAATGTCTAATATTTGGAATGTAAAAAGCAACGGAGAAATCGGCTTACTCGCTTTTGACGCAAACTATACAGATAAAGCGCCGGGGGGTTCTTATGGTTACCGCTTCCGCAACACTTACGCCGGGCAATCTAAACACGGCGTCACTATAAGACTTGAGCCGGGTGATACTTTGGAGATTCTTATTCAAGACGATTTATCAGATTTGGAAATTTTTAATATAATGGCTCAAGGTCATGTGGTAACAGACTAAAGAAAGGTAAAAGGAAAATGATAATATGTGATGGCAAACACGGAAAGAAACAGATCAAAGGGATGGGCGGGATTGCGATGCGCGGCGTAATAGAAACGCCTGACGGGAATGTCCATTATAAACTTGATGTGTCGGTGGAAGATAAACAGCTTTGCTCAGATTGTTTCGCCGCTGTTTTAAGTAACGTCAATTTTGGTAAAGAATTAAAAAACAGTCCGGAAGTTCCGGTCGAAAAAAAAGGTCAGGCAATAGAACGCCGCACAAATAAGCGCGGCAAGCCGGGAGGTTAAAATGAAACGTTTTTTTATTGCGGCGCTCTGTATAGTTGCGGGCGTTGGTTTTATATTCGCACAGGCAACCGCGCGTCAAGAAAGCTTGATTTTTGATGAAGAATCAAGTGTCAACCTAACGGTCAATCATAAGGCTTACAGCGCGATAACGTTCGCCGGAACAGTTACGAACAGCACAACGGGCGCGGTTAACATTACAGGCAAAACCGGGACGCTAGGTTTTAAAAGAAGTTTGTCGGATAGTTCTTTCTTTGCTGAAAAGGATATAGTTATAACCGACGGCTCAAATGGTCAATTTACTGCAAGTTTCCAGGCGGCGAACTGGGCGACGAATGTTACGGTCAAGACGCGCTTTTATGGCGATTTGAGACTTTCGGATTATGGCAACACGCTCCCATCTATAGACCTATGGTTACACCCGTCCGCGAATTCAGGGAGCGAGAGTAATTATGTAAGTCCAACGACCGGCGGGTTTGAGACAAACTTCGTTTTGATTTCAGATTTAAACCGGGTGAACTTTGGAAGCGGGATTGATTCCGCAGTTACTAACGACGGCGGGACTAACCGTTTAACGTTAACGGTTACTCAAGACGGCGATACAACAAACGCCGCGGCAATAAATGCAGATTTTGCAACCCCTACAAACTACACCCCGTCGGCGGCTGACGTTTCTAGTCATTTAAAGGGTATTGACGTCGCTTTGGGTGTTGCTGATGCAAGTATAACGGCGAACGCTACCGCGATAGGGTTAAACAGCGACACGGGCGCTGTTAATACCGCAGGTATTGCCGCGAATGCGGCGGCTATAGATTTAAACAGCGCAACGGGCGCGGTTAACACCGCAGGCATTGCGGCGAACGCTTCCGACATTTCTGACAATGCGACGGCGATTGGTTTGAATAGCGACACGGGCGCTGTTAATACCGCAAGCATTGCGGCAAATGCGACGGCTATAGATTTAAACAGCGCAACGGGCGGGGTTAACACCGCAGGCATTGCGGCGAACGCTTCCGACATTTCTGACAATGCGACGGCGATTGGTTTAAACAGCGACACGGGCGCTGTTAATACCGCAAGCATTGCGGCGAATGCTTCCGATATTTCTGACAATGCGACCGCGATAGGGTTAAACAGCGACACCGGGGCTGTTAATACCGCAAGCATTGCCGCGAATACGACGGCAATAGGGACAAAGCTTCCAAAGGATGGAACAGAACCCATGACGGGCGATTTAAATATGGGCGGGAATTCAGTGACTAATATTTCAACTAATAGCCTCGCCTTTACTGATGGCGGTTATATTTCGACCGCCGGGTCAAATGTGATTCGTTTTGTTGCTGGAACTGGTGAAACAAACATCCTCGCAAACACCACAACAACCGACGCGCTGGATTCGCGGATAGGTGTTAATGAAAGCGACATAGGAAAGCTTGAAATAAGGTCGTCAGATTCCGAGAAGAATATTATTAATTTAGCGGTTCAGGTTGCATTTGAAAACGACTCGGCGTCTATGCCTTTGGAGGATGGATGGATTGTAAACTTTAACGCCTTAACCGGAATTAATGAAAGCTTGAGCACTAACTACACTCTTGACGCTGGCAATAATTTGATTAAGCCGGATTATTCTGAGGGGGATTCGTTGCCGCCTCTTAAAATACATTTAAAATGTAATGACGACGCCGCTTCGACTTCTATAACTGACGACGGTGATTACACTCAGGCTTTCACGTCGGATGTAAATACAGAACAATTTTCTATTTCTGGTAAAATTAACAAGGCTTTTAATTTTCAAGGTACGTCAAATATGTTGTCTTCGGGTGGTGCGGCTTACGATTCATCAGTTGCGACAACTTCCGGTACTGTTTGCGCGTGGATATATTCAACCGATAATAGCGGCGGACAAAACGCTTGGATGGGCGCGGGCGCGGGTGCTGGTATGAGTATGCGCTCGGCTGGGGGTAATGGTAACGGCGTTTTTGACGATGGCGTAGGGACAATTATAGGTAAAACAGTTGCCGCAATCCCTGAGGGGGAATGGTATCACGTTGTAATGATACAAGACGGGATTACTTCCGGCGGTATTATTTACACGAACGGCGTTCTCGATTCAGGGTCGCAAGCAATACAGCGGCCGGGTTTATGGTTTGATGATTTCTATACTGCGGCGGCGGATACGATTAATGTAGGTGACCGCACAGAGGGCGCTCCGGGTTCTTTGAGTTGGTTGGGTTATATTGACGATGTTCGTGTTTATACAAATGTCTTGAGCCAATCAGACGTCGAATATATTTATAATAGCGGAACGGGTACAGAAAGCAACGGCGGCGCCTCAAGTGGCGGCGATATGTGGTTAACGTCAAGTAACTTTATTTTTAACGCTTCATATTCTAACGCGTTCGCTCGGGTTCTGTTCGATATGTCCGACAGCCCGACTTTAAATACAGATGTTAAATTTTGGATTTCTTCTGATGGCGGCGCAACCAGTAATCAAATTACCCTAGCTGATGGCGGCGCTTATATAGTGGGGTCTAATTTGCATTGGTTAACCGGAACAAATGCGACGGCGATCGGGACTAATTTTGTTTGGTCTTATTTCGTGGATAAAGATATTACAAATGGAACATATAATATCGGGTTTGGTTTGAATTAAAGAGGTGTATTATGCAGAAAATAAAAAGGCGTAATTTATTTTTTATAGTCGCGTCGTTGGTTGCTGGGTCTGCGAGCGCTGACTTGTTCAGGGTTAAGAAGCCGCGCGCGCAAGGTTTGAATTTGGAGAAGATGAAAAAGGCGAGGAAGAAATGGAAACCAAACGGGCAGTTACAAGACCGCTTGGAATGTATTGAGGAGGCGCTTGGTTGGCGCGAGTAGTTGTAAACTTGGGGGGGTTTAATGAATGGCGATATTTTAAAGAATGAAGTGAGCGAAGATATAAAGAAGCTGTCGAAAATTGAAATTGACGATTGTGAGTGCGACCTTGTTAAAATTGTACCGGGTGCATTAACCCGCGCGCTTCGTTTGGGGGAGGCTGGTTATACAATGGCAAAGAAAAATTATTATCTTTTGATCGTGTTGATTTTGTTAGTTGTGAAAACTGACGCTTTCAACCTGGTAAAATTCATCGCGGAAATTATGAAATAATGAGCGGCAGTATGAAACCCATAAAAGCGAGCGTCGGTTTTACCCGTGGAGCTGGTTTTGTTTCGGGGGCGATACAGTATATTGACGGCGGTAAATTTAATCATGTTTATTACCGTTTTGATTTTGCTGATGGCGGCGCTTTAATTTATGAAAGTCATATCCGCGGCGGTGTTCAAATTACGCCTTACGAGCATTTATTGTCCGCAAAGCAACACGGCAAAGTCTTAAACATTCAAGAAGTGGACCTCAACCTTTCCCCGGTGGAAGTTCAAAACCTTTGGAACTTTTGCCTCCCGTATCATCATAAGGCATACGACGCCCGTCGTATAATTGGATACTATATGTTTATCCGGTTTGCGCGCCGCGCTGGTAAAAAGTTTTTAAAGCTTCACAAGGCCGGGAAAATGACCTGTAATGAGTTTGTGATTCAGGTCGGCAAAGACGCGGGCTTGCGTGGTTTTAGGAAATTGGATTTTTCCTTTACTATTGAGCCTCTTGTGCGGTTCTTTACTGGTAAAACCAGCGACATGATAATTCCGGGCAAATAAAGCAATAAAAACCCCTATAAATAAGGGTTAAAAAAATCCAAAAAAATCGGGTCTTTGCGCTTGTCATAATAGGTAATACTTCGTATTTTATCCTCATGATAATTAATGGCACAGCTTTGATACTTAACGAAAGGCACGATAAAAGGATGCTTACAGCCGCGGGAGATTGGGCTTGGTTCTTAAACCTAGTTAAATTGTAAGCCGCCCGACACCAGTTCGTCGAGAACGCAAGGGGCGCAAACAACCAACGCAAAAAGAAATACGGGCGCGAGTGGGAGTAACCGCGAAAGCGGCGAGGTTCCCCGGCTTTGAACTAAGAGTATTTCTGTAAGACCACAAAGGGAACGGATAACAGTTATAAAAAACGGTATGAAGAACGGGCGCGGGTGTTGCCTTGCTTTCTTTCCTGAAAGCTGAACACCGCAACGCGCGAGAAAGCTTCCTAGTATGAAAAACTTTTTGAAGTTGGTCGGCGGACGCTGGTTATGGTTAACCCGAAAGAAACGCGACGCGAGAAACCTTGGAAAACATGAAATTATTAAACTGATAAAAACGAAAGTGAGAGAAAAATGAACGCAACGACACAAATTAGCTTTAACAAGGAAACAGAAGAATATCGGGTCAGGTTATTTATTGACGGTGAATACCAAGCGGGCGCGGATTACTATACGGATGATGAATTCGACGCTAAAACGACCGGGGCAATAATGGCACACAACGCTCGCCCATCAGATAAAACAACAAAGGTCGCAATTATAGAAGCGGCTGAATATGAAGCGGGGGACAAATAATGAAAATCGATAATATTGATATTTGGGAAACAATAAACGAAACCGCCTCGGAAGAAAACGCAGTCAAAAAATGGTTTAAATCTTTCGGGTTTAAGCTCACTCATACTGGCGGCGGCTGTACTGCATATGAGAAACCACGCGCCGACGGTTCTTATATAATGGTAACAGATGGGGACGCTTGCGCTCCTGAACGGTTTAATGAGTTGGCGGTTGTTGGTTTTTTTGATTCACAAGGGGAATGGGTCGCCGCGATAACTGTTAACAAATTAAAAAACATCGAATCATTTGAATTAGCCTAAAACGAAAGCAAATAAAAGGAGCAAAATGAGTGATAAAAAATTAGCGCAAATGATTAGAGAAATTCCAGGAATGCAAGAAGTTGTCGCCGGGCGGTTACAAATGACAAACACTGGTCAATCAGTTTTAGCGACGGCGCTTATTCTACCGAAAAAGAAAGCAGTTAATTTAATTAAATGGATAAGAAAGGAGGTCGAACTTTCGCAGGAACTTGACGCGAAGCTGGCAAGGTTAAAGCGGCAAGATTTAAACCGTGTTAAATTGGCGGGCGCGGCTCGCCGGGTTAGAAGTTATTAAACAAAAAAAGGAGATAGGATTATGCCTGATATGGTATGTGTTAAGGGTTACAGTGTTACAGTTTCAATTCCGACGGTAATTGAAAAAGGCGGCAAGCGCGTCACGGTTTCTGATGAAGCTATGGCTCAAGCCTGCAAGGAATTGTCCGACGAATTGCAGGAGCTTAATTTTGGCAACCTGTTAAAAAGTACCGGGCAAGGAATAGCGGAGGAGAACTTTTTAAGGTTTCGTCCGATCGTGGAAGTTGAACAGGGCGGATAGAACCTGTGGCGAGCCGGGCGGGGTTATTCCCTGTCCGGCTTTTTTGAAAGGATAACATTATGGAAAAAGTAAATATATTTTTAACATCCGGGGAAGTTCGGACAACGCGCGGTGATGGATTCGATTTTAAGGGTGAACGGTTTGTTATTCATAAACCCGTCGCGGGTGTTGGATTAAATAACGGCTTTGTTGTTACACATTCCCCGAGCGGTTGTTTGTGCGGCTGGGGAGCTTCTAAAGAAGAAGCCCGCGGAAATGTAAAAGGCAGAGCTGAGAATTATATAAAATTAAAAGGGTTTAAATCGTTCAAGCAGAAAATGAAAGAAGCAAAGGAGAGATATGATGCTAGATAATAAATGTGTACACGGCGCGCCGTTGACCGAGCCTTGTTTGTTTTGTGATAAAACGGAGAATAAACTACACGGCGACGGGGGTGTTCCTGAACCCGCGCCGCGGCAGGTAATACAGCCGACTGCATTTCTTGAGGATGTTGCTGTGTTTGTTCAGTTCATGCAACTTGAGGCGCAATGGTTAAAGGCTGACATTATACTGCAACGGCTCACAGGGCGCTTGTCAAAGCAGTTTAACAACAAAGCCGGGGCGACTACATACCTGAGGCATATGGCGAAAGCCTCGCGCGGTTTGGTGATTTCTGGACAGCGTGGATACAAAGCGACAATCCGGGCAAACGTTGAGGAAGTTCAGGCCAGCGCCGCGGGGTTAATGAAAGCCGCGCTCGGCTGTATGGATAGGCGTTCGGATATTTTATTTGTATTTCATAACGGAAGAACAAAAACACAAGAAGAAAGGGGACAGGGTGGACAAAAATACACGGTCACGGCGGAGGAAAAGTAAGGCATTTGAGCGCATTTCGGCAACACTACAACCGGACAACGCGCGCAGGTTGGCAACCATTGCCGCAAAGTATTATATTAATAAGTCGGACGCCTTGGATATGGCGGTTGAATTATTAGAAAAGTATCACAAGAAAAAGAAAGGCTAAAAAATGTCAACTTGTGACCCTTGGACAGAGAAACAAATGGTTTCTATAATTGAAAGCGAGAGATTTAACCGCGCGGCGGGGGCTAGAAATAGAGCTTTATTCGCCTTACAATGCTCCACAGGCGCGCGGGTGAGTGAGGTGTTAGGTTTAACCCGTTCGGATGTAATAGATGATTTAGGGCGCATTAAGAAGCGTATATCATTTACAAACACAAAGAACGGCGAAACCCGACACGTTGACTTAATTAATCCCTTTGCTGTTCCTTTCTTGCGTGTATGGTTAAAGGAAATTGAGGCTCTTGGTTATTTAACAAAAAAGAGTCCAGTTTTTCCAGGTTTACCGGGTCGCGCAATTACTCGGGATTGGTGGAGGAAAATAATACAGCGAACGTGTAACGACTTAAAGTTTGAGGGGAATTTTGGGACGCATAGTTGCCGTAAAACGTGGGCTCGTGACACATACAAATATTATCACAAGCGCGCTATGAGCGGCGAACTGGTTGACCCATTATTGAAGTTACAAGAGGCGGGGGGGTGGAAAACAATCGACGCCGCCCGGCGCTACATTGCTTTTATGCTTGGGGATACAAGCGCCTCACAGGAATCTTTATATCCTGAACTACAGAACTATGTCGAGAAAATGGGGATATAAATTGTTGGATAAATTAATATAACGGATGGAGGTTGTTATGTTCGGAAAAGGTAAAAAAAGGAAATTAAATGTCAGGCTTGCAAAGCATGAACATCAAATAAAAGGTTTAGAAAACAAAATCAATAATTTAATTACTTGTGAGGATTGTAAATGCCTATTAGACCGCCGGGATGCTATAGAGGGAAAACATAAAATAAAACGACGTCAATCGGAGCTGGGTATGCTTGCGGCGTTTTTTCAGAAACCGACAAGCGAGGAATATATACACATCCCGTATTATTGTAAAAGGTGCAAACCTGCAAAGAAGCCAAAAAAGAAACGTCTTGCAAAGCATGATAAAAAATAGTATGCAAAATTACCAAAAGCGGATTAAGGAGGAAAATAGGCGATGAAAGGTAAAGCAACAACACAAACAAAGGCATCAAAGGCGGTTAAACGGGCGGCAAAGGGTAGGCAACGCCCGCCCAAAGCACAACGCAAGGCGACCCTCGCTTTGAATCCTGACATGGTGTACACGGTTGACCAGTTGGCGGAAATACTGCAAGTCAGTCCGAAAACCGCCCGGCAGGTTTTAAGGCGCGGACAAATACCTGCAAAAAAGATCGGGCAAGAATGGCGCATAATGGGAGAAAGCATAAAAGCATATATGTCGGAGTGTGTGTTCTTGGAAAAGTAAAGGGCGGATGATGGAAATAAAAAGGCGAGGGATTGCTGGGGCGGGCGTAAAGGCGAGATAAAAAGTTGGGACTATGCTGTGCGGTTTGGTAATTCACCCATTACCCACACAATTAAAGAATCGTTTTTCAACTTCATAAAAGAGAAACTTGAGAAAAAAGAATCTTTTGACATTGTGGGTTTTGAACACGAAAAAGACCCGGAAACATACGGCACACATTACACCTTTGAGGGGTTTGGTGATAAGTGGCATTTGTGCGAGTTCAGAACAGAGGAAAAGGCTATTGAATGGCAGAAAGCGCTCGCCGGGGATGTTGAGTTTGTGAAAGTTCCGGCAACATACCACAAAGGAAAAGAAAGGGAACTTGACGCCGCAAGAATTGCCGCTGTATGGATGGAAGCAACCGACGAGGAATTATGCGCGCCCGACCTTAAGGAAAAGCTTGAGGCGCGGTTGCCCGGTTTACTGCTTGAATTCAAAAAGGATGTTGAAAGCCTCGGGTTAGTCTATTAAGGGGGGGTAACGTGTTAAACAAAAACGAAGCATTACAAGAACGCATCGCGATAAAGATGTATCATGGTAATATTTCCAGGCAGTCGGCAAACCGACAGGCAATGTGTGAAATATACCCTATGAGTGATGATGATGTTATGCCTTTTGGAAAGTATAAAGGGGCGCGCCTTGCCGATGTTCCTGTTTATTATTTTCATTTCCTTTATGTAGAGGGAAAGGCTGACGACCTTGAGTGTCCGGTTGGTGAATATATACGCCGAAACTTGCAGGCATTAGAAAAAGAAAAACCCGATTTAATTTGGGTTAAGAAAGATAAATAAAAAATTAAGCGGGTGGGGATTCTGCGGAGTTGCCGCGTACACAAACAACCCACCAAAAACTCCACCCCGCCCGCTTTTATATTCAGGAAATAGAAAGGATGAAATATGTGTTTATTACCTTGGTTTAAATTATGGTCAAAGGATTGGCTCGGTGACCCGGAGTTGCGGCTATGCCGCCCGGCATCGCGGGCGCTATTGATTGACATTATGGCGCTTTGTCATTTGGCTGAGCCTTATGGTTACCTTGTGCGGAAATCTGGCGAGCCTTATAAGCCGGAAGAACTTTGTCAAATTCTTCATTATAACAAGCGCCACTTTAATGCGGCTCTTGCTGAACTGTTTAAACGTGGGCGCGTTAAAATGGATAATAAGGGGTATTATGTGCCTCGCATGGTTAAAGATGGAGAACGCCGGGAAATAGGGCGCAAACATGGCGCGCGCGGTGGCTCGCCGTTATTAATTACCGCGCCGGGCGCGGAACACATAAGCCAAAAACCAAAGAAGCCAAAGAAGCCTCGAAAACCTGCGGTCGTTTCTTTTGAGTATAGTGACCAGTTTGAGGAATTCTGGCAAGCTTACCCGCGGCAAATAGCAAAGCGCAAAGCCTATGACAGTTTTAACAAGGCTTTACTCGGCGGCGTGAAGTTTGAGAAATTGTTAAGCGCGGCGCAAGCATACGCGCGAAGCGTTGAGGGTGAGGAGATGCGCTATGTCAAACACCCGGCAACATGGCTCAATCAAGGGTGTTGGGATGATGTTTTGGACGGCGTAAAGCAAAAACAGAACAGCGCGGCAAAGCGTAAAGCGGAACAGGCGCAGAAAGCAAAAGCGCTCCTTGATGAATATGTGCAATACGTCGCCGACTGTGCTGATGCTGGAACTATGCGCGGCGAAACAATACCGGAACTTATAGAAAGGGTCGGGGGGGACGTTCAGAAGCGTTTAGGGAAAAAGGGTCTTGAATTGTTTAAAAATAGGACTAAGGTGTTTTTATAAAGATCACTAAACAGCCGAGCGATTATTCATGTTCGTCAGGCGTACTATGCGGGGGCTTTACCCTTTCGCTCGGTGTTCTTGTTGGTGAGGGTAAGCCCGCTCCGAAAAGTCGAGCGGCGGCGACTTGAAATAGTACGCTCCGCCGCATTAACTTAAAGAAAGGATAAAATAATGAATAGAAGAACATTTCTCTCGGCTGGTTTAGCGGTTGCAATTATTCCGCCTGGAAAAATTAAAAAGAAAAAAAAGCCTTACTCTTTAACCGCGGAGGTTTTAAAAGTTCAGTATAAAGACTACGAAGAAACAAGAGCGGCGGTTCGGGATATGTTTAAAAATAGCGCTTTGATGAAAATAATGATTGCGCGTCATATGGAGAACATTACATGAGGTCAAAACATTATAAAGACGGCTGGCGTATTGGTCGAAGATGGACGGAAAATTACACGCCCGGAGGCCCGTATGTTTCTAGAGCTAATAGTTACGACAAACCGGAAAAACAAGAAAGAGCTAAAAAATCAAAAAAAGCTCATGATGAATGGATGCAGGGTTTTAATGATGGGTTAGCTTGTAAAAAACGCAAAGAAACGACAGAAAGCGGGGAAAAATGAGGGTGCTCAATCTTTACGCTGGCGTAGGTGGAAACAGAAAACTATGGGAAAATGTGGACGTTACCGCAGTTGAGCTAAATCCAGACATTGCTGCTGTATATGCTGATTTATACCCATGTGATGAAGTTGTAATAGGTAATGCGCATGACTACTTACTGGAACATCATACGAAATATGACTTCATATGGACTTCTCCGCCTTGCCAGACGCACAGCCAGATAAGATACAACATAGGTTTTAAGGCAAATAGGATATATGAAAAGGTTAAGCCTGCTTATCCAGCAATGCAGCTTTATCAGGAGATAATACTGCTTCAACACTATTACGATGGGTTATGGGTGGTAGAGAATACAATACCATACTATGAGCCATTGATACCGGGTCAGAAAAAAGGCGGTCATATATGGTGGGCAAATTTTGGCATAACAAAAATAAAACACGGCAACAGAAATCATAGAGGCGGTACAGTAAAAACTCTTTCAGATAGAAAGCAGATCAACTTAGACAAGTATGACATACAGAACAAACGGCAAATATTGCGTAACTGCGTAGAGCCGGAAGTGGGGTTGCACGTTTTAAACTGTGCGCTAGCAAAGGCGAATCCAGAAAAGGCAGAGCAAGGGGATCTGTTTTTAATGATAGAAGATAAATACGACAGAAAGCGGGAAGAATGAAACTACTAGACTTGTTTTGTTGCGGCGGTGGTGCGGCGGAGGGGTATATGCGCGCCGGGTTTGAAGTTACCGGGGTCGATATAAAAGACCACTCTCAGAATTTTCCAGGTTGTTTTATTAAAGGCGACGCGCTGGCATACTTGGAGACATACGGTAAAAACTTCGACGCTATACACGCCTCGCCGCCTTGTCAGGGTTACAGTAAAAAAGTAAAAACCTGCTCAAGTAAATATTCATTAACTAAAGGAAAAGATGAACCTCGGCTCATACGAGCCACACGCGAACGGTTAAAGGCAACCGGGCGTCCTTGGATAATGGAGAATGTTATGGGCTCGCGGGAAGTTTTACAAGGGAGCTTGTTGTTGTGTGGTGTAATGTTTAATTTGCCAACGTCAAGACACCGTCTGTTTGAATCCAGCGAGCTTATACCGCAACCAATACATCCAAAGTGTCGAGGCGTTGCGAAGCGCTACGCCGCTGACAAGGGGTGGAATTGGCGCGACATGAGTGTTACTGGCAAAGGTCGCCGGGCTGGGACGACGGAACGCTGGCGGGAAGTTTTAGATGTAAAGCATACAATGACACAATCAGAACTCGCTGAGTGTATTCCGCCCGCTTATACTGAATATATAGGAAAAATTCTAATTAGTTTTTTTAAAAGGAGGTGTGATGAAATAGAGAAACATACAGTAAAATAAACCTTTGTTAAAACTACAGGGGAGCCGGGATGGTACGCCCGGCTCCCCTAATTTTTTTTGTCTTTTTTTATCTTGACGCGAGTTCTCAGTTTGATATGTTAGCTGGCAAAGGGGGGCAAGGTTAGGCAATGCCAGACAATGACACACAAAAACAAAACCGGGAAAAGTGGTCGGGAAGAATAGACCCGGCTTTGTTAAACCTAGCAAAAAGAAAAGCTGTGGATTTAGAAAGGTCGCAGGCTTATATCATAGAGCTTGCGCTTCGTGAAATGTTCAAGAATGAATTACCGCCGGGATGGAAACCCGGAAAGGGAATATAAAAATGAGTCCAACTGATGAAGATGTAAGATTCACCCGCGCAAAACAAATTGTCAATGATGCAGAAGAAAAACACATGAGCGGCGAGGAAACTTTTAAGGAAACTTTACAGCGCCTCGCCTTTCTGATTGCTGATCTTGAGCGTAAATTAGGCGTCAATGAATACACACAAACTTGAGGGGGAGTTATGGCGGCAAAGAAAAAAGCGACACCACTTGCGGACGGCGTTCCTGTTTTTTGTTCTCACACTGCAATAGTTAATATTGAGAACGTAGTACCAAACCCGCGAAACCCTAACCAACATCCAGAGAATCAAGTCGCTTTATTGTCAAAAATTATCGCCGGGCAAGGTTGGAGAAATCCTATCGTTATTTCTAAGCGTTCCGGGTTTGTTGTCAAAGGGCATGGACGCCTTTGCGCGGCTCAAGCGCTTGGCGTTTCCGAAGTTCCAATCGACGAGCAAGAATACGACAGCGAGGCGGCAGAATATGCGGACTTAATTGCTGATAATAGGATTGCAGAACTGGCGGAAATAAGCGCGCCGGAACTTAAGGACTTACTTGAGGAAATTGACACGGGCGACCTTGATATGGATTTAACGGGGTTTGATGAAAAAAGTCTTGAGGAATTAATGAGCCAGTTTCATGTCGATGATATAGCGCCGCCTGAATTACCCGACGGGGATAAAGTACCGTTTAGACAGGTGACATTTACCCTGCATGATGAACAGTTTGAAGAAGTAGAAGCG
>Ga0180434_10001893_pt1 | contig 28980 bp, 28 predicted proteins | sample SS_ome_7_FD_132453 | JGI IMG/M metagenome (GOLD analysis project Ga0180434, IMG submission 132453) | Hypersaline lake sediment archaeal communities from the Salton Sea, California, USA - SS_1_D_2 metaG | ecosystem: Environmental > Aquatic > Non-marine Saline and Alkaline > Hypersaline >... | reverse complement strand
GCCAAGTGCCCCAACATCTGCAAGGTATCGCCGTCAAGCTCTTTTCATATCGAGGATGTTGACCGCGCTGGCGGCATAAGTGCAATACTTAGAGAAATCAGCAAAGTCAAGGGTCTGCTAAATACCGATTGTCCGACCGTGACCGGCAAAACCATTGGTGAAAATATCGCCGATGCGCAGGTTCGAGACGCCGAGGTTATCCATACCGTTGACAATCCGTATTCTAAAACCGGTGGTCTGGCAATACTACGCGGCAATCTTGCGCCCAACGGTGCGGTGGTCAAGACGGCCGGCGTCCCCGAAACCATACTCAAGCACAGCGGCCCAGCGGTAATCTTCGAAAGCCAGGAAGATGCCTGCGAAGGTATCCTGGGCGGCAAGGTCAAGGAAGGCGACGTAGTGGTAATCCGCTATGAAGGGCCAAAGGGCGGGCCAGGCATGCAGGAAATGCTCTGGCCAACAAGTTATATCGCTGGCGCGGGATTAGTAGAGTCTGTTGCGCTGATTACCGACGGCAGATTCAGCGGCGGAACGCGGGGCGCCTCCATCGGCCATATAAGCCCCGAAGCCGCTGTCGGCGGGCCTATCGGCCTTCTCAAAGACGGCGACATAATCGAAATCGACATACCGAACAACAAGATAGATGTAAAACTTTCCAAGGACGAGCTCGCCGCACGGGAGAAAGCATGGAAGCCGCTCAAGCCGAAAATCACCGAAGGCTGTCTGGCTAAATATGCCTCCATGGCCACCAGCGCCGACACCGGAGCTGTACTGAAGTTTGAGATTTGACTTCCAGAGCCGCATCTGGGCACAATCTTGTTTGAGCTGATTTCGCTGGAAGAACCGAACGGACAGAGTACGATAGTGTCGTGTGAGCGAGAAAGCCGGGCGAGACACAGTTTGGGAGTACATCCAATGTACGAAAGAATTACAATCGACCCGAATATCTGTCATGGACAAGCCTGCATCAAAGGTACACCGATACCTGTGCATCAGATTATTGCGATGTTAGCCAACGGCGACACCATTGAAGAGCTTTTGAAAGAATATCCTTTTCTGAAACGAGAAGATATTCTCGCGGCTTTGAATTACGCTGCATCTCTGGCGGAAGAACAGGTCACACCAATAAGGGATAGAAAACGATAAGATGCAAATCCCCGAAGAAAACTACATGAACATTGAAGGATGCGAGCTTGATACTGCAATATACCGCGTGACACAAGCGGATCGCCTCATAGACATGCTTCGGTCCAAGAAGATTACTCTAGTACGACCACAACTATGGGACGATCCATTTGATAACCTGTTGCTGCATACCGAGTTTGTATTAGAAGGTATGGGACAAGTAAGCATGGGGTTTATGAGGTCTTTCTATGGTCAGTGCTGGACTCTCGAAAAAGAGTCAGATGCGATGTGGCGGATATACTCTCATTGTAAAAATGGTGTCAAAATTAAAGGTACCATACGAAAGCTACTTGAAGCAATTTATGACAGCCATGACCTCTCGGCAGACCGGAAGTACTTTATTGGCAAAGTGCGCTATTTAGAGATGCGACAGATTGACGATATTGTTAATAAACTAAATATGAATTACGTCACAGATCGCACTTTCCAGTTCCAAACAAGAATGTTGCTAATAAAGAGGGAAGCGTTTAAGCATGAAAAGGAAATACGAGTTATATACAGGTCGGATGAGGAAGCACTGGAGGATATAAAAACGTTTCAAATTAACCCCGGCCAATTGGTGGACGAAGTTGTTTTTGATCCACGAATGACCAAGGATCGGTATAACTGCTACCGTGATAAGCTGCGTTGTTTAGCATATGAAGGAGCGATAGAAAGGTCAATGCTATACGAACCTATTAAATTTATAAAACATTTACACGATCAATAGTCGGATAGAACAAATAAATACGGCGTTGTTCCGCCGGATGAAGCTTTCGCCTCAACTTCTGTAATGAACAAAAACAGGCAACCCAGGCACCGGAAGTTAGCGGGCCCACCAATGAACAAGAGGGTACCTGATAACATACCCCTCTCGGGCCACTCCACCAAGGCGGCCCCGATGCGGGACACTGGAGAGTGCTGAGGTGGTAAAAAGAAATATTATTCCTACGCAAGCAGGGACCCATGGTTGCGGAGCTAGTTGTGGAAATAGAACAGATAATCAAAAAGTCCAGAGAAGAAACTGAAAAGCTTTACGGTGAAAGGCTAAAAAATATCCTTCTTTACGGGTCACGTGCCAGAGGCCAGGCCGCGGAGCATTCGGATATCGACCTGGCGATTGTGCTGGATGGCGATGTCACGCCCGACAAAGAAATAGACCGGATGATAGACATAGTTACAGAAACACATCTCAACTATGGTGTTTTGCTATCTATTTATCCTGTCTCGGAGAAAGATTATACGTCGGTCAACAGCCCTTTGCTGTTGAACCTGCGCAGAGAAGGCGTGCCAGTGCGAAGCAGGCTCGTGTAGAGTAGACTTTCATCTGCCGGACCTGTCATTCCTGCGGAAGCAGGAATCCAGAAGAAAACCGTGAAGCAATGTTATGTTTACATTCTCGCGAGTAAGGAAAATGGTACGCTATACATAGGCGTAACCAATAATCTGCTTAAAAGAGTGTTTGAGCATAAGAATGATCTGATTAGAGGCTTTACCGAAAAGTACAGCGTTCATAATCTCGTCTACGATGAGCGCTATGATGACATCTACAGTGCCATAGCCAGAGAGAAGCGACTAAAAAAGTGGAAACGACGATGGAAAATTGAGTTAATAGAAAAGGTGAATCCCAACTGGAAGGATTTGTACTGCGATTTAATTTGTTAAAGGGGCTTTTTTTCTGAAAACGAAATACGCCGGACCGGGATAATCTGGATTCCCGCTTTCGCGGGAATGACAAACAGCCTGAGCGTGTGTCAGTCCGTGTCTGAAAAAGAACGTATTTCCCCTTTGTGCGGCAATCACCATAGGCACTAATCTGTGAAAACCATGGTCTAAAACAGAACTGGTTGGTGTGTTGGCGGGCTGTGTCTTGAGGGGTTGCGGGGTGCCGACTCCTCCGGGCTGGGGAGGGCGACTCCAGATCCCGTTAGAAGACATCTTTTCGCCGGCGGAGTTCGGCAAATACCTGCACAGCTTCGGCGTCCAGCATCTTAAGTGCAGCTCTAAGCTCCGGCTCGAATTGTAGGGCAAATTCGTAGTTTTCAACGGTATAATCGTGCCCGGGGTAGACCAGCGTGTTATCAGGCAATGCGGCCAACTTCTGGAACGACTGCCACATTGTTCCAGGGTCAACCACAAAGGCACTGCCCTGACGGTATTGACAAAGATAGATCAGATTATCACCGAGACCTTGGATTATCATGACCAAACTTATTTCGCCCAGTGTTAATACGCCAAGCTGCGCTTTGAATTCACACCGAGATATGTTAATCTATGGACGTAATGCAGGTAAATACGTGCAGGACAAAATGGTACGCCGCCGGGCTGCATTTTGGATGCGTTCAATGCGGCCGGTGTTGCGCCGGGCCGGGGGAGGGCTATATATGGGTCACCAGGCCGGAAATTGAGCTCATCGCTGATTTTTTAGGAATAACGGTGGAGCGGCTCCACAAGGACTGTCTACGCCGTGTGGGTTTCCGCACAACGATTATCGAGCGGCCTGTGAGCAAGGACTGTGTATTCCTGAAAAAAGAAGGCGAGACAAGCAAGTGCAAGATATATCCTGTTCGGCCGGCCCAGTGCCGAATGTGGCCGTTCTGGCCTGAGAATTTGGCAAACCCAGATGCCTGGAACAAAGCAGCGCAGAAATGTCCGGGCATTAACCGCGGCACGCTGTATAGCTGTGAACACATAGAGAGCATTAGAACCGAGAAAAAATGGTGGCAGAACTACAGGTAGACAGTGCGATCGTGAAGGCCGTTGCGCAGATATACGACTGGTTGCAATCGGAGATTCACGCGCATCGTCATCTGCTGGGCAGTTGTCAAGCCTGTGGCCGGTGCTGTGACTTCGAGCATTTCGACCACCGGCTGTATGTTACCACGCCCGAGCTGCTTTACCTTGCTGCGAATCTCGAGCCTGCTAACATAGAGCCGATGCGGACGGGCCGATGTCCTTACAACATCGGTGACAAGTGTAGCATTTATCCGCACCGTTTTGCCGGCTGTAGAATCTTCTATTGTCGCGGAGAAAGGGATGTTCAGGGCTCGTTGAGCGAGGCAGTCATGAAGAGATTCAAAACTCTTTGCAGACAGTGGAAAGTGCCGTATCGATACGTCGATCTTCCAACGGCGCTGAATGATTCGGCGACGGCTAATATTCGTCAATGGGCAGGGGGACATTTCCCTGGGGGTCGCGAAGGTTGATGTACTTTGCCCCGTGTAGCAGTGATCCGCGTTCTTTGTAGTAGTTATAGAGCTTCGCTAATTTCTCTTCGTCCTTAGCTTCGAAATGCTGTGCCCACGCGTCGACTTCCGCCCCCCAGATGATTTCGGTCCTGTCCTTCGCATACAGCACGATATGGGCAAAGCGTTTGTCCTCTCGGCCCTTGAAGTTGCTTACGTCGATGCTCTCAATTTCGGATAGCAGTGGCTTCTCAGGCGTGATCCTTCTGTCCATCTTATCCAGCCTGGTTAGAATGGCCACCGCTGCAGCGAGGTCATCTCGTTTCCACACCTGGCCCACAGCCGGCATCTTTAGGACCGGCGAGAGACCTTCGACTTCTACTATGGGTAGGTTTGCCATAGGGACAAAATCGAGGATGACCAGCTCAGCGTCCACGTAGAATTTCCGTAAGCCCAGTTTGACCAGAGCAACTGGCTTTCGATACCGGGCGCGAACAAGGATCTTCTCGGCTGTGATCTGGGTCTTGACATCGTGGAGCCACGCGAGTTTGGCCTGCAGGTTTTCTTGGACCTTCTGGGCCGCATCTTCGTCGATCTTAAGGTTCTGGCCGCCGCTGGTGGCAGCGGCGTAGATCTTGTCCTTCAACTGCTGGTTCAGCCAGTTCGGTGGATTGATCAGTTCGATGTAGTCGATTTTTCGAGAGGCCGGGACGGTTTCTTGGACGTATCTATCCAGCACCGCGAAGCCGACCGCTATGGCGGCGAAGACTCCGACCATAGCCAAGATTCTAACAATGCTTGTCAGATCATACACGTGGCGATCTGCACGGCGCTTTTTCTTCTTCGTAGTTTTTGCCTTGAATGATATTCGCTTGGTATTACTCTTTCTTTTTTTTCTTCTCAACGCCATTATCTCGAATCCGGTGAAGCCGCTCCACTCTGCTGCATTTTTGCTGCATGCGCTGCCTTGACGATCTTCAGACACAGATGACTCATTGAAATACCGGCCTTTGCGGCGGCTTTGGGAAGTAGAGAGTGGGTGGTGAAGCCTGGAATCGTATTGAGTTCCAGGGCATAGGGCGTGTTATCTTCGCTCAGAATGAAGTCTACCCTCGCAAAGTGCCGACAGCCAAGTGCGTGGAAGCAGGTCAAAGCCGCTTGCTGAATCTTTGCTACGAGCATCGGATCGCCAATTGTATTGAAAAGAAACTCTGTTCGTTCGTCAATATACTTCGCCTGATAATCATAGAAGCCGGTCTTACTGACGACCTCTATGATAGGCAGTGCTCGATCTTGGACAATTCCAACCGTGATTTCCCTTCCGGCGATGAATTTTTCAATAATGCACTCGTGGAATTGCGCGTACGTACGTTGAGCGGCCCCAACGGCCTGTCGTGTACTGCTGACAATACTAATGCCCACGCTGCTTCCCTGTCTGCGCGGCTTGACTACGTACGCGTCCGCCATCTGCCGTAGCTGTCTCTCAATTTGCGTCTCGTCAGCCTGAGGGTCGAATTCGATTGCCGGGGGGACATCGATGCCCGCTTTGGCAAAAGCTTGTTTGCTGTCTCGTTTGTCAAAGGCTATCCTGCTGGCTTCTGGTCCGCTGCCGGTGTAAATGAGTGCTTTGTCCTCGAGGATTTGTTGAAGCTGTCCATCTTCGCCGAATTGGCCGTGCAGCGCGATGAAAAACACATCGATATCTGGATTTTCGAGAATATCCAGCTTGTCCGGCTGAATATCGGCTCGCACAACGTCCAAGCCTGCTTGCTGCAGCGTGTCAGCCACGCAATTGCCACTTTGAATGCTAATCTCCCGTTCTTCGCCGATGCCCCCCGTAAGCACGGCAACTACTAATTGACTGTTCTGTATTCTCAAGTTCCTTACTCCCTCGCGCTTCACGGCTGTCATCCTTGGTTCACGGCGGCAACTCCCAGGTTGGCAGCGATAGGTCTACTTCCAGATTTCGATTTCCGGCTCCAGTTCAATATCGAACTGCTCTTTGACCCTTTCCCTCACAGCGCTGATGAGCCGCATCACATCCCGGCTCGTGCAACCCTTTTCCGCAATGATAAAATTCGCGTGTTTTTCGCTGACCTTGGCTCCTCCGATTTGTAGACCTTTCAAACCCGCGCGGTCGATGAGCGCGCCCGCAGAGAGACTCCTGGGATTCTTGAACACGCAGCCGCAATTCCTGGTGTTCAAAGGCTGACTGTTTTTCTTGTGAATCCACGCTTCCTTAAGCGTCCGCGTAATCTGGTCGGCATCGGCGGCGGCCAGTCGGAGCTTGGCACTGAGAATGAATTTTGCTGTGATGTTCGTGCTGCGGTAGTCAAACATCAACTCCGGCTTGCTCTTTTCAAAGATGTTGCCGGTCTTGTCCATCAGCGTAACGGACTCCACGGCTGAGCCGATATCTCCGAAGCTACCGCCCGCGTTCATCTTCACCGCTCCTCCAACCGAGCCTGGAATGCCGGTGAGAGCCTCGATGCCCGACAGTTCCTTTTGCACGCACGTCAACACGAGCTTGCTCAGGTCTACTCCAGCCCAGGCAGTAACATCTTCGCCCCTAAATTGGACTTTTGCGAACTCGTCCAGTTCCAGCTTGATCACTGCCGCTCGTACGCCATCGTCCCCGATCAAGAGATTAGAGCCGAACCCCATGACGAACATGGGGATGTGGTTTTCGTTGCACCGCGCCACGATTACCCGGAGCTGTTCGACGGTCTTGGGTCTGGCGAAATAGTCAGCCGGTCCGCCCAAACCGTACCAGGTGTGCCCCGCCAGCGCGTGGTTGGTTTCAACTACCTGCTTTAAGTCGCGCAATATATTCATCTGCCACCTTCCAGATGTCACCGGCGCCCATCGTGACCACCAAGTCATCGGCAGCAACGTTTCTCGTCAAATGACTACAAATAGAATCAAAGCTGTCGATAAACATTGCATGCGTACCGTTTGCTCGTATTCTCTGAACCAGTATCTCGGAGTTGACTTGCTTCCTGCTGGCCTCGGAGTCACGTACAAAGTAGATTTCCGGCACTATGGTTACGTCGGCCAGCTTAAAACTTTCGGCGAAATCATCAAGCAAAAACCTCGTCCTGCTGTACTGATGCGGCTGAAAAACGCACCAGATGCGCTTCGGCTGATATCGTTGACGTATGGCCTCGAGCGTTGCCCGTATTTCGGTGGGGTGGTGGGCATAGTCATCGAGGATTGTGACTTGGCGGACGCGGCCCTTTAGCATCAGCCGGCGGTCAACCCCAACGAAAGCGGGCAATAGCCGCAATATGTCCTCGCCCGGAAGTCCTATGTTGACCCCCAGAGCGACCACCGCCAGGGCATTTAGGACATTGTGCTTGCCGGGCAGCGAGATTCTTGTTACCCCAAGTCGGTCGCTATTATGAAAAAGGTCAAACGTGTAGACCCCATCGACGAGATGAACATTCCGAGCGTGGAAATCGCAGCCTTTGTCAAATCCGAATGTCTCACAACGCACGTTATTCGCCCCATCTTGTAAGTTGGTTCTCGCCAACATTCGGGCAACGTTTGCATCCTGGCCGTTAGCTATGACGACACCGCCCGGCCTTGTGCCTGATGCGAATTGGCCGAAGGCATCGACTATCTCGTTTTCGTCCTTATAGTAGTCCAGGTGATCCTGCTCGATGTTGAGTATGCAGGCGATTTTCGGCTTGAGGTTCAAGAAACTCCGATCGTATTCACAGGCTTCGGCAACAAAATACATGCTATCACCAACACCGCAAGAGCTACCCAACTGGCTGACTTCCGCCCCGACGACGAAGCTCACATCAATGCCTGCTTGCCGTAGCAAAAAGCTGAGCCACGCCGTTGTTGTGCTCTTGCCGTGTGTACCGGCCACCGCTATCCCCTGGTAGCGATGCATCAGCTCGCCCAGCATCTGGGCGTATTTGTAGATTTTGCAGCCTCTTTGGCGAGCCAGTCTTAGTTCGGGGTTGTCTTGCCTGATGGCTGCGGAGACGACTACCACATCCGTATCCAGGGCTATGTTATCCGGACTGTGACCCACGTGTATGTCCGCACCAAGCTGCGAAAGCCGCGCGGTGATAGAGCTTGCCGTCTGATCGGAGCCGGTAACGATTGCCCGATTCTTAAGCAGCAGTTGTGCCAGACCGCTCATTCCGACGCCGCCCGCGCCGATGAAGTGGAATTTCTTGCCGGCCAAACTCGCTGTCTTCGCGGTGCCCACGGATGCGTATTTCATCGCAGCAGAAGTCTTGGTTTTGGGGTTGGCGTGGGCGGATGAACCCAGACGGGCCTGTGGTTTCACCTTTGGTTTGCTCATAGCGTCCTTTCTCCGGCGATTCTTTCCATAAATCAGAGCACCGCTACTGTAGCATAGAACACACCTCAAAGAAAGAAAAATGCCACATCATGCCATGCCCACAAGTTCACGAGCAATGGCGCAGACAGTATCCTTTTCCACGCGGGTCTGAAGATAATGTCGGCTCAAGCGGCCAGAATCCTTGAGCACTACCGCCTCGTTTCCGGCGACGACGTTGCCCCAGCCCACCATCAGATTACTGACAGCCGTCATGATGGGCTCAGGCTCACCGCCGAAGTAGACTCTTATCGTTGCTTTTCCGTGGTTGTTCGTTGAAGCTCTTGGCGGCGTCTACCACTGTGCTTCCATGTAGGGTCCTATGGGACCTTCGGGTTTGGGTTTGGGTCGGGATTTGATAATCGCTTCGGCGATGGAAATATCGCTCTTGTGGGTAATCTTGATATTGGAGGAATCTGCTTGCACGATTGCCACTTTTTCACCCAGAGCCTCGACCAATTGCGAATCATCGCTGATTTTGCTCTCATCCAGATTTTTGAGGTTTTCGTATGCCCTCTTGAGCAGTGAAGCCTCGAAGATTTGTGGCGTTTGGGCTTCGAAGAGGTCTGTTCTGTCAACCGTCTTGATGATGACGTTATTTTGGGTCTCTTTGATGGTTGCCGAAACCGGGCAAGCCGGTATCGCCGCGCCGGTCTTCGCCGCGGCATTGACAATTTCGTCAAGCAGCTTCTTGGTCAGACAGCACCGACTGGCATCATGCACAGCGATCAAGTCGGTGTCATCTTTGACGAGTTGCAGACCCTTGCGAATGGTGTCGAAGCGTTCGGAGCCGCCGAAGAAGAGCTCAACATTGAAAAACTTTAGATTGGCACCCCATTTGACGGTCACCAGCTCTTCGTCCTCTTCCGGGATACCAAGGAGAATCTGCTTTACATCGTCGTGATTCGCAAAGGTCTCCAGGCTCCGCAGGAAGACCGCCCGTCCGGCTACATCGACAAACTGCTTCTTCCTTCTTCCGCCGAATCGCGTGGCGGGTCCCGCTGCACAGATAATCGCCGCAACACTCCTGGGCATAGCTCCTAACCCCGCGTCGTTCTCCGGCCTAAAACTCGATGCCGGCTCTTGCTTGCACGCCCTTATCAAAGGGGTGCTTGATATTTTTCATCTCCGTAACCAAATCCGCCAATGCTATCAGTTCTTTACTTGCTCCGCGGCCTGTCAACACAATTTCCACGGCAGGGTCTCTTTTGTCAATGATATTCTTGACATCCTGCCACCGGGCAAGGCCTGTTGAGAGGCAATACACAATCTCATCGAGTATGAGCACATCGTAGAACCTTTTCTCTGCGGTCTGTGCCAGTCTGTCGAGCACTTCGCGAATCCCAGCCCGCATCGCCTCTACCGCTTGCTCTTCTTTGAATGACTGCGACATGTCCCAACGTATATCCAGAGCTTCGACGCGGAGTCTGACCGCTCCTAATCGCAGTGCGAACCGCTCGCCGATATCCAGAGACGGCGGCTTGAGGAACTGATAAATCAGGACCTTATGACCTTGACCGGCGGCCCGTAAGCCCAAACCAAACGCAGCCGTGGTTTTGCCCTTGCCGTCACCGGTATATACCTGAACGAGTCCCTTCTTCAGCATGATGCTATATTAAAACGACAACGCAGAAACCTAAAGCCAAAAATTTGATGTTCCGCAGTCGTTGCAAGATGGCGCTACGGCGAGCCTTCATAGACGGCTGAACTTTGCCTGTGGGATACGCCCGTCACGCTGTAGGCGGCTCTAACCAGAATCTGTTCGCCTATGTCAGTAGAATTGATGACACCTTCTATCGTCAAAATGGCGTAAATATCCTTGACGGCTGCTGGATGCTTTTGTAGTGTTATAGTGTGACGGGAGAAAGAACGTCTTCATGGAAGGAGGCAAGAAAATGAAAAGGATTTCAGTGTTTGCAGTGGTGCTGCTGTTGGTCTCGCCGGGTTTTGCGGGTTTCAGAGGGTACGGATCGCTGCGCTACCGTACGCGATATTCGCCTTACGCGTATAGTTCGTCCCACAGATCCGGCTTGGTTTGCGGCTATGTGCGCTATTCACCTTATGCACTTGACCGCCATCATTCCGGCTTAGTGTATGACAACGTCCGCTGGTCTCCGTATGCGTTCGACGAGAAGCACTCCGGGTTGATTATTGACTACTGTGGTTATGGCTTGCCCTATCCCTGTTACGTTCCTCGTGTCGGCCACTACCGTGTGCATCCTCGTGATGCGCATTATGAGTGCAGTATGGGTGCACGGTACGACACGTACAAGCGGGGCAAGGCCAGCAAATACAATACCTGTGTCTCTCGCGGTGAAGCCAGAATGTATAACTTGCGGGCTCAGCAATTGGCGCGTGCCAAGCAGGACGAATATGCGCGCCCACCGGCCGTCGATGCAGAGCGGGTGATCTCCGACTATCTTAAGCGTAGAGATGTTGCCTTTAGGATGAACAGGGTGTTAAAGGTCGGCGGCAAGACCGCCAGCGTTGATTTTCTGCTCGTGGACAACAGAGCGCTCATACGATATTGGGATCCCGAAGAGGCGCATTCTCTGGCTCATCAGGAAGGCTATAAAGCGCTCGTTTACGAGAAGTACAGGCAGGCGTGCAGCGCATTTGATGAAGCATACGAAGCCCGCGGCGGCCGAGTCTACGAAATCAACGCAGCCAACGATGAGATAGTCGGCAAGTTAGAGGGCTGCGCCGAGCTCAGCGGCGAATAAAGCAGGCCTCTTTGCCCGGCGTTTCTGGCTGCAGCTCGGCAGGTGACTTTGGCGTGGCCGTGAGCTTAACCGCCGCAGCGCCGCTTGCGCTGTTTGAGATCGGGCTATGACGATTTCAACTTTTCTTTCTCTTCTTTGCTTTGTTCCTTGTCCGTCGTTGTCTGGTCCAGACCGGCTCGACCATTTGTGAATTCCACTTTTCCCAGGCCTCTTGCAGGCCTCTTAGAAGGTCGGGCCGATCTTGCTTCAAATCCTGGCTCTCGCCGATATCCGAGGCCAGATCAAACAGTCCGGTTTCTGTGCCCATTTGTACCAGCTTGAAGTTTCCTTTCCGAACCGCGTAGTTCTGTCCGCTTCGCCAGAATAGTTGCTCGTGAGGCGCCGTTTTCTTTTTGCCGGCGAGGTACGGCAGCAAACTCACGCCGTCGAGCTTGCGGTCTTTGGGCAGTTCGGCTCCCGCTGCCGCCGCGGCCGTGGGGAAGATGTCCAGTGCAATAACCGGATGTTCATACACTTGTCCGCCTTTGAAGCGTCGTGGCCATTGAATCATAAAGGGAACGCGAATTCCGCCTTCATACATCGTGCCCTTGGTGGCTCGCAACGGGCTGTTGTTGGAGCCGTTTGCTGTTGGCCCACCGTTGTCATTCACGAAGAAAAGCAGCGTGTCCTGCTCGATGCCGAGCTCCCGAAGCTTGCGAAGCAATTTGCCGATGCCCTCATCCATGGCGGTGAGCATCCCGGCGTATGTGCGACGCTTCGGGTTAGAGATATGAGTGAAGCTACTCTCATATCGCTTTGGCGCTTGCATCGGCGTGTGGACTGCGTTATACGCCAGGTACAGAAAGAAGGGCTTATCGTGGTGGCGCTGGAGAAAGGCGACCGCCTCGCGCGAGAAGGCGTCGGTCAGATACTCTTTCTCGTCCACGGGTTCGGTTCCTCGCAGTATCGGATTGAATGTGCCCAGACCCGGGTCGATGTAGGAGTGGCCTCCGTGGAGAAAGCCGAAGAACTCATCGAAGCCCCGCTTGAATGGGTGGAAGTGCGACACCATGCCCAGGTGCCACTTGCCAACCGCCCCGGTGACATAGCCTGCCGACTTGAGTATGTCGGCTATCGTGGTTTCCGTCAGCGGCAGACCCACGTTCTCCCGCAGGCCTCCCGGCGGCGGACCGGTGTTGAACTCGTGACCGAACCGCTGCTGGTATCGGCCCGTCATCAGTCCGGCACGGGTCGGACTGCAGACCGGACATGAAACGTATCCGTTCGTAAAACGGATTCCATTTGCGGCGATAGAATCTATGTTCGGCGTGGCAATGTCCTTGCATCCGTAGCAGCCGGTGTCAGCATATCCCATGTCGTCAGTGACGATAACGATAATGTTCGGCGGTTTCTTTCCCGCCTGTGTGCGGGCCGCCGCTCCGGCACGACCAGGCCATACGGGCATCGTCCCCGCCGAAGCCGCTGCCAAGCCCATCATCTTTAGAAACTCTCTTCTTGTTTGCTTTTCCATATCCGTTCCTTTCATCTTGACCGGAGCTTCATAAAGTATAGATTTTACCGTTCTGCATCGATTTTAGCTATTCACATCGCGGTATACAGCCGATATTTTCAAGGGCGTCACTTTGACATTTTGCATTGGCCAGGGCGGTTTACGACCCCGTAAGGTCTTGCCAAATAGCAGCTTAATGATTAGAATGAGATAGAAAACGGATTTTTGGCGGGGCAAGATATGGCAGGACAAAATCCGGTAGAATCGTTTTCACAGCAGACCGGGCAAAGGAAGCGTTTTGAGCTTTCCGTGGTTGTGCCTCTGCTAAACGAGCAGGACAACCTGCATTTGCTCTACGACCAGATCATAGCGAGTCTGACGGACAAATATACGTTTGAGATTGTTTTTGTCGATGATGGCAGCACCGACGAGAGCTTCGAAGTCCTGACGGACCTGCAAAAACGCGACAGCAGAGTACGCGTCATTCGTTTTCGCAAAAACTTCGGGCAAACCGCTGCCATGAGCGCCGCGTTTGCCCACGCCCGGGGCGAGATCATTGTCGCTATCGATGCAGACCTGCAAAATGACCCGGCCGACATACCCAAGATGGTTGACAAGCTGCGTGAGGGATACGATGTTGTCAGCGGGTGGAGGAGGAAGAGGCACGACAGGTTCCTGACAAGGCGAATCCCTTCGAGGATGGCGAATTGGCTCATCGCTCGGATTACCGGCGTTAAGCTGCATGATTTTGGCTGCACGCTGAAGGCCTACCGCAGAGAAGTGCTGGCAGAAACCAGATTGTACGGCGAAATGCACCGCTTCATTCCCGCTCTGGCGAGCTGGAGCGGCGCAAAGATTGCGGAAATGGTGGTCAATCATCGGCCCAGAGCCGCCGGCTCCGCCAAATATGGGCTTGGGCGCACGCTAAAAGTGGTCCTGGACCTTATCACCGTGAAGTTCCTGGGCTCGTTTTCCACCAAGCCGATTTACATCTTCGGCGGCCTGGGAGCTGCAACGGCTCTGGGTGCGGTGATTTGCGGGCTGGTGGTCATCTATCAGAAAGTCTCTACGGGTTTTTCCATGAACCGAAATCCACTGTTGGTCTTGACGGCATTATTGATTACCGCCACGATTCAGTTTATCTTGATGGGCCTGATAGCTGAACTATTGGTCAGGACATATCACGAGTCGCAGAACCGCCCCACATACGTAATCAGGGACATGCTTCCGCCCCGCGAACAAACCGGAGAGAACAAGTGAGCAAACCGAAGCCAAAACGCCGGCGTCCGACGCGACATGTGCAAAAGCAGGCCCCCAAGGTGTCTGTTTCGGCGCCGAGGCCGCCCAGAAACAAGAAATACGTGGTCTTCATCGTGGTGGCGGTTCTGGCCGGAATTCCGTTCTCACTGGGTAAATATATCGAGTTGAGCATGCCGGGCCCGTGGGATAGCGGGGCATACGTTTACTCGGCTAAGCATATTCTCGAAGGTGCCCAAATTGGTGTAGAGGAACAGCCCAGCGCGCAGCCGGGCACGCTCTTAGTCAATATCCTTGGGGTCGGACTGTTCGGATTCAACGATACCGGCCCGAAACTGATCCAGATGCTTCTTCAGGCGGCCGCGTTGGTGCTGATGTTTGTTGCCATGCGCAAGCTGTTCGGCACCCTGGCCGCCGCCGTCGGGGTAATCATCGCCTCGACGTACCTGTCTGCTCCGCTGCTGGCCAAATTCGGCAACGTCAAGGAGCAGTACATGATCGCCTTTATGGTGATGGGCATGAGCTGCTTTGTCTTGTATCAGTTGGGCGGCAAGTGGTGGTTGTGTATGCTGGCCGGCGCTTTTGTCGCCTGGGGACCGCTGTTCAAGCAAACGGGCATGTCGGCGATAGCGGCGATCGGGCTGTTTGTGCTTGTGCAACTGGGCCTGCGGCGCGCGGGCTGGAAACGGACGGGAAGCGATATATTGCTGCTGGCGGCAGGAGCCGCGATAGGTCTGTTGCCTGTCTATATCTGGCTGGCTTGTATTGGAGCGCCCGTGGGGTACTGGCCTTATTCGTTTGCTTCCAAGCCCATCGTGTCTGCTTTTGAAGGTGGGGCGTATGTCGAGCCGGAGAATAAGCCGCTCGACGTCGAGACCGACGACAACGCCGTTGAGGAGAAATCCGAGGAAGGTGGAAGTCCGTTCGTAGATTTACTGCCGGGGTATGTGCGTGATAGCTGGAAGATACTCCGGCCCGAGCATCGCGGACAGCCTGCGATCAGGGTCTTACGACATTATTGGCTGCTGATATTGCCCATTTCCTTGGCCGCGGGCGCTGTCTTGGCCAGGCTGGCGAAAAGACTTCTGCGCAGGACGGCAGCGCTTCCAGCAGAAAGCAAAAAGCCCTACGACCGGTTTGTGCTTCTGTTTGCCGTGTGGTGGTTCTTTGATATGGCCTTTGTATGGGTCAGCCCCCGCTCGTACGAGCAATACTATCTGCCGTTGAACGCCTCCGGAGCGATGCTGGGCGGATACTTGGTCGCACTTTACAGCGACCGGCTAAGGACCGCTGTGACAAAAACGAAGTGGCTTGTTGTTGGGCTGATCGGGTTGTGGGTGATGATTTTCATGTCTTGGCACATATTCTTTGGCATTGAAAAAAGCCCCTACACCGGCCGGGCCTACGGTGCTAAGCAGAGAGGATACGTGCAAAGGCTGCAGGAGGCCGCCCACGTGAACCAGACAAACGGCAAGCAGCCCTGGCAGCAGGTGGGCCAATACATCCGCCAGCACTCTACAGAGAAGGATAAGATATACGTTTGGGGCTGGTATCCCGGTATCTACGTCGCGGCACAGAGGCTCAGCCCCGTGCCCAAGGCGTTCGAAGGCTCGATGCACATTATCTCGCCCCAGGAGCTTTCCAGAAGGGTCAAGCAGATTCTCGATGCGTTTGCAGAAGAGCCGCCCAAGTTTATCGTGGACACACGCAAGCGCCACTTTCCCGCGGACAGGCCCCCATACGAATTGTGGCCGATCGTGCCGAAAGTCACCGGTGTGGAAAGGGAAGGCTTTGTGCCGCAGGATGAAGAATACATTGCCGCGTTCAACAAGGTCTGGATGAAAATACTACGCGAGAACTACGGCCAGGAAGAAGCCGAGAGGTACGAGGCAATGGCACCCTTCAGAGAGTATATAAGGCGGAATTACCGCCTTGCAGAGCCCAGACAATATGTAGTCACCAATGCCGGAAAGCTCCTGCACCGTATGTTCGGCGAGCATATTGTCTTTCAGCGCAAGCAGGACCCGAGGGGTGCAAACCAGTGACACAAGCCGCCGCACATCTGATGGATGAGAAGTTACGAAAGCAACAAGAGCACTACGATAAGGGCTGGCACGATGGGCTGGAGGCGGGCAGAGAGGAGCTGGGCAACCTGCAGACCAATCTGGAGTTTCTGGCGGAGACGAATTTGCTCAAGCCCGAGCACAGAATCTTGGAGATCGGCTGCGGCATAGGCAGCCTGGTACATGAGTTGACCCGGCAAGGGTACAACGTAATCGGTACGGATATATCGCGCGAAGCGATTACATACGGCCGACAGAAATACGGCGACATTCATCTCAACGTCCAGGCGGCACAGGCTCTGGACTACGAAGCCGAGTCTTTTGATATCGTGCTGAGCTTTGATGTGTTGGAGCATATCGCAGAAGTGGATAGACACGTGGGCGAGGTTTGTCGGGTGCTTCGGCCCGGCGGGTATTATCTATTCCAGACGCCGAACAAATACAGCAACATGGTCTTTGAGACGTTGCAGACAAAGTCGCTACGGTGGCGCCGGTATCATCCTTCCCTACACTCGCCGGGGCGGTTAAGACGTCGGCTACAAGAGCACGGGTTTCGCGTGCAATTTGTTAAGATGAATCCTGTGAACGAGTTTACGCTTAGCAAACTGCGAAAGCTTGGACCCGTAGCCTCGCTGGTCAAACATATAGACTTCCATCGCTTACCCATGGTTCTGCAGACGAACATGTATGTCACCGCGCAGAAGCCATCAAAAAGTCAACAGTGATTTTCGCCGGCAGCGCCAATGAAGATTCTTATGTTAAATCATGAGTTTCCGCCCGTAGGCGGCGGCGGTGGTGTGGTGGCGTTCGAGCTTTCCCGGCAACTGGTGCGGATGGGCCATGGAGTTGATGTAGTCACGATGCATTATGGCAATCTGCCTCGATATGAGATAAATCAAGGCATAAACATATACAGGACGCCGGCGTGGCGCAGGCGCTCTAACGTAAGCTACACCCATGAATTGGCCACGTATATGCCGGGTGCGTTAGTGAAGGTCTTATCATTAGCTCGACAGAAAAGATACGATATTATGCACTGTCATTTCATCGTGCCCGGTGGCCCCTTGGCCTGGACCGTCAGTAAATCAACACAAATACCGTTTCTGATTACATGCCATGGCACCGATGTTCCACAGCATAATCCTGACCGGTTTGGCTTTGCGCACAAGCTGATTTCTCCGGCCTGGCGTTTCTTGGCTCGCAACAGCCCGATGCTCACCTCGCCGAGCGAATCGCTGAAGCGATTGATTTTGCGGAACTGTCGCCAGGCCAACGTGAACGTAATCCCTAACGGCATTCACACCGAGAGCTTTGAGGTGGGCCAAAAGACAAAGAGTATACTAATGTGCAGCCGGCTTTTTGCCTTCAAGGGTTTTCAATATGCAATCGAGGCCGTGAAAGACATGGAGCTGGATTGGCAGGTGGATGTGGTTGGCGAGGGGCCGTATCTGCCAACCCTAAAACGGCTGGCCGAAGGCTCCAAGACACCCATAAAATTTTGGGGCTGGCTCGATAAGGAAGACCCGCAGTTCCGCGAATTGTTCAACAGAAGCTCGATTTTTGTCTTCCCTTCCGAGGCGGAGAACTTCCCCACCGTGCTGCTGCAGGCAATGGCAGCGGGTACGGCGATCATCACCAGTACCGCAGGCGGATGTCCCGAAGTCGTGGGTGGTGCGGCAATTCTTGTCCAGCCGAGAAACGTCGATGCCATCAGAGTCGCCCTAAAGAAGCTAACGGAATCTGAAGGACTGCGCGACCGGCTGTCGAAAGCGGCGATGGCGCGGGTACGGCAGTTTCGCTGGGACCGTATCGCTTCACGATATATAGATTGTTATCGCGGAATAATGCAAGAGGCCGCGATGAAGAGCGTTCGGCGGAGATAATGCGGTGAAAATCGGCTTTATCGTATTCACTGATTTGAGGTCGCTGAAAGGAGACGCCGTACATGTAAAGAATCTGCTGAGAGAGTTTGAGAAGTCCGATTTGCACGTGGATGCGCTCATAGGCAAACCGGCCGGTAACCGGGCTAAGCTAAAGCACTTTGCCTTTTTGATGCAAGTAGTAAGCAGACTGGTGTTCTTGATGAGGATATTGCTGTTGAGAAAGAGGTATGATGTATTCTATCTGCGCGACTGGCTGTTCGCGTATCTACTTAGCTTCTGTAAGGTACCTTACGCCTTTGAGGTGAACGGCCTTTTACCCTACGAAGGCTTGATCAGAAACTACTTCCAATCTGGCTCCGTAGCCCACCACTTTTTTCAGAGGATAGAAAAAAGAGTTCTGCACTCTGCGGCGAAGATCGTATCCGTATCGTATCCCATTAAGGAATATTGTGTAGACGATGCAGGCGTGGATGGGCGTAAAATTATTGTTGCTGAGAACGCTGCTGATACCGACACGTTCAATCCGGATGTTCCAAAAAAGCAAATACACGAGAAAGACAACAAAACATTGATCGGGTGGATGGGAAGTTTTGAAAGCCAGCACGGTTTTGACGACTTCATCGCGATAGCTGCGAGGCTCAAAGATAGAAAATGTCACAACGTGGGTTTTCTGATTATCGGCGGCGGTCCAGCCAAAGAAGAGCTCGAGCAGCATCTGTCCGAGTTGGGTTTGCAGGACTACTTTATTTTCTGCGGCCAAGTGCGCTGGGACCAAGTGCCCGGCTACATGCTCAACGTAGACTTTTGCCTGTCGCTGTACAGGCGCACGCCGGCGAACCTTCAGTACAGAGCGAAGACCGGTGCTGCGCAGATCAAGATATTTGAATATCTCGCCCTGGGTAAACCAATCCTGGCCTACGATCATGGGGATGCCAGGGGGTTCTTTGAAGCCAGAAAAATCGGTTGGGTCTGTCAAATGAGTCCCGAAAACGTGGCGGATAAGATCATCGAAATCCTACAGGATCCCAATCAGATAGATCAGTATGCACAAAACGCGCTGGCTTTGTCGCGACAGAAGTATAACTGGAAAGTCACCGCTGCGAAAATTGTGGATTTCTTAAAGGAGCGTGAGTAGCTGATGAACGTGCCGTCAAAAGAGAATAACGCAGAGCGGAAGGAACGGAGTAATGCCTTTCTCGATCATTACAGCCGCGGCGACCGGCCCACAAAATTGGGGATGTGGCTGGTACACGCTATATCCAAGAAGGTTTTTGAGTTTGCAGATATTGCTTCGGCCCGCCGCGTCTTGGAGATCGGTCCGGGCCGAGGGATCTTTGCCGATCTATGCTTGCAGCACGGCCTGGAATACGTCGCGATAGAGCCTAACGAAAATATGGCAGCGGCGCTGGAGCAAAGAGGTGCGAAAGTGATCCGGGCTACCATTCCCCCCCTTCCTGCCGTGGATGACAAGTTCGATGTGGTGGTGATGCTCAGCGTGATGGAACACATGAACAGCTTTGTAGAAGCGATGCAGGTGAGCCGAGAGGTAGCGGATGTGTTAGGACCGCAAGGCAAGTTTGTAGTGTACTCGCCGGACTATTTGAACTGGCGCCTCACTTTCTTCAATTGTGATTCCTCGCATAATTATGTCACCAGCCGGCGTCGGCTGGCACAGTTGCTCGTTAATACCGGCTTTGACCAAATCAGGGGCTGTCACCTGAGCGGGCCGATCAGCGGCTTTCTCTGCTTTCTTATCACCTTCGTTGTTTCTCGCTTGCCTTTCGCTGTATTCAACGCGATGTTTCCCAACAGCAAAGTCGTCTACAAGCTCTACAAGATACAGATTACGTTCTTGCGGAAAGTACTGATTGTCGGCACGAAGCAGAGTTGAAGTACAGAAAGCAGAAAATGGCTCTCAGCCGCAAACAATTAGCTAAATTCCTGTTGCGCATCTTGGTCACGACCGCGCTGCTCTTGTGGGTCTTACACCAGGTGGACCTGCAGCAGTTCTGGCAGAGCGCGAAAACCGTAAAGTGGCAATTTTTGATACCGGTCTGGGCACTGGCTGTGCTCTTCTTGTGGGTTAACTCGATAAAGCTGCAATTCATACTGAAAAAACAAGACTGCCCTCTGGCGACTTCCACCATTTTTCGGGCAAGTGCGATTACTGCGCTTTATACCATGATTTTGCCCGGCATACTAAGCAGTGGGATTAAATGGTATATTCTCCAGAGGGCTACAGGCAAGGGAAGCCGCGTTCTCAGCAGCATGTTGTATAACCAGCTCTCAGCAATACTTGTCGGCGTAGTATTAGGTTTGGCCGCACTTATAGTAACCAATCCGACCAAGCTGCTGCTGCCGGCGTACGCACAGCATCGCTGGTTGTTGCCTGTTGTGTGTACCATATTGCTGGGCGCAACTATCCTTATCTATTTACTGCTGCTGAACGGCCGAACGGTCGGCAAAATCATCACAATCTTGGGTCTTCTGCTGAAACCTTTCCCTCAAAATGTCCGCCAGAAAGGCGAAGCGCTGCTGACGCAAATTGCCACCTTTCAGACCGCCGGAGCCAGATTCCATCTGATCGTAAATGGCATCACGATAATAGGCCACTTTGGCATCAGCGTGCTCACGTGCATCTTGGCAAGCAGGGCCGCAGGCATAGCCGTACCGGTGACGGTACTCGTGTGGCTGTATTGTATCGTGTTCCTCTTGGGAAGGCTGCCCATATCCGTAGCCAATCTTGGCGTCAGAGAAGCAACGTTGGTGGGATTTCTGACGCTCTATGGCGTGGAAAAATCCGCAGCGCTCTTGATGTCCATGATCCTGTTCTCGGCCTTAGTTCTGATGGCCATCATCGGCGCATTATATCAGGTCTGCTTGCCGGCAAGTGCAAGCAAACCAACTCAGCCACCCGGATGAGTACGCTAAACGAGAGACGCGGAGCAGGATTCGGCCAGAGAAGACTCAAGGCAATCACTTTGTGGAGTCAGATGAGCTAATATGCAGAGTTCGACGATGAAATCCTGTCCCATTTGTGGTGGGTCGGGCCAGATGGAGCGCCAGGTGGGGCAATACCGGCTCTTGAGATGCTCCAATTGCCGCTTTGTCTACGTCAACGCCGCCGACAAGGAAATCCAGCGGGTGAACCTGCATTACGATGAGCGTGCGAAGGTCCACTACCGCAAAGTCCAAAGCAGCATTGATTCTGAGTGGTTCGACCGGATTAGCGCGCGGCTTACGCAGGGCAGGCACGGCCTGAAGGTCCTGGATATCGGCTGTGGCAATGGAATGCTCTTGCGGCAATTCCAGAAAAGGGGCTGCGTCTGTTTTGGCAGCGACCCTTCGCCCTGGGCGCGGGCGTATGCAGAGCAGTATGGATATGTACTGCTTCCATGCATTGAAGATGCAGATGTTGGCCCTGCGTTCTTCGATGTTGTCACGAGCACATCTACTCTGGAGCATATAGCACGGCCTTTGGAGCACGTCGAACGCATCATGGAGGTTCTCAAGCCCGGCGGCGTAGCCTATTTCACTGTTCCCAACTACGGTTCACTGCCGATTCGTCTGCACCTCGTAAAGGGAAGATTGGTCAGCCCGCCCGGCCACTGCAATTACTTCACGCGACAGACTCTACGCAATCTATTCAGGCAGGAAGGTCTGAAAGACCAGGTGGCCAACGTGAGAGTGCGCAGCTACGGTATTCCCGAAATCCATGGCGTCTACGGCTGGTTCTCGAGGAGCAAGTCTAGCGCTTCACACAGCGACAAAAGTCGCAAAATGCGGAGGATACACCTGAAAAGGGTTCTTGTGAACACTTATTATTGGACTGGTACTCCTTTCGGCATGGGGGATAAGCTGGAAGCCTGGGTTGAGAAAGCCCGGCTCTCTGGCCCAAGCTAATTGAGGCTTTGACCGTTTCCATAGAGCATTCGAGGACGCAAGGATTTGGTTAAAAAATGCGTCTGGACGGCGTAGTTCCTAACGCAGGGCGAAGGCCCTGCACAGCTCAGCCACCCTCGCTTTGGTTTCGCTGGCGAACGAGCTGTCGGCCCGATACTCTGTCAGGCCGACGGGCTGCACCGTTTTCAATACCGAGGCGATCAGAGCTGCAATGGTCTTCATTTGCTCCGGGCCCATGCCGTTTCTTGTCACAATGGGCGTGCCCAGGCGGATGCCGCTGGTAACGGCTGGGCTTTTCTTGTCGTAGGGCAGCCGATTCCTATTGACGATGATGCCGCAATCCTCCAGGCACTTCTGCGCGATGATACCCGTCAGACCCGCACGAAAATGCGCAACGTTTACCAGCACCATGTGGTTGTCGGTCCCACCCGTTATCACATCGAATCCGAAGTCCAATAGCGCACCCGCAAGGGCTTGGGCGTTTTCAATAACTCTAAATTGCCTGTCACGATATTCTTCAGAGAGGGTTTCCTTAAAGAAGACCGCCTTGGCTGCGATGTTATTCAAGTAGGGTGTCCCTTGCACGCCGGGGAATGTTGTTCTCTGGATATGCTTCCACAAGGGTATCGTCTTTGTGCCCACCTTGATGTCTTGGTCATAGTCTTTGCCCATTACTATCAGGCCGCCGCGAGGACCGCCCGGCTTGTATGTACTGGTGGTGGTAAAATGAACGTGATCTATCGGTGAGGGGTGCGCGCCGGCAATTACCAGAGCCGATATGTGCGAGACGTCAGCTAAGACATACGCTCCCACCTCATCTGCTATTTCTCTGAACTTTTCAAAATCTATTGTTCTGGAGTAAGCAGTCGCGCCACAAATAATCAGTTTGGGTTTGACTTGAAAGGCTTTGTCCCGGATTTCTTCGTAATCCAGAAGGAAGCTTTCGCGGTCCACATAGTAGTTGTGCACTTCGAAGAACTTGCCGGTAAAGGAAACGCTTGCCCCATGTGACAGGTGTCCCCCCTGATCCAATCCGAGGCTCAGAATTCTGTCTCCTTTTTGCAGCAGGGCGGTCAGCACGATATGGTTGGCGCCGGTGCCGGAGTGTGGCTGGACATTCGCATATTGCGCTTCGAAGGTCTGCTTGGCTCGGTCAATGGCTAATTTCTCTACCTCGTCGACGACTTGGCAGCCTCCGTGGAACCTGCCCCCCACGAAACCCTCCGTGGTCTTGTTCTGCACGACCGAACCCAGTGCGGCCAAGACCGCTTGAGAGCATTGATTCTCCGCCGCTATAAGTTGCAGCGTGTTCCTTTGTCTCTCATACTCTTTTGTTATGAGCTCATGAATTCGTTCATCTTCTTTTCTCAGGGCGTCGAGCGTTGCTCTGTGGTACTCGTGACTATTCTGAGCCTTCGGCTTTTGCGCTGTGATGAGCTCATAAACGGCGGTGCCCGCGTCTCTCACGGATTCTTTGCTATGCCTATCCAATAGCATTTGTCCACCTTCAAATCCATTATCCGGTTTCGGATCCACTGCTACACTTACTGTCCCAGGAAGTTTCTCACAATGTCGTTAAACGTCACGTATAGCAGAAGCGTGCCGATGAGAATCCATCCGGCGTACACTATGACTCCTTGAACCCGTTCACTAATAGCCGAGCCTTTGACCTTCTCCACCAGCATGAGTACGATCAGCCCTCCGTCCAGAGGAGGCAAGGGCAGTAAGTTAAACACTGCGATGACCGCACTTATGAGGCCCAGAAGGTAAACGTAGTCCACCAAAGGCTTCTCGGCCACAATGCGGTAGCTAAACGCCATGATCCCCACGGGCCCCATGAGGTGCTTGGGACTGACTACGCCGCCAACCACGCGCTTTAACGTGACGTAGGCCTGAGCGACGAAGGTGACGGTCCTTCTATATCCCATCGTGATCGTCTCAATAGGCCCCTCGGCGCGATAGAGCTTCTCAAGACGCTTGAACGGAATGAACTCGGCAAGAGTGGGCTTGACGCTGATCAGGTCTTTGTTGCCGGTCGTGTGCGCGACGACACTACCGGTGGTCTGCTCATCCAGCCGATAGTCAATCTTTATACGTTCGTCCCCAGCCTGATGAATCTGTTCTATGATATCGTAGAAGCTGGCCACTTCCTGGTCGTTTACGGCAACAATGACTGCTCCACGCGGAATATCCAACTTGGCGGGACCATCTTTGGCCTCTATAGTTTTGGCCACAACCGGATGCTGGGCGTCGAGTGCGACATAAATGCCTATGACCACTCTGTCACCACCCGGCGAGCGTCTTGGCACCACGCTGACATTCTCTATCTTCTCACCGCCATGCTGCTCCGTTCGCAAGACCCTCATGGGCAGCTTCTTGTTCTCGTAATCCGTAGTAATATCCCGAAGTTCTTTGTACGCTGGGTAGGTGCGATTGCCAACTTCCAAGATGATATCGCCGGTTTTCAATTCTAACTCATTCTGGTTTGTGTCCTCTTTCTTGGCTTCCTTTCTAAACCAGGAGGCAAACCGGTTTTTCACTTTATGCAACGGCGAATCGGACTCTTGCACGGAGGGCGACTCTCCGTCAGCAACGGCAGTGATTCTCAGACGCGGAACCATAGAACAAATGTGATTGAGGTCCGCTTCTGATTGGACTTCGTCAAATATGGTTGGTGTGTGGGGCAGTATGAGGTCGACCTGTGTCTGGACTGACTTATCTGCCCGCTGGACCTCAAGCATTGCCTGCGGCGCTATCGTATTCTCAATGGCTCGCACCAATTCCCAGTACGTTTGCACGGTTTTGCCGTTGACGGCTTTGATACGGTCTCCAGGCAGCAGGCCCGTTTCTTCCTGTAACACGTTGACGTCTGTCACCTCTGCGACGGTCAGGCTCATGGGCGGGACAATGCCGAACTCCTTCATCGGCTCACCCTGCACGCGCTCGGCAACTAAGCGGAACGTTTCTTCGGAGCCGTCCTCGTGCCTTACGGTCAAAGGAACCTTCTCGTCCGGCCCGGATAGGGCAGCGGCCAACATGACATTGCTGAAGTCGAGGTCCTTGCTCTTGCCGGCAATCTCGATGATCTCATCGCCTGGTTTCAGACCGGCTCGTGCTGCTGGCGAGTTCGGCATCACGTTGCCAACCACTGCGGGCGGCAGCTTTATGCCGACCAGGAAAACGATCATGAAGAACACGATGGCGCTGAGAACGTTGAACAGAACGCCCGCTGCGATCACGAGCACGCGTGTGCGCACAGGCTTGTTCGCAAATGAACGTGGGTCGTCGGTGGACTTTGTTGGGCCGGTGTCTTCCTGGCCCAGGAGCTTGACGAACCCGCCAAAGGGAATCAGTCCGATGCGGTACTCCGTTTCACCGGGTTTGCCTCTTCTACCTATCGTGAAGCTCAGCAATGATTCATCTTCTTGACCATTTTCTTTGTTGACGAGCTTTGGCAGTAGCCGAAATCGCAAACCTTCTTCGGTTCTCCGCACGCCAAGAAAGATCGGAGGCATGAAAATGGAGAATGCCTCAACGTTGATATCAGACAATTTCGCAACGATAAAATGACCAAATTCGTGCACCAGGACAACCGCGCCAAACCCGACCAGCACTACGAGTACGTTGCCGAATGTATTGATATGCCGCACGATCAGGTAGAGGACAACAGCGAATATGACAAGCCAAAAAAGGCCGCGAAAACTCAGTCTCTGCGAACTGCTGGATTTTGACATGAAAAAAACCTCTTATATTATCTTGCCGTGCGCTCTGGCCGCCGGCTGTGCCATGTGCTTCTCGCGCTCACACTTGTATCGCCTTCTGTACTGTCTTTCTGACTTCTCTTCGAGCCCAGGCGTCCGCCTCCAAAATCTCCTCGAGGGACATTTGACGCTTGACGCTATGCTTGTTTAGACAATGCTCCACCAATTCCACTATGTTGGTAAATCGAATCTTGCTTTCGAGAAATTCCTGCACCGCTTGCTCGTTCGCCGCATTGAACACCACGGCTGCCGTGCCCCCGGTCCGCGCAACTTCAAAGCCCAGCGGCAGAGCACGAAACGTCTGCGGATTGGGCCTTTCGAAAGTGAGCTTGCCAATTTCTTCCAGTCGCAGTCGCTTGCCAATCCCAGGTACACGGACTGGATATGTCAACGCGTACTGGATCGGCAGGCACATATCCGGTTCGCCCAACTGAGCTATCAATGACCCATCCACAAACTCGACCAGTGAATGCACGATGGATTCCGGGTGGATCAGCACCTCGATTCTCTCTACCGGCATGTCAAAAAGCCAGCGAGCCTCAATGACTTCAAACGCTTTGTTCATCATGGTTGCAGAGTCGATGGTGATCTTCGGTCCCATATCCCAGACAGGATGGGCCAATGCCTGCTCCAGCGTCACGGTCTGCAGGTCTTCGGCCGCGGCTTCGCGGAACGGTCCACCCGACGCGGTCAGAATGATTTTGCTCACCTCTTCCGCAGAGCCGGCCTGCATTGCTTGACAGATTGCCGAATGTTCACTGTCCACCGGCAAGACCGTGCTGCCTTGCTCCTTTGCTATCTTTGTCAGAAGTTCCCCTGCGATAACGAGAGGCTCCTTATTTGCAACAGCGACTCTTTTGCCGTTCTTCGCGGCGGCGAGGACCGCGGGCAACCCGGCGGCACCGACCACCGCGGTGAGGACCGTGTCGATTTGTGATAGCTCTGTGATTGCGACCAGGCTCTCCGGGCCGGCTAAGACCTGCACATTATCGTCGCCGATCAGGTTGCGAAGCGGCTCTGCGTAGTTGGCGTGTGTAATCGCGATATACTCAGGCCTATAGCGTTTTGCCTGCTCGGCCAGAAGTTGGACGCTCGTGTGGGCGCTCAGTGCGGCCACCGTGTACCCGGGCCCGAGGGCGTCAATTACCCGCAGCGCGTTTTGACCGACCGAACCCGTCGAACCCAAAATGGCAATATTTCTGCTCATACGAGTATTACCGAACCAGCGGCTCTGCTCCCGCTGCAGTTAACCTGTTTGCGTGACGCTCCAGCACTGATAGTATGACAACTTCCTGACACTGTCAAGCTGCAGGGCAAGAGCGAATGCTCATTGACGTGCTTCCACACGGTCAGTTCACCGAGTCCGGGCCATCTCTATATCATCGTTGCCCTTTGCTGTCCATATACGGCACTATAAAACATATCGTTCAGAAATCCTTCGGTTCTGCACTATTTCGCAGACATTTTTTAAAACAGCCATGCGAGTAGCCCTAAGGATGCGCACTGTTCCGAACATGATACGCAAATATGCTGTTCTGCGCCGGTTTGCCGCTGGTCGCTCAACATGCAGTACGTTTGGGTTACAAGGGTGCAGCGATTTTTTGTTTTCGCTGGTTGCCGGTTCTGAACTGTCGTGGAGTCATTCCGACCAAGGACTTGAAAGTCCGCGTGAAATAGCTCTGGTTATTGTAGCCTACCTGGAAGCAAATCTCGGTGCAGTTCTGATCCGTCGCCAGCAGGAGCTGCTTTGCCCGCTCCACCCGAACGCTCGTAAGATAGTCAATAATCGTAATGCCCATTTGCTCCTTGAAGATGTGCGCCAGCCGGGACACGCTCAGATGTGATGCCCTGGCGATTTCCGCCAGCGTGATGGGCTTGTCGTAATTGGCGTCGATATAATTGATAGCGGGCCTGATTTGCGTGACCTTTTTGGCGTCCTGCGAAGAATACACCAACTCGATGAATTCATTCAGCGCGGTGCTGATCCACGCGCACAAGTCCTCCTGGTTGTTGATGCCCATTACCTTGTCGACGTATTCCAGGTTTCTCTCCAGCATAGTGTTGATACTCACCCCGCCTTCCACAGCCGCCCGGCTTAATATGCTCAGCAACTCCAGCAACCTGGCCTTTAGAATCCCCAAATCGCCAATCGTTTTGAACAGGATTGTCCCCAGGATGGAGTTCAGAATCTCCTTGGCGCCGGTGCGGTCTCCGATCTTGACTTTGCCCAGCAACTCTCTCTCGCTTTCCAGCGGATATCTCCATTCCGTGCCCAGCTTTTTTCTTTCCTGGATGAACTCACCGATCTGCGACTGTTGCTCAGCCCGTTGTTGTCGCCAGCGGATCACTCGCGGATCGAACCCGCCGACTTCATAGAGAAGGTCGAAGAGGAATTCCGCTGCGTTGTGAATCTGCCGTCCCGGAATAACGGAAAGCTCGTGCAACGCCGCCACGATTTCCTCCCCATCGATATCAAGATCCTCCAACCGTCTTCGGATGTCCCTTATCAGGATATTCGTCACTGGCTCCCAGAGGCATTTGCCGAAGAACAATCCCCCTAACGCGCTGGCTTTGTCCATTACCGGGACGCACACCAGCACGATCCCGGCGTGGCAGATCGTAATATAATATTGGCCTGTCTCTATGGATATTTCCAGGCTGCGCCGTCGCTCCTCGCCGCAGCGTTGCATGCCCTGAGGGTTGCTTTGAACGATTCGGCAGAAATCGGGATAACAATGGAGACTGCACATCCGGCCTATCTCCTGTCCCTGGATGTCTCTGGCTTCCAGCCCCAGATGAAAGTGCTTGCCGAAGACACTCTCGATCTTCTGGAATTTGCTCTTGGTGAGCACCTTGGCTAATTTCGGTTCACCGGCCATTTGCAGAATCCCTGTTCTCGCAATCTGCACATCCCACAAGTAAATTATAGCAGGATTGTGTTATTATACCAAATCCCCCGCAAACAAACACGCCCAGAATTAGCCCCCGGCATTGCCGGGGGTTCTCTCGCACCGCCGAGGGTTTTCCGGCTGGACGCCGAGCGCGACCCTGGATATGATGTCCGTAAGGTCACTAATGCCGTTCTTTTTTGACAAAGGGGCAATCTTCATGGGGTATTCTCGCGTGCTCTTGCTGCCCGTGTGGGTGCTAACGCCGTGGTTGACGGCTCTTTGCCCCGCTACAGACCTTTTCCGG
>Ga0180434_10001891_pt1 | contig 28988 bp, 21 predicted proteins | sample SS_ome_7_FD_132453 | JGI IMG/M metagenome (GOLD analysis project Ga0180434, IMG submission 132453) | Hypersaline lake sediment archaeal communities from the Salton Sea, California, USA - SS_1_D_2 metaG | ecosystem: Environmental > Aquatic > Non-marine Saline and Alkaline > Hypersaline >... | reverse complement strand
GAAAACAAGACGATCCTAGAGCCAAGCATATCCTCCAGGTCTATCTCGAAACCACTCCCGCCCACCCCAAAAGGGGACATTTTTGCTTTGCAGATAAGGGGACATTTTGACTTTGCTTAGACATTGCTATAAAGGCAGTGAAAAGTAAAAAGAAAAAGCAATTGTTTAAACTAATGCTACTATTGACCGAAAACCTGCATAAATGGCCCTTTTAATCCCTATTTTTTGTAAAAAACACTTATAAACAACAAATTTTATCTTATTAGCATTTTTTTCTTGAAATTTTATTATAAAATATGATATAATATTTAAAGTTAGGCAATAAGCAAAAGGATAAAAAAGAAAATATACAAGAAATTATTTCCTAATTTACTCTATTTCAGCAATTTATAAAAGTAAAAATGTCGTTGAAGATGCTTTTCAATTCATTGCTTTCTTTAAGATCAACTTTAAATTTTTGCATCATTTCAGAAAATTAAGAATTTTTTATAAAAAACTAATGATTGATAAAATTTTCTATAAAAAAACGCAACTTTTACCTGAAATAGAGCGTATACATATATAGAATGATGAAAATGACAAAATTTCAGAGCAAGAAAAGTCACTTCCTCTTTTTAACCCTCCTTTTTTTCATGGGATTTCAGATAGATATACCCTAACCTTTATTCCATCCCCATCACGCCGCCCGTTTCAATTAAAGAAACGGGCGGTGTGCTCTCTTTATTATTGCAGATCTTTTCCAACAGTGGTTTTAATAAGTTCGCCGTGTTTGACGTTTCTAGTACTTTTCAGTTGATTTGAAATTCTTTCTATGATCTGACCCTTTCCCCTCAATATAACCACTTCAAGACAGTTATGAGAATCCAAATGAATATGAGTCGAAGAAACGATAGCCCCTATATGCTGGTGTTGGATTTGATTGAGTATCTCAGTAACTTCTCTTTTTTCATGATTATAAACGAGACTTAAAATTCCAATGATCTCTTTATCTTCTTTTTCCCATTGTTGTTTGACCAGACGGTCTCTTATCAGATCCCTTATAGCTTCAGATCGATTCCTATAGCCGGTTTTTTTTAACAAGACGTCGAATTGATTGAGAAGCTGACTCTCAAGCGACACTCCGAAACGAGTTACTTTACTCATTAATTAACTCCCTTTTATCATCTTTTACATAATACATTCAATATGAGTTTAAAGCAAAAATATCTTTTGAGTTATCCAAGGTATTTGTTATATTGTAAACACCAGCTTTTTATATAAATACTTCAGGTTAAATTAAGTCAGAAGACAGGGTTTTAAAATCAGTGACAAAAAAAACAAGAATTCAAAAAAACCCTTCACCTATCACCATCTATCCGTCTATACTACTTTCTTTTTTCCTTATTTTTGGAATTCCTCCAAAAGTCATCTCTGACATTGTGCCGCTTTCCACAAAGAATCATGCTCCTGAAGAATATAAGAGAATCATATGCGCGGCTCCCAGCATAACAGAAATCGTATTTTCTCTTGGATTAGGGGATAAAGTAGTGGGGGTAAGTCATTTCACTGTATACCCCCCTGCAGCAAGAAATAAAAAGAGCATTGGGGGACTTATCAATCCCAATAAGGAACGGATCATTTCATTAAGACCGGACTTGGTAGTAACTCAGGGAAGGCATGAACGGCTGGCTGAACTGTGTCGCAGACAGAAGATAAAATTTATGCCTCTAAAAATAGAAAAGCTCAAAGATATCAACAAAGCCATACTTGAACTGGGACAAGTTTTAAACGCTGAAAAAAAAGCTCAGCAACTAAATCAAAAAGTAGAAAGGGAATTATCATCTCTTTCATCCAGAACCAAATCCCTGCCTAAAAAAAGAATTTTTCTATGTCTTAGTCATACTCCCGGCGATCTGACCGGACTGATGACCACAGGGAAAGGAACTTTTCTTAATGAAATTATTGAAATGGCAGGGGGCGTCAACATTTTCTCAGATATCAAAAGACGCTACCCTCAAATCTCCAAGGAATCGCTCATCATGCGCGAACCAGATATCATTATTGAGGTCTATGCCAAGGGATTGAATCTGAATCAACAACAGCTGCTGCGTAAAGATTGGAACCGACTATCTGTTCTTCCTGCCGTCAAAAACAGCCGTATTTGTTTTCTGACCGATGATTATCTTTTGATTCCAGGAGTTAGAGTGAGCCTGATCCTCAAAAAGTTCATCAAAACCATTCATCCAGAGGTTCCTTTAGAACATGATTGAGCTCAAGAATATTATCCACCGATTTCCCGGCTCTGACTGGGAGCTTGATATACCCTCTTTTTCGATTCAATCTTCGGAAATCATGGGAATCATAGGTCCTAATGGTTCTGGAAAGAGCACTCTGCTTCGGATTTCAGCTGGACTCTTAAACCCCGTCAAAGGAATGGTTCATCTTTCAGGAAGTAATATAAGAAAAATCAAACGCAAAGAAATCGCCAAAAAAATCGGTTTTTTGCCTCAGGAAACAGGCAGCGAATATGACTTCACTGTGAAAGAGCTGGTTCAGATGGGGAGGTATTCCCATACAGGAACCTTCGGGACTCTGAGGTCCACAGACTTTGAAGCAATCAGGGAATCTATCAAATCCACAGATATGGAAAAAATGTCAAATCGAAGACTTTCCCAGCTTTCAGGAGGGGAAAAGAAAAGAGCTTTTCTTGCCTCGGTTCTGGCCCAAAATCCGGATATACTTTTACTGGATGAGCCCACCAGCTCTTTGGATATTCACAGGCAGGGCCAATTTTTTCATCTTCTGTTGGGCCTGGCCAAACAAGGAATGGGTGTGGTGGTGGTGACCCATGATGTGAATTTTGCTTCCTTATTTTGCCAAAAATTAATTTTCCTTTCAGATGGAAAACTGATTTCAAAGGGAGACCCTAAAACAGTGATTTCAAAAGAAATTATTAAAGAAGTCTACGGCGAAGATGTGCTTTTAGGCAGACATCCTGAAACCAACAATCCCTTTCTTTTACCCAGACTTCTCATAAAAAAATCAAATGAATAAAAAGACAGTCATCCTTTATGCCCTGCTTTTTTGTGCTGTCGCTGTGATTTCACCTTGGATAGGACCTGAGTCCATAACTCCCTCTGATGTTTTCAGTCCTGCTTTTGCGGCAACCGCCCCGGCTAAAGAAATTTTCCTTTACCAGAGGATCCCCAGGGTTCTTCTGGCTTTGATCGCTGGGGGGACCCTTGCTTTGACCGGGGCGGTTTTTCAGGTCTTGTTTCGAAATCCACTAGTGGAACCTTTTACTCTTGGCATAAGTGGGAGTTCAGCTTTAGGGGCTTTCATCATTATCTTGTACCCTAGCCTCTGGGTCAAGTGGGGCCCGTTTAGTTCTGTTCAGCTCTTTGCCGCTCTGGGAGCCGGAGCCTGCCTCTTTCTTATCTACAGCTTGTCCCAACGGCCCGAAGGTGTCTCCATTTACACCCTTCTTTTGGCTGGGGTTACTATAAGCATCATCTGCAGCGGCGCTATCCTTTTGTTGACTTATCTTTCCGACCCTCACTCTCTGGTGGTATTCCAGCACTGGATGATGGGAGGGATCGATGTGATCGGATATAAAAGCCTGTATTCTTTGTCTCCGCTCCTTATTCCAGCCGCAGCTGTTTTGTTTTTCCATTCTAAAGAGCTCAACCATATGGCCCTGGATGATGAAATGGCTGTGGGTCACGGCGTGGACATTAAAACAGTGAGAAGAAATGTGTTCATTGGAGGAGGAGTCGCTGCTGCATCCGTGGTATCTGTGGTCGGTCCTATCGGGTTTGTGGGTCTTATTGTGCCCCATGCGGTGAGGCGTCTCAGCGGATTTGACCAGAGAACTGTGCTTCCCTGCTCCTTTTTTCTGGGTGGAGCTGTTCTGGCTTTGTGTGACGCAGCTGCCCGGACCATCATCGCCCCCACCGAACTTCCCGTAGGAATCATCACTGCTGTGATTGGAGGGCCTCTGTTTATCCGGCTTCTGGTTTCCCGGCGTATTCACAAACTATAATAACATCGACTCGCGAATAATTCAGGTTTACCTGAACATATTCTATTTTTGATTATTGATGATATAATAACAGCATGAATCCATTTCCAGACGAACTCAGGTACCGCAACTTCAGTCATTACCTAAAAAAGATTTTTGGCTGCCGAGTCTATAAAATATCTTTAGACGCTGGCCTGAGCTGTCCCAACCGTGACGGCACCCTCAGCACCAAAGGCTGCATCTTTTGTGACCCTTCAGGGGGTTCTGGGCAAAAAAGCCAACCGGAATCCATATCCGAACAAATATCTTCCGGCATGAAAGGCCTAAAAAAAAGATATAAAGCTGATAAATTCATCGCCTATTTTCAAACATTCACCAACACCTATGGACCTTTAAAAAAGCTAAAAAAACTCTATCAAGAAGCGGTTCAACATCCCGATGTAGTTGGGATCTCTGTAGCCACTCGACCGGACTGCCTGAACAAAGACATCATTAATCTCATTGAAGCCTACTCAAGAAATTACGACACATGGATCGAATTAGGGATACAGTCTATCCACAATAGAAGTCTTGATTACATGAACCGAGGTCACGGTTTATTTGAAACAGTGGACACCCTCTTGTCTCTAAAAAATCGGCGTATCCATGTATGTGCTCATTTTATACTGGGCCTTCCGGATGAAAACCTCAAAGACATGGCAGAAACAGCCTCTGTTATATCCCGTCTGGGTATTCAGGCTGCCAAGCTCCATATGCTGTATGTGGCCAAAGGAGCTCCGCTGGCTGATGAATATAACAAAGGAAAAGTACCTCTTCTCACAAAAAAACAGTATGTTCAGGCTGCGGTTAATTTTCTGGAACATCTTTCTCCGGATGTGATTATCCAGAGACTGGTGAGCGAAGCCCACCCGGATCTCTTGATTGCACCAGAATGGCTCAAAAACAAATCACAGGTCATAAAAAAGATCGAAGCTGAACTCCAAGCCAAAGACACCTGGCAAGGAAAAAAGCATAAAAGCCTCCTTAAATAAAGACCAAACTTGACAAATCCAAACTGAAATGTCAGAATCAAATCTTCTGTAGTCAAGGTTTTAGGCCTTAACAAGAGGGAAGTCCGTGCAAATCGGACACAGCCCCCGCTACTGTAAGCGGTATTGAGCCTAAGAAAAGCCACTGCCCGCTAGGGTGGGAAGGCCTTGGACATCAAAGAGCCGCAAGTCAGGATACCTCATGAGGTCATAAAAACCCATCTTCGGGTGGAAGTTTGGGTGGTTCTTGCCCACCAAAACTTTCCTCCTCGATCATATCTAATGCTTTTTTAGCAGAAGGAGGAAATGAAGTGTTGAAAAAATTCCTTTTCCTATCCATCACCATTTTGATGGTTGTTCTTTGGGCATTCCCAGATCAAGAGTCACAAGACAGCCAAGAAGAGGATCAACAAAAATTAGAGTATAAAATCACGGTTACTGCCAACCGCATAAAAAAATCAACCAGAAATGTCGCTACTACTGTTACCGTCATTACTCATGACGAACTTGAAAAATTTAAGAACATCACCATCTATGAGGCCATTCAAAAAATCACAGGATTAAATACAATACAAAGCGGTCCACCAGGTCAAACTGCCTCTGTGTTTATCCGGGGAGCTAATTCTTCTCACACTAAAATCATGCTGGATGGAACAGAGCTCAATGATCCCATGGATCCAAGCCGGTCTTTTGATTTAAGCCACTTGTTTATTGAAAGCATCGACCGGATTGAAGTCATCAGAGGGCCCCAAAGCACTCTATACGGATCCGATGCCATAGCTGGTGTGATCAATATCATAACCAAGCAGGAACAGGGAAAACCAAAGTTCCTTTTCAGCTCTTTCGGTGGAACATATGACACTTTTCAAGGAAAAGGATCCGTCTCAGGAAGTACAGAAAAATTGTCCTATTCATTTGGAGCTTCTCATTTTAAAACTAATGGATTTTCTTCAGCCAGTTCTAGATATGAAGGAAATACAGAACGAGACGGTTACCAAAACACCACCCTTTCCGGAAAATTCAGCTTTAATCTTAAAGAAAACATGGACCTTCACTTTTCTTTAAGAAAAATAAATGCTAAAGCGGATATAGATAACAGCGGAGGCGATTATGGAGATGATCCTAATAACACCAGCCATTATGGCTTTCTCTTCTTAAAAGGAGGTTTCCGAAGTCTCTTTATTGAAAATCGATGGGAGACAAAAATCGATTTCTCTTATACAGACTCTCTCAGAAAATATAACAACCCCACGGACCCATCACACCCCTATTCCTCAGATGAATCAGAATACAAAAGTCATCTTTTTAAAATTGACTTTCAAAACAATCTCTTCCTTCACAAATCCAATACCATAACCATTGGTCTTGAATGCAACAGAGAGGATGGAAGCTCTTTTTATAAATCCCAGAGTTTGTTCGGACCTTACCAGAGTGAATTCCCTAGCAAAGAGGCCTTGAACACAGGTGTCTATATCCAGGACCAAATGAATTGGGATGACAGACTCATGGCTGCCATAGGAGTTCGTTTCGACAATCACAGCCATGCGGGAAATTCTGTGACCTATCGAATCGCTCCTCTATATATTATCAGAAGCACAGGCACCAAATTCAAAGCCACATTAGGAACCGGGTTTAAGGCTCCCTCTCTGTATCAACTTTATGCCCCTGACACTTTCTATGGTCCTGTAGGAAACACTGACCTTGAACCAGAAAAAAGCCTGGGTTGGGATGCTGGAGTGGAACAAGAGTTTTTCAGGGGAAGACTTCTCATTAAAGCCACTTACTTTACGGATAAATTTCAGGACCTTATTGACTTTGACTATACACAAGGTTACATCAATATAGGAGAAGCTTCCTCAAAAGGAACTGAGTTCTTATTGGAATCCATTCCTGTAAACGACATGACTTTTTCAGCTTCATACACCTGGTGTAAAACCAAAGACGAGATTACAAAAAAAGCCCTTCTGAGAAGGCCTGAACACAAAGCTTCAGCAAAAATGAGTTTTGACGGATTGAAAAAGGCACACATAACCATGTCTCTGCTTTATGTGGGAGAAAGAGATGACAATTTCTACAAGAACTTTCATAACATCAGGGTCACCCTTTCAGATTACACTCTTCTCAATGCTTCTATATCCTATGATTTATTCAAAGACGCTCAGCTCTTTCTTCGGTTTGATAATCTGCTCAACGCGGATTATGAATACATAAAAGGCTATGCTGCTCCGGGTTCTTCTGTATATGGAGGACTCAAACTTGGTCTCTAAATAAAAATTGACTATTTTGCGTTTTTTCTGTACCCTATCAGAAAAATATGGGCGTGATTTCAAAAAAGAGAAACTTTATCGTTTATGCTTCACTCCTTATATTTCTTATCCTTTCTCTCTCCATCAACTTTTTCCATAAAGAAAAAACCCCAGAGAATTCTAAGGACTGCCCTGCCTGCCACTTTCAAAATTCTACCCTTTTTACAGCACAGATCAATTTTTCCCAGCTTCCAGAATTATCTCTTATTGAATTTATAAAGTCATGCCAAATCACTGAATATCATAATCTTATATATACCACACCCTCCTCAAGATCTCCTCCTGCAGTAAAATCCCTTAAAAACTTTGGTCAAAGTTTTTAAAACCTTATTCAATCTTACGAGGAGGTGCCGCCGATGACTAAAAAATTCTGTATCTTGTTCCTGATTAATTTTATCTTATTTACAAGCGCTTTCAGCCGTGATGTAAAGAAACAATCACTGACTCTGGAAGAGTGCATCAATATAGCCATAGAAAACAATCCTCTTGTTTTATCCTCTTATCAGCAGTACCAAGCTTCTTTGGCAAGAGTCAACCAGGCAAAGGCTTTGCCTCAACCATCCATTGATTGGGATTCAGATCTGCAGCCCAATTTTTTTGATTTTAAAAATACAGGAGAATGGTATTTTGGGGTTAGCGAATCCATAGAATTCCCGGGGAAAAGAACCTTGAGAGGCAAAATAGCATCAAAAGAATCTGACCAGATATACCAAGATATCGAGCTTTTAAAACTCGACATTACCTTTCAGGTCAAAGAAGCCTTTTATGCTCTTCTTCTGGCACAAAAAAAACATCAATACACTGGGCAGAATCTAAAGCTTTCTCAGGACTTCCTTGAAAAAGCAAAACTTAAGTTTGAGGCCGGGGATGTGGCAAAGGTCGAAGTTCTGAGAGCGAGCGTGGAAGCATCAAAAGCAGCCAATGCATTACGAAGAGCTTATAATGAAGTCAGATTGGCAAAAGCCCGTCTGAATTATCTCATGGCAAGAAAAAAATACGCTCCTCTTGAAATAAGAGGAAAATTTACAAAAGAACCCATCCCTTTTGATCTTGAGACACTCAAAAAAAGAGCCATGAGTTTTCGTCCTGAGTTAAAAAGTATAAAGCACGCTATGGATGGTCAGAATCTTCAAAAAAAACAAGCTTTTATGAGTTATCTGCCAGACTTTGATCTAGGCGTGAACAAACATAAGATAGAGGGAGAAGGCCAATGGTGGGATGTCACTTTATCCTTTCCTATCCCTCTATTCTTTTGGCAGCCAGCCAAAGGTCAAATTGCAGAGGCTCAGGCAAACATCAATTCTCTAAATAACGAGTTTGAGCACCTGAAGAATACCATTTCCCTTGATGTCGAAGAATCGTACATGAATGCTGAAGCAGCGAACAACCAGATAAAACTATTTGAAGAGGAAATATTAACCCAGGCTGAAGAAGTCTATAACATGTTTTTATTCAGCTATCAGGAAGGAGAAATCGGAGGTATTGAATTAATTGAAGCCCGCCGAACTTTGATCCAGGCTAGGACATCTTATGCTGATGCTCTTTATAATTATAAAGTGGCATTGGCTTCACTTGAAAGGTCCATTGGCCAGGAATTAGAAGGAGAAGACCAATGATAAAAAAATATACATCATTTTTTCTTGCTTTCACATTCATTCTGTTTATGACGCTATTGCCCGGCTGCACCAAGAAAACATCAGAATCTGAACAAACAGAAGCCCCTGAAATCCCCAGTGAAGTCAATTCTATTGATTCTCCCATTGAAGGGGGAAGAGGAGCTGGGACAGGACGCGCCGGAATCAGAAGAGGTTATGGAAGAAAAGCTGGTGGTAGAGGCTTGAACAGAGGGACTGGAATAACTTTAACTGAAGATGAGAAAAATTTTGTTGATATAGAAATTTTGCCCGTTCAATACAGATCCATAAAATCCACTCTCACCGCCCCTGGAAAAATCATCGCTCAACCCCAAAGAAAAGCCATTGTGAGCTATGCTTTTTCAGCAAGAATCGCCCAGATCCATGTTGAGTTGGGAGATTGGGTAGAGCCAGGTCAAAAATTGATCACTCTCCAAAGTGAAGAAGTAGGAAATGCAAGGTCTGAATACTACAAGGCCCTGGCAGATTATGAACTGGCCAAGGTAAGTTATGAAAGAGAGAAAAATCTTTATGACCGGGGTGTGGGGCCTAAAAAAGAATTCCTTAAAGCCGAATCTGACCTCAAAGTAGCTAAAGCAAACCTTGAAGCCTCTGAAAAAAAGCTCCATGTCCTTGGTTTCACAGAAGAACAGGTCGAAAAAATTTCTGAAACTCATCAAATCAAACCCATTATCGCGCTTTATTCTCCAATCCGGGGCAAAATCATTGAAAGAAACGCTATCAGGGGAGCTATGATCGATCAATCAACAGAAATACTCATCATACTAGATCCCACTGTACTGTGCGTTGATGCAGAAATATATGAGAAAGACATCTCAAAAATTAAAATAGGCCAGCAAGTGGAAGTCATTGTCCCGGCCTTTCCTGAAGAAAAATTCTTTGGGACCATCAAATACATCAGCGATGTCTTGAACCAAGAAACACGCACTATTACTGTCCGAACACAGGTTAAAAATAAAGAGATGAAACTCAAAGCAGGAATGCTGGCTAGTATCAAAATAACTCTTAATCATCAGAGTCTCGCACTGGCTATCCATGATGAATGTATTTTGGAAGACCAGGGCGAAGAAATCGTGTTCATAAAAAAAGGAGAGGAATTTTTCCTGCAAGTGATCGAAACAGGAGCTGAAGAAAGCGGATATGTTGAAATCACCAAAGGATTATCAGAAGGGGATGAAGTGGTGTGCAAAGGCAATTACCAACTCAAATCAAAACTATATGAAGAAATTTTAAAAAAGGGTCATATACATTAATCATTTACGGAGATAAAAATGATAGATAGATTTATCAATTTCGCTCTCAAGCATCGACTCCTTACATTGCTGATCATAGTACTCGTCTCAATATGGGGGATTATTTCCTACATAAGAATGCCGAAAGATATTTACCCTGATCTCAATGCTCCTTTAGTGACTATCATCACTGAAAATGAGGGAATGGCTGCTGAAGATGTGGAAAGATTGATCACCTTTCCCCTGGAAAGTCTGCTCAATGGAGCCCCCCATGTGACTCGTGTCCGGTCAGAATCAGCCACAGGGGATTCGGTTATCACTGTGGAATTTGATTGGGGAACAGATATTTACTTAGCCCGTCAGATTGTCTCCAGTAAGCTGGAGCTCATCACTGGCCGACTTCCCATCGGCACAACCCACCCTATATTGGGTCCTGTCTCATCAAGAATGGGAGAAATCTTTGAATTTGCGGTAGTGGGAAAAGATAGCGATCCCATGGAACTTCGCTCAGTTGCTGATTGGACAGTGCGCTATCGACTTCAGGGGGTAGAAGGAGTTAGTTTTGTGATAAACCTGGGAGGTTTCATCAAACAATACCAGGTATTCCTAAATCCTGAAATGCTCAGGCATTATAACATTACCATAAGAGAAATAAAGGAAGCTATAGAAAACAGCAACCGCAACTTTTCAGGGGGAATCATAAGGAAGAAGAGTCAGGAATCCCTGATAAAAGGAATCGGCCGCATTGAGACCATCGAACACATAGAAAACACGGTTATCACATCCCGGAATAACGTACCCATATATGTTAAAGATGTGGCTGATGTCAAAATCGGTCGAAAATTCAGGAGAGAATCAGGGAGTCATAACGCTCAAGAATCTGTCTATGTTACGGTTGAGAAACAGTACGGAGGAGACACCCTGACCACAATTGATAGTATCAAACAGGCACTTTCTGAAATAGCCCAAGACCTCCCCGAGGAAATAAGCATCAAGCCATTCTACGATCAGTCTCAACTCATCCTCAAGTCTATCCGCCATGTGGAAATCACCATGCTGGAAGGAGCTATCCTCATTGTCCTTGTGATGCTTCTTTTTATGTGGAATTTAAGAAGTTCGTTGATCGCGTCATTGACCATTCCATTTTCCATACTGATTGCCCTTGTTATTATGAGTTTTTTTGACATAAATCTGACTGTTATGTCTATAGGAGGTCTTGCTATCGGTATCGGTAAAGTGGCAAACGGCTCTATCATCATGGTGGAAAACATATACCGTGTGCTTAGGGAAAAGAAAGGCCAGGCTTCCACATTAAAGCTCACCTCTGAAGCTGCCCATGATGTGGGGAAGTATCTTTTTTCAGCAAACATCATTATCATACTTGTCTTCCTGCCTCTTCTCACTCTCAGGGGAATCGAAGGAGCCATGTTCAAACCCACTGCTTTTGCGGTGGCTGCTGCTCTATTTGGATCTCTGTTGTTAAACCTGACCTTAAAACCCATCCTAGCTTCATACCTCCTTACCGAAAAACATATCAAAGAGAGAAAAAATCCTGTGACTGATTTCTTGTCTCCAAAGTACAAATCCATACTCCAAGGAGCCCTGAAACACAAAAAGACCATACTCACTGTATTTATCATTCTTATTATTCTCGCAGCTGTTTCCTTTAGCTTCCTCGGGAAAGAGTTTGTGCCTCCTCTTGATGAAGGTGCTATTATGGCTTCCACAGTGATGCTTCCTGAAACTTCTTTGAACGAGTCTATTCGGATGGGCAAGCAGGTGGAAAAGATATTCCTCTCTTTTCCTGAAGTCATATCTGTCTCCAGGACTACAGGAACAGCAGAAGGCTCAGAACACCTCCATCCCGTTAACCACAGTCACTATAATATCGAACTTTTGCCCAGAGAAAAGAGAAAAAGAGGATTTGAAGAATTGACTCAAGCCATGCGTAGAGAACTGGATAAAATTCCAGGACTTGCTTATATATTCGAACAGCCTATCCAAAACAAACTGGCTGAGATGCTGACCGGAACCGAAGGAGAGCTTTCCATAAAATTGTTCGGGAGTAAGCTGAATGTTCTGAATGACAAAATAGAAGAAATCAGAAATGTGGTGGCCGACATCCGAGGCGTGGCTGACCTTCAGATCGAACAAACCTCAGGAATACCCCAGCTTGTTATTAGAGCGGATAGGGAAAGACTGGCCCGCTACGGGATTCCTATAGGAGATGTGGCTGACCTTGTGGAGACTGCATTAAATGGGATAGAGGTGACGGATATATACGAAAAAGACAGAATCACTTCTCTTCTGCTCAGGCTACCTGAAAAGTACAGAAAGGATGAAGATACCATAAAAAATCTTCTTATTGATGCTCCTAATGGTGAAAGAATCCCTCTTTCTCAGCTGGCTGATATCAGCAGAGACGAGGGCCCTCAAACCATCTTCCGCGAAAATCTTATGAGACGCAAGATCATTCTGTGTAATCTCTCCAAACAGGATATCGGAAGTTTTGTGGAAGAGGCCAGCCAGAGAATATCAGACCAGGTCATCCTTCCCGCTGGTTACCATGTGACTTTTGGCGGCCAGTTTGAAAGTCAGCAAAGGGCTTTAGGCCATCTCACCACCCTGCTCCTGGTCGTGATACTGATCATATTTGTGATCCTTTTTTCTTCCTTTAACTCTCTCTGGCAGTCTTTTCTGATCATTATGAACATCCCTACCACCCTGGTGGGCGGGATATTAGCTCTTCTCATAGCTGGAGAAACTCTAAACGTTTCCTCTACTATTGGACTCATCGCTCTGTTCGGAATATGTGTGCAGAATGATATCATCCTGGTGGCAAAAATAAATGACTTCAGAAAGCAGGGACTCAATATAAGAGATTCTGTCATTAAGGGAGCCATGACCAAATTTCGCCCCATTATTATGACTGACATGGTCATGATTGTGGCACTGCTTCCCATGGTTCTGAGTGTCTCTACCGGCTCAGAGCTTCATAAGCCTCTTGCTGTAGTGTATGTGGGGGGATTCTTCTTTGCTATTGTCCTGAGACTGATCGTGGTCCCTGTTCTTTATGAAGTTCTGGGAACTTACAGCAAGAAACGAAAAGCAAAATAAACATTAATTTTAGGAGTCTTTATTTTTTCGTTAAGAAGTGAGAGGCGAGTCCTGCCATAAGTGCCGCCCCTTGGGGAAGAGCTTTTTCATCTATGTCAAATTTTGGGTGATGATGTGAGTATTCCTTTCCATCGCCAGCCCCCAGAAAAAGAAAAGCTCCGGGGATCTTCTGCAGATAATAAGCAAAATCCTCTCCCCCCATAACCGGAGAAATATTTTTGATTTTACCCTTTCCTAAAACCTTATCCACGGTTTCCAGCACCAAATCCACCATTTCATCATGATTAACAAGAGGAGGGAATCCTTTTTTATACCGACAGTCAGCAAAAGCACCAAACGCTCTGCTGGTGTTTTTTGCGATCTCATGCATTCTTTGCCGTGCTTTCTCCTGTACCCCAGGCTCAAATGTCCGAACCGTTCCTGTCAATCGGACCTCTTGAGGAATGATATTATAAACAGTCCCTCCTTTTATGGTTCCAAATGATACCACAAGAGGCTTTAAAGGATCTGTGTTCCGACTCACCACACTCTGTATATTCACCACTAGTTGGGAAGCCACAAAAATAGGATCGACAGCAAGATGAGGCGTAGACCCATGACCTGCTTTCCCTTTGACGATGATTTCAAAACTATCCGCTTGAGCCATCATAGGTCCTTTTACAATACCCACCGTCCCCGTGGGAAGCGGCTGCCATATATGAAGTCCAAATATGGCGTCTACTCCTTCTAGAGCCCCTTCTTCCACCATTCTCTTGGCTCCACCAGGAAGACTTTCTTCGGCGGGTTGAAACAAAAACACCACTCTACCGGAAAATTGATCCTTGTTTTCAGCCAAAATCTTGGCTGCTCCCATAAGTATGGCCATATGGGCATCATGCCCGCATACATGGGCCACACCTGAATTCTTTGAAATATATTCCTTATCTCCCTCTTCCTGTATAGGGAGGGCATCCATATCAGCCCGAAAAGCTACTGTTTTATCTCCACTATTTCCTTTAAGCTCTGCTCTTAACCCGGTCTTAGAAATTCTTTTCACGGGAAGACCCAGTTCTTCTAAAAACTCATGAATTTTATTGGATGTTCTCTCTTCATTAAAAGCTATTTCTGGGTGACGGTGAAAATCCCTTCTCCATTTTTTGAGCTGATTCTCTATTTTTTGGGCTTCTTTTTTTATATTCTTAATCATTTCTCACTCCTTGGGGACGGTTCTTCTCTTCCCCAAAAAAATATAATCCAGTGTTTGACTTTCTATATTAGGCCGCAAAAATGGGCTCTAATGACTTTGAGAGTTCTTTCAATCCCTTAGCTTCTTCCTTGTTTATCTTTCGGACACGAGGCCCTAAAATAGAGGCCAGCTTAAAAAGATTCTCATTGCTGGGGGGGACAGCAGCCGTCACTCCCTGAGATAATGTCCAGTTCAAGGCATCTTGGGCCAAATAGGGATCTGTCACAGGTTCATACCAGCATTTGGGGTATTGTTCCCTGTTGGCTTCTTTACTCCATTTCTGCTTAGCCAGTGATTTGATGGCCAGAATACCCATCCCCTTTTTTTTGGCTTCATCTAAAACATTTTGGTCAAAATTCCCTTGAAAATGACAGCAAAAATTAACTGGGTATAAGAGCGTATCAAAATCAAAATGCTTTATGGCATAGAGTGCCGCCTCATTGCTGTGCGCTGAAAAACCTAGGTATTTTATCAATCCTTTTTCTCTTGCCTTGATAAAAGTCTTTATGGCTCCTTGTGAAGACAATGCTTTTTTCACATCTTTCTCCACATCGGTTACAGCGTGCAGTTGGTACAGGTCAAAATATTCTGTTCCCACCCTTTCCAAAGATTTATGAAGTTCTTCTTCAGCTCCTTTCTTATCTCGTTGGGTGGTTTTACAGGCAATAAATACATCTTCTCTTTTAAAAAGCTTTAAGGCGGGACCCATGAGCAACTCGGCATCCCCGTATGTAGGAGCCACATCAAAATAATTAATTCCTCTCTCCACAGCTTGCTCCACCACCTTTTGGGCATATTGGGATTTCATTTCTTTCAGAGTCATGCCTCCAAGCCCTATGATGGATAATTTTTCGCCAGTCTTTCCAAGAGTCCTTCGCGGTATTTTCTGATATTCGGATCCAGAAAAAATAACCTTCTCAGCTCCACCGGAGCTTTGAGGAAGGAGAGCACCCCCAAAAACCAGAATCCCAGACTTAATAATATCTCGCCTCTTGAATGGCATGATGATCCCTCCTATTCATTTAACCTGACCTATTCATAAAAAATGGCGATGCATTCATTATTAATTTATTTTCAGCGATATGCAATATTATTTTTGGAATAATGACTTGAACATTTTTTCTGTTCATGTTTTTTATTCACATCGCCATTTTTCACCCATTGAGGCAAGCCGATCTTACTGCATCTGCTTCGTTACAGGGCATTCGCAGTGAAGGACCACCACTTCATGCCCTGCGCCTTGCATCTGCAGCAACCTCAACTTGTGAATAATCCAGGTTAATGTAAATCCCTATAAGTACTATATAACATTAAAAGGGAAGAAATAAAGAAAAATAGCTCTGTCATTTTTTTGATTGATAAGATTCATTTATCTGTTATATTCTAAAATTGAAAAATCCATGTTAAATAAGGAGGAATCATGAAAAAATCAGTTTCTGTAATTTTAAGTTTGATTTTTTTCCTGTGGATAACCCCAACCATTCAAGCATCTCAAGCATCTGAAAAAGAATTAAAAGTTTTTATTTCAGTAGATATGGAAGGCGTGTGTGGAGTTATCCACTGGGAAGAAGTCAGCCGCAATGGCAAAGATTACGACCTTTTTCGAAAACTGATGACAGAGGAGACCAATGCAGCCATAGAGGGAGCCTTAGCTTCGGGAGCCACAGAAATCTTAGTCCGGGATTCTCATGGGAGTGCCAGGAACATCCTTCCCCATCTTCTCCATCCTGAAGCAGAACTGATCAGAGATTGGTCAGGAAGCCCCTTAAGCATGATGGAGGGAATTGATGAAAGCTTTGATGCGGTCCTCTTTATCGGCTATCATGCTCGAGCCAATACCCCAAACGCTATATTAGACCACACCATGAGCGGAACTCTTTATAATGTCACAGTCAACAGGAAAAAGATGCCTGAAGCAGGAATCAATGCGCTGATTGCCGGTCATTACGGAGTGCCTGTGGTGCTAGTGGCTGGAGACCAAGCCGTGTGCAGCCAGACCTCAGAACTTTTGGGAGATGTCATTACCGTGGAGGTCAAACAGGGCATTGGAGAAGCCGCCAAAATGATGAGTCCCAGTGCTGCCTGTAATCTAATAAAATTAAAAACAGAACAAGCCCTCAACAGGATCAATGATTTTAAGCCCTATAAGCTATCTCCGCCCTATAACATGGAAGTGACATTTAAAGATGAAGAAAGGGCTGAAAATGCCTCCTGGATACCTGGGGCCAAACGGACTGGTCCGACTTCTGTATCTTTCACCCATTCCCAACTTATGGAAGTTTTGAAGTTCTTCAAGTTCGCCCGCTAACATATTCCTGAATATCTTTTTGAAAATGGACTTGTTCAGTACCATTGAATATTTATTCCTCTTCAATGAATCGATCTGCGTCCTTGATATTTTTATTTTTTTAGAGGATAGTATCATCCAATGAATCAAAATGTGAAATATTCTAAGGAGAAAATATGAAAAGAAAGAGTCAATCAATCCTCATCATTATCTTTGTTATGACTTTAATCTGGAGTCTTGGGTCAGCTTCTCTCTCCGGTTCAGAAGAATGCGAAAGTGTGAAGACAGCTTGCACCTCCTTTGCAGCCGGACCCGGAGCCACAGTCAAAGGTTATGCCATGAGCGGACACACCTGTGATGGTCCCTGTGATTTTACACTCCATGTCATCCCGGGAAAAAAGCACAAATCCGGGGAAAAAATTGTCATCGACTACAAAGGAACTCCAGGAGGGTTTAAACATAAAATTTACGGCCAGACCCAGATTCCTCAAGTCCCTGAAACTTATAAATATTTTTTGACGGAATGTCCTATCGGCAATGAACATCAAGTTTTTTTTGGAGAGAATACTTGTTCCACCAGAAAAGAACTGCGAAATTTGCCGTCGGGAGAAGCTATGCTGGATTACACTCAAGTGGCTGCTCTGGGGCTGCAGAGAGGAAAGACAGCTCGAGAGGCTATCCAGGAAGCGGGTAAGTTGATACAAAAGTATGGCTTGAAAGGGTTAGGAGAATCTGGAGAGAGCTTTTTGGTCTCTGATCCCCATGAAGCTTGGTGTTTTGAAATTGTAGGGGAATCCACCCTCTGGGTGGCTCAGAGAATCCCCCATGACCATGTGTGCCCTCACGCCAATCGGATGAGAATTGGCGTGGTGGATCCAGACGATGAAGAAAATTTCATGATGTCTCCGGGACTGATTGAAAACGCCGTGGAAAAAGGATTCTATGACCCTGAAAAAGATGGACCATTCAATTTTGCTCAGGTTTACAGCGGAAATCAATCTCGAGGAAACCGAATTAGAGAATGGCGCATGTTCAGTTTGCTGTGTCCTTCCAAAAAATGGAAAATCGATCAAGAATTTCCATTTTCAGTCAAACCCGACCAAAAAATATCAGCCAGGTGGTGGATTGAAAATGTATGGCGGGATCATTTAAACGACACCCCTTATGACAGGAGTAAAGAAATGGCTGCGGGTCCGTTCAACTGTCCTGGACGCTTTCGAATCAAAGGTCTCAGATCAGAAAGAAGCATTTGTGCTTCGGGCACCGGATATTCCTGGGTCTCGCAGGCTAGAGCCGAGCTTCCTGACTGTATCGGAGGGGTGGTATGGTTTGGTTTGGACTGCCCACGTTCTACTTGTTATGTTCCTTTTTATGTGGGGATCAATCACATCCCGGAATCATGGCAGCGGGGGAATTACACAGAGTTTGACCCTGAATCACCTCGATGGTATTTTCAAGCCATAGATATCTTTTCTTGGCTCAGGTATAAGGATATTCATGCTGATGTCCGGAAAGTTTTTGGAACCCTAGAAAACAAAGCGTTTCAAAAACAGGAGAGCATCGAAAAAACAGCCGCAGAGCTGTACCAGTCTGATCCTTCTCTGGCCAGGGAATTTCTCACCTCTTATTCATCCCTGTGTGCCCTAAAAGCCAAAAAAGCGGCCAGAGATTTGTTTTTTCACCTGATTGTCAAATATTCAGACGGAAGACCTCAGGCAGAAATAGATGAAAAATGGATGAAAATCTTAAAAAGAAATTAAAGGTTTTTATGATGAAAGGAGAGAATATGAGGAAAATTATCAATCTGTTCATCCTAACGACCCTTATATTGACTGCGATCCCCGTGATGTCTTCGGTTATTGTCATCAGAAACGGAAAAATCATGACCCCCACTCAGGGTGTATTATCCCAAGCAACCCTTTTGATAAAAGACTCAAAAATTCAAGCCGTGGGCCCTCACATCGATATTCCTGACCATGCCTGGATCATTGATGCCCAGGGTTGTGTGCTTACACCAGGGCTTATTGATTCCCATTCTCATCTAGGATTAGGGCCCAGCGGGGGCATCACCGAAGACAATGAAATGAGCAATCCGGTTACGCCCCAACTGCGCATCATTGATTCCATTCATCCTGAAGGAGTGGAACCGCATCGTTTATCCTTTCAGGATGCTGTTGCCCAAGGAGTCACCACCATTATTGCCCGTCCTGGGAGTGGAAATGTCATTGGAGGACAATCCGCTGCCTTAAAACTCTCAGGAAAAACCGTGGATGACATGATTCTGAAATTCCCCTGCGATATGAAAATGGCCATGGGAAGGAAATCCTATTACGGAAATAAGGGAATGATGCCGGTGACAAAGATGGGGACAGCTTATTTGGTCAGAAAAACTATGTTAGAAGTTCAAGAATACCAGAATGCTTGGGAAAGATACCGAGAAAAAGCAAAAAATGACCCAACAGCCAAACCTCCCAAAAAAAACCTTAAAAAAGAAGCCATGTTAAAAGTTCTCAAACAGGAGATTCCCGTCCACATCCATGCTTCTCCAGCTGATGATATCATGACTGCGGTTCGTTTAGGAGATGAATTTGATTTTTATAGGCTTTCTATCGGACATGGGGTGGAAGCCTATAAAATTACAGAGGAATTAGCAAAACGGGATGTTTTTGTTGTGGTAGGACCTCAGATGATTACTTTTGATGATAAGGGTCATCTCATCAACCTGGCTGATTATCTGCACAAACACGGGGTGGAGGTCAATATCATGACCGATGCTGACGTGGTCCAGCAGGAATTTCTCCGCTTTCAAGCAGCCATAGCTGTAAAATATGGGATGGATCCTTTGGAAGCACTTAAAGCCATTACTATCAATCCAGCCCGCCTGATCGGGAAAGAAGATCAAATCGGAAGTTTGGAGGCCGGAAAAGATGCTGACTTGGTTATCTTTGATGGGGATCCGTTTTCTCTTCAAACTTCGGTCATCAAAGTATTTATTAACGGAAAAGAAGTCTATACCCATGAGGGTAAAAATGAATAAAAAAACATTATTAGCCATTACACCTGGTGTTTTACTGATCTCTTTTATTACTTTTGCCCAGGAAACTCCCCTTGTCATCAAGGCTGGAAAAATCCAAACCATCAGTCAGGGCCTCATTGAGAATGGCGCTGTTTTGATTCACAAGGGGAAAATCAAATCCATAGCCCCCCATATTCATATTCCAAAGAATGCCAAAGTCATTAACGCAGAAGAGAGTTGGCTACTTCCTGGTCTGATTGAATCTCACACCAACATGGGTTCAAGCAACCGATACGATGGTTCCAACATTAATGAGACATCTAATCCCAACACAGCTCAACTTTCTGTAGTGGACGCCATCAATCCTTTTGATAAAAATTTCAAATTTGTGAGAAAAGCTGGGATTACCACTTTGATGATCTCTCAGGGCCGCAAGAATGTGATCGGAGGCCAGACAGCCGTGGTCAAACCTCGAGGGAAAACTGTAACCACCATGATTCTGAAATCTCCAGCAGGAGTTAAAATATCCTTAGGTGAAGGCCCCAAAACCACCTATGGACAAAAGGAGAAACTCCCCTCAACACGAATGGGAAGTGCCTATGTGCTGCGAAAAGCTTTGCTGGATGCCCAGCACTACCTGGAGGAATGGCAAAACTACCAGAAAAAAAGTGACAAAAGGGAAAAGCCCCAGTTCGATCTTCAACTCGATCCCTTGGCCAAATTGCTAAAAAAAGAACTCACCGCCTTTATCGAATGCTACCGGGTGGATGACATCATGACAGCTCTTCGTATTGTGGACGAATTCAAGCTCCAGGCGGTCTTGGTGGGATGTGCCGAGGGTTATAAAATCCCAAATGAAATTGCACAGAGAAACATACCGGTCATTGTATCCCCTTTTGGCATTGGTTCTCGGCGCATGGAAACCAAGGGTCTCGCAAAAAGCAACGCAGCTATTCTCCATCAAGCTGGTGTCAAGATCGCTATCAAAGCAGATGAATCCTTGGGGATAGGGAGTATTCGCGAACTACCTCTGCTGGCAGCCCTCGCGGTAAAAGGAGGATTGGACCAGGATACTGCTCTAAGGGCTATCACCCTCAATGCTGCTGAAGTTTTAGGCGTTGAAAACAAAATCGGCAACCTGGAGGCAGGAAAAGATGCGGATATGGTTTTATTTGACGGCGATCCACTGGATTATCAAACCCGGGTCAAACAGGTCTTTATTGATGGGAAATCCGTATACAAAAGATGAAAAAATTTTCTGCAAAATACTCCTTTATTTTAAAACCAACAGATCTTTATGATGATTAAGGACATCCTGTCTGTAAAAATAAAGAGGGATGTACCGGCCGTTCCTCCACAAATCAATCATATCATGATAGTGAGGATGCTGGGGCTGACCAGACTGTCCCATAGGACCGATGATGAGAGTTTTTCCTAAATCAGCCATATCCACTATCAACCGGAAAGAAGCAATGGCATTCACATTGAATTTCCCTTGAATGGGATTGAATCCAGCGTAATTAACAGTGGTATTATCTCCCCCTAAAGGATAAGGTCCGTAATTCATGACTTGCCGGGTGATCCAGCTTTCTGCTCCCGGATGCCGGTAATAGATCGGATGGATTTTTCCCCACTGCCACTCATTTCTGTTTTCTCCTATCCGCTTCTCAGCTTGTTCTATGGCTTCAACCAAAGATACCTCAACAATCTCCTTCCAGATTTCTTTTTGTGGAGTGTGGATCCGGTCCCAAAGCAATGAATCAGATTTAGATAAAAGGTCATCCACGATCAAAGATTTATACATATTAGCAAAATAAAAATAGAGTTTTTCTCCTAACTCGTCCTCTAGAAGATTTCTTATAAGTGCTGTCAAAAAGAGTTCATACACCGCTGCTTCTCCGCTTTCAGCCGTTACATTTCTATCCCATTTTTTTATGATATCTGCAGCCTGAGCTGATGACTTATCCTCTGTTTTAAAATCTTTGATAAATGAGATGATGCTTTCAGCGCGCATGGAATAACAGTCATTCTGGATCCTCTTATAATCAGCCACGCTCAGCTTTTCTTTTTCCTCCAGAAGCTTTGTGATCCTTCGGGCTCGGTAAGGAGCAGCCCAGGAAGATGAGATAAGATAGGGATAACTTTCTCCTGTGCGATTCTCATTAGCTGTAACGATGAGCCCTTCATCAGGATTGAAAGAAGAGGGGAGTTCAGAATAGGGAATAAATCCTTCCCATTGAAAACGGCTCTGGCATCCATCCACAGGCCAGCATCCTGTGTAATGGCGTCGGATAGGGACATTTCCTGTCGCGTGCCAGCCTATGTTTCCCTCCACATCTGCGGCCACTAGATTGATAGCGATCATTCCCAAATTCGCCCCTGCTTTAAAAATATCTTTGACTGAAGCAGCCTGGTTCATCAGAAAAAAAGAATGAAAAGGATTGGCCTTGACGTTCTTGTGCCACTTCAAGGCCACCTGAGCCTGTCCTTGTCCCATCCTAGTGATGACAGGTCCGTGGACTGTGCGATAGATCTTTCTTCGAATTGAGGGATTGTCCTTTACTTTGATCAACACCTCTTCTTCCTCCATTTTATGGGGCTTGCCGTCTAAAAAGTAGAGAGTTGGTTGCTGAGGGTCTACACGTAAAACACATAGATCCACATAATCCGCCATCAGATTGGTGATAGACCAGGCTGCTCTTTCCGTATGCCCTACTACCACTCCGGGAGCCCCGGCAATGGAAGCTCCGGTCACATGAATTTCTGGAGAATGCAGATGATTAAAATACCAGAATCCAGGGACAGAATGGATCAAATGAGGGTCATTTGCCAAAAGTGGCTTTCCGCTGAAGCTTTTCTTTCCGCTGACCACCCAATTGTTGCTGCCCCCAAAAGACTGGAACAGGTTCTTATATGCATAGGCCGCTTTTAGGAAAGGAGCGATGTCCCACCGGCATATATTGCTGAGATAAGCTGGGGGAGTATCCTGGGGATAAGCCAGAAATAAATCATTAAAAGCTTGTGAAGGAATATCTTTCAAAGCCTTCAAAAACATCAATTCTTCACTGTAATTTTCATTCAGAAACCAGGATATAAGAACCACAGAAGAGAGGGCATCTTTTTCTGTGTAAGGAGTGGGGGTTAATCCAAGGCTGGCAAATTCCACGGGCAGATCATTTTTATGAGCCGAGATATAGGCATTTACTCCTTCACAGTAAGCATGAATCATTTCTTCACCCGGCCCCTTGATTCGATCAGAAAGATCCTGAACCAATCGGGGAGCATCCAGAAGATGCATAAAAAAGTCTAGTTCAGCATATTGTTTTCCTCCGATTTCAGCCAGCTGAGCTTGGGCCATCCGACGAAAAGTTTCCATCTGGAAAAGCCGATCCTGGGCATGAACAAAACCCTGGGAAAAATAAAGATCATGGTTGTTTTGAGCATAAATATGAGGAATCCCGTAAGAGTCCCTATAGAGGTGGACTGGCTCCTGAACACCGGGAATATTGAGTTCGCCGCTGTAAGTGGGAAATCCTCTCTTGATGAGAAAGCTAAGGCATCCCTGAGATAAGAACAAAGTGCCGCATAAAAAGAAAAGGCCTACGGCTCTCATGGTTGATTTCATTTGGGAACCCATAAAATTTCTAAGGATATTGAATTTTTACAGAAAAGTCATGTTCTGTCAAACAGATATCGGGGAATCCTCAACGAATCAGGATGATTTTCTGTATAAATAAAATTGATTAGGGGAGGAACCTATACTATAATCGATTTCCAAAGAGAAATTATCAAATCATGGAGTCAAGAGAGGATAATCGGTCTTGAAAACATACACAAAACCTAAAGAACTGGTCGAAAATCCGGATTATCAAGAGCAAAGGAAGAAATATCTTTTCAAGCTTCATGACAGCATTATTAATGCTCCTATAAGAGACATCATCAACTGCATGAATACGCTTTCTTACTGCTTTGCCCTGCAGAGCTGCTACGGGCATTTTGTCTATAGCGGTCAGAATAACCCCCTCAATCTTGAGCCCTTGCCCCACACCAACTCCATCCATAAAGTGGAATACAGGATTGCCTATATTGCCTTCTGTGTTGAGAACAGCGAATTGGGAAAAAAGTTGTTAATGGCTTTTAGTGAAATCCCTTCTATTGATTTCAATAACATCCAATTCTGCAGCGCGGATTGGTTTTGGGAAAACAGGCCAATTCATATGCCCTGCAGGTTGAACCTGATCGGTTCAAACATCAGGATACAGCCATCCTTAATTACAGAGAAGCCTTAAAAATAGAACAGGTCCGCCATAAGTTTTTTGTTCAACTCAGAAAATTATTCCTTCAGCCGCCCTTCAAGATCTGATTCAAATATTCAATTAGGGAGAAATAAGGCAAATAAATAAACCGTCCCAATTTAATTATTCATATCTTAGGGATTCGACAGGATCAGTGCGGGCCGCTTTTAGAGACTGGAAACTGATTGTAAAAAAAGCAATCAAAAAAGCAATGAATGCAGAAGCAAGAAAAGCCCAGAGATTTATGTTGATCCGATAAGCAAAATTCTGGAGCCACTGGTTCATCACCACATAGGCTATAGGCCAGGCTAATAGATTGGCGACCAGAACCCATTTCATAAATTCCTTTGAAAATAGCATCACAATACTTCCCCCGGAAGCTCCCAATACTCTGCGGATACCGATTTCCTTGGTGCGCTGGTTGACCATAAATGACGTCAGACCAAAAAGTCCCAAACAGGAAATAAATAGAGCCAAAAAAGTGAAATATTGAAAAATTTTCCCCATTCGTTTCTCTGAACGGTAGAGTCTGTCAAAATGGTTGTCCATAAAGAAATACTCAAAAGAATGCCCGGGATGGAAATCATTCCAATTTTTTTTGATGGAAGCGATTGTGTTAAGCGTACTTTGTGTCCGGATCCTTATTGAAGTGTACGCAGCTGCTCCTGAAGACATAAATAAGACCAGAGGCTCGAGCCTCTGATGGAGAGATTTATAATGAAAGTCCTGTATCACTCCGATTACAGTTCCCTTCTCATTCCTGTCTCCCCTCCAAATGAACTGTTTTCCTATGGGTTCTTCCCATCCGAATTCTTTGGCCGCAGCCTGGTTGATGATATAGGCATCCCCACTATCCGATGGAAATTCTTTTGAAAAATTTCTCCCTTGTATCAATTTAATGCCAAACGTAGGGATAAAATCTTCATCTACTACAATGGAATCTCTGGGAAACCAGGGATTTCCTTCTGGTTTCATTCCTCTTGTTCCCACTGATTTTCCTGGAATAGAAGAGGAGCCAGATACACTTATGACCTCTGGGTTTTTTAAAAGTTTGTTCTTGAATGCGGAAAAGCCTCTTTGAGCTTGGCTGTCCCACATAGGAACCACCAGGATTTGTTCTTGGTCAAATCCTAGATTTTTATTCATACAGAATCTGTTCTGTCTGAATATGACCAGTGTTCCGATGATAAGCACAATGGAAATGGTGAACTGAGCGACCACCAGAACTTTTCTGAAGCCATAGCTCTTTGTACCGGTACTGTAATTTTCTTGGATCACTTTAATGGGTTGAAACTTAGATAAATATAAGGCCGGATAGATCCCGGATAAGATTCCGGCTATTAAGGCAATTCCCAGAAAAATCAATCCTGTTTCAAAAAAGCTGTTCTGACTTAAAGACAAATTTTGTCCAATGAGTCGGTTGAGATGGGGCATCAGACCGATCGCTAGAAACACAGCTAAAAACAGAGCCATCAAAGAAAACAGAATAGATTCTCCAAAAAACTGCCGGATTAGCTGAGTGCGCTGGGCTCCGATGACTTTGCGCATCCCCACCTCTTTCGCTCGGTTGATGGACCTGGCTGTGGTGAGGTTCACAAAGTTAATACAGGCAATGATCAGGATTAAGGCAGCAATGGCAGAGAATATGTACACAGAGTTGATATCCCCAATATGAGAGGCTATGTCTTGACGAAAGTCTCGAGAATGCAAATGAATATCCGTTAGAGGCTGAAAATCAAGCTTTATATTCTCTATAGGACCAAAGTGTTTCTTTTGAAATTGGGAGAGCTTGGGTTCCAATTCTGACGAGCTGTATGTTCTCTGTAAAAGAAGATAAGTGTAGCAGTTCTGGGTTCTCCAGTTATTGAAGATCCATTTATAAGGCATGGCATCAAAAGAGACCAGAAAGTCAAAACTGAAATGAGAATTGGGTGGAACCCCCTCTGTAACTCCTGTCACTTGAGTCTCAATGTGATTATCAATCATAAGGACTTTTCCAAGAGGATTTTCTGCGCCAAAGTATTTCTGAGCTGCGTCTTGAGATATCACTATGGAATGGGGTTTATCCAGGACTGATCTCGGGTCTCCATGGACAAGAGGAAAGGAAAACACTTCAAAAAAGGATGGATCTGTGAAAAAGACCTGTTCTTCATAAAAAGATTTTTTTTGATAGGAAACCGCCCACTTTTCAATCCATGGAGGATGGAAAAATCTGACCGACTGTTCCACTTCTGGAAGTTCCTGCTCTAAAGCAGCACCCAGAGGCTCTGGAGTTCCCACTGAATAGATCCATTTCCCCTTTTGGTATTCACCCAGAACTGCCCGGTAGATGTGGTCTGAATTCTCGTGAAATCGGTCGTAGCCAAGCTCATGCTTCACATAGATGAATATCAATATGCAGCAGGCTAATCCTATGGCCAAACCCGATATGTTGATGAAAGAATACAACTTGTGCCTCTTCAGATTCCTTAAAGCAATATTGAGATAGTTTTTAAACATGGCCGCGCTCCAGTAAATGAAATTTCTTATAAAGGAGGGAACTGATTTGAGCACCTGAATCCAGTACCAGGCTTTTGCTCTGTTCTTTCCATAATCCATGGCCACAGATTGAAACAGTTCCTCAAAATCTCCCAGAATCCACTCTTCTTGTTCTTTCTTTAAAAAAATATCCAAAAGCCATTGGGCAAATTTGGGTGGAGAAAGATGAGATCGCTTCACTATGAATCCCCTTTTTCTAGAACCCAATTTGAATAATCTTCCCATAAAACCTTATTGACTTTTTTTATCTCTTCCAAAGCGTTGAACCCTTCTGAGGTTACTTTATATAAGCGTTTGCTTCGTCCTCCCCTTATTTCTGTGGGCTCTCCTGAGTAAGACTCCACAAATCCTTTATGTTCCAGACGCTCTAAAGGCACATAAATGGCTCCTATTGACCAACGCTTTCCCGTGACCTCAGATATCAGCTTACGGATAGTGACTCCGTAAGCATTGTCCTGAAGTCTGAGAATGGAGAGAAGTACCATTTCTTCAATTCTGGATAACAGTTTCATTTTGACCTCTCAACCTATTTCTTCTATAAATTAGAAAAACCAATAGAATAAGTCAAGAATAAAATAATATTTTCATCTAAATTTCCCGTTGAAGGAATAAATTCATTCTTATATGATGATATCTAAATGTAGAGGATAAAGAATTGGAAGGTTCAAATAAAAACAAAACCCAACCAAAAATCCCATCTCATGAAACAGATTTTCCTGAAATGGAGCCAAAACTAAGAATGTTTGGCGGGATCTGGGGCGGGCTGGTCCCATTGATGGTCCTCATTGCTGCCTTGACCGGACTCTCTATAGGAGGAACCGCAGGAGTTAAAGCTTTATGGGGTGCAGGCTGGTTAGCCCTGCTCATTGGTTTGTTTTTTGCCAAGAATAAATCTTTCTACTGCACAACCCTTATCAAAGGTCTGGGAGATAATAATGGAATCGTCATTGTTACGGCCTGGCTCTTTGCCGGTGTTTTTGGAAAGTTAATGGTGGCCGGAGGACTGGTGAGTGGTCTGCTGTGGTTCGGCTTACAAACCGGGGCCAGTGGATCTTTATTCGCATTTCTGTCTTTTATAACCGCTGTGATTTTTTCTATGGGTACAGGGACCAGTACCGGGACTGTGCTTTCACTTGTTCCTGTTCTTTTTCCAGCGGGCGTTTTTCTAGGGGCTAATCCAGCCGTGCTTGCTCTGGGAGTGCTTTCTGGAGCTGCTTTTGGAGATAATCTGGCTCCCATTTCCGATACTACTATCGTGTCTGCTTTTACCCAGGAAGCTAAAATGCGGGACGTGGTTCGCAGCCGCTTCCCCATTTCCATTACAGCAGCTTTATTTTCTGGCGCTGTTATCTTTTTATTCGGGGGAGGAGGAAAGATTCAATCTCTTCCTGATATTCAAACTCGAATAAATCCTTTAGGGATGTTCATGCTCATAAGCTTTGTTGTGGTGATTGTTTCTGCCCTGGCAGGAAGACATCTTATTGAATCCCTTATTTACGGCAATGTCTCAGCTGTCCTCATTGGATTATGTATAGGACAGATCCGGCTAAACCAGTTGCTAAGAGCACCTGGATCAAGAGGAGAATCAACAGGGATTATTCAGGATGGAATAAATAGTGTAGTAGGTGCCATCATTTTTGCTTTATTGATGCTGGGGATCGCCCAAGTGTTGATAGAAAGCGGTGTTTTAGCCAAAATATTGAAGAAGTTAGAAAAAAGCATCGTTAAGAATGTAAAACAGGCCGAACTATTTATAGTTTTTTCTACTGTCTTGGCTTCCATCCCTATTGCTTCAAACGCAGCAGCTGAGCTTTTAGTCGGTCCTAGTCTAGTCAAATCTTTGGGCGCTAAATTCAATCTTGCACCCGCTAGAAAGGCCAATTTGATGGACTGTGCAGTGTGCAGTGTCTTTTACACCCTCCCCTGGCATATCGCAGTAGTTGTTTGGTATGGAGCCATTCAGTCTGCAGCAGACTCTTTCCAACTTCCCAGACTTCCCATCAGCGTTTCTTTCCTAAATCCCTATTCCTGGGCTCTATTAGCTGTTATCCTTATTTCCGCCCTTACTGGGTGGAACCGCAAATTTGTCAACCAAAACCAAGCTTAATCAATCCAATTTCATTCTCCCTAATCATGCTACGTGCTCTTATTGAATTTCATCACAGCTGTCTAAGCAAAGTCAAAATGTCCCCTTATCTGCAAAGCAAAAATGTCCCCTTTTGGGGTGGGCGGGAGTGGTTTCGAGATAGACCTGGAGGATATGCTTGGCTCTAGGATCGTCTTGTTTTC
>Ga0180434_10001890_pt1 | contig 28991 bp, 27 predicted proteins | sample SS_ome_7_FD_132453 | JGI IMG/M metagenome (GOLD analysis project Ga0180434, IMG submission 132453) | Hypersaline lake sediment archaeal communities from the Salton Sea, California, USA - SS_1_D_2 metaG | ecosystem: Environmental > Aquatic > Non-marine Saline and Alkaline > Hypersaline >... | reverse complement strand
CCATTGAGTACCAATATTTGCGCCATAATGAGAAAAAGTCGTTATCCTGAGAAGATTATAGCTTATTTTAGGAAATTGACGGCAAATGTCTACAACTTGCGGCAAAAAAGTAGGAAATTGCCGCGTCCTGACCTGGTTGGCTCAGTAATGATCAGAGCAGAGCTTTTATCTGCTCGGTCAATTCGGTTTTTTTGACTTCCCCCGTCCGCTGATAGACCAGCTTTCCGCTTTGATTGAAAATGGCGGTGAATGGCAGGCCACTGAAACGATTACCCAGCTGGCGGGAAATTTCAATGGCACTCATATCGCCGAGCAGCGTCGGGTAATTGATACCGAATTCATCAGCAAAATCCTGGACCGGCTGCTGGTCATCAATGGCAATACCGACGAACTGCACCTGTTGTGGATAGCTGGATTGAACTTCAATGAAAGCCGGAGTTTCCTTGCGACAGGGTGGGCACCAGGTTGCCCAGAAGTTCAGTACCACAATCTTGTCCTGCCATTCCTGGCTGGTACGGCTGTTGCCCTGTAGGTCAGGAAAGGAAAAATCCGGCAGCCTATCGAGTTTTTCCGGTTTGTCTGCGATTTCCTTCGGGGTAGTAACGGTTACAGATTCTTTCTGATAAAGGCTGTATCCAAGTCCAATGCCGACGCCTAGTGTGGCAACGATTATAGCGAGGTGAAATGGTTTCATTGCAGTGCCGTGTTTGTCCTTGAAACAAAATCTTCCAGGGTTACGTCGCCGACGATTTTGTGCTGTTTCAGCTCGTTACCCTCTTTGTCCCAGAATACGATGACCGGTGGCGCGATGACGCCGAAGCGTTTCATCATGGCCTTGGCCTCGTCGCTACCGGCATCGGTCACGTCTGCCTGCAGCAGCACGGCATCACCCATGGCTGCCTGGGCGTTGGGAGCAGGAAAAATTTCCTTTTCCAGTGTTTTGCAGTAGACACACCAGTCAGCGTAGAAATCCAGTATGACAGGTTTGCCGGCAGTCTTGGCCTGCGCCAGTTCACTATCCAGTTCTGCCATGGTCGTCAGGCGTTTGAAATGACGGACATTGCTGCCGGCATGATCGGCTGAAACGCCGCCCAGTGACAGGCCGCGTAGTGGTTGACGCACATCCTTGCCGTCAGCAGCAGCCCCGATGAGCATCATGGCACCGTAAACCAGCAGGATGACGCCCAGCCCTTTCCAGAGTTTTTTCCAGCCACTGGCTTCCACGGGAAGTTGCTGCAAAGCGCCCATGTAGATAGCCGAGACGATAAACAGGCTGCCCCATAGCAGCATGATGATGGTTTCGGGCAGGATACGTTCCAGGAAGTAGATAGCCAGGCCCAGCATGCTGACACCGAATACAGCCTTAACGGCATCCATCCAGCCTCCAGCGCGTGGCAGCAGTTTGCCAGCTGATGCGCCAATCAGAATCAGTGGTACGCCCATGCCCATGCTCATTGCAAACAGAGCCAGGCCACCAAGCACAGGATCGTTGGTTTGTCCGATGTACAGCAGCGCGCCTGCCAGGGGTGGCGCAACGCAGGGGCCGACGATCAGGGCAGACAGAAAGCCCATAATGGCCACGCCAATGGTATTGCCTCCTGACTGGCGGTTGCTGATTTCAGTGATTTTACTTTGCAGGCTGCTGGGCAACTGCAGCTCGTAAAAGCCGAACATGGAAAGTGCCAGCAACACGAAGATAGCGGCAAATATTGCAATAACCCAGGGAATTTGCAGAAGAATCTGCAGGTTTTCACCGGACATTGCAGCAAACACTCCAGCTGCCGTGTAGGTGACAGCCATTGCCAGTACATAGACAACTGACAGGTAGGTTGCCTTGCCGGTGGTGATGTTTTCCTGGCCGCTGATGATGCCGGATAGAATCGGAATCATTGGGAATACGCAGGGTGTAAAGGCCAGGCCGAGTCCGATCAGGAAGAATATGCCAACGACAGCGAAAGTACTGCTGTCGCGAATCATGTTGGCGATCTGGTCTTCTTCAGAGGCGGGTGCAGCGTTGGTTGCAGTCCCGGCGGCAGGCACTGTAGTTGTTACCGCGCTGGTCGTTGCGCTATCTGCCGCTTGCCTTGCATCTTCCGCATTGCCGAGTGAAACAGGGCCTTCACCGGCTGCAGGAAATGACAGGGGAATTACCTTGTTGACGGGTGGGTAGCAGATACCGCGTTCTGCACAGCCCTGGTAGCCGATGGTCAATTCGGTATTTCCGGCTTTGCTGGCGGTGTGCTTGAAAGTCACATCGAAAGACAACTTGTCTTTGTAGATCTTGATATCACCGATCGAACCATCTGGACGAACACCATCTTTTTTCACCTTGGGTTCGGGCAATTCGTAACTTGCTATCTCCACACCGGTGTCACCTTTTAAGGTGAGCTGGAATTTGTCGTTATATAGATAGGTGCCTTCAGCGATTGCCCAGTTGAGGGTCAGCTTGCCGTCAGCCGTTACATCATGAGAGAGAATGTAGGCTTCTTCGGGGCTGAGTATGTCATCTTCTTCGTCAAGGCCGAAGCTGTCACCAAAGTCTTCAAGTGCATCCAGTGGATTGTTTTTTGGTGGATTGTTGGCGTCCTCATCGGTGTTGGAGCCTGATTCACTGCCTACGCTGGCCAGTTCAACGATGTTGGATGGATCAACCGGGGCAGGTGAGTCTGCTTCAGAAGACATTGCAACCAGCAGGGTCTGGGTTTGTGGTGGGTAGCAGACGCCTATATCGGCACAGCCCTGTGACCTGGCTTCAAGCGTGATGATGTCGGGTATTTTTTCATCCTTGATTACGGGAATGTCAATAATGACTTCATCGCGGTAAATTTCAATTTCCCCAAAAAACTCATCATTTACCAGCTGGCCTTTGGGAAAATCCGGTTCCATCAGGGTGATTTCACGAGCATCGGTATTGAATTTTATTTTACTCTGGTACAGGTAGTAACCATCAGCGATACGCCATTTTACCTGGACTTTGTCAGGCGCTTGTCCATTGGCGGATATTCTGAAAGCCTGTTCCGGGGGTAGCAGGTCCTGACTGTCGGCAGCCTGTAAGCCCGATGCTGTTATAAAGCCCAGCATCAGCAGCAGACCAGTTAGATAATGAGTTATTTTGTGCATTGTTTTATCCAGTCAAGGTAGTCAGCTAATCCTTTGGTTACAGGGACAGCTATCAGTTCGGGTAGTTCGTAAGGATGTTCTTCTGTCACCAGTCTTTGAATTGAATCAAAACGTTCTTCTGTTGTTTTGATTATTAACAAGACCTCGTTATTTTCTTCAATCTTTCCTTCCCATTCATATATTGAGGTAATTCCAGGTAACTGATTAACGCATGCTGCCATATGCTCGCTGATCAGCAGTCTTGAAATTTTATTGGCAGTCTCAATATCAGGACATGTGCAATATATTATCGCGGGTGTCATAGTTCGGGAATTCTAGCTGATATCATTAAACTGTCTATTAATGAAAATGATTATTTTTTCCCGGTGTTTCGTGGTTTTTACCGATACCGGACGCTTGTTTTCTTCTTTTATAGTTAAAGCCTTAATTTATCAAACCGGGTTATAACATGATTTTTCTGGTCATTTTTGTCGTTGTTCCGCTCATTGAGCTGTACTTCATGCTGGAAGTGGGTGAAATTTTCGGTGCATTCAATACCGTCTTTCTTGTGGTGCTGACGGCTGTCATTGGTGGTGTATTGGTGCGCCAGCAGGGTTTTTCCACCATGATGCGCATGCGTGAGACAGCTGCCAGAGGCGAGACGCCTGCACTGGAAATGATTGAGAGCGGCGTATTGCTTTTGTGTGGTGTTATGCTGCTGTTGCCCGGCTTCTTGACTGATACGCTGGGTTTTCTATTGCTCGTTCCACCCCTCAGGAAGGCGTTTGTGCTCTGGGGGCTAAAACGTGGAAATTTCATTCGGCAGACACCTCCCGGGTACCATGATGCCGAGCATTGGCATTCTGAAAGCCGTTCTTCTCAAAGTGGTCACCGAGTCATTGAAGCTGACGACTGGAAAAAAGATGATTAATTGACCTATAAAAAATACTTTTGTTGAAAAAACACTTGTCATCCCTACTATTAGCACTCACTTGAGTTGAGTGCTAGCAATCTTGCTAAGAAAAATAATCAGCTCAACAAGATTAATAACGGCCTTCATTTCCATGAAAGCGGTAATGACGGTCTGATTAGAGGCCCAATAATTTAAAATTCAACGAATCAGGAGATTTGTAAAATGAAAATTCGTCCTTTGCACGATCGTGTAGTCGTTCGTCGTATGGAAGAAGAACGCACCAGTCCTGGTGGCATTGTTCTTCCGGATGCTGCTACTGAAAAACCTTCCCAGGGTGAGGTTATTGCCGTAGGTAACGGTAAAAAACTGGACAACGGTGAAACCGTTGCGCTGGATGTAAAGGTTGGTGACAAAGTCATGTTTGGCAAGTTCTCTGGTACCGAAGTCAAGATAGATGGCGAGGAAGTACTGGTAATGCGTGAAGAAGACATCATGGGAGTAATAGAATAATGAGTGCAAAAGAAGTAAATTTTGGTGATGACGCCCGCGCGAAAATGCTGCACGGCGTTAACATTCTGGCAAATGCCGTAAAAGTGACCCTGGGTCCGAAAGGCCGTAATGTGGTCCTGGAAAAGAGTTTCGGTGCTCCTACCATTACTAAAGATGGGGTTTCCGTTGCAAAAGAAATCGAATTGTCTGACAAGTTCGAAAACATGGGTGCGCAGATGGTGAAGGAAGTTTCTTCACAGACTTCCGATGTTGCCGGCGACGGTACCACTACTGCAACCGTGCTGGCGCAGGCCATGGTGCGCGAAGGTCTGAAAGCGGTTGCCGCTGGCATGAACCCGATGGACCTGAAGCGCGGTATGGACAAAGCTGTTGCAGCTGTGGTTGAAAACCTGAAAGCCATGTCCAAGCCGTGTGCAGACGACAAAGAAATTGCCCAGGTGGGTTCTATCTCTGCTAACTCTGACACCAGTATTGGCGACATCATTGCCGGCGCAATGGAAAAAGTAGGTAAAGAAGGTGTTATTACCGTTGAAGACGGTTCTGCACTGGATAACGAGTTGGACGTGGTTGAAGGCATGCAGTTTGACCGTGGTTACCTGTCGCCCTACTTCATCAATAACCAGCAGAACCAGACAGTTGATCTTGAAGATCCTTTCATCCTGCTGCATGACAAGAAAATTTCCAACATCCGCGACCTGCTGCCGGTACTGGAAGCGGTTGCCAAAGCCGGCCGTCCACTGCTGATCATTGCAGAAGATGTTGAAGGTGAAGCGCTGGCTACGCTGGTTGTTAACAACATGCGCGGTATTGTTAAAGTTGCTGCCGTTAAAGCTCCAGGTTTCGGTGATCGTCGCAAGGCCATGCTGCAGGACCTGGCGATTCTGTCTGGTGCTACCGTGATCTCTGAAGAAGTGGGTTTGAGTCTGGATAAAGCCGGCCTGGACGAACTGGGTACCGCCAAGAAAGTTCAGATCACCAAGGAAGAAACCATTGTGATCGACGGAGCCGGTACTGAAGAAGATATCCAGGGCCGTGTTGCCCAGATTCGTGCACAGATGGAAGAAGCTACTTCTGATTACGACAAAGAAAAACTGCAGGAACGCCTGGCGAAGTTGGCTGGTGGAGTTGCAGTGATCAAGGTCGGCGCCGCTACCGAAGTCGAAATGAAAGAAAAGAAAGCCCGTGTTGAAGATGCGCTGCATGCAACCCGTGCTGCCGTTGAAGAAGGTATCGTCGCCGGTGGTGGTGTAGCCCTGGTTCGTGCTTTACAGGGTGTGAAAGACATTAAGGGTGATAATCACGACCAGGATATCGGTATCAAGATTGCTTTCCGTTCCATGGAAGAGCCATTGCGCCAGATCGTGACCAATGCTGGCGATGAAGCTTCTGTTGTTCTTAACAAGGTTTCAGAAGGTAAAGGTAACTTCGGTTACAATGCATCAAATGGTGAATATGGCGACATGGTTGAAATGGGTATTCTTGATCCAACCAAAGTCACCCGTTCTGCATTGCAGAACGCTGCTTCTGTTGCCGGCCTGATGATAACCACCGAGTGCATGGTTGCTGATGAGCCAGTTGATGAGTCAGCTGCACCGCCATCCATGGGTGGTGACATGGGCGGTATGGGCGGCATGGGCGGCATGATGTAATCACATTATACCTGTGTCACTCCCGCGAAAGCGGAAGCCTGAAAACCCCGTATGGAGCAATCCTGCGGGGTTTTTATTTTTCGGCTGAAGAGTCGTCTTCGGAAGCCTGGTCCAGAAATGAACGGGTGTTCTTGCGGTAGAGCAGCTTTAATTGTGCAGTTTCCGGCAGGTCTTCAAAGGTAATCACATTCTTGTTGACCAGCACCTGAATCAGGTCTTCCAGCACGCGAATCATGTCAGGGTCAGATGCGGACAGAAATTCGCTGACATCCTGGTCGGTGAGAGAAGCTTCCTCGGTATTCTCTCCCGGGGTGACAGTCAGTCCTATGATCTTTCCATTTTCATCACGTTGCACGTAGAGCATCTGTGTTATCCATCGCTGAATTTATTTGATTAGTATAGCGCTGATGATTGCCTAAAAAAGGTGTCAGAGTCAAAATATCGTTTTCAATAGGGTTTTCGTACACGAAATGTCTGACACGTCACAATTATCACGTCTGGAGTCTGTTAAGGCTCAACTGGCAGATCATCTTGAAAATGAACAATACGCGGCTATCAGTTCGATCGCTGGTTTCGAAGAGGTTATCAATGCCAGCGACTACGTGGTTCAGCAGTGCCTGAGAAAAACTGGTCAGTTGTTCGAGGGGCTTGACAAACAGTTAATTGAACAAAGCTACCAGGCAGGTGAGCTCCGGACGCTACTGTGTGGGCAACTTGATCAGGTTGAGGATGAATTAACGCTGGCGGCTAAATTACGGATATTCAGGCGCCAGCAAATGGTTCGTATCATCTGGCGCGATATTGCCCAACTGGCCCCGCTGAATGAAACACTGGAAGACCTCTCTGAACTGGCTGATGCTTGTGTCGATGAAGCGCTTAAGCACCTGTTTGCCTGGGCAGTTGCTAAATCCGGCATGCCACGGGATGCTCAGGGCCATGCCCAGGAACTGGTAGTGATCGGCATGGGGAAGCTGGGTGCCCGTGAATTGAATCTGTCTTCCGATATCGATCTGATTTTCCTCTACCCTGAACGTGGTGAGACTGACGGGCGGCGTCCGATCGATAACGAAAAGTTTTTTACCCGGCTTTCACGTCAGCTGATCAAGGCCATCGGGGAAAATACCGCCGAAGGTTTTGTATTCAGGGTGGACACGCGCCTGCGACCATTCGGTGATGCCGGGCCATTAGCTATTCCATTGGGATTTCTGGAAGATTATTTACAGGGTCAGGCGCGAGAGTGGGAGCGGTACGCGATGGTCAAGGCGCGTGTGATTTCTGGTTCCGCTTCATCTGAACAGGCTTTTTCAGAACTGGTGCGCCCTTTTGTGTATCGTCGCTACCTTGATTATGGTGCGATCGAATCCATCCGCGAAATGAAAAAGCTGATTGCCAACGAAATGCACAACAGGGGAATGGACGCCAACATCAAGCTGGGGATGGGAGGGATCAGGGAAATCGAGTTCATTGGCCAGGCATTCCAGTTGATTCGAGGTGGTCGTGATCCTGATTTACAGGTGCGTCCCATTCAGCAGGTGCTTGCCTTGCTGGCCAAAAAAGAGATATTGCCGCCACATGAGGTAAAAGACTTGCTGGCCGCCTATGAGTTTCTGCGCCTGACCGAGAACCGTCTGCAGGCCTGGAATGATGAGCAGACGCATATACTACCGGAAGATAAAGAGCGCCGATTGATCCTGGCCCAGTCCATGGGGTACGAGGATTGGCCGGGTTTTTCCAGGATGCTTGATCAGCATCGCCAAAAAGTGCAGGGCTATTTTGATTTATTGTTTGCCGCGCCGCAGGCTGATGAGGCTGAAGAGGCTATCTTTTCAGAAGTCTGGCAGGAAGGGCTGGCTGAGGAAGTAGCGATCCGGCGTCTGGATCTTGCCGGTTTCGATCATTCAGAAAAAATCTGGAAACAATTACACGATTTTCGACAGTCATCGGCATTTCGCTATCTTGGGGAGAATGGCCGTCGCCGTATGGATCAGCTGATGCCGCTACTGCTTGAGGCAATAGCTGCAGCTGATCATTCAGACCTTTTGCTGGAACGAATTATTCCGTTTCTTGAAAGTATCACAAGACGCACTGCCTACCTGGCCATGATGGTTGAAAACCCGATGGTGCTGTCACAACTGCTCAGGTTAATGGGTGAAAGCGTGTGGATTGCCGCGCAGATTACCCGGCATCCCCTGTTGCTGGATGAGTTGATTGATCCACGGCGTTTGTATGCGCCGCTGAAGAAGCAGGCATTGCAGGAAGAGTTGGAAATTATACTTTCACCGGTGCTGGACGATGAAGAGCAGTCGATGGAAAGGCTGCGTCAGTTCAGGCAGGCCAGTATGCTGCGCGTTGCAGCTGCCGATGTGGCCAGCGTGATCCCGATAGAAGTTGTCAGTGATTACCTGACTGAAATCGCGGAAGTCATTTCTGATACGGTTTACCGTTCAGCATTGCAGACAATGGCGGGCAAATATGGCAAACCCCAGTCGACCATGGGGCAGGAATCCGGTTTTGCTGTGATTGGCTATGGCAAGGTCGGTGGCTTCGAGCTGGGCTACAGTTCTGACCTGGACCTGGTTTTTGTACATGACAGCCAGAGTGGTACAGCAGTGACAGACGGTATCAAGCAGATTGCCAACGATGTTTTCTATGCGCGGCTTGGACAACGCATGATTCACCAGTACACCACCAGAATGCCTTCCGGCACTTTGTATGAAATCGATATGCGTTTGCGGCCAAACGGCAATTCCGGCCTGTTGGTTACCTCTCTCAAGGCATTCGAAAAATACCAGATGGAAGAGGCCTGGACCTGGGAGCATCAGGCGCTGGTCAGGGCCAGGGCGATTGCAGGTGATCCGCAGACCATGGCGGGATTTGAGGAAATACGCCGGCAAGTGTTGTCAGTCAGTCGTGATGCGGGCAAATTACAAAAAGACGTTCGTGAAATGCGCGAGAAAATGCGTGACTCGCTGGATAAATCCGATGATACTCATCTTGATATCAAGCAGGGCCGGGGCGGTATCGCTGATATCGAATTTATGGTTCAATATGCGGTTCTTAGGTGGGCGAAAGCCTATCCTGACCTGCTCGACTGGTCCGATAATGCGCGAACGCTGGAAACGCTGGCAAAACACCGGTTACTTGATGGCGATCTGGCTGACAGGTTGTTAGTGGCTTACCGGGCTTATCGTGCCGAATATCACCACCGTTCCCTGCAACAGGAAGAAGGTATTGTGGTACGCGAAAAGTTTGAGCAGCAAAGCAGGCTGGTTCAGTCTGCCTGGCAGGCCCTGATGATAGAACCGATTGAAAAAAATTAACGGGAGAAGATGATGCAGACGATGTCCGATCGTGATGGACTCATCTGGATGGATGGTGAAATGGTGGATTGGCGTGAAGCCAAAACACATGTGCTGACACATACCCTGCACTATGGCATGGGAGTGTTTGAAGGTGTACGTGCCTACAAGGCCGAAAAAGGTACAGCGATTTTCCGTTTACAGGAACATACTGACCGTTTATTCGATTCTGCGCATATCCTTGGAATGAAGATGCCGTTCGACAAGGATACTATTAACGATGCCCAGCTGCGCGCTGTGCGTGAGAACAATCTTGAGTCTGCCTACATCCGCCCCATGGTATTTTACGGTTCAGAAGGCATGGGATTGCGCGCTGATAATCTCAAGGTTCATGTTATTGTTGCTGCCTGGAACTGGGGAGCCTATCTGGGTGAGGAGCAGTTACAGAAAGGTATTCGCATTCATGTTTCCTCGTTTACCCGTCATCATGTCAATATCACCATGTGCCGCGCCAAGGCCAATGGTAATTACATGAACTCAATGATGGCGCTGCAGGAAGCCATGGCCAATGGCTATGATGAGGCATTGTTGCTGGATACGCAGGGTTTTGTCATGGAAGGCAGTGGTGAAAACATTTTCCTGGTGAAAGACGGCAAACTGCATACACCGGATCTGACTTCTGCGCTGGATGGTATTACCCGTAAAACCATTATGACGCTCGCAGACGAACTGGATATTCCGGTTGTTGAGCGCCGCATTACGCGTGATGAAGTGTATATTGCCGATGAGGCATTCTTCACCGGTACAGCAGCTGAAGTCACGCCGATTCGTGAGGTTGATGGCCGTATCATAGGTAACGGTGGCCGCGGGCCAATTACCGAAAAACTGCAAACACTGTATTTTGATCTTGTGCATGGCCGGGCCAAACTGCACGAGAACTGGCTGTCATATATTTAACAGGTGAACGCTATGGCTACTTCAGCTAAAAAAACCACCAGCACAATTTATCGGGTCACAAGAGATGAGCTGCCGCTGTGCTGTCCCAGGGGGGATGGTGAGTTATGGAGTATGCATCCAAAAGTCTATTTGCCCATAGAGAAAACGGGTGAGGCGGTGTGTCCTTATTGCGGCGCTCATTACGTGCTACAGGATTAAACAGTTTTTTGAGGCACGATTCGGCGTTGAACTTAACTTCAAAATGCTCATTTACTCTAATTGTAAACTCCGCTTTTTCAGTTAATTTCGCCTTGCCTCGCACTCACAAAAAAACTGTTTAAAAATTTGTCTGGGTCAAAAAAAAATAATAAGGGAACCGTCATCTGGCTGGTCACCGATGGCAAGCCGGGCCATCAGAATCAGTCTGAAGGCCTGGTTCAGGCCCTGGCCTCACGTATCCCGCTGGATGTTAAACGTTTGCCTGTCCTGCCATTCTGGAAAACCTTGATCGGTAAACTGTTTCATAAAAACTTTGTTTTAAAGTTATTCCCTTCTCCTGATCTGGTGATTGGCGCAGGGAGCGGTACTCATAAAACCCTGCTGTTAATTAGTTGGCTGTTTGGTGCAAAAAGCATTGTTTTGATGAAGCCTGATCTGCCGAGGTTTCTGTTTGATTTGTGTTTGATTCCGAGTCATGATGGCGTTGAAAGCAGCAAGCGAGTGATTGTGACACGGGGAGTATTGAACCGCCTCGAAGCAGCGGAGAAAAAAAAGATTAACCAGGGCGTTATCCTGATCGGCGGTCCTTCAAAACATTACCAGTGGGATCATAAAGCCCTGGTCGGTCAGTTGCAGAAGATTTTTTCTGCCATGCCGCATATCCAGTGGGTTATCGCCGATTCCCGCAGAACCCCCGGGGAAACAAAGTCAGCGTTATCCAGCCTGGTTAAGGAAAACATCAGTTATTCGCCGGTAGAATTGACCGATAAGAACTGGTTGCCAACCATGTTATCCGAGTCAACCTATTGCTGGGTTACAGAGGATTCTGTATCAATGGTATACGAAGCATTAACAGCGCAGAACCATGTTGGTTTGTTGCCGGTTAGGGCCTTTAGGGAAAACCGGATTCAGCAAGGTGTGCGAAAACTGGTTGAAGAGCAGTATGTGACAGCTTACCAGGACTGGCTTGATAGTGGCGAACTTGTTGGAAAGTCTGATTTTGCAAATGAGGCGCAGCGATGTGCAGATGTAATAGTGAAACAGTATCGGCTCTCGTACTAATTGTTGGAACTTAATTGCATGCTGAGGATGAGAGTGCCGTCTTTTCAAAAACTTAATCGAACAGAATGGATGTCTGCGTTATTGTGTTCGGCCATAATTTGGAATCAGCCTTTTGCCAGTGGTCCCAGAATACCTTCTTTAATACTGGCGATAGTGGGTATTTTTCTATGGATCCGGAAAGACCGGTTCAGGCTTCCACTGGAAAGACAAAAACTGTTTTTTTTATGGGTACTGATGTGGCTGCCAGGTTTGATTTCATTGCCGGGTTCATATAACCCTGATAAGTCATTCTATTTTGTTGTGCTCTTTCCGCTTTTCTTTTTTGTGGCAGTTGCGCTGTATGACCTGCTCAAGTCCGAAAAGGTTATGCAGTTGTTTGAATGGCTGATCGTATTTGCCTGTGTAGGCTGGATAGCAGCGGCCATCTTTGAATATCTATTGCGGCTTGAATGGTCAGAAGGAATGGGATTGCCCGCCGGCTTGAGAATCACTGGCGCATTTGAAAATTTGAGAGGTGGTTTGTTTATTACTGTATTACTGCCAATTGTGCTGTACAAACTGGACAGATTCAAACCCTGGGTGCAAATTGTGTATCTCGGATTGGTACTTTGGTGGGTGGTGTTAACTGGTGTAAGAACTGATTTATGGAGCTGGATATTAATAGTGACAGTTTATTATTTAATGCATCCTTATCGGAAGAAAGTCATATTGATAGCGGCGAGCCTGTTAATTGCTATCGTTTTGGGTATGCAGCAACTGTCTCCTATTGTGCAGAAAAAAATTGAGTCATCCATTCAAGAGGTTCCAACTTCGTATAATGAATGGAATAAGACTTTATCTTATAGGCTTGATATCTGGTCTGCCGGCCTGAATATGTTTCAGGCTTACCCTTTGAGGGGTGTTGGAGTTCTGGCTTTTGAGGAGGCCTATGATGAGCACAAAATAGATACGGATCAGTTTGATGTGGCTTCCGGTAAGCGACCTTTTCATGCTCATCATCCCTGGATATCAATTATCGCTGAAACCGGTTTGTTTGGGGGGCTTGGTTTTGTGCTGATAATTGCGCTGCTGTTACGCTGGACAAAACAAGCGTGTAATACAATTAATCTGACCAAAAACCCCTACCTGTTATCGTTCTTGATTATGATGTTCCCGGTTCATTCCATGCATCCTCCTTTTACTGTTTGGTGGTTCCCTGCACTGCTGCTGGTAATGGTGGTTCATCTGCGCAAAATTGAGCAGCAGAGAGTCGAATGTCTAAATTAACTATTGTGCAGATGTTGCCGGCGCTCGAAAGTGGGGGGGTTGAACGGGGTACGCTTGAGATTGCAAGATATCTGGTGCAGCAGGGGCATCGGTCGGTAGTTATTTCTGCTGGAGGCAGGCTGGTAGAAAAGTTGATTGCCGAGGGTAGTGAGCATATTGCATGGGATGTGGGCAAAAAATCTTTTTGGACTTTTCGGTATATTTTCAAACTCAGGCGACTGCTGGCAGAAATGGATGCAGATATCCTGCATCTCAGGTCACGTTTGCCTGCATGGGTTGGTTACCTGGCCTGGAAAGGAATGAATCCCAGGCCGAAACTGGTTACTACTGTTCATGGTCCTTATTCCATAGGTAGATATAGTTCCGTGATGGTGCGAGGGGAACGTGTTATTGCAGTTTCCGAGATGATTTGTGACTACATAAAAGAAAACTATCCTGACACTGACCCAAAAGTGATTCGCAGGATTTATCGAGGCGTGGATCCTGTTGAATATTCTTATCATTATAAACCTTCAGCTGAATGGCTGGATGAATGGTATAAGAGCTATCCTGTTACACGGGGGAAGATCCTGCTGACTTTGCCTGCTCGCATTACACGCTGGAAAGGACAGGAACTGTTTATCGAATTAATCGAACGATTGGTAAAGGCCGGTTATTCTGTGCATGGTTTAATAGTTGGCGGAGCCCACCCTAAGAAAATGGATTTTTTCCAGGAATTGCAAAAACAGATTGATACAAAGGGGCTTGCGGTCGCTGTTACCATGGTGGGGCACAGGTCTGATTTAAGGGAAATTCTTGCGATCTCTACGATTGTTTATTCACTTTCCACTGAGCCAGAGGCCTTTGGTCGAACCACTATTGAAGCGCTGAGTTTAGGCGTGCCGGTAATCGGTTTTGATCATGGTGGCGTTGCAGAGCAACTGCACTATTGCTGTCCAGATGGAGCGGTGACAGTTGGGGATATTAATTCGGTGGAGGAGCGGACAAAACATTGGTTGGCATCTCCACCAGAAGTATCACGGAATCATCCATTTCTGTTGCAGAAAATGTGTGAGGATACATTAAAGGTTTATCAGGAATTGCTCACTTAGTTTTACCACAAGTAGAAAAACAGCATCACTTCGAGCGATATTAAGTAATAGTAAGTTATTTTATAGGTTGTTAATTATGACAGTTAAACAGACTTCTCCTTTAAAAAAGGCGTTGCGTAAGCTTCGTTCTCCACTGGACCGGAATAGAAGTTTTTCTCGTTTAGCTGAGTTTCACTCCAGACCCAGGTCATTGGATGAAGTGGTAGACTGGGCTCTTGATTTCCGAGGTGGCGGAGGGCTCTACCGGGTAAAAACACTTCAAAAACGATCAGAGATCCATGGCCTGGCTAAAATGGTTCAGGATATTGCTCCGAAGACAATACTTGAGATCGGTACGGAGCGAGGTGGAACTCTGCTGATCTGGTCTGCAATTGCAAGTGGGCGTGTGATTAGTTGTGATATTCAGGACATGGAGATTCAGCAGAAGCTTTTCGGTCGGTTTCCGCCCCCTTCTTCACAGTGTCAGGTTGATTTGTTAAGCGGTGATTCTCATTCAGAGGAATTTTTTGAATTGGTAAAGACTGCTCTTGGTGGAGCTGAAGTGGATTTTCTTTTTATCGACGGAGATCATAGTGAAAAAGGGGTTGAGTCAGATTTTTACATGTATCGTCGTCTTGTGCGACCGGGCGGTTTGATTGCCTTTCATGATATCGTAGAAAATCAGCCTGTTGAATCGAATCAGGTTTTTGGTTTTTGGAAAAACATCAGGGACTCTTACCAGTTTTTTGAATTGGTAGATGATGAGGGCCAGTGTGGATACGGCATTGGTGTGATTGTTAATGAATGACATGAAACCAGCTGCCGGGAAGAACTATTATAGTCGTGTCCGGTTTGATCTGATTGAACATATACCGGACACGGCTTATCGAATACTGGAAATAGGGTGCGGAGACGGAGCAACTGCAGCCGAAATAAAGCGAAAACGACCAGATGTGACCATTGTAGGCGTGGAGTTGGATCCATCGGCAGCAAGCAATGCTGCCAAGGTGCTGGACAGGGTTCTGGTTGGATCAGTAGAAGAAACCCTGGATGAGATAGGCTACGATCATTTCGATGTTGTTTTATATGGGGATGTGCTTGAGCATCTGACTGATCCGTGGAAAGTAGTAACAGAGCACCTTGGTGTGTTGTCTAAGGGGGGATGTATGATCGCCAGCATCCCGAATATCGGGTATTTCAAAGTCATTAAAATGCTTAAGCAAGGAAAATGGGCCTATCAAGACGCCGGTATTATGGATAGAACGCATCTCAGATTCTTTACTCGTTCCACTATGATTGATTTATTCCAGCAGGCAGGGATGCGTGTGAGGGTTGTTGGTAGGATTTGGGGTGGGAATAAGGTACTCAGGTTTTTCAGACAGTGGTTGCCTGCGCGCTTAAGTGACCGGTACGTTCAACAGTTTATATTGTTTGCTGAACGATAAAGGGACTGCGGCAAAGTGGATTATCGCTTTACAATCATTGTGGTTCATCGAAACGGGGTGGAGTTAATATCCCGTTGTTTACGGGCGGTACTGTCAATTGTTTCTCCAGAGGATCATGTTGTAGTAGTGGATAATGGTAGTTCTGACCAGTCGATAGAGCGAATAAAGTCAGATTTTCATTCGGTAGAATTGATTGAGAACAATTGTAACAAAGGTTTTGCGGCTGCCAATAATCAGGTTCTATCGCGTGGTAACTCTCATTATTATTTATTGTTAAACAATGATGTCATTGTCGATGCTCAGTTATTAGAACAAATTATATCAACTTTCGATGAATATCCCCGGGCTGCGGTGGTTTCGCCGCAGTTATGCGGTATGAATGGCGATATTCAGCGCTCATCCAAAGATTTTATGCGGCCGGTTGATGAGGTGCTGCCAGGTTTTTTTCGACGTAAAAAGGCTATGCAGGCTGACTCGAAGGTTGTTCAGGTGGATTCTGTTGTTGGTGCATGCATGGCTGTTCAAGCAGGTTCAATCAATGAAGCAGGTGTTCTGGACGAGGATTTCTTTTTCTATTTTGAAGAAACTGAATGGTGTAACCGCTTTTATAAATGTGGGTACACGGTTTTGCTGGATAAAAAAATCCGTGTAATACATGAAAAAGGGTATAGCACGCGCTCGGTAAGACGCGAAGCTCAGATTGAAATGCTCAACTCCAGACTGATTTACTACAGGAAGGTGTTTAACCCGGTGGTCGCAACTTTGCTAACTGGCTATAGGGTATTTCGGATATTAATCAACTTCATTTTTGCAACGATTCTGGTGCTTTTTACTCTGGGGATGGTTAAGCGGCTGCGGCAAAATTGTATGCGCTATGGATCTCAATTAGTCTGGTTAGCTATTGGGCGTCCATCTAGCTGGGGGTTGCCAGATAAGTGCCCCTTGAGTAGCGATTGAGGATGTATTTATGAGCCGTTCTCTGCCAGTGTCAGTGTTCATTATTGCCAAAAATGAAGCAGATCGAATTCCACTTGCCATTAAAAGTGTTGCAGGATGGGTGGATGAAATCATAGTGATTGATAGTGGGAGTACGGATGAAACCGTACAGGTTAGTGAGTCACTGGGGGCCCGCGTAGTTTTTAATCATTGGGATGGGTATGGTCCGCAAAAGGTGTTTGGTGAGTCTCTCTGTAAAAATGACTGGATTTTGAATATTGATGCTGATGAAGAGATAAGTAGTGATTTAAAGGAAGAAATCATGAAGACTTTAGCTGCTGATATTGCCACAGGCAATGATGCTTATCGACTGCCCATCTTGCCAATTTATGGCTTTCAGGAGCGCGGGCACCCATGGACCGCTTTTCATAAGCCAGTACGTCTGTACAGAAAGAGTCGCTGTGGGTTCAAAAGTGAGAAAATACATGATTCCGTGGCAATTCCTCCCGGTGTTAAGGTAGGAATATTGAAAGGGGTGGTAAATCACCGCTCATTTCGATCGCTGGTGCACCATATTGAAAAGGTGAACAGTTATTCCAGCCAGCAGGCTATCAATCTGCAAGCTAGAGGACGTAAGACCAATTTTATTGTGATGCTGGTATTGCCTATTTTTGCTTTTTTAAAATCATATGTACTGCGCAGAGAATTTGTAAATGGAATTGATGGTGTATTGACCAGTCATATGTATGCATTTCAACGTTTTATCCGCTATGCAAAACTCCGTGAACTTGAACACAAGCAGCGCAACAAATAGAGATAGAGCTCTATTGAATGAAAAGGGAATTATTTGGTGGGGGCGCTCAGATAAGGACTATTCACGAAATCGAATATTGCGTCATTGGTTTATTCAGAAGCAGATTCCCCTGTGTGACTTTTTTCCACGGTCGAGCCGATTTGGATTATTGCAAGCCATGTGGAGTAAGCCGCAAGGTGTGGCTGTATGGGTGCCCTGCTTCCGTCAAAGAGATATGGCTGCAGCACGAAAATGGTGTGACCGCAACAAGTTGCCGTTAATCTTTGATCCATTGATAAGTGCCTACGACAAACAGGTATTTGAAAAAAGAAAATTTCCGGAACACAGTGCAGCAGCATCCAGGTTGTTGAAATGGGAGAGATCTGTATTTCAGATGGCTGACCATGTCATTGCAGATACTGAGCTTCATGCGAATTATTTTATTGAAAAGCTTGGAGTGGAGAAAAACCGGATTTCAGTGATTCCGGTCAGTGCGGAGGAAGAGGTTTTCAGTTTCCAGCCATTAACAGAAGGCAGACGAAGTCGAAAAAAAGTACTTTTTTTCGGAACATTTCTGGAACTGCATGGCACTCAGGTAATTGCAGAGGCAATTGTGAATAGCCAGGGGCTGCCATTGGACTGGCGTCTTATTGGTACGGGTCCAAAGAAACAACAATTTGTAGAAATGATTGCAGGTCTTGATCATGTGCAAATGATTGATAGCGTTGCTTACCATGCGTTACCCAATGAAATTGCTTCTGCCGATATAGTTCTGGGAATTTTTGGTACCGGTGAGAAAGCATCCAGGGTAATTCCGAATAAAGTTTATCAGGCACTCGCCGTTGGCAGGACAATGATAACAATGCGTTCGAAAGCCTATCCATCTGAACTGTTGGAAAGTGAAGACTGTGGCATCTATTGGGTTGATCCCGGAAGCCCGGAGCAGATTATTGCTGCGTTAAGTAGAGCACTTGAAGACGATATAAGCTCGAAGGGCACGGCCGCTTATGAGACATATAAAAGGTGGTTCTCGAATGAAAAGGTGGCAAGTGAGATGGAATCACTGATATACGGTTTGTTCCCTTCCTCATAACTTCACAAACTGAAAACCTATGAAAAAAATAAAATTGATTAGCCCGGATGCAGGTAATGGTCCCAGTAAATGGTTGTGGCAGATGCCGGGAGGTGAACCAGTCTGGGGTGATTGTCAGTTTTCTTTTGATGTATTTGATGAGAACTATGACTGGCTGGTGATGATAGATAAATTTCCAAGGAGCCTGGGTAGTTCGACGATGATTTCCTGTCCTCCTGAGAGGACAATTTTTGTTGCCACCGAACCAACATCTATTACTTATTATGGCGGTGGGTTTGTTAAACAATTTGGATATCTTGTAACCAATCAGCCTGAAAAAGCCTTGCCTCATCCAAATGCTCTAAGAACCCAGCCAGGAAATCACTGGTTTTACAGAAAGCCTTTTGACCAGATACTCAGTGAAAAGCCGCACCCAAAAACTGGGCTTTTTTCCGTTATTGCGACTCACCGTATGGATAAGCACACGCTACATCAGCTGCGATTTGATTTTATCAGGAAGGTTGTAGATGAAATTCCGGATGCGGACTTGCTTTTTTCATACAAACATATCGAAAAAGAGATGCGGGATATTTATGGTGATTCGATTAAATATGTTTCGGGCAAACACAATATGGTCGATGACTACAAATATCACCTGGTGGTTGGTAACGAAGTTGGACCGGACATTTTGACCGAACGGATTTCAGATGCTTTTCTTGGGTATTCTGTCCCGGTTTCCTTCGGATGCACTAATCTGGCGGAATATTTTCCAGAGGATAGTTTTATCGAAATTGATATCTACAAACCAGATGATGCCATAGAAAAGATAAAGAGCATTATTTACGATGAAGATGATTATGCACGGCGGCTTAACTCAGTAATCGAGGCAAGGCGACTTGTAATGGAGAAATATAATCTTATTCCAATGATAGTTGATATTGTAGAAAACCATCAGGACCAGTCGCAAGGACATGTAAAAAATACGAAAATCTATAATCGTCGGGTATGCCGTTTTTTACATCTGAAAGATCTGCAGGGCTTCATTGCGTTCAAGTTCCGGCATTTAGTTGCAGACCTCGCTTGATGCGCAGAAGAAGATGTTCCTCATGAAGTCTGGTAACCCATAGAGACTTATACATTCCGGCATGTAAGTGGAGGCCTTAAGCTGATGAGTTTCTAGTCTTCAGTTTTCTGACGAGCTGATTTGGATAAGCGGGCAAAATATGATAATAAAAACAATGTCAAAAACAGTGCTATTGTGAATTCTCGAAATTCACTACTGCCGAAAAGAGTGTCTATGTTTTGGAATTTTATCCATTCGGACATGCGTACCAATGTGAAAAAAGCCGCGCTGGAAAATAGTATCGGTAGAGGGTGGATCCAGTAAAACCGGCTTGAGGAGGTTTTGCTATCTCTGAAATAACTGGCTAGTGGCAGAATAAAACCGGTCACAAAAATCCAGATTTCAACCAGGGCGCGAGGCTTCTGGTCTAACCAGGTGCTTGTGTTATGCAGGTTGGTTTCATTCTGGTCATTGATCTGTGAATATGTTTCAGGTGTTTCCCATCCAAAATACCATTGGCCCCAGCTGGCTTCCTCACCGGCAAAATAGATACAGGCCAGTATCCAGATCAGCAACCAGTATGCGGCCCACCAGGGGCGGATCTGCGTACGGTAACGTATGAAGGCGTAAAGCCCCATAACAATGCCCGGGATCAAAGTGAATACAGTCAGGTTTTCCACCAGCCCCCCGGCGTCATCCTGGTCCTTTGCGATATAGAGCGCCATTTTTTCAGGCATTGCAAGGGTGATAGCCAGGAAATAGGCGCATATCATCCAGGGAAGCAAAACAGCAAGAATGTTGAAGCAGGTTGATGGCTTGGGGTTTTTCATCGGATGCCAGCTATTACTATGTGAAAAGAATGGCATTGATTATACTGTCAGAATAAAAATTTCACACGATTAATGGTTGGCCAGGCGTTTGGCTTTTGTTGTTCAGTAAATGCCAGCTACAATAACTCCCGGCTAATTCACTGGATCAAATTGGTTTGCAGAATGCCCATGTTCAAAAATAGCAATTATCAACGGTATTTTATTTTATACACAGCTTTTAGCTTGCTGCTGTCGATTTATTCCTATCTGTACCTGGACAGGTCGCTAACTCTTTTTTTTCAGAGTTACGAGGGTAGCGAGCTTGAGGCTTTTTTTGATTTTATTACCGAGTTCGGTGAAGGATTTTACTGGATAGTTCCCACCGGGTTGATGTACTTTTTTTATCGTTATTTTCCACTGAATTTTTTGCCGTTTTCTGACTGGTTTATCCGTAATCGTCTTGTTGATATGCGAAATGCAGGTTTTATTGCATTGAGTGCATTGGTATCGGGTATTGCTGTGAACCTGCTTAAACTGGTTTTCGCCCGCTATCGGCCGGTAGAATTATTTCAGAATGACAATTTTGGTTTTAACTGGTTTGATTACGGTTACCGCATGGCATCTTTTCCATCTGGTCATTCAGCGACGGCAATGAGTGTGGCTTTCGCCTTGGTGCTTCTGTTTCCGCGGTATAAACTACTTATATTACCTATTGGACTACTGATTGTTTTCAGTCGAGTTGTTGTGATAGAGCATTACCTCAGTGATGTCATTATGGGTGGTTTTGTTGGCGTATTGACAACACTCTACCTCTATCAGAAATACTTTAAAAAAGACCTGTCCAGCTAAGAGTCCTGCCCAACATTACTGGCAATGTCCGTATGATGTGTCCCGGGTAAGGCGACTGTCTTTGTGATGCCCTGGCTAGTATAGGGAAGGCTGATTATCTGGGCGGGATTTAAAGCGCCGGTGAGCCCAGAGGTATTGTTCCGGCATCATTAGAATCTGCTCCTCAATAAGATGATTAATCCGCTGGCAGTCTTTTTCTATATCGTCCGATGGAAAATTTTCAAGGGCTGGATAGATGCGTAGCTCATAACCTTCGTTGTCCTTGAGGCGTTCCTGGAAAAAGGGTACTACCGGAGAATTGTTTAACTGTGCAAGCCGGCTGGTTGCGGTAATGGTTGCTGCCGGTACATCAAAGAAAGTGACAAAAACACTTTTTTCCGGGCCGTAATTCTGGTCAGGGGCATACCAGACAGCAAAGCCTTTCTTCAGGCTTCTCAACATCCCGCGCATGTCTCCACGTTCGATGGGCTGATCAAGATGGCCACTGCGTGCTTTATGCATAACGTATTCGAATACAGGGTTTTTATGTTGACGATAGAGTGCGTGAAATGGCGAAAATAAAGCTAACAGCCTACCGCCTATCTCAAGAGTGGTGAAGTGAGCGCTCAGCAATATCACTCCATTGCCTCGGGCTAAGGCATTTTCAAGGTTTTCCAGGCCCTCGATGCGGACGAGTTTTTTCAGCGTGTTTTCGTGTGCCCACCAGCTCATTACGGTTTCCATTACTGAAATGCCAGTAGATTCGAAATTGAGTCTGAGTATGTTTTCAATTTCTGTTTCGCTTTTTTCAGGAAAGCAGAGCTTCAAGTTTGTTCGTGCGATGTGAGTGCGCCGCGATGATAGTTTTTGAATGGTTTTTCCAATAAGCCTGCCAATAGATAACTGCAGTGCATAGGGTAGTTTTGATGCAAGCCAGCCAAGTCCCAGTCCAAGCCATGTAAGCAGGTACTTGGGGTGGAGCATGGTAATCTGAAATTTTGGTGATTTGTGTGGCATGTTTTATTACTGTAACTGTGTGTTGTAGAGATTGGCATATATGCCTTTCTTCTTTAACAGTTGCTCATGATTGCCTTGTTCCGCTATGCGGCCATGGTCCAGAACGATAATCTCGTCGGCGTTTTCAACAGTGGATAAACGATGGGCAATTACAACAGTTGTTCTGTTAGATTCTATTGCTTCTATGGCCTGCTGCACATGACGTTCCGAAGCAGTATCCAGTGCTGATGTTGCCTCGTCCAGTATCAGTAACGGGGCATTTTTTAAAAACGCTCTGGCGATTGCAATGCGTTGACGCTGGCCACCTGAAAGTCTTACGCCGTTCTCGCCAATTTCGGTTTCCAGTCCTTCAGGGAGTTTGCTGGCAAACTCACTGACGAAAGCCTTATCGGCAGCTTCCTGTATTTCACTGTCTGCAGGACGGGGATCAATGCCGTAAGCGATATTGGCTGCAATGGTGTCATTGAACAGTACAACATCCTGGCTGACGAAGGATAACTGTTGTCTCAGGTTCTTTAAGGTTAGTTGAGTTACATCGATTCCGTCAAAATAGATTTTGCCCTGGTCCGCTTTGTAAAAGCGGGGAATGAGATTGGCGAGCGTTGTCTTGCCGCTACCTGATGAGCCCACCAGGGCAACGGTTTGGCCAGGTTTGATTTCCATGGATATATTGTCAACAGCAGGCTTATCTGTTCCGGGGAACTGTAGCCTGACTCCATCGAACACAATATGTCCTTTGGGTTTATCAAGGATATTTTTGCCCTTGTCAGATTCGGTCAGTTCATCCTGTAGGGCAAATACGCTTTCTGAAGCGGCGAGTCCACGCTGAATAATCTCATTAAGTTTCGTCAGTCGTTTGATTGGGGAAAAGAGCATCCCCATAGCAGTAAAGAAAGAGACAAATCCGCCAACAGTCAGTGCCCCAGAGGCTGCCTGATTTGTACCGACATAAATAATGAGTGCAAAGCAGATTGCTCCAAACCCTTCAACCAGAGTGACATTGATTGTAGCTGCTGCCTTGATTTTCATCTGGAAACGACGCACCCAATTGGCTACCGACCAGAAACGTTTAGATTCGTAGTTCTGGCCGCCAAAGATTTTGACAATCTTTTGTCCCTTGACCGCTTCTTCCAAAACATGCGTCATATCACCGACGGTTGATTGCAGGTCACGATTGAGACGCCGCATTCGCTTGCCGCTAATTGCAACAACAATCATCATTAACGGTAATATGGCGAAGGTTGTCAGGCTGAGTTGCCAGTTGAGATAAAACATCCATCCAAGAAGTCCGAGGACGATCAGGCTGTCTTTTACCAGTGAGGTTACTGCGGAGGTGGCTGCTTCAGTTACTTGTGTAACGTCGTAGGTGACTTTGGAGATAATGTTGCCTGTGGCATTTTGATCATAATAGCTTGTGGGCAACAGCAATAGTCTGGCAAACATGTTTTCCCGCAAGTCCAGAACTACTTTGTTGCCCACCCAGGCAATAGCCATGGTGCTTGCCAGGTTGCTTAAACCCCTGATGGCAAAAACGCCCAGTATGATTAAGGGCATCCAGGTCATATATACCGGGTCTTGTTCGACAAAGCTGCCATCCAGCAAGGGTTTGAGCGATGCTGCAACCATTGTTTCGGATGCGGCGAAGATAACCATGGCAATAATACCAGCAGCAAACTGCTTCCAGTAGGGTTTTACATAGCTCAGTAATCGGAGATACAGGGCGCGTGAGGTCATACGTTCTGACGGTAGATGATTTCAGGCGTTGTTTCAATAAAAACGGGGTTCACCCGGCGGGCGTTCGCGAAATCGTGGGTAACTCCATCCATATTGAGCCGGTTCCTTGTCAACCCAGCGTTCAATCGCCAGGTTCAGGCGATGCGTGTCAGTTTCAATGCTGTCTCCGGGAAACCCGGGTAATGGCGATTCAATGATCAGGTTATAACCTTCATCGTTTTCACGGCGTAACACGGTTACAGGCAATACCGTGGCCTTGGTCATGCGCGAAAAACGGCTCACAGCCGTATTGGTCGCTGCCGGAATGTTAAAGAAATTGGTAAAAGTAAATTGCTTGTGTCCTGGCATCATGTCATGAGTGATCAGCACAGCCCGGTTACGTTTGAGGGTATCGGTTATGGCTTTCAGGTCTTCATGCATCAGCAGCGAGTGTAGCTGGTGTTTACGGTGAGTGCGTACCTGCTCATCAATATACTCGATGCGATGCGGATGATAGATCTCGGTGACGGGAACCAACTTGCCCAGGCAGCGGGAAAGAATGTCAGGCGTGGTGAATTGTGCACCGGCGAAAATCACTCCCTTGCCATGACTTAAGGCATGTTCAAGGTTATTCAGTCCTTTTACATGGATCAGTTTTTTAAAATCATCATCCGGCATCCACCAGCTGATTGCCATATCCATGATGCCCATGCCAACATTTTCAAAGTGTTGTTGTAGCAGCTCTCTGTTTTGCTGAGGTGACAGAATTGGAAAACAGGTATCGATATTAATTGCGGCAATTCGGCTGTGCGCCTGGTCCATCTGCATTACCCGGCGGCCCAGAAAGCGCCCCAGAGCCATCTGGGTCGGGTATTTGAGTTTGACCGTGTGCTTGAGAAACCAGAACCCTGTTTTCAGCAATTTCAAGAAAAAAGGCGAAGGCCCATTTTCAGAGTCCTGTTCGATAGGGAAGGTCTGTTTCATACATCAGTTAATTATTAGAGTTTCACGCATAGTGTATTGCATAAGGATTCCTGCTGCTATCGATCATGTTAGACTTTGCTCACATTTTGTGGCCCGGGAACCGAAATGAAACAATTAACGGATTTTAACAAGGCTCGTGAGCTGGTGGTAGCTGATGTCAAACACGCCGTGAAGTACGTTTTTGATCAGCCCGGGGGATGGGGTATGAATATCGGGACCATTAATGCCCGGCATCAGCATTCCAGTGTTGAAGATATCAATGCCACGTTACCATGAGATACCTTTATACAGCTTTCATTATTCTATTGGCGCCATTTTTTACCCTGCGCCTGTTCTGGAAAAGCCGCTTAAACCCGGGATACCGGCAACGCTGGTTACAACGCTTCGGTTTTTTTGAGAGCCCGGCGTTGCAGCAGTCAATCTGGATTCATGCTGCTTCAGTCGGAGAAGTGCAGGCTACACAACAACTGGTAAAACAATTACAGCAACGCTATCCGCAAAACCCGATTGTTTTCTCAACCACTACTCCAACAGGTGCAGAGCGTGTCGAACTGTTGTATGGCAACGATGTCATTCACTATTACTTCCCCTATGATATTCCCTTCGTCATTGACAGGTGGCTTAAACAGGTCAATCCAGAAAAATTCATCATGATGGAGACCGAGATCTGGCCCAACCTCCTGATTGCCTGTCAACAAAGGCAGATCCCTGCCATTCTTGCCAATGGACGGTTGTCTGAAAAATCTTTGCGTGGTTACCTGCGCTTTGGTCGTTTCACGCAGCAGGTGTTTCAGTCTATCCGCCTCGTCGCCGTGCAGAGTGAAGATGATGCGCAGCGCTTTAGGCAAGTCGGGATCAACCCTGAGCAGATGCACATCACCGGTAGCGTAAAATTTGATGTCAGTCAGCCTGCTATCATCAGGGAGCAGGCGGAAGCAATGAGACGCTTGATCGGTAGCGGAAGACCGGTGTGGATTGCTGCCAGTACCCGTGAAGGCGAAGAAGAAGCCGTTCTCGCTGCCCATGCCCGGGTTTGCGAAAAAATACCCGAGGCATTGTTGATTCTGGTGCCGAGGCATCCCGAACGTTTTGATAAAATTGCCCAGCTTGGCGGGCAGCGTGGTTTTACATTGATGCGCCGTTCCTCGAACAAAACCTGCACCGCGGAACATGATATTTTTCTCGGTGACAGCATGGGAGAATTGCCGATGATGTACCAGATGGCTGACGTTGCCTTTGTCGGTGGTAGCCTGGTTGATACAGGCGGACAAAACGTACTTGAGCCAGCTTCATTTGGACTGCCGGTATTGTTTGGGCCGTCCATGTATAACTTCGCCACCATCAGTGAAATGCTGCTGTGCGAACAGGCTGCACTGCGAGTCGATGATGCAGCCGCTCTTGCTGATCAGGTTGTTAAATGGTTATCAGATGCCAGTGAGAGAGCCAAATACGGAGAAAATGCGCGCAGACTGGTCGAAGAAAACCGTGGTGCCACTGACAAACTGGTCTCCCTGATCGCAGTGCTTGATTAATGCCTTCTTGTTTTCATCTGTTGGCCCAGATCCTGTAACTGTTGGCTTGTCAGTAGTTTTTCTGCGGCCGGCAACAGTATGGCATTCTCCTGTTCGATGTGTTGTTCATAGCTGAGCTGCAGCATGCGCGCCTGATCGCTTAATATGGCCAGTGTAACCAGGTCAGCATCTTTTAAAACAGGCGAAAACTTTAACCACAGCCTGTCCAGTTCGTAATGTTCCAGTTTCAGTTTGCTGATAACTGCGGTGATACTCTGGGTGAGTCCGGGCGCAGACAGCAGGAGAGGGAACAGGTTCTGCTCCTCATCCTGGTGATGGTAAATCACCGATACGGAGAAATAGCGATAGAGCTTGTCACAGGTGATTCGGGCATCTTCATCAGGAGGATGTGATTCCAGGTAAGTACACAGATCAACCAGCAATTGACAATGCTGGAGGATTTTTCCATGACAGGCACGCAACAGCCCAAGCGGGTTGCCAAAATCAGGGGCTGATTCCGGAATAAGCTGATCAAGACTTGAATGATGCACAGCTAATCGATGAAATTGCCGGGAGATTTAGCCGCTCAAGCTCAAAAGCAGAAAGCTTCTTTTTTTGGAACACTTTGAAGTGTTTCAACTTCAGTTTCAAACAGGGTCTCTGTTCTGAAGTTGTCGCCATGAATGCGTGTTATAAGTTGTGCGGCCATATTGGGGCTTTCACCGGTAATAATGAACAGGCGGCCGCCGTCATTCAGTTCTTTAGGCAGGATGTTGGTACATTCAGGAATATTGGCAGTCACCGCAATCACATCAAATGGTGCATTATCAGGTATGGAATGCATGGCATCACCGGTCTGAAGCTCGATATTGCTGAAATCAAGCGTTGCGAGGTTTTCAGCTGCCTGTGATGCAACCTCGTGATCAATCTCGATACTGGTGACCTGTTCGCCAAGGCTGGCAAGACATGCTGTCACATAGCCGCTGCCGGTGCCTATTTCCAGGATGCTGTCAGTTGGCTTGATATTCAAAGCCTGCAGCAAACGACCGGCGATGACGGGTTTAAGCATGTGATGTCCGTTTGCCAGCGGAATCTCGATATCGGCATAGGCAAGTCCCTTGTATTCATCGGAGACAAAATTCTCGCGCGGTAATTCCTCCATGATCTGTAATACCCGCTGGTCCATTACTTCCCAGGGGCGAACCTGTTGTTCAACCATGTTAAAACGGGCCTGTTCGTAGCTATTATCAGTCATGCGGATCTCGCTCTTTCTTTGAAATTCTGCGTGGATTTTACTCTGTTCGGTGTTTTCGTCAAAGAGGTGGCTAAGGCTGACTGTCTGATTTCGGCAAGACACGCCGTGAACCCATGCCAGCACGATCTTTGGGATTTTTGTTGAAAACTCACCATTCATCCTTTAACGTGAAGGAATATTAAGTCAGCCAGGGGTGCCTGAAAGATTCAGGCTGAGACAGTCCCTTGGAACCTGATCCAGTCAATACTGGCGTAGGGAGGCTGAATGCATGCCTGTTTTTGCGTTCAATCCCGTGCCGCAGGAGAAAAAAATGAGCGCAATACCTGAAGATTTCATCGAAAAAGCCAACCGCCTGTCCGAGGACGTAACCCGTCCGTTTCCCGGATCAAAAAAAATCTATATCGAAGGCTCCCGTCCTGATATCCAGGTGCCCATGCGTGAGATAACTCAGTCGCTGACAACAACCACGGCAGAACCGGAAGAAAATCCACCGATCACGGTTTACGACACCTCCGGCCCATTTACTGACCCGACTGTTTCCATTGATCTTTTAAAAGGCATGCCCGACTTGCGCTCCAAGTGGATAACAGAACGTGAAGATACCGAGCAACTCGATGGTCCGACTTCCAGCTATGGACAGGAACGCCAGACCGATGAAAGCCTGCAGCACCTGCGTTTTGCACATATTCGTGCTCCTCGCCGGGCCAAAGCTGGAAAAAATGTCACACAAATGCATTATGCGCGCCAGGGTATTATCACGCCGGAAATGGAATTTGTGGCGATACGCGAAAATCAGCGTCTCAACGAAATGCGTGCTGATCCCCGTTATGCCAAATACCTCAGGCAGCATGCAGGCCAGGGTTTTGGTGCCAATATTCCGGATGAAGTCACGCCTGAGTTCGTGCGTTCTGAAATAGCGGCAGGTCGGGCCATTATTCCATCCAACATCAATCACCCGGAACTGGAGCCGATGATTATTGGCCGCAACTTCCGCGTCAAGGTCAATACCAACATCGGTAACTCGGCAGTGACTTCATCCATTGAAGAGGAAGTCGAGAAAATGGCCTGGTCGGCACGCTGGGGTGGCGATACCCTGATGGATCTGTCCACCGGTAAGAACATTCATGAAACCCGGGAATGGATTTTGCGCAACTCGCCAATGCCGATTGGCACGGTACCCATTTACCAGGCGCTGGAAAAGGTTAACGGCAAGGCTGAAGACCTGACCTGGGAGATCATGCGCGATACATTGATTGAGCAGGCCGAGCAGGGTGTGGATTATTTCACCATACATGCCGGAGTGTTGTTGCGTTATGTACCTCTGACAGCAGAGCGGGTTACCGGCATCGTGTCGCGCGGCGGTTCCATTCTGGCCAAGTGGTGCCTGGCCCATCATGAAGAAAACTTCCTCTATACACACTTTGAAGAAATCTGTGAAATCATGAAAGCCTATGACGTGGCCTTTTCACTGGGTGATGGACTGCGGCCCGGATGCCAGGCGGATGCCAATGATGCGGCACAGTTTGGCGAGCTGGAAACCCT
>Ga0180434_10001887_pt1 | contig 29007 bp, 29 predicted proteins | sample SS_ome_7_FD_132453 | JGI IMG/M metagenome (GOLD analysis project Ga0180434, IMG submission 132453) | Hypersaline lake sediment archaeal communities from the Salton Sea, California, USA - SS_1_D_2 metaG | ecosystem: Environmental > Aquatic > Non-marine Saline and Alkaline > Hypersaline >... | reverse complement strand
TTATAGAGAAGTGCAACTTGATCGTGGGTACCACCAACAACTACGCAGCCTTCTATATGTCGGTGAAGAAAGCAGCCGAAGACCTGATAAAACCTGGCAAGAAGATAACTGAAGGGTTGCTCAACCGCATCGAGATGGCCTGGCGTCCCTACGACCTCTGTCTTGCCTGTGCCACACATTCTCTTCCCGGTCAGCTACCCTTGGAAGTGACTATCTATGACGCCCAGGGCAACGAGCTCGAAAAACTGACCCAAGGCATCTCATAGCAGGTTCTCGCGAATCGAAATGAAAACCCTGGTTTTGGGGCTGGGGAACCCTATTCTCTCCGATGACGCTGTTGGGATCGCGGTAGCCCAAGAGGTGCGAAGGAAGCTCGACGATCCTCAGGTAACCGTAGCTGAAACAAGCGAAGCTGGTCTTAGTCTTCTGGATGCTCTTGTCGGCTACGATGAGGTCATTATCATCGACGCCGTTCAAACCGAAAACGGGAAAGCCGGCCGGATACACCGCATGGGGACCGAAGATTTCTCCAACTCGAAACGTTTCGCCCCACCCCACCAAATAAACCTGGCCACTTCTTTAACGCTAGGTAATGCGCTCAACCTGGCCATGCCCCGAAAGATCACTGTATTCGCTGTAGAAGCCAAAGACGTTACTACCTTCAGCGAGAAATGCACGCCCGAGGTTGAAAAGGCAATTCCCGAAGTGGTTAAGATGGTGCTTGAAGAGTTAGTCGGCTAGATAGAGCCCGCTTTTCCCGCCGCTCTTCCTGACCAGACGAATGTCTCCAATAGTCATAGTCTTGTCCACGGCCTTACACATATCGTAGATGGTCAGGCCGCTAATGGCCGCAGCAACCAGTGCCTCCATTTCAAACCCTGTTTTCCCCACTCCCCTGGCGCTGGCGGTAACTTCAACTCCGGTGAACCCGGCAGTATCTGCACACAGATTGAAGTCGATTCTAACGTTGGTGAGCTGGAGAGGGTGACAGAGAGGTACAAGATGGTCAGTTTGTTTGGCGGCCATGATTCCAGCCGTCTTTGCCACGGCTAAGACGTCTCCTTTTTCCAGTTCCCCTTTGCGGATAAGTTCTAAGGTAGCGGGCTGCATGTGAACTCTGCCCTTGGCTGTTGCCTGGCGTTCCGTTTCTTTCTTGCGGGTAACGTCTATCATGTGAACCAGCCCTGACTCCATCTTTAGCCTCCGATCTGCGACATTTTTCGATTTGCCAGCCTGACATCATATCCCCCTAGACGATGACGCTCAGGCTTGGAAGCCACTGCCTCCAGAATCAGCCGTTTTATCTCCTCCGTCGAGGCGCTGTTCCGCAACGATGTCTTCAGATCAATCTCCTCTTCTCCCAGAAGGCAAGGTCGTATCTTGCCGTCCGGAGTAAGCCGCATGCGGTTACACCGAGAGCAGAATGAAGTCTCGGTCAGGGGGCTGACAAAGCCTATGGTACCCGTAGCTCCAGCTAGTCGGTAGTAGGTAGCAGGTCCATTGCCAGTTATGGATGCACAGGGCTCCAGCCTGCCGAGTAGACCGATATGCTGTCGCAATTCAATGGAAGGTACGAATTCCGTTACATCCTTGAAGGGCATAAGTTCGATGAATCGCACATGCCATCCTTCATGAGTCATCTTGGCAAAATCCAGCACCTCATCATCGTTTACACCCCGCATGACTACAGTGTTTATCTTGACCGGATCGAGTCTCGCCTCCTCTGTTGCTTGGATGCCGTCAAGAACGGTTTCCAGTTTTCCCAGACGGGTTATGTATCGAAATCGATCGGGTTTGAGCGTATCCAAACTGACGTTAACTCGAGAGAGGCCTGCCTGCTTGAGTTCCAGAGCGTATCTATCCAGAAGCGTCCCATTGGTGGTCAACGATACTTCTTCGATTCCTTCAATTCGAGATATCATGCGAACCAGCTTGGGCAACTCAGCTCTAACCAGCGGCTCGCCGCCAGTGAGTCTCAACCTGTTAACGCCCAGCTCTGCCGCTGCCCGAACTACAGTCCGAATCTCCTCATAGGAGAGAACCTCGCTATGGGACATCTGGGGGACACCTTCAGGTGGCATGCAATACAGGCAGCGCAGGTTGCAGCGGTCGGTAACTGATATCCTGAGGTAATTTATGGTCCGCCCAAAAGGATCAGGAATTCCTGTCATTCTCTATCTCCCTAGCCATGATCACCACCCTTTACCCCACTCCACCTCGCTGAAAACGGCACCCTGGCTAACGCACCGATTGTAGCCTTATCGACACATATTAGCGAATTACTGGCTGCCAGTCCAATAGACGCTTCCAGAACATTGTGGGGCCTGGCATATGGTGCCACGTCCATAGCAGATCGTCCGACCAAGCTCCCCCACATTCCTTAACTAGCTTCCCTTCTCCATAACATGCACTCCGGTAGCCTTGAAAGCAGCATGGACCTCCCCGCCGACCTGCAAATCCAAGTCCTCTGCGGACATTCTGGTAACTAAAGCCACCAGCCGGAAGCCACAGTCTATTTCTATCCGGCTAAGCGCTCCAAGGGTCGCTACTTGGGTAATCCTTGCCTGAAAAGAGTTCCTTGCCGAGCTCTGGGTGCTAGACAGAGCTAACGTGATATCCTCAGGCCTGATGCAGGCATACACTTCCTTTCCCGCGGGGTAGTCAGAGACTGCCTGTATCCCGATCCTATCGGAATCGTTACCCACCTCGACCGTGGCTATGCCTTCGGTGTTTGCGGCTATTACGCCCTCGATGATGTTCTCAATACCAACAAGACGAGCAACCTCTCGGTTTCGGGGTGAACGGAATATGTCGGTGGCATTGCCTGTCTGTACAAGCCCGCCTTCGAGGAGCACCCCTATCCTGTCAGCGAGTAGCTGCCCTTGAGCCATATCATGCGTTGCCATTATCATAGTAGTGTTACCCTGCCTGGCAACCTGTGAGATCAATTGCTCAATCTTCTCTGCCGAAACAGGGTCAAGATTAGCTGTCGGCTCATCCAATAACAACAGGTCGGGTTCAAGCACCAGGGATCTGGCCAGAGCTACTCGCTGTGCCTCGCCGCCAGAAAGCGTTCGGGCGTTTCTATTCTCATAGCCTTTCAACCCAACCATTTCCAGGATACGGCCAACCTTGCCGACAACCTTGTTCTTCTTCTCTCTTCTCCATCTTAGACCACAGGCAACGTTGTCACAGACGCTCAGATTAAATACGTGAGGCTTCTGATGGATGAATGACATCCGACGACGGATCGCAAACCTCTGTCTACCCGACCGAGGGACGTATTTGCCATCAAAGTAGATCTCTCCCGCACTGGGAACTTCCAGTAGGTCCATAATGCGTAACAGCGTTGTCTTGCCTGCTCCAGTGGGACCAATCAAAGCAAACACTTCGCCCCTGTCAATGCTAAGGTTGATATCCTGCAGTATGGGCCGCGGACCGTATCTATGGTGTAGTCCTATTACTTCTACCAGGGACATTTCCTACCTTTGCTGCAGCCTGTTTAAGGCGATGTTGATGATAAGAGCCAGTAACAACAGAATCATACCCAGTGCCAGCGCCAATTCCAGTTCGCCTTTAGATGTCTCCAGTGCTATTGCCGTGGTGACTACCCTGGTGAACCCTCTGATATTTCCGCCGACCATCATAGCACATCCAACTTCCGATATGGCCCTGCCGAAACCCATTATCACAGCAGCCAGCACCGCATACCTGGCCTCCCTCAGCACAAGCCAGGCAGTCTGGAAGCCACTGGCACCAAGCGACGTAGCAGTATCCATCATCTCTCGACTTACCCCACTCAAAGCGGAAATAGTCAACCCGAGCAGTAAGGGAGTGATTAGTATCATCTGAGCAATCACCATGGCAGCGGGGGTCAAGAACATGCCAAAGACGCCCAGAGGCCCGGCCCGAGAAAACAGCACAAAAACAAACAAGCCGACAACCACTGTAGGTACGCTGAACAGCGTCTGGACGATGTTTATTAGTACCCTTTTCCCTCGAAACTGATGGAAATGTATCAGACTACCCAGAGGCAGACAGAATAGAGAGGCAAGAAGGCAAGAGGTGCCTGAAATCCTCAGGGACCTCCCTGCTATCTGCATTACCTCCGGATCCAGGGATACTAACAGTTCTATGGCCCTGGTAAGGCCATCCCATATCTCAGTCAATTTTCCTCAACTGGTTTGACGTGCTATTTCTTAGCACAGAGTTCGTGCTTGCCAAGGCAGATAATCAGCCACAGACTTCCGGATCATAGGCGTAGAACAACGGTTCTCCATAGTCGGTCACGCCGAACCCGGCGATCAGAGTCTGAATTTCACCTGCTCTCAGGAAAGTCACCAGGTCTTGAGCCATCTCGGGATTGACACCATTCTTGCAGATCATCACTGTGTAGACATTGAGCATAATGTCCCCTCTGTCTACCAGACTTGCTAAATCTACATCGCCCTGGTACGCGAGAAAGGTCCCTTTGTCTGACAGGGTATAAGCCATTAGTTCATCAGCCATCTCCAGCGTCGCCCCCATGCCGGTTCCAGCTTCGATATACCAGCCAGCAGCCACTCCATCCCCCTGGATATCCTCTGTATAGTTGTAGCCGGCTGAAGTCCAGATGGCTTTTTCCTTACCGTGAGTTCCCGAGTTGTCGCCTCGGGAGACGAATCTAACCGCCGTCGAGTTGAGCGCTCCTTCTATCTGGATTGTCTGAAAGGCCTCCTCTGGAGTCAAGTCGCCCCCGCCAATTCCTGCAGGATCCGCATCGGGTCCCACGATGACGAAATAGTTGTAAGCCCAGGGAACTCGCTCGGTAACATTACCCTCTACTTCTGCTTCAAGGGCATAGCCTCCAGCTATGAATTCTGCCTCCTGAAGGGGGTCGTGGACGGTAATCACATCCACGTCACCATTCATGCCTAACGCCAAAGCCGCACCAGTGCCTTTGGCTGTTATCTGCAAATCGACGTCATACCTGTCCTCAAACAGGATTTCCAGGTAATCCCATAAGCCGGTGTCGTAAAGGCTGGTAGTGGTTGCTACTCTCAGTACTTCTGTTTCTGGTTGCCGGCTGCAGCCAAAGAACGTTACAGGCAACGTCAAAACCAATGCAATTGAAGCAATATTGAGCAGATTTACTTTCATCAAAACCCTCCTGTATCAATACGAGTTCTTGTGGAATACATGAACTGCAGAAGCCTTGCATCTGCCCGTGCTTTCAGCCCTTGCTCAATTCAAGGTCACGAGATGCTTGGCGAGCAGTTATGGGGAACAGGCCGACACAAAAAAACACCGTTACGGAAACGGTGCTGTCCAGAAACCTAGCTCCATATTCCCTCCTTTCCTAGCACGGGAGGCATAGACATTTCTATCTATGCCCTCGAGGCTTTTCAGCCCACCGTCTGCTTGCCATGGATTCTCTTTAGGCAAGACAGCTCGGAGAGAGCTAATAATTGATTTGCGATTGTATCAGGGACCGACTAGCTTGTCAAATGCAAGTATAGCCGAACAGCTGCAGGAATAGTTGCCGGATGAGCGAGATGACTATGCTTCTTCTCTCTCTTCACCCGGCTGAGCCTCTTCAGGGGCTCCGGCTTCTTCAACCGCTTCTTCCACTTCAACCGCTTCTTCCACTTCCTCCACCACTTCCTCTTCTACCTTCTCCACAGGTCGGTAACTGATCTTCGCTACGACCAATTCCGGATCATTAAGTATAGTAACATCCTCGCCCAAGGAGATGTCCTTGACTCGAATTGCTTCCCCTGGCCCGGTCAGGGAACTGACGTCCACCTCTACGTTATCGGGGATTTTTGCCGGCAGACACTCCACAGTCAAAGTCCCGAGCTCATGCGCTAGCATGTTGTCTTTGGACTTCAGGGCAGGTGCTTCGCCCACCCAGACAATAGGAACCTCCAGCCTTATCTTCTCGCCCATCTTCACCTGGTAGAAGTCTACATGAAGCAATTGCCCCTTCCGCCAATCCCGGTCAAACTCGCGGACCACAACACTCCTGGATCTTCTCTCGTGGTCCACCTTTAGGCTCACGAGCCCTGTATGCCCGGCTCGAGTTAACACCTGCTCTAGTTCACCGGTGTCGCACTGCAACGCCAGCGACTCGACACCGTGCCCAAAAAGATGCACAGGAGTTATTCCTTGACGGCGTAGGTGCCTGACTCTCTTGCCCACAATCTCGCGGTTGCCCGCCTTCAACTCTATCTTGTCCATTCGTTCGCCCCAATCATACCAGACAAGGTCTCTCCGAGCAAGCAACCAGGGGCAGCTCCTCTGTGGGATGGCTCAAAAAACTTGGACTCCGACGGAGCGACTATGACCCGCGCAAGCATTCCAAAGCTCGCTCCAGGTCTACAGGCAAAGGCGAGCTGAATTCCTGGTACTGCTCACTTGACGGCAGGCTAAAGCCAAGGCGATAGGCGTGAACAAATTGCCTGTCGAGATGGGACGATTTTGCTCCATAGACAGGATCGCCCATGACCGGATAGCCTATGGCAGCGAGGTGAACTCTGATTTGGTGGGTACGCCCTGTTACGGGGACTACTTCGACCAGACTGCAGCTATCAAGATATTCTCGAACCCGATATTCAGTCCTGGCCTCTTTTCCCGTCTTCACTAGTGCCATTCTCCGTCTATTGTGAGGGTCTCTCCCGATAGGTGCTTCAATTATCGCCCGCTCCGGAGACAGCCTCCCTTTAACGAGGACGAGGTAACCTTTTGTTACGGTGCGGCTCTTGAACTGTGCAACCAGGTATTCGCGGGCAGACTCGTTCTTGGCGACGACTATGAGCCCCGACGTGTCTTTATCCAATCTGTGCACAATGCCCGGGCGCATTAGCTCGTTGCTACTAGCCAGGCCGGGGCAGTGAGCCAGCACAGCGTTGACCAGAGTATGGTCGGGGTGTCCCGGGGCAGGGTGAACTGTCAATCCAGCCGGCTTATCTATGACCAGTATGTCCTTGTCTTCATACATAACCGCCAGAGGGATCGGTTCAGCCAAAGGATGGGTGGGCGAGGCAGGAAGCTCGACCGTCACCGTGTCGGTTTCGTCCAGTCTCTGGCTAGCCTTTGCATTCTGACCATTCACCAGAACATAACCTTGAACAATCAATTTCTGCAGATAGGCGCGCGAGAGCTGGGGTAAAACCTGGGCCAAGTACTTGTCAAGGCGTATGGTCGCAATAGGTGAATCGAATTGAAGCGCCCTAGTTTTGGGGCTGGCCGCTCTGTTCATATGCTTTGTTAAACATGCCCCACTTATGAAAGAAATAGATGAGCGCAAAGATGCCTACGGTTATGGCTGCATCAGCGACGTTGAAAGCGGGCCAGGAGAAGAGCTCCCGAAAATGAATGTCGATGAAATCAATTACGTGGCCAAGGCGGATCCGGTCTATCAGATTGCCCACCTGACCACCCAGAATCAAAGCAGCGGACACAGTACCCAAGGGGAGAGCCGGAGGAAAATGAAGAACAAATAGCAGGACAACCAACGAGCCCGCTATCCCCAGAGCAATCAGCGGCGCCGTTTGGTTTGAAAACAAACCGAAAATGGCACCAGTATTTTCGACGTAGACCAGGTCCAGGAATCCCGGTAGCAACTGTATTCCAGGAGATATCTGGGCCGAATTGATGCTGACCCACAGCTTACTCAGTTGGTCAACAACAACCACCAGAGCAGCGCCAACGAAAAACAACCTTAGTGTTCCTGTGCTTGCCCGCAGAAACCTGAGATTTGTCTTCACCCACAAAATCTGCTTCTGGTGCACCCGAATCTACTTAGGGGCCCATTCTCCCCTAGCATCCTTCGCCCGACTAGCCTTGCAGCTGAGGCACAAACTTGCATGAGGCATAGCTTCAAGTCGAGCGCGCTCTATAGGTTTGCCACAGGAATCACATGATCCGTAAGTGCCCGCTTCGTATTTTTGTAGGGCGTGCTCTACATCATTAAGGGACTCCGAAAGTCTCTTCTCTAACATTAGCCTTTTCTCCAGTTCAGAGGCTTCATCGGCTCCTTCCTCTCGTTTGCCGAATGGACTGCCCTCCCTTCTCTCTGCCGATGGCTGCCCGCTGCTTCTCAACTGTTCCAGCTTTTCCAGCAGCTCTGCCCTTTCCTTCTTCAATCTTTCGTAAAGTTCAACAGACTCTATCACTTCTGCGCCTCCCTGTGGTGTATGGCTATTCTACACAGAATCACACGAATTACGCGAGACTTGCGGCTCTACTACGAGCCGAGCGGCTCACTGAAGACTCTCCTTATCTCAAGGTGCAAGGAGTCACCCAGCCCTTTGACGGACTCATATCGAGTTCTGTTAAGTTCCATCTGCCTTTCTTCAAATTCAATTTTGGAATAAAGTTTCTCAGGATGCAAGTAGATATCATCCACATATCTTATCGCCCTCGGTACCTCGAAGCCCGTAGGGGAATCTATCCAATCTTCCAAACCTCCCCTCAATAAAGAGTCGAGTATCGCCATCGTAAATTCCAGTCTTATATCTTTGTGGTGTTCCCCTTCCCCTATCCCGCCAGTATTCATCAAATAGTAGTTCAGGTGAGGAATGCCCTTCATGATCTCATAGAATGTGTTGGCGTGCTGTGCCAGGTTGCCAGCGACAAAGGGGTCGTAAAAGAACTCGCTCCTGATTTTCCCTGCCATTGTTGGGTCACCGGCTGAGGATTCCATTGCCTGTCCCAGAACCATCAGGGCCACCGCTTGCTCCCGGGTAATCCTTGATATCGCCGGAATTATCGGTCCCCTGGTGATCAGAACCAAATTATCAACCCTATCCACATCAATGTACGAGCTGGCATGCATGAAATCCCTTCTTAATATCACTGCTCTGCCATTGGAGGTTATCTCGAAATTGTAGAAGTCAAAGTCTCCGTCTTCGGTTACATGGACATTTTCGCAGACAGTCTCCGGTTTCAAGAGGCCGTAGAATATCTCGATCTGCTCCCCGGGATTCACATTCTCTGTCTTTACAAATACCCCGCCTGCCTCGAACCCGTGAAAAGAGCCGTCAGGCATAAGAGTCCCGCCGTCGTCCTGAATGAGCCAGGATTTCTCTTTTTCCTTTCTGGCCAAGATCTTGCAGGTAGTAGTGGTCTTTCCATTGGCACTCAGCGCCGTAAGCAGCGTTCTCGCCACCCGATAGTCCCCGTGTACTGACTGAAGATAGTCCTCTCTACAGCCGGTATGCAGGAAGATGCCTCCTCTTCTGGTCTTAGCCACCCAATCCTCGGCAGCGAAGACCCCTTTCTTGTACTCACCTATGTAGTTCGCATTTCTTACCACCTTGACAAACCTGCCGTCGTCCAGCATAGCCAATCTGATAGTTATGTCCTTCTCAGGCAACCGCTTTGAACGGTTAGTTTCGAAAGCCTCATCAGCGAAAAACAAAATGTAGTAGGTTGGTTTCTTGACTTCTCCCTTCGGGGCTATGAAGAGATTCTTGCCTGCGAGGGCAAGATGCACAAAGCGCTCAGGGACAATCAACCTGACGGTGGTGCCGCTATTCTCATTACCGACAACCCTATCGATAGAAATAAGTCTTTCCTCGCCCAACGCTTTTTCACACTGAGCCAATAACTTCAACTCATCCTGGCCAAAGCGATGGTCAACACTATTCTTGGTAAACGCTGCTGATCTCGAGGTAGGCTCACTTTGGGCGACGAAGTTTCCATAGGTCGTTTTCTTAACGCCCGGCTCCTTTTCTACAAGCTCTCGGAGTCTCTCGTGTGACGGACTATGAGTCAACCGGTTTTCTTCTAGCGCCTTCTGCCAGATCCGGTCAGCAGTTATGACAAATTGTTCCAGCTCAAACATCGCTGTTACGCTCCATATGAGAAATGCGATTGACGGCTCCTGATTTCTCAGGATTCAGGTCCTGATCCCGAGCATGACCTGATCGACTAGACCTCGCGGAACTCCCCTTCCACTGTGCCTTCTTCTCCTTCGCCGGACCCCCCTTCGCCAGGTCCCTCTTCACCAGGCCCCTGCTCGCCGGGCGGCGGCTGCCCGGGTTGCTGGTACACCGATTCTCCAACTTTCTGCATAGCCTGCGACAGCTCTTGCATAGCATTGCGAATGGCATTTACGTCCTGTCCTTGAAGAGCCGACTTCACGCTGGCTATCTTGTTGTCTACTTCCTGTCTTACATCACCCGGTATCTTGTCTCCTTGATCACGCAAAGTCTTTTCCGCGGTATAAGCCAGAGTATCGGCGGAGTTCCGGACCTCTACTTCCTCTTTGCGTTTAGCATCGTCAGCAGCGTGCTGCTGAGCCTCCTTCTGCATCTTCTCCACTTCCTCTTTGCTCAGTCCACTGGAAGCAGTGATGGTTATCTTCTGTTCCTTCCCTGTGCCTTTGTCCCGAGCGCTGACGTTGAGGATGCCATTAGCGTCTATGTCGAAAGTCACCTCAACCTGAGGCACGCCTCGCGGCGCCGGCAGTATGCCATCAAGCATGAAGCGTCCCAGGGTTCGGTTGTCGGCAGCCATGGGGCGTTCACCTTGAAGAACGTGTATCTCAACGCTTGGTTGGTTGTCACTAGCAGTGCTGAAGATCTGGCTCTTGGAAGTGGGTATAGTAGTATTTCGAGGGATAAGCGGCGTAGCCACCCCTCCCAGCGTCTCTATACCTAGCGTCAGCGGAGTCACGTCCAGGAGAAGGACTTCCCCGACTTCGCCCTTAAGCACCCCGGCCTGAATGGCAGCACCCAAAGCCACCGCCTCATCGGGATTGACTCCCTTGACCGGCTCTCTGCCAAAGAATTGCTTCAAGGTCTCCTGGACTTTGGGCATCCGTGTCTGACCACCCACCAGTATCACATTATTGATCTGGTTCGCCGTGAGTCCAGCGTCCTTCAAGGCCTGACGACAAGGTTCGACGCTCCTTTCTATCAGGTCAGCCGAGAGTTGCTCAAGCTTGGCTCGAGTCAACGTCATGCTAAGATGCTTCGGACCACTGGCATCGGCTGTGACGAAGGGGAGGCTTATCTCTGTTTGACCGACTGTGGACAGTTCCTTCTTCGCCTTTTCGGCAGCATCCTTCAATCTCTGTAATGCCATCTTGTCCTGCCTCAAGTCAATGCCCTGTTCCTTCTTGAATTCATCGCATACCCAATCCATAATCCTCTGGTCGACGTCGTCACCGCCCAAGTGAGTGTCGCCGTTCGTCGACTTGACCTGGAACGTACCTTCTCCAATGTCCAAGATGGAAATGTCAAAGGTTCCGCCACCCAGGTCATAGACGGCAATCGTCTGATCCTGCGTCTTGTCCAATCCGTAAGCTAGGGATGACGCGGTAGGCTCATTGATAATACGTAAAACGTTAAGCCCGGCTATAGTACCCGCATCTTTGGTGGCATTCCTCTGGCTGTCGTTGAAGTAGGCAGGTACGGTAATCACCGCGTCGTTGACCTTATCTCCAAGATAAGCCTCAGCATCAGTCTTCAATTTCTGCAATATCATGGCTGATATTTCCGGGGGACTGTATTCCTTACCTCCCATCACCACCCGGCAATCACCGTTGGAAGCTTCGCTAATCTTGTACGGTAGACGCTTAATGTCCTCTTGGACGGTGGCGTCCTTGAACTTGCGCCCAATAAGGCGCTTGATGCTGAATATCGTATTCTCGGGATTGACTATCGCCTGGCGCTTCGCTAACTCGCCTACTAGTCTCTCCCCATTCTTGCCTATGGCCACCATGGAAGGAACCAGGTTACCGCCTTCGGCACTGGGTATAATCTTGGGGTCGCCGCCCTCTATCACGGCTGCTGCGCTTAATGTAGTACCCAAGTCAATTCCTATAGCTCTAGCCATTTCTAGTCCTCCTTCTCAGTTGTCTGTTCTCTTTTCCTTCTTCTTCCTTTACCGACCACCACCAGGCTAGGACGAATCACCTTTTCCCTGAACTTATAGCCTTTCTGTATTTCCTGAATAACCATCCCTTCCCGCCCTTCTTGCTGCATCACCGCTTCGTGCAGGTGAGGATCAAAGAGTTGTCCCTCAGCCTCAATCTCGGTTAGGCCCTGTGTCTCCAGGGTTGACTTCAGTTTATTATAGATAAGCCTGACACCTTCTGTCCAACTCGATGCATCTATTTCACCGGGAACTATAGCAAAAGCCCTCTCCAAATCGTCGATAATGGGCAGCAAGCTCGAGATAAGTGCGCTATTGGCAAACTCGATGCTCTCTCTCTTTTCCTGCTCGCTCCGTTGCCTGTAATTGGCCAGATCTGCCTGGCTTCTTTGCCAATTGGCAAAATATCTTTCCGCCTTCTCCTTTTCCTCAGCTAGAGCCTGCTGTAGTGTATCTATATCCTCACTTCCCTCAATTCCTGCTCCAGTTACCTCGTCGCTCTCAGCCAACGGTAGACCTCCTTCAAGCATATTCAGCCGCGGCATCGCTAAGCAGTGCCGACAGGCAATTCAGTGAAGAGATGGTCCTGGCATAGTCCATCCGTTTCGGTCCGATTACTCCCACAATACCACTACCCTTGTCAGGTACTCCATACTGGCTGGTTACTAGACTCAAGTCCTGTAATGCTGGCTCCGGGTTTTCTTCGCCGATGACCACCTTTACCTCTCCTTTCCTGAATCCCTGGCCGAACATATTCCTGAGCCAATCCTCTCCTTCCAGCACTTCCAGAATCCTGATTACCCTGGGACTGTCGGCAAACTCCGGGTGACTTAGCAGCAAACGTAGCCCTTCCAGATAAGGCTCACCGTATTCCAGCTTATCCTCAGAAGCTATGATTTCTGCTAAGCATTCAGATATTTGCCTTTCTTCAGAAGAAAACCGTTCCCCCTTGATTAGGATCTCGTCGCTGGTCATCCCGGCGTAAGTGGAAGTAAGTTTGTTAGCTAACTGCGTTAGCTCGTCCTGGTTGACTTTTCTATTGAAAGACAGGACCTGCCGTCTTACTTTCGCTTCATACAAGACCACAATCAACAAAGCCACGAAATCCTCCAGGGCCACCAAATCAAGATGCTTGAAGCGGCAGCGAACCGCTTTGGGCGACGTTATCACCACCAGGTTGTGTACAAGGCGGGCCAGGAGTGCCGCTACTGTCTTTAGCCAGTGCTCCAGCCCCTCTTTTGCTTCTTGGGATATTTGGTAGGTGAGGTACTCCTCAACGGAGGGCAGCTCGATGCCTTCCCCAATCAGTTCCACATAATAGCGATAGGCTTTGTCGGTAGGTACACTGCCAGCCGAGTGGTGCGGATGGCTAATATAGCCTGCTCTTTCCAGGTATGCTGTGTCGTTACGGATGGTAGCAGGGCTCACTTTCAAGCCGTACTTCTCCACAATAGCCTTCGAAGCTACCGGTACCGCTCCGGTGATATAGTCTTCAACTATCACTCTGAGGACCGTCTCTCGTCTGTGTGTTATGGTCATTTAGCACTCTTCCCCTTTAATTGCTAATTGGACTAATTTACCACTGTAGAGGCGCCCTGTCAACGGCGTTGCTACGACCCATTCTGGTGGGTTTTGATTGTTGACCAACAATAAAATATAATGGGACGCGAACAACCATTATAGCATGCATGTAGAAACGCGCGAAGGCATTTCCCTTGGCACAGCAGGATAACAAGGTAGCTCAAATTCTGAGCCTGGAAGCGGAACGGCAAGCAAATACCATAAACCTTATTGCCTCCGAAAACCATGCCAGCCGGGCGGTGCTTGAGGCCCAGAGCTCGCTGCTCACCGACAAATACGCTGAGGGATACCCCGGGCACCGCTATTACGGCGGTTGCGTTTACATAGACCAAGTCGAGAACCTGGCTATTGAAAGGGCCAAGAAGCTATTCAAGGCAGAGCATGCCAATGTCCAAGCTCATAGTGGCAGTCAAGCCAACATGGCAGCCTACTTAGCCCTATTGAACCAGGGTGATACAGTTATGGGGATGAGTCTCAGCCACGGTGGGCATCTTACTCACGGTTCTGAGGTCAATTTCTCTGGAAAATGTTACCGGCTCGTTCCTTACGGCGTCGATCCCAAAACTGAGATGCTTGGCTACAAAGAAATCGAAAGGTTAGCTTTGGAGCACAGACCTAAGCTGATAATAGCCGGGGCTAGCAGCTACTCTCGCACCATCGATTTTGAGGCTTTTCGCGACATAGCTGACAAGGCGGGTGCCAAGCTACTAGCTGACGTAGCTCACATAGCGGGGCTAATAGCCGCCGGGCTTCATCCTTCCTCCGTGCCCTGCGCTCAGATCAGTACTGCCACCACCCAGAAGACGCTCCGGGGACCCAGGGGTGGCTTCATTCTGTGTGATGGGGGGCTGGCTTCAGCTATCGATGCTGCAGTCTTCCCAGGGATGCAAGGAGGGCCTTGCATGCATACCATCGCCGCCAAAGCTGTGTGTTTCTTTGAAGCCATGCAACCCGAGTTCGTTCATTACCAGCAGTCTGTACTGGAGAATGCGCGGGTTCTGGCTTCCGAACTGCAGAGATACGGTATGCGCATTGTTTCGGGTGGCACGGATAACCACCTGGTTTTGGTTGACCTTTCTTCCAAAGGCATAAGCGGCAGGAACGCTGAAGAAGCTCTACAGTTAGCGGGCATCTCAGTGAACAGAAATGCCATTCCTTTCGACCCCAAGCCGCCAGCGATTACCAGCGGCATAAGGCTAGGCACAGCAGCGGTGACCACCAGGGGCTTCGGCGCAGAGATGATGAAGCACATTGCTGCTCTCATTGTGAGAGTACTGTCCCCCTCCACGGACAACTATGCCCGAGAACAGGTGCGCCAGACAGTCCGGGAGATGTGCCAGCAGTTTCCCATTCCTGGGCTAGCCTGAGACATCCCTACTTGGTGGATAACGGCGTCTGCCAATTCTTCCCCAGAAGACCGCGGCTGTTTCATGTTATAATCAAGTTACTGTTCAGATAGCAGAGAGGTAATGATGGATGAACTAAAAGTGTTCAGCGGTACTGCTCACCCCACCCTAGCCAGAGCCGTCTGCAATTATCTGGCCATACCTCTGGGCGAGGCCGAGGTCTTTCAGTTTAGTAATGAGAATATCTTTGTACGCATCCTTGAGAACGTTCGGCAGCGAGACGTCTTCGTCATTCAGCCCATTTCCTCTCCGGTGAACAAGAGCCTGGTTGAGTTGCTGATAATGCTTGACGCCTTCAGGCGAGCTTCGGCGGAGCGGATTACTGCTGTTGTTCCTTATTACGGCTACGGCCGCACTGACAAGAAGGACCAGCCCAGAGTCCCCATCACTGCTCGCTTGATCGCTGATCTCATGACCACCGCTGGGGCTAACAGGCTGCTTACTGTAGACCTCCATGCTCCTCAAATTCAAGGGTTCTTCACCATACCCGTGGATGAGCTAACCGCCTGGTCTATTCTGAGTCAGCACTTCAAGGAAAAAGCCCTGGACAAACTGGTGGTGGTAGCTACGGATATCGGCATTTCCAAGGTAGCCCGAGATGTGGCTGCAAATCTTGGAGCCGGTCTGGCAATCATCGAGAAGAGACGTATAGGTAATGTAGATGCCACCGAAACCCTTAACATAATCGGCGAGGTCAAAGGCATGCGTGCCTTGACGGTTGACGACGAGATTGACACCGCCGGGTCTCTGCTCGGGGTGGTGGATGCTCTCCTGGAACATGGGGTCAGTGAGGTCCACGCCTGCTGCACCCATCCCGTCTTCTCAGGTTCCGCCATTCAGAGAATAGCCGCCAGTCCGGTTAAGCAGGTGGTCGTTACCGATACCATACCTGTCACTGGCCAAAAGAAGCTGGACAAAATCACCGTTTTGTCCATAGCTTCGCTCATAGGCGAAGCCATTCACCGTATCCATACCGGCTTATCGGTAGGAGCAATGTTCGAGTGACTAAGCGTCGGTTGACGCTTGGCCGTACACTCAAGGCGAGAAATGTTCAAGCTATTCAGCGGTCTGATTGACTCCAACGAGAAAGAGCTGAAACGGCTGCAGCCGCTGGTGTCGCACATAAACTCGTTGGAGCTTCAGTATGAGACACTCAGCGACGCCGAGCTCAGAGCCAAAACTGATGAGTTCAAGGCTCAGTTAGCTGAGGGCGAAAGCCTGGACAACATTCTGCCCGAGGCTTATGCTTCCGTGAGGGAAGCAGCCAAGCGAACCATTAAGCAGAGACATTTCGATGTCCAGTTGGTGGGGGGAATCGTACTCCACCAAGGCAAGATAGCTGAGATGAAGACTGGTGAGGGAAAGACGCTGGTAGCCACCTTACCTCTCTATCTCAATGCCCTCACTGGACAAGGGTGCCACCTGGTTACGGTTAATGACTATCTCGCCAGGCGGGACTGCCACTGGATGGGGCCTGTCTACCACGCCCTGGGAATAAGCGTGGCCTGCATTAACGCTCAACAGGCTGCCGGCCAACCTGCTCCTTCGTATATCTACGACCCTGACTATGAGTCAGAAGACCAGAAATGGAGCTTTCTCCGCCCTGTTACCCGCCGCGAGGCTTATCAGGCAGACATAACTTATGGCACTAACAACGAGTTCGGTTTTGATTACCTCCGGGATAACATGGTCTGGTACCTATCTCAATGTGTGCAGCGTTCCTTGAACTATGTCATCGTGGATGAGGTAGATAACATCCTTATTGACGAGGCCCGTACGCCATTGATTATCAGCGCTCGCCCTGATAATAAGATAGCTCAAGAGTACAACAAAAGGATAGGCCTCCAGTACAAGACTTTGGCTAATTTGGTTTCCTTGCTTAAGGAAGGCGAGGACTACGTCATTGATCCCAAGACGCGTAAGCCGACGCTCACGGAAGCGGGCTTGCCGAAGGTCGACAAGATGCTGAGGAAGAATGGCTTGATCAAGACGGCGAGTATTTACGACACAGATAACCGCAATCGTCCCCTCTATGCGGATCTTTTCCAAGGTCTAGAGAATGCTCTCAGGGCCCTTGAATACAAGCGAGAGCGTGATTACGTAGTTGATAAGTCGAAGCAGGTAATCATCGTGGATGAATTCACGGGCAGGTTGATGTTCGGTCGGAGGTATTCTGAGGGACTGCACGAAGCGATTGAGGCCAAAGAAAGAATAGAGATACAGCCGCAAAGCGTCACGATGGCTACCATAACCTTCCAGAACTACTTCCGCATGTATCAAAAACTGGCGGGGATGACCGGCACGGCGGCTACGGAAGCTGAGGAGTTTTACAAGATTTATGAGCTAGAGGTCGTGGTGTTGCCCACCAATGTGGAATACCGGGCCAAGCATGGTGAACTACAAACGGCTAGCCGGCGGGACAACGGCGCAGAGGTCACGACCTATGAGAACCAGAAAACGGGTGAACTTTACTGGAAACGTATTGATCACCCCGACCAGATTTACAAGGATCAGAACACTAAGTTTACTGCCGTAGCCAGGGACATCAAGCAATCATATGAGCAGAAAAGGCCAGTCCTTATCGGCACAACCTCTATCGAGCGATCAGAAGACTTGTCTGAGCGCCTGAGAAGAAATGGCATACCTCATCGAGTATTGAATGCAAAGCCTGGGCGTCATGAACAAGAGGCTGACATAATCGCTCAAGCCGGGCGTCTCGGAGCGGTAACTGTAGCCACCAATATGGCCGGACGAGGTGTGGATATTATACTTGGTGGCAGTTCTGAGGAACGTGACCCGGCCGAATGGCGGGAAGAACATAATAAGGTGGTTGAGTTGGGGGGTCTCCACATCGTGGGCACTGAGCACCACGAAGCCAGGCGCATTGATAATCAGCTTCGGGGACGAGCAGGAAGGCAGGGCGATCCAGGGAGTTCCCGTTTCTATGCTTCGCTGGAGGACGAGATCGTTCGCCGGTTCGGCAGTGACCGCGTTAGGGGACTTATGCAGTGGGCAGGCATGGGGGAAGACACACCCATTGAGCATCCTATAGTCAACAAGGCTATGGTTAACGCTCAGGTACAGACCGAAGGTCATAATTTCAACATTCGCAAACACCTGGTGGAATACGACGACGTCATCAACAAACACCGCGAGGTGATCTACGCCGAGAGGAGAAAGATCCTCAGCGGAGCCGACCTCAAGGCGAATATTATGTCCATGGTCCAGGATGAAATCCATGACCTGGTAAGCAGGCATCTCAGCGACTCCCACCTCACCTCTTCTTCGACTGTAGAAGAAGGCGAAGACCGGTCCAACTTATCCGACTTGCTCGAGGATGTATCCACAATTCTTCCTCTTTCTCCGCAATTGAAGAGCGATGGACTTGCCCAGCTTGACCCTGGTGAAATCGCAGACAAGTTGAATGACTATGCGGGTAAACTCTACGAACAGCGTGAGCAGGAGCTAGGTGCCGACAAAATGCGAATAGTGGAGAGGCTGGTAATGCTACAGGTCATCGACCGGTTGTGGATGGAGCACCTCACCGCCATGGAGCATATGCGTCAGGGGATAGGCCTGCGAGCTATAGGTCAGGAAAACCCCCTGGTAGTATACAAGAGAGAAGGACATGCCCTTTTCGATGCGCTTCTGGCCGGCATCCAGCACGATGTAGCCCGCAGCATCTATCGCGTTGGGCTCACCAGGGAAGCTCCCAAGAAGAAGGAGCCAGTTATGGCGACCAAACGGGTCGGACGTAACGACCCCTGCCCGTGCGGCTCCGGGAAGAAATACAAGCACTGCTGCGGGAGGTAGTAAGTCAGCAGTCCGTCGCCGGGAGAGGTTAAGTTCCAGTCCCGAATCTATCGGAGGTGAACAGTCTTCCCAGGCCCTACATTGCTTAACCAGCAAAGCCCCGGTAACGCTCCACGAACTGTTGCACTGGCCAGAAGGGCTTGCTAAAATAGCTCAATCGCTTATAACTAGGTTTAGCTATGATAGACTCTCCGGTGCTGGTCCTTAACCAGAGTTATGAGCCCCTTAACTTATGTCGCACGCGTCGAGCCGTGGTACTTGTTTTTCGTGGCAAGGCTGAAGTGCTGGAAAACAGCAGAGGCGAGCTTCGCTCCATTAGCCAGATATTTCAGATACCTTCAGTAATCCGGCTGGTCTATATGGTCAAGCGTCCTCACCACCAGAAGAAGTTGAGCAGGTTCGAGGTATTCAGCCGTGACCAGTATACCTGCCAGTATTGCGGCCGGCAAACGAAGGAACTGACCCTAGACCATGTCGTTCCGCGGCGGCGGGGTGGTAAGCACACCTGGGACAATGTGGTCGGTGCCTGCATTCCCTGCAACAGACGCAAAGGCGGACGAACACCGGATGAAGCAAAGATGAAACTGCTCCGGCAGCCGCGTACTCCTCGCAGCGACGGCTTCTATGTGCCCTACCACCTGCTCAGCGACCGCAGCGAATGGCAGAAGTATCTACCGACCTTGAACTAGTTGGTCCAGCGGCAGTTCTCGGATTGACTCATTCTCCAGCTGCACCGTTACGGTTTCCTTCAGTAGATTAGTGCTGACCACTTTGGCTTTGCCCCAGGGTGTTATCACTTCGCGTTTCAGTTGGGGCATCTTCTTTTTCACAGCCGCATATTCCTTGCTCTCATACGTCAGGCAACAAAGCAGTCTTCCACAGATGCCTGATATCTTCATGGGATTCAGGGCGAGGTTCTGTTCCTTGGCCATCTTAATGGTCACTGAAGCGAAACTGTCCAGGAATCCCTGGCAACACAAAGGGTAACCGCACCTGCCCAGGCTGCCCAGCAGTCTTGCCTCGTCCCTTGCCCCCGCCTGTCTTAACTCTACTTTGGTTTCCAGAGCATGGCTCAGCTTTCGAACCAGCTCTCGAAAATCCACTCTTTCTTGGGCGCTGAAGAATATGGTCAGGCGTTCATTCTCGGAATCATAGCGAGCCACCAGGGGCTTCATCTGCAAATCCAGTTCGGTCGCCATTTCCTGACACTTGCTTAAGCCCTCGTTTTCCAGGCTCCCCCAGGCTGCCTCCAAATCCTCGGCCTCAGCCAGACGTACTATGCTACCCAGGAGCTCGCTCGGCCTGGGGGAGGCTTCTAGGGTAATGACCTTGGCCACGTCCAGAGCATGGTCGGTATCCACCATTACGTAGTCATCTACCTGCGGAGCCGTCTCGCCGGCCTCACAATAGACCATTCTCCCTCTGGGGCGGAACTTCACTCCAATTATGTTAGCCATCAAGATATATTATAGCCCTCTTGCCCCGTAGTTTCTAAATCCCGCCATGATATTCCTGTCTAGCAGCCCTAACTTCAAGCTCTACCAGGCAAATTGAGCATCAGCCATTCCAACGCCAACCGGGGGTTAACGTTCTTAGAGATCTGCTCCTCTAGCAGGCAGAGATTACCAAGAAAACTTCTAATCTCGCTCAGGCTCAAGCCCCGGGCCTGATCTTCCAGCGCCGTTACGTAGTCCATATTGACAATGGCGTCCCTGCAACCACCTTTGATGAGCAACAAGTCACGCCACCAGTCCAGCCAGGTTTGCATTACCTCCACCCCACCTCTGCGGTCCCAGCTGAATTGGCTTGCCAATTCCTGGGCATAGGCAAACCTTTGCCCCAAGCTCCCACCTGTCGGAGTCAACAAGGAGAACAGCGTAGCTAGCCTTTGGGACCGCTGTTCTAACACTTCTTCATTCGCCAGAGCGGCCACCGCCCAACCGAAGCGACCATGGCACAACTGGGCCAAAAGGCTTGCTCTGTCGACATCAACGTCGTATGAATTGACGAGTATTTTCTGCGCCTGTTCCGATGACACAGGCCTCAAAGCCAGCCGCTGACAGCGGGAGACAATCGTTGGCAGGAGACGCTCTTCTTCAGCAGCTAGAAGAATCCAGACTACCCTTTGCGGTGGCTCTTCCAGTACTTTAAGTAAGGCATTGGCCGCTTCGGTGGATAGATGCTCAGCATCGTCAATGATAAACACTTTGCACTTACCCTCGTACGGAGGCAGGTTGGCTAGGCGTTGCAGCCCTCGAATATCATCGATGCCTATCTCCGCCTTGGAACCCAGGCCGATACCGGTGACATCGGCATGCTTGCCTTCCATGATTCGCCGGCAGGAATGACATTGGCCACAAGGTGGCCCGGGTTGGTCGCAATTCAGGGCCTGGGACAAATTGAGGGCCAGAGTGCCCTTACCCACATGCCGCGGGCCTACTAGAAGATAGGCATGGGCAACAGAACCGGTCTTAAGGCTATAATCCAGCAGAGCCAGATTCTTGTCCTGTCCTATGACCTGCCACATGTTACATCAGGTCCCGGTTCATCAGGTCCTCGTAGCTCTCCCGGCGCCGGATGAGACGGGCTTGCCCTTCCTTCACCATGATTACGGCCGGCCTAGGCATGGCATTGTAGTTGCTGGACATGGGTATGGAATAGGCTCCGCACACCGGGATAGCTATGATGTCGCCGGCCTCCGCTGGAGCCAAATTGATATCCCTTACCAGAATATCGCCTGACTGGCAGAGCTTGCCAGCAACGGTGACAAAATCTCTTTCCGCGTCCAGAGCTTTGTTAGCCACCAGGGCCTCATACTCAGCCCCATAAAGTGCCGGCCGGATGTTGTCGCTTATGCCGCCGTCGACACAGACATATTTCTTGATGCCGGGTACCTGCTTAATCGTGCCCACCCTGTACAAGGCCACTCCTGCCTGGCCCACTATCGCCCTTCCCGGCTCGATAATAAGCCTAAGACGACCCAGTCCCAGTTCCGAAATAATGCCGGTCAGCTTGCCAGTTAGGACCCGGGCATAGTCGGCTATCGTGGGCGCTTTGGAGTCCAGAGTGTATGGAACGGCAAACCCGCCGCCTATGTCCAGTTCGCGCAGGTCAAAGTCAAATTTGCCACCCATTTCCCATGCAAACCGAAGCACAAGCTCCATAGCCAGCTCATAAGGCTGTATCTCGGATACCGGAGAGCCCAGATGGAAATGAAAACCCAGCAGGTCGAGGTTGGAGGCTGACAAAGCCGCGCTTATGGCCTCTTGAGCTTGCCCGGTGGCTAAGGGAAAGCCAAACTTGCTTTCAATGGTCCCGGTAGTAGTGTGCTGGTGAGTATGAGGGTCGACCCCAGGGGTGAGACGAAGCAGGATATGTTGTTTGGCCCCCCCCCTCTGGCCAGCTAGCTCATTGAGCAGCCCAAGTTCATAGAAATTGTCCACCACGATTCTCCCCACTTTCCAGTCCAGGGCAAGATTCAGCTCTTCCGACGTCTTATTGTTCCCATGGAAATAGACTTTGCCGAAAGGAAAGTCCACCGAATGGGCGATGCTGAGTTCTCCGCCAGAAACGACATCCAGTCCCATTCCTTCATCCTTGAATATGAGAGCTAGAGCTCGGTTCAGAAAGGCCTTGGAGGCATAGATCACCAGCGTATCAGGATACCCTTTGGAGAACTCATGCTTGAATTCATGACACCTGCGGCGAAGGGTGGCCTCATCGAAAACATAGAGCGGAGTGCCGAATTCGTTGGCCAGGTCAACGACGTCGCAGCCGCCGATGCGCAGATGACCCTGTTCACTTGTCTCGGCGGTGAGAGGGAAAAGACTCAGCTTGGGCACGGCCTTCGTACTCATTTCGATATGGTAGCTTCTAACGCCAGGTAAGTCAAAGGTCTGGGTCGAACTCTCAATCGCTAAACAGAAGGCCGGATTTCACGCCACTACTCCGTGCCATCTTGAACCTAGGAGGAAGCAGCTCCAATAAGGACACCCCTAAGGATTCTGGCTTTCGTTTTGGTATCGTTTGGCTCGATATTGTCCGTTCTTGTTTTCTGAATTGCGCTACCTAACGAATCCTCAAGAGCAGTTAAACTAAGCAAAATTGCTGATTTGCAGTAAAGACTTCTCGATCTCCCGTCATTGAAATCAGCCAACATTCTCTCCAGTAGTCTTATTCGCTTTTCCTGCTGTCCTGCGAATTTCTCTATGCCATGTTCTTTTATGAAATTCAAATTCGGAATAACCTTCTTGTACGACGGGTAAGAAGCAGACTCCTTCAACTCCCGATATTCCTCTTCGCTTCTGAATTTGGAGCATGGAAAGTCTGAACATTCAGCACAGACCTCAAGATTCTTTTTCTTGACGCAGCAAGTTATGAAGGAACACGATGGATGTTTGCTAGAGAACTCCGGGCCACAACAACCAGGACACCTCGATATCCCCTCTGTATAGTACCTGGGGCATAAACCACAATCAAGACCGCACACACCAATCGTCGGATAGACTCTTACGTGTTCATTTGTTCTGTTCACTACACCTATTCAGGTTAACGCTTCAGCTTGTCTATTACCGCGTCGGCTACCTGGCTGGTGCCTACCGCACGGTCGGGGTCAAGTGTCAAATCATAGGTGACGTTCCGGCCTTCAGCTATGACCTCAGCAATGGCCTTTTCCAGCCTAGCGGCAGCATCCTTCTCCCCCAGGTGACGCAGCATCATCGCCCCGGAGAGCATGGTAGCCATGGGGTTGACCTTGTTCTGGCCGGCGTATTTGGGGGCGCTTCCATGGGTGGGTTCAAAAATAGCTACTTCATCTCCGATATTGGCTCCGGGCGCTACGCCCATCCCACCGACCAGTCCGGCGCAGAGGTCCGAGATTATATCGCCGTACAGGTTGGGCAGCACAAGAACATCGAACATCTGCGGCTTTCTGACCAGCTCCATGCAGGCTGCATCCACAAGTATGTCGCTGAATTCAATATCTCCATACTCCTTGGCAACTTCACGCGCGGTATCCAGGAAAAGTCCATCGGAGAACTTGAGTATATTGGCCTTGTGAACCGCAGTGACTTCTTTTCTGCCGTTCTGCCGGGCGTACTCAAAAGCAAATGCGACGATTCGCCGGCTGGCCGCCTGAGATATGACCTTCAGGCTCACTGCAGAGTCTTTCCTTATTTCCCTTCCAATAGCATCCTGCACAAAATCCAGCAATTTGGCGGTCTCCTGATCGCCCCTGGCAAACTCGATACCGGCATAGAGGTCTTCGGTATTCTCCCTCACCACTACGATATCCACGTCCTTGAACGGCGTATGCATTCCGCGAAGAGCCTTGTACGGGCGAAGACAGGCATAAAGGTCTAACTTCTGCCTCAAAGCAACGTTGACGCTCCTGAAGCCGGTGCCTATGGGGGTAGTCACCGGTCCCTTGATGGCGACTTTGTTCTTCCTTATGGACCGGATCGCCTCGTCGGGGAGAGGAGTGCCAGACTTCTCCTGGGCCTCATTGCCCATAACAAGGGTGTCCCACTGAAACTTGACCCCGGTAGCCTCCAGCGCCCGCCTTGTCGCCTCGGCTACTTCAGGCCCCGTTCCATCACCAGGGATGAAACTCACTCTGTGCTGCATCTCTTATATGGTAACACAACTCCGAAAAGAGATTCCCCGCTACCCACGAATTGGCCCTTGAAACAGTGCTTAGAATGGGCTCGATGCTATAGATTAAAGTTTTTGTGTTTCTGTATGTACTGGATAAGCCCGCCCTCCTTGAGGATGGCGGACATTATGGGCGGCATCTTGCCAGAATTCAGTGTAGCACCGGAGGTCAAATTGACAATCGTACCGCCGGTCAGACTTATTTCCAGCTCGTCGCCGTCGCCGATCTTGTCAGTGTCGCAGAGCAGGATTGGCAAACCCTGGTTTACGGCATTTCGGAAAAAGATGCGGGCCACCGATTTGGCCAGGATAGCGCCCACCCCCGACATTTTGATCACCAGCGGGGCATGTTCCCGACTGGAACCCAGGCCGATATTTTGTCCCGCCACCAGAAAATCACCAGGTTCTACCCTCAAGTAGAATCCGGGCACGGTATCCTCCAGGACATGTTTGGCGAGTTCAGGCAAGTTGCTCCTCAGATGGGCAAACCTGCCCGGAATAATATCGTCTGTGGAGATGTTGTCCCCCAGCTTAATGGCTTTGCCCTTGAGCACCGAATCTGACATCACATAAGCTCCCTAGGGTCTGTAATCTCACCCCTTATGGCTGAGGCGGCAGCAGTTGCCGGACTAGCCAGATATACCATAGCCTCGGGATTGCCCATCCTCCCCTTGAAATTACGGTTGGCGGTGGAAATGCAGACTTCGCCATCTCCTGGTATCCCCTGGTGAAGGCCCAAGCAGGCGGCACAACCCGGCGGTAGAATAGTTGCTCCAGCTTCAAGTAAGCTACTGACATAGCCTTTCTCTGTAGCTTCTGAGAGCACCTGTCTGGAGGCTGGTGCTACAAGTAATCTGGTATCGGGGTGTCTCTTATTGCCCTTGAGAATCTGAGCAGCTACAGCCAAATCCTCCAGACGTCCGTTGGTACAGGTGCCTACGAAGGCCTGCTGGATTTTGATTCCCTTCACTCCAGTCACTGGACGGACATTGTCCACGGTATGAGGAAGAGAGAGCATCGGTTCAAGTCGGTCGAGGCTCACGGGGATGACCTGCTCATAATTTGCCTCAGGGTCGGGATATATCGACTTGTAGCTGTCGCCCCGGCCGTGCTGCATGAGGAAGTCCTCAGTAATTTTGTCGGCGGGAAATAGGCCAACTTTGGCTCCAGCTTCCACCGCCATGTTGGCGACAGTGAGACGCTGTGACATACTCATCCCAGCCAGAGCCTCACCACCAAATTCGAGAGCCTTGTAGTTGGCACCATCAGCACCAATCCGGCCAATCAGATAGAGAATCAGGTCCTTGGCATAGACGCCTCGCGGGAAGGCACCGTCGAGGTCAATGAGAAAGCTCTCCGGCACTCGAAACCAGGTTTTGCCCAGGGCCAGGGCAACAGCGACGTCACTGGAACCCATGCCGGTGGCAAAAGCTCCCAAAGCTCCACTGGTGACAGTGTGAGAATCTGAGCCGACGATAACGTCTCCTGGATTGGCAAAGTGCTCTGCCACCAACTGATGGCATATGCCTTCGCCCACCTCGTAGATGGCACTACCTGTTTCTTGAGCGAAGCTGCGCAGAAACATGTGGTCATTGGAAAGCTGCCGACTAGGACTGGGAGCAGCGTGGTCCAGGAAGATTATTGTCTGTGTCGGCTTAGCGAGAGCCTGAAAACCACTTCCCTTGAACTGCCTTACGGTCAGAGGTCCCGTGGTATCCTGAACAAAAGCCAGATCGACTTCACAGATTACGATGTCCCCCGCTCTGGCCTTATTCTGCGATTTGAGGCTGAGAATCTTCTCGGCTAGCGTCTCACCCACGGTCGCTATTTTAATTGCTTTGTTCTGCTATAATCAACAACATGCCCGACTGCAGATCGCACCAGCTAGGTTCCACCCGATGTGGCGGGAGCGTATTTCACTGGGGTGAGCGAACCTATGTCATGGGCGTAATAAATGTCTCCCCGGATTCGTTTTCTGGCGATGGCCTGACAGACGTCCAGGGAGCCGTGAGTAGGGCGAGACGCTTGGTTGCTGAAGGAGCACACATGATTGACGTCGGAGGTGAGTCCACCCGCCCCGACTCACCTTCGATTCCAATCGACGAAGAACTAAGGAGGGTCATTCCTGTTGTAGAGAAGCTGGCCCAGGACATATCGGCGCCGATAAGTGTAGACACCTACAAACTGGAAGTAGCCCGCCAGGCCTTGAGCGCCGGAGCCAACATGATAAACGACATCTGGGGACTGAACAAAGAGCCAGCGCTGGCGGAGCTGGCTGCGCAAACACGTGTACCACTTGCCTTGATGAGCAATCAGCGTGGCGCACCCTGCCAGGACATTGTCTCTACAGTTATCTCCGACCTGGACCGGGCTATCCAGCAAGCATTAAGCGCGGGGGTGCCCTGGGAGAATATCATTGTTGACCCTGGGATAGGCTTCGGCAAGAAGCAGCGGCAGAGTCTGGAACTCCTGTGGCGACTGGACGAACTCAAGGTACTGGGCAGGCCTATTCTCTTGGGGAGTTCGCGGAAGTCGTTCATAGGTTGGGTGCTTGATTTGACTGCTGAAGAACGGTCGAGGGAAAAGGCATTCGTTCCACCCAGCGACCAGCGTTCAGGAGGAACAGCAGCCACCATAGCCATTGGCATTGTCAAAGGTGCCGACATCGTTAGGGTGCATGACGTGAAAGAAATGGCAAAGGTGTGCAAGATGAGCGATGCCATTGTCAGGGGTGTGTGAGCAAATTGAGTATCGCCTATCTTGGTCTGGGCTCAAACCTGGGAGACCGAAAGGAAAACCTCTGTCAGGCTCTGGCCCTGCTTTCTCAGAAAGTGAATCTTGGGGAGATCTCATCAATCTATGAAACTGAGCCAGTGGGCTATAAGCAGCAATCGTTGTTTCTCAACCTAGTCTGCCAGATTGCTACGAATTTGCTTCCCGAAGAGCTCCTCCAACTTGCCAAAAACATCGAAGCAAAAAGGGGAAGGGTATCCAGTTTCCCCAATGCACCCCGTCCCATAGACATAGATATCCTCTTGTACGACAACAAGACCATGAAAACCCCGAAGCTGACTATTCCGCATCCCAGCTTACAACGCCGGGCTTTCGTGCTCTTACCGCTGACCGAAATCGCCCCCGAACTGGTTCATCCCAGGCTGGGCAAGAGCATTGCCCAGTTGGCCCACGATGTTCGGGGGCGAAATGGGGTGCGAAAATACGAAGGAGGTTCTGATGTATCAGCTATTTGTGGAAGAACACTTTGACGCCGCACACTATCTTCCCGACTACCACGGCAAGTGTGAACAGTTGCACGGCCACCGCTTCAAGGTGGTAGCTCGTTTGGAAGCGGCGGGACTCGATAAGACCGGACTGGCTTACGATTTTACCCAGCTTAAGCAGTACCTAAGGGAGGCGCTGGACCACTTCGACCATACCTGCCTGAACGATGTAGCCCCCTTTGATGAGATCAGCCCTTCCAGCGAGAATATTGCCGCCACGGTATATGATTCGCTCCAGACCCGTTTCCCGGATAAAACGGCGAAGCTTGCGAGTGTGGAAGTCTGGGAATCGCCCACAACAGGCGTGGCCTATACGCCTTGAGTCAGCTTTGTGGCTCAGGAGGTAATAAATTGGGAATCGTATCTACGATGGGGTAGGAATGGTTGCACCTAGAGCAATACAGGGAACCGGTGACTATTTCTCCTCCCTCCTCTTTGTCCACTTTCAGCTCCAAGCCCCCTTTACACACAGGACAAACCAGGATTTCCATTGATTCTCTTTTCATTTCAGATTTCAAATTATACCACGTTGCGCGGCGGAACCAAGCAGGAAAGTGCTATAATATTCGGCAGGAGAACAAAATGACAATCCAGATCGAGAAGAGTTACAGAGGCCTAAATCCGGGTATGCTACGAGATGAAATGCAGGGGTTGCTGGAGAAACAAGGGGTCATAGCTTTTGAGACTGAGTCACAGACATATGCTTTGTCCAGCGGCGCTACTCAAACGCGTATCACACTAGAATTGAAGACGCAGGCAAAGGACGAGCAAGATCGCAAAGCATGCGGCAGTGTGAATATACTGGGCTCACCTCGGGACGAGACAAGAATGCTCCTCAACATAGACGAGACTGTTCTACCATCTGAGAAGCTCTCTGCTTTCCAGAAAGACCTCGATTTTGTTCTTGGCTCATGGGAAATGAAGTGGTGAAGGAACAACTGCCAAACCAGGACGAGCTTGCTAGAAGAACCAAACAGGAAAGAAGAGAAAGACGCCGAGCCAAGAAAAGGGCCAAGCTACCTCAACATGGCAAGAGTCTAGCAAGGGTATACAGAAATGCTGTATCCAAGAGAGCCAAACGCACCAAATCCAACCAGCAATCGAGCTGAAGCCTAGCGGCTGCTATGATGAAGAAATCCCTGCTCAGAGGCCCAATCATGGTCCTGATTTGCCTGGCAATCGGCTTCGCCACAGTCTACGGCGGCGGGTGGTTGCTCCATCAACTAGGGTTCTCTGTCCCCTGATTCCCTTGACTCTGCCTGAGTTCGAACTGTCCGAACCTTTTCGTCCGATCGGCGTTGCGAACAGATTGCAGAGCACTGCTCACATTCACCATCGCATGGCTCCGCATGGATGACTACACTTGCCCCTTCTAGGGTCCGTCGTATCTCGTCTTCAATCTGGTCGCATAC
>Ga0180434_10001886_pt1 | contig 29049 bp, 35 predicted proteins | sample SS_ome_7_FD_132453 | JGI IMG/M metagenome (GOLD analysis project Ga0180434, IMG submission 132453) | Hypersaline lake sediment archaeal communities from the Salton Sea, California, USA - SS_1_D_2 metaG | ecosystem: Environmental > Aquatic > Non-marine Saline and Alkaline > Hypersaline >... | reverse complement strand
ATCATGGGGATCGCCATCCTCAAGGTCACCGACACCGACTACATCCAGATCGGTGGCGGGACGGACGGGGCCGGGGCCGTGGACGCCATCGCCGGGACGGACGACTACCCGTTCGTGGCCGACTCCGACATGGGCCAGGTGGTCGGGGAGAACGGCGTCTGGATCTGGATGAACCCGGAGGGTGCGACCATCGACGCGGGAGCCGCCGTGTTCCACATCGAGGCCATCACCACCGACCAGACGTTCAAGATCATCTTCCTGGGCCAGCAGTAGTCCGATGGCTGACCTGACACGCGAGGAGGCCCGCCTCTGGCTCTTGACGGAGTGGCACGGGATCTGGCTCCCCGGTCGGGGACGCCGCATCCGACGAGCCGCTGCCATCAACGCCCTGACGGCGGACAGGACCGAGCAGCTCCCTCTGGTGGAGGAGATCCTCCAGCGGGTGAGCGACCACATGGACGCCCAGGAGCCTGAGCGCCCCGCTGAGAGGCGTGAGGCTCCCAAGCGTCCCCCAACACCCCCCGAGCCCGAGAAGCCCGTCAAGGAGGCTCCTGCGTCCCCTGACGGGCCGTCTGCCGAACGGCGGCGGAAGCAGAAGCAGCGCCAGGAGAAGAAGCCGAAGGCCAAGGCGAAGGCGAAGGGGTGAGAGAGGATTCGAGATGAAGCCGTTCCCCGAGATCGCCAAGCTGGTGGAGAAGTTCACCGACCTGGAGTCCACGGCACAGACGCCGGAGGAGATGCGGAAGGTCCGTCGTCTCCGCAACATGGCGGAGGTGCTCGGCAAGGCCATGGAGTCCCTGGGTGAGCCCAAGGCCAAGTCCAAGGCCAAGAAGGCGACCGGGGCCAAGAAGGCCCAGGCCAAGGCCCCGGCCAAGCCGAAGGCCAGGCCCAAGCCGAGGAAGACCAAGGCCAAGAAGTAGGGGGCTGGTGCCCCCACCACACCCCCGCTGAGAGGCGGGAGGACAGGATCAAGACCATGAAGAAGCGCACCGAGCCTCGGAACATCCCACAGGACGCTCCCCTCTACTGGGAGATCGAAATCCCTGGCAAGGGGACGTTCACCTTCCGGACCCCCTTCCCGCTCCACTCGGCCCGCATCCTCCAGGAGATGCTCGACAAGGGGCTGATGGACTACCAGAAGGACGGCAAGGCCAAGGAGATCAACCTCGAAGGGGTCAAGTTCGACGAGGCCATCGACCTGTGGCGTCTCAACGGAGCTGCCGTCGGCTACTGCTGGATGGACAGGGACCACGACCTGGAGGCCAACCCCAAGCGGTTCGACTCCATCTACGACTTCGGTGAGGCCGTCCTCGAAGAGCTGTACGAGGTCGGCTGGGAGATGGCGGACTTCAGGGTGCTGTTCCCTCAGGTGATGAAGCGGGTCACGGCGAGCTTCCTCGGGGTCAAGGAGGTGAAGGATCGGGCGGATTTTTCCGCTCCGACATCGGGCGATTCCAACTGATCGCCCTGGACATCGGCCTTCACCTCTTGGGTGGTGACCCGATGGGCTTCTACACCCAGCCGGAGGAGGTGCAGATGGACTTGCTCGCCTACCATCGGATCTTGTCCGCGAGGGACGAGGCTCTCCGGGTTGGCCTGCTCAAGCCGACGAACCTCCACGACCTGATCACGCTGGATCTGCTCCGCAAGGGGAAGGTCCAGCTCTCCAGTGATCAGCTCCCTCCGGGGGTGACCAAGGTCGGGGACGGCCACTACCAGACCCCCGGTCCCAAGACGATGCCGGTGAAGGTCATCAAGCAGAGGATGGTCGCTCAGGGCGTGCCGGAAGAGTCCGCGTCCTGGTTGTTCGACCCGGAGGCATGACGCCATGGCAAATATCCGATTCGAGTTCGAGGGAGACCCGAGCCAACTCGTTGATGCCCTCCAGGACATCCAGAACGAGGTCTCCAAGACCGACGCCAAGGTCAAGGGGCTCGGCAACGACATCGACAAGGAGATGGGCAAGAAGGGTCCTTCGGCCTTCGAGAAGGCCGAACGGGCGATGGGTCCGGTCAACGACGCCTTCTCCGGGCTCAAGACCTCTGCCGAACTCGCTGCCGGTGCTGTCGCTGCCGTGGCCGGTGCCGTCACCGCCCTGACCAAGGGAGCCCTGGACGAGGCGAAGCGTCAGGTCGAGGGGCTCACGGACGCCACGGACGAACAGGTCGAGGCGTCCAAGCTGCTCCTCAACCAGCAGCTCCAGACCAACGATGCCCTGTCGAGCTTCCGGACCGCCGTCCTGAGCCCCCTCATCCCCGTCGTGGCCGACACGGCAGCGGGGGTCGAGGCTCTGTTCGAGACCCTGGAGGAGAGCGGGGATGCCGAGGCAGCGGGTCAGATGTTGGCTCGCATCTACCGGGAGGATCTGATCCCCGCCCTGTCGGCGTTCGGCATGACCGCCGACTACGTCTACACAGGGATGAAGGCCGCGATCAACCAGCTCATCGGCCTCAACAAGACCCTGTTCTTCTCCCTGACCTTCCAGTGGAAGAAGGCCACCGACGCTGCCGCCGACGTACAGGAGGGCTGGGCTGGCCTGGGGGACGTGGCCGACCGATGGGGCGAGTGGCAGGACGTGATCCTGGAGACCAACGCCGCCCTCGACGAGACGGTCGGGAAGTCGGACAAGAGCACCAAGAAGGTCGTCGATAACACGTCGAAGATCGAAGCCGTGCTCATGTCCCTGTGGAAGACGGCGGAGGACGTGGCTTTCGGGTTGATGGAGGGGGATGCCAAGGTCATCGAGTCCGGGGAACGCCGGAAGTCCGAACTCGAAAGCCAGGTCTACGACCTCCTCCAGACCGTCAAGGTCACAGCCGACCAGCGGGAAGAGCTGGAGATGGCCCTGGCCGATGCCCTCCTGGCCATCGACGAGGAGACGGCAGAGGAGCTGAAGGATCGCCAGGAGGAGAGGGCCGAGGAGGAGGCCGAGCGCCGACGCGAGGAGAACGAAACCCTCCTGGAGGAATACAAGGCCCTCCAGGAGGAGAAGGTCAAGCTGGCCGAGGAGGCAGCGGAACGCCAGCGTCAGATCGAGATGGGGATGCTGGAGTTCAGCGAGAGCATCTCCGGCTCCCTTGCAGACCTCGCAGCCATGGTTGCGGACCAGAAGGTCTCCGCTGCCCAGGAGGGCAGTGCTGAGGAGAAGAAGGCCGCTCTGGAAGCCTTCGAGATGGCCAAGGCGGCGTCCATCGTCCAGGCACTGGTGAGCACCGCCCTGGCCGTGATCAACGCCCTGGCGACGCCTGGTGTGCCCTACCCGGTGGCCCTGGCCTTCTCCATCGCTGCGGGCGTGCAGGGAGCCATCCAGATCGCTGCCATCGCGGCCCAGCAGCCACCCAGCCTCCACCAAGGGACGGGGCTCACATCGGATGAACGGTTCACGGTGACCCGAGCGAACGAGGGGGTCTTGACCCCCGCCGCTGTGGCATCGCTCGGGGGCATGGACGTGGTGGCCGACCTGAACCGCAGCCGGAACGCGACAGGAGGGATGGCTCCTGCTCAGGTGACGACGGTGTTCCGGGTCAACAACAGGGCCGTGGACGCGATGATGACGGAGAACCTGCGCTACCGCAGGGGCACGCTGTACGACCAGTTCCGTGGCGTCCAGCCGACCCGTGTGAAGGTGCTAGGACGGGCACGGCCTCGGGCCTATGCCCAGGCAGGGTGATGAACCATGGGTAACCCCATCGACAAGAAGTTTTGGCAGGGGATCTCGGTCCAGGACGACCGTGTGACGTTCGAGAACCTCCGGTCGAAGACCGTCCTGACCAACCCCTCCGTCTACACCCAGCGGAATCCCCGCCCCGGTGTGCCGGTCGCCGCCCAGCAGACCCACCTCACCATGGAGGCCAGCGGCACCCAGAGTGAGGACGGCTACCTGGAGTTCCGCACCCAGCGGGCGGGACACGCGATGCCGGAGGAGGCTGGGTTCGCCTGGAGGGACGTGGGCGGGAGTCGTGAGCAGTGGATGGGGTGGGACCCCTATGCCTCGGTCACGGGCTGGGAAGCTGTCCGGTGCAGCAACTCCATCATCGACGACCGGGAGCTGACCATCATCCGGCTCCAGAGCGGGTGTCTCCTGATCGCGGGCATCAATCCGAACCTCGCGATTCAGCCGAAGATCCTCTACCGCTATGACCCCGTGGACAAGAGCTTCACGGCCCTGAGCCTCACCCTGGATGGCCCTCTCGGCTCCGGTTCGACGGCCCGTGGTCCTGGGCTCGTGCAGCTCCCGACGGGTCGCATCATCTACTACCAGCAGACCAAGGACGGCGACCAGATCGACGCCTACTACTCGGACGACGACGGGGACACCTGGATCATCTACTCGACCCGCGTCCTGAAGACCGTCCTGGAGGATGCCTACGGGGAGATCCCCGACGTGGAGCAGATCACCGTCGCATACCAGGGTGGTCAGATGGTGATGGTCGTCGAGGCCAAGGACACTGAGGACACGACCACGAACAACGGGACGGAGCGGCTGCACCAGTTCTACCAGTACGCCTCGGATGACCTGGGGCAGAACTTCACCTTCGTCGGTGGCCTGATGGACTACAGCGACACCGACAGCATCCGGGCCAGCCGCTTCCCCAAGGTGCTCCCCATCCCGAGCGGTGGGTTCATCCTGGGCTTCCTCACCCGCTACAACGTCATCGGGGAGCCGGAGCCCTCGGACTTCAGCCAGTACGTCTGCCGCTCCATCGGGTCTGCCTGGCAACCCTTCGGCAACATCAACAACACGGTCATCTACACGTTCGACCCGCAGACGGGTGCCCAGACCTGGCTGGAGATCGGGTTCACCTTCTGGTTCGACGAGGATGGTGTCCTCTACGCCATCGTGGTGGACTCCCTGGATTCTGGTTCGACATCCATCCCCTCACGGGGGCAGGAGCAGATCTCGTACCTCGTGTGCCGCTCCCTGGACATGGGCCGCTCGTGGGAGGAGTCGGGTGCATGGACCTGGCAGGACGACCACCAGGAAGGGGATGGGGATTACTTCACCAAGTTCGACTGTGACTGCACGGCGGGGCGTGCCCTGTGGGTTGTTCGGTGGACGTCGGGGGTCGAGCAGTGGAACGAGTACGGGGGCCCGTCTGTCGCCGCCGTGTTCCTGGGCGGCTTCTCGACCCACACGGTGCCGTCCATCCTGGACAACAAGAACTTCACCGACCTGGACTACACCACCCTGGCGGACTCCAACGACGGCAACTGGAGTTCCGGCAAGCTGTACCTGCCAACGGCGTGGCCTACGGATCTGGGGTGGTCCTCGTCCGGTATCGCGGGGACGATCACCCTCGGGTGCGACCTCAACATGGCCAGCGCCATCGGCCAGAACCCGTTCTGGTATGTGAACCTGGACACGACCACGAACGAGTGCATGTTCTGTGAGTTCGAGATGCGCCTCGACAGCGGCGGCTCGATGACCTCCGATCAGGTGCTCGTGGCGATGCAGCTCGGGGACTCCGCGACCTACGAGTACAGGGTTCACATCAGGATCGGTCCGACCGGCATCCGCATCCGGGACTACAACGGGGCGACGGACATCGGGGACATCACCCTGGGGACGAGCACGAGGTTCAAGATCAGGGCCATCCTCGACAAGTCGGGGAGCGACAAGTTCCGCTGCTGGTACGCCCGGTCTGAGGACCACCACCGCGAGTGGACTCCGGGGCCGACGGGCAACGTCTCCAACGCCGGGGCTGGCTTCGGTCCTGACCGCTTCGAGTGGGGTCACTGGGGTGGCACCACGGCCCACGACTCCAACTGGTTCTACATCGGGTTCTGTGCCTACCCGTCCTACTGGACGGAGCGGTCGGATGAAGAACCGGCGAACGACTGGGAGAACCCCAGGGACGTTCACTCCCACAGCTACCCGACCATCGGCCCGTACCTGATCCAGGATGGGGTCCGTATCCGGGCCTCCAGTGGGCCGACCCGCATCGGGGAGAGCCAGTCGATCACGGCGACCTACGACTACCCGATCTGGCACCTCGACCCCCGGCTGTCTCCGAGCCCGTCTCACCCGTGGAGGAACGACGAGGACAACCACGTCCAGGAGATCACCTGGGATCTGAGGAGCGGTGCCGGGACCATCTGGCAGGACAACTTCCCCCTGCTCGCCTGGGTCCGTAACGCCAACCTCCGCGAGTTCTACGTCGATGGGTGGAACGGAGCGGGGTGGGTCAACCTCGGGCACGCCATGGCTTACGACGGGTTCGACACCCTCTCCATCGAGCGGAGGGAGGAGCGGGTCCGTCCCGACGTGGACAGCGCCTGCCACGCCAGGAATTACCTGTTCCACGAGGCCCACGCCGGGGACACGATGCTCATGCCTGTGGGTGGGGAGAACCCGAGGCCGGTCAAGATCATCGGGAACAGTGAGGGAGCCTGGGAGTCGGACGGCTCCGGCAACCATGTCGCCACCAAGGTGCCGACCGTCATCCTCGACCGGGATGCCGTGGCAGGGCTCGCCACCACGGGGACTGGAGCGGAGATCTGGCGTCGGGACTTCGGCATCCTGATCCCCAACGCCCTGGACGGTCAGTACGAGTACATCCGGCTCCGCATCCCGGCCCATGAGACGGCGGACGGCTACTACCAGATCGGGGTCGCCTACGTGGGTCCGGCCTTCGTGTTCGGGCGCTCCTACGACAACGAGTGGACGATCTCCGAGGAGGAGAACATCGACATCACGACCCGGCAGGATGGGCTCCGGACGAGTCGCATCCTCGGTCCCCGTCGCAGGTTCGTCACCTTCGCCCTGGCCAACACGGCGATCTCGATGTGCCCTGTCCAGGTGGACAACCCGAGCCCCGACTACGTGGACTCGATGAACAACGCGACGACCCCGATGGCGACCCCACACGACACGACGCGGGCGATGATGGGGGTCGTCCAGAGGGCGGGCGGGTCGAACCTCCCGGTCGTCCTGCTCCGCTACGTGCCGCAGGGAGACCCCCGGTACAGCATCCAGCTCAACATCGACCGGGGGCAGCACTACGGAAGGATCGTCACCGACCCCTCCGTGGACAACGTCATCGGCACCGAGCTGCACAGCGAGACGGAGCGGATGAGCCGCCTCACGATCGAGGAGGAGGTCTAGGATGCCCGTCCCGGTCTTCCCACGAGGGGCTGACAGCCGGTTCGTCCAGTGGGGGTTCTCCCCTGGCGAGGTCCTGGGCAAGCCGTTCCACTGGTTGCTCGACCTGAACCTCGGGGGTCAGGTCATCCGGCTCTCCGACCAGGAGCTGGACGTGACCCTCACCGACGAGGTCGGGGATGCTCACACCTGGCGGTACTACGGCGGGCTGGAGTTCGACGAGCAGGTCGAGGACCCCGTCGCCCTTCTGAGCGACATGCCCGACTCCCGGTCGATCTCGATGACCCTCCATCTCTCCCCGCAGTGGAAGGTCAGCGAGTTCGTCGCCGCTGGGGTCGTCCTCGGGGCAGCGACGGGAACACTGCGTTGGTGGCCTGAGGGCTCCACCAGGGCACTCACGGTCCTCGTCGGCATCTTCCGTGATCCGACCTACGACACGGACGACACCCCGCTGATCGGCACGCTGGAGGAAGACCCCTGCAACGACCGCTCCCTGTACCCGGAGCCGACAGCCCGAGTCCTGAGCGGGGACATCTACTCGGGTTACGGGGCGACCTGGGGCACCCCGGCCAACGGGGTCTACGGGGAGTACTACCCAGACATCTTCGGCTCTCCGGGCCAGCAGGACCCCCAGGTGGCCGGGAGCCCGGCCCTGGTCGTCTACGACGGGTCCGGCCTGCCTGCCGAGGTCTGGTGGCTCGTGGCGGGGCACCCTGTCATCGCCACCTCCGTCCGGATCATCAACTCCTCCCAGGAGGCGTATCAGGTCATGCCTGTGACGACCGAGCGGGATGGCCTGGGACGCCAGGTGGCCATCGCCAAGTGGTCCCTCCCAATCCCCCTCGGCTGGGGCGTGGACGACGACTACTGGGCGGAGTGGGAGGTCTCGACGGCAACCCCGACCCGCCAGTACGGCATGTACGCGGATGACCCCAACGCCCCAGAGGGCCGGAGGGGGGCTGGGGAGATCCTCCAGTACGTGCTCAGGCAGAGCGGGCTCCGGTGGGACGAGGGACGGGTCGCAGCCCTGACCCAGCGGCTCAACGGCTTCCGGCTCGACACGTACCTGATGGCCGACGCAGACAACCGCATCGTGCCGTGGGACTGGATTCAGGAAGCCCTGCTGCCCATCCTCCCCATCTCCCCGAGGATCGGCCCTGGCGGGCTTCACTTCGTGTTCTGGGACTACACCGCCGATGCGACCGATGCGGTCGAGCATCTCCGCTGTACGGAGTCCCATGACGGCAACTGCGTCAGGGTCTCCGAGGTGGAGACGACCCGGCTCGATGACGTGGTCACCACCTGGGAGTTCTCCTACAACGTGGACGCCGACTCGGGGGATGCCGCCGAGGGGTTCGTGGTCACGGGAGACCCGACCTTGATCGACCAGGATGGGTTCATCCCTCTCCTGCACCTGATCAGGGGAGCCCAGGCGTACCAGCAGCCGGTCACCGAGTCGATGGTCATGGAGACCGTCCGGGATGCAGCGACCGCTGCCGTCGTCGCTCAGTGGGTCGCCCGCTCCCAGGCTGTCCAGTACTACGAGGTCAGCTACCTCGTAGACGCCGAGATCGCTGCCGGGCTCGAGGCTGGAGACGTGGTCACGATCACGGACTCCCTCAGGGGGTGGGATGCCAAGCCCTGCCTCATCGATCTGGTCGTCTGGTCCACCCGGAGGATGTGGGAGGTGGGTCTGCGAATCCCGGCCCACAACATCGGGTCAGCGGGATGACGTATCCACGATCGGGAAGCAGTCGACCACGATCTCACCGGGACACGCTTCGACCGGGCACTTGATCAGCTTCGGGTACGTCCAGGTGGCATCGTGATCGACCGCCCACGTAGCCCCGCACTCAGGACACACCCAGAAGGTTCGGACGAACATCGTCCACGGTCGGTCCCCTTGGGTTGCCGCACCGAACCAGGACTCGCCGTGATTCCGAATCATGGATGCTCCCTGGGGTGGGAGGACAGCCTCATCCGGAAGGACGAACACATCCGTCAGGTCGTAGCGTCGGGGAGGCCGGTCGTCGCTCATACCTCGAGCAACCACTCGTCGATCTCGACAGGGACCATCCCGTCGTCCTCGTCCTCGCTGTCATCCTCACACCCGAAGTGGTTGACCATGGCCAGCCGGAGGGCGACCTCGATCTTGTAGCGGTCATCCTCCCCCATCGAGCCGGACAGGGAGGACCCTGCGTAGGGCACGACCTCGGGATAGACACGACCCCCATCCTCGTAGATGCGGACCTTGAACGCGGCACAGGGCTTGGCGATGGCATCGCCCTTGCCCACCAGGGTGTAGCGGGCGAGACCGACGTCATCGTAGGTCGTGTCGATTCTCCACCCTAAGCGGCGCAGCTCCCCGATCCGAGCCTGGGTACGGGGAGTCCCCGCCTCGTCCGCGAGACGGTCGCTACGGACGCCTGAGGGGTGGGCACGGAGGATGTCGAGGACTCGTTGGCGGGCGATGTTGCGGTTCATGATTCCTGGTCCTTCCGGTACTCGGTGAGCCAGAGGCGGATGAGGCGGCGGACGAACTCATCTACGGAGATCTTGTGCCTCCGGCAGATCTCCTCGATCTCCTTGGCCTCGTGAGCCGTCAGGCGGGTCTCTACCTTGGAGAGCATCTGGGGATTCCCGTTCCTCATCCCTTCATCTCCTTGAGGACACGATCGAGGGCCTGCTCGAGGGAGGCTGTGGCCTTCCCGTACTCGTGGACGGCTTCGATCAGGGAGGCGAGTTCAGCGTGGAGGGCGGCGTCCTCGTCCTCCTCGTCCCCGTCCTCGTCGACCACGGTAGCGGTCACGTCGATCTTGATGTGCTGGTTGTGGATGGGCAGGGAGGTGCTCCCATCCCGGTGCTTGGTGATGGGGCGTCCCTGCTCGGGGCGGTCACCCCAGGGGGTGGAGACGGTCGCCAGGGCGTCCAGGTCGCCTCCTGAGGCGGCTCGGATCGCGTTGTCGATGTCATCCTTGCGGACGAACACGTCGGCCACGGCGCGGCGGTTGTGGGTCAGGGTGAGTCTCATCGGTCAGTTCCTCTCTTTTTGCCTATTGATGGGTTTCGTTTCTCGATCCAATCCCCGTAGGAGCGGCACCTACTGGTTGCGTTGATGGCCCGAACCTTCGCGTCCCCCATGATTCGAAGTAGGGGTGCGATGAGGGCCTTGGTCTCCGCGTGCTCCTTGAGCGCAGCCTCCAGGTCCAACTTGGCCTCTTCGTGGAGCTTGATGACGTCCTCCACGGTTGCGTCCGGGTCTATGGAGATGGTCTTCGGTCTTACGACGGACGGCTCCCCGACTGACTCGGTATGAATCAGCTCTTCCAGTTTCGTCATCCCATCTCCTTCCACTGCATCCCATCCCAGACCTGACGGACGGTCTGGTTGGTTGTCGCCAGGGTCTTCATGTCCTCTTCCACGTCGTCGGAATCGACGAGGGAGAGGGTGTCGCCCCTCTTGTCCAGGGTCTGGAGGATCGTGCAGAAGAGGCCGGACGGCTTCTTGGGGTGCCACTCCCCGTCTCGAACCTTCCGCATGATGTGGTCAGCGGCGTTGAGCATGCCGACCTGTAGGAGGAGATCCCCGTCCAAGCCTTCCGCCCACGGAGATCGATTCATCCTCACGTTCGAGATCAGGGACAGCCACCACCCCACGCTGTCCTTGTTGCTCAGGTCGAGGAGGGTGTTGAACCCCTCGACCAACCAGAGGTCATTCAGGGCAAGCCAGTGATCCCTGGCGAGCAGGTTGTCGACCTCATCCTTCTCCACGGAGTTGTAGACGCCCGGCATCTCCTTGTGGGAGTTGAACCGATCCTGGATGCGATCCCTGACCTCGTTCAGCTCCTCGGGCCGACAAGCCTCCTTCCAGGGGCCGGAGATGTCGTTGATGGCCTCCAGTGGGTCATCGGGGATCTCGATGCCGACGCGGTAACCCCAGCGGCGACCCTCATCCCAGGTCACCCTGGTCAGGGCTCCGCTCTTGGTCATCCTCCCCAGGGTGACCCTCAAGGCGTGTGGCTTACATCCGAAACACCGGGCCATCTTCGTAGGACCGATCGAACAACCCCGACCAGGAGGCCCCTGACGAGCAGCGACGAACATGAGCACCCTGCTCTGGATAGGGAGATGGGGGTTGGTATAGATCCCAAACGGAACGACGTCTCCGTAGACTGCATGGCGTGCGGCGGGCTTGACGTCCCCACTGTTGTGGGTAGGATCTTTCACAGGATCTCCTTTGAGGGTCGGGGTAAGCCGCCAAAGCACCCCCGGCCCTCTTCTTCGTCTCAGTCCTTATCAGGCCCCTGACTCTCGATCAGCATTCTGATCGCTGACCGGATGACCGAGGACCTGGAGTCCCCCAGTTCTTCAGCCTTCCTGTCCAGCCACTCCAACTGGGCAGGGGTCACCTGGATGCGAATCTGATGAAGATTTTTCTTCGGTGCGTTGCTCATACTCACACGGTAGACGTATGAAAAGGAACTGTCAACGGAGTGGAAGATGATTCGTAGGTTGGGTTTCCGTTCGGGGCGGCATGGCGCTACGCGCCCCCGCCCCGAAGTCGAAAAGACCTCAGTCTGTTATCGGGAGACCTCACTCTGTTATGGGGTGACCTCAGTCTGTTATCGGGTGACCTCAGTTTGAGGGTACATAGGTAACTACCTTCAGAGGTAACCACTTCAGAGGTAACTACTTTGAGAGGTAACCAGGGCTTGGGGAAGCCGCCCGGACAAGCCATCGGAGTCTCTCAGCCGGTAAGCCTCGGTCTCTCGGACACCCAACGACTTCGGGGCGGAGGCGGCGTAGCCGCCATGCCGCCACGAACGGGAATCACCGTGGTCGAAACTTCCTCGATCCCGAGAGAGGAGAACCTGTGGAGTACGTGAAGCTAGACCTGAGTGCGGAGATCGCTTCGATGGTGTCCGAGTCCATCGAGGACGACCCTGATTGGGACGTGGAGTCCATCGCCTGGATGCTCGACAAAGAGCCCGAAGCGATCCGGGGATGGATGACCGGAGAGAACCCGATCTCCCTGTATGACCTCGACCGCCTCGGAGTCCTGACCGGATACCAACGAGGGGACTTGATCGAGAACACGATCACCCTGATGGCCCAACGGTGTGCCAACGAGACCTTCGACTCCCTGGAGGAGGAATGGCCGGAAGCCAACCTGAAGGGAATCACCGAAGGGATCACCTCCCACTACAAGGAGATCATCCGAAGCCACCTGATGGCTGACTACGAGGATGAACGCTCCCCCCTGATCAAGCTGACAGGAGAACCCGACCTCCCTATCCGAGTCGTCCATCCCGAAGCCGTCCGCAAGATCATGAAGATCATGGCGACCCCACCGGAGCGAGAACACACCTGAGAGCCACGAGGATCGATCCTGACGGCCATGAACCCTGATGGACGCCCCCGTGCCCCACTCAAGGCTTGGAGGCCGCGAGACGGGCTCTCCTCCTCGCCCGCTGACGAGACCGACGACGAGGGCCACAGGCGTTCCAGGATCGAATCGCGGAGATCGCAGCCGCGATCTCATGGGGACGGTCTGATCGAACAACCCTGGTGAGGGCCTCGGAGACCCTCCGCTGATCGATCCCGAGTTCCCGACCGACCTCGGTCCCGACCCACCGTTCCCAGAAGAGGGATGCGACGAGGGCATCAGAGGGCGGATGCCCTGCCTGAGAAACCCGAATGAAGACCTCCCCCGGAAGGAGGTCCGGGAGGGACGCTGCAAGCTGTGCCGCCCTGATCGCGTGTTGCTTCCGAGCAATCCATGATGGGGAGGAGATCCCGAGATACCGGGCAATCTCCCTGTTGGAGGTCCCGACCGTGGCGACCAGGACCGACAGGTAGGATCCATACCGAGGAGGGACGCGTGGAATCAGCCGCTTGATGGTCTCGACCACGACCTCAGGATCTCGGTCATGACCGACCATCCACGGAACAGGAGGGACCACCATCGAATCAAGCAGGCGAGGATCCACGAAAGAAACATACGATATGACCGGGGAATCGCCTAAGATAAGAGCCCGAGCCGCAGGCCGAAGTGGGATGGTAATCTCTCCCTCGCCAACTCAGGGGGAGCACACGTCCCTCATCAACTCGTTTGAGGCTTGAGAGCCAAGGAGAACATCACCATGGGCAAAGAGTGGATCGAGACCTGGACGGATGACGGCGGATCCGAGTGGGAGTCCACCATCCGCGTGCTGGATGCCGGGGAGACCGACGAGACCGTCCCAGGGAGGGAGCAGAAGGGTCCCGGTATCCTGTGGGCCGTGCGGAAGTGGGACTCTCCCCCGACCATCCCGACCGAGGTCGCCACAGCCCTCGGGATCACGATGGCGGAAGAGGCCAAGGTCGAGACCGAGGCCGATCCCCTCCCCAGCGCGATGACGGCAGGGTACATCCCCCTGGAGGGGGCCATGTCGATCAAGAAGGCCGACCCGAAGGCCCTGAGCGATGCACTGGCTCAGGCATGGGAGAACGTCTCCCAGACCCGTCGCAGGAACGCCTGAGCCGCCCGCTGACGGGGATCAAGCCCTGACCCCGACCCACCACCCCAGATGGGCGAGGACGGGGCGGAGAGAGGCGGAGAACGTGGCCCACAGCCCAGCGACCCGGATGAAAGCCCTGATGCTCGTTGTCATGGGACACACGGATGCCTCCGTGTCAGCCCAGATCGGAGTCCACGAATCCACCATCTACAGGTGGCGTCGAGACCCAAACAACAGTGAGATCCTGCAGGCTTGCAGGCAGGAACTCATCGACAACTTGAAGGACAACGCCCAGCTTGCTGCGGCTCACTTGCGGGGTGTGTTGACCGACAGCAAGGAGTCTCCCGACCGGCAGATGACGGCAGCGGGGTTGTCGATCAAGGCTCACGCCAACGCGATCCGAGCGGGAGCGGCCCAGCAGATCGGGGATGCCGTCGAGCGGGCCATCGGTGCCAGGGAGCTAGAGGAGCGGAGGCAGCGGCTCCTGGAACGCCTTGCCGACCATCAGAGCGTCCCGGCCATCCTGGACGCGGAAGACTCCACAGAGCCCGATGAGCCAACCCGCCATTGAGGAGATCCTGAGCGGGGTCGATCTCACATCGCTCCCGCCCGACCTCCTCGCGGAGATCGACGACCTAGCCCGCATCGAGGAGGAGAACCCCCTCGCCGTCTACTGGGCGGGAGGGATGTCCTCCGGCCAGCGGGCGTTCCACGAGTCCCTCGACAAGCCGAACCGGCTCCTCCGTGCTGCGAACAAGGTCGGCAAGTCCTACGCCCTGGGAGCCGAGTGCTGGTCGTTCCTGACCGGGACCCACCCCCACAACGACATCTGGGGAGTCACGACCACCAAGTGCAGCGTCCTGTACGTGGTCAACGACCTGGAGTCCTCCTACGCGGACGACGTCTGCCGAGTCCTACGGGAGCTGGAGCCACCCGGAGTCCTCCACCCCGACTGCGTCTACGATGAGGTCCGGGGCTACATGGTCCGGGGACGCCGGGGCATCCTCCTCCGGGGCGGAGCCCAGGTCATCTTCCGGAGTGGGAAGCAGGACGGGACGAGCCTCGAGGGGATCTGGGCGGACGTAGTGATCATCAACGAGCCTCCACGACGGGTCCGGTGGGGTGGCATCATCCGTGCCGCCGCCCTCAAGCAAGCTCCGATCCTGATGGCCTTCACGGCGGTGGGGGAGGACCTCACCTGGCTCGAGGAGATCATCGAGCAAGACCCGGTGACCTCCATCCTGTGGAGCCAGACGGTCCTGGAGCTGAACTACGAGAACGTCCCCTGGAGGTCCAAGGAGGACGTGGACGCCCAGATCGCCAACGTGGCCTCCTGGGAGCGAGACCAGCGTATCCATGCCGCCTGGAGGGGTGTGACGACGGGGAGGGCCTACGATGCCTTCAGCCGGTCGAACATCTCCCCGGACCTCCCGATGGAGGACGTGGACATCGTCCTGGGCTTCGACCACGGGGAGAAGGCCCGACACGAGGCGGTCGTGGTCGTGGCCCGCTGGAAGGACAAGCGGACCAACCGGCACCACGCCTACCTGTTGGATGAGTACATCAGCCCAGGGGCGACGACCCCCGAGACCGACGCCCGTGCCGTCGAGCGGATGCTGAACCGCCACGGGATCTCCCTGCTCGCCGTCAAGGAAGCCCGTGGGGACGTGAACACGGGAGGGAAGGCCAGCGGAGGCAAGAGCCTCAACCGTCTGTTCGAGCAGGCGTTCGCTGACCTACTGGAAGTCCGCCAGGCCCCGTTCAGGATCGTGTCCCCACACAAGGCCAAGGGGTCGATCCTCACAGGGACGAAGGCGATCAACTTCGGGTTCGCAGATCACCGCGTGACCATCCACCCCCGCTGCACGGAGAGCATCAAGGCGTTCTCCCACTGGAGGGGGACGGACTCCGGGCAGGACAAGGAGTACACGCACGTCCTGGACGCGATCCGGTACATCTTGGGGAGCTGGCTGGACCCGACGAGGACGGCCCCGACTCAGAGGGTGGAGATCTGGTGACACACGAACGAGGCTATCGGACGAGGGACACGAACCTCGCAGCGTTCGTCCTGGCGAGTCTGGGGACCCACCCGTCCCCTGTCGTGGATGAGGACGGGATCATCTGGTGGTGCTACCCGGAGAAGGTGACCATCAAGACGCTGAAGCAGGCGTACCATCGGGGAGCCACCATCCCCGCCATCGAGTACAGCAAGGCCCTCAAGCAACTACGATGGGAGATCCGGCGTCTGCTGGACGCCTCGGACAAGGAGTAAGGCATGGCGATCAAGAAGGCTCCCGCGAATCAGAACGTCTCGGTCAAGGGCATCCTCGACCCGATGGCTTCCTCGAACCCCACGACCCAGGGAGGCTTGATCGCCAGCAACTCGGTGACGAGCCGCATCCCACCCCTCCCCGGTGGCTCCGACGAGTACCAGCGGAGGAATCAGGCGAGGAAGCGCATCCGGCTCCTGACCGGCCTGTGGCTCCCCGACCTGATGCAGCACCTCCAAGAGCACTTCAACAGCATCCGCATCGAGGCCATCGGCAAGCCCGACCTGGCGACGAACCTCCTCCTGGCGATGGATGAGCAGCTCTCGGTGCTCTATGCGACCCGTCAGCTCATCTATCACGATGGGCTGAGTGCCGATCAGATGGAGGAGGTCTACGAGATCCTGGGCCGCTCCGGATGGTTCTCGATGGCCCGAGAGCATCAGATGAACGTCCTGGCCATCCAGGAGTCCCTGTTCCGTCCCTCCACGACGGAGAGTGGTCTCCTGCTCCGGATGGCGACCCCCGACATGCTCGTGGCCTCCGCCCCGACGACCAACCCCGACATCCCCGACCGCCTGGTGGAAGCTCGCCTCCGGACGATCAAGAACGCACGGGGAGAGCCGGAGCAGATGTGGACCTGGGACGAGTACGACGTGCGGGACAAGGAGAACCCGACGTACCGGATCCTCACGGCCTCGACCGAGGAAGGGCAGAAGGACATCACAGCCCTGGTCACGGGGGAGGAGCGGTCCGGGGAGATGTACCCGTACCGATGGACGCAGGACGATCCATCCCAGCACCGCAAGGCGGGCGACCCCTACCTGCCGTACAGCCTCTACCACGCCAAGCGGACGGGGAAGCTGTGGAACGGGATGGCCGGGCTGGAGGTCGTCGAGGGAACACTGACGGTCGCCGTCCTGTGGACCTACTGGCTGCACAACGTCAAGGACGCTGCCTGGCAGAAGAAGTACAGCATCGACGCCTTCCTGCGTGGCGTGGGCGACGACGGTGCCAACCTGCACGACCGGAGGGAGACGGTCATCACCGACCCCGTCTCCCTGATGCAGTTTGCGAGCGACGGGGACCATCCCGCCGTGGGAACGTTGCCCCCGGCCATCGACCCCGACACCCTGGGGAGGGCTGTCACCCACTACGAGCACCGCATCGGGATCTACTACGGGCTCGGCCCGTCCGACTTCGAGCGGAGCGAGGCAGAGAGCGGGTACGCGATCTCCCTCAAGCGGGAAGCGGTCCGTGAGGCCCAGCGGAGGTACGAGCCCGAGTTCCGCCGGGGAGACCTCGACCTGCTGGAGAAGATGGCTGCGATGGTCAACCGGACTCCCGGCCTGTGCAGCTTCGCCTGGCCCGAGTCCGGGTGGGGCATCGAGTACCCCGGCCTGCCCAAGACGGCCCAGGAGATCGCGTCCTCCCTGGACCAGCTCAAGACCTACGAGGAGATGGGGTTGGCGTCCGAGGTGGATGCCTACCAGATGATTCACCCCGGCGTGAGCCGGGAACAGGCACTCAAGGCGCTCCTGACGGTCAAGGAGGAGCGTCGGAAGCTCCAGGCGGGGTAGGGCCGTCTGAAACTCCCGACGCCCCGTAGAATCGATTCTGCGGGCCGACGGGGAAAGGATTGGAACGATGGCAGACGAAACCAGGACCGACACCGAACAGATGATTCCGAAGTCACGCCTCGATGAGGTCATCAGGCAGCGGGACGAGGCCCGGTCCCAGGTGTCCTCCCTGGAGCAGCAGGTCTCGGACATGAAGGGCAAGGTGGAGAGCTACTCGGCCCTGAGCCAGGAGACCGAGAAGCTCAAGGCCCAGCTCCAGGAGCGGGAGTCCTCCCTGGAGAGCGAGCGGGGCGTGTGGGAGCAGGACAAGGTGCTCCTCAAGGCCGGAGTCCATGACGATGACGTGGCCGACCTCGTGAAGCTCAAGTACGGCAAGCAGGACGAGCAGGACTTCAGCAAGTTCTTCGAGTCCCAGCGGGACAAGGAATACCTCAAGCCGTTCCTGGGAGCCGGGAACAACGTATCTCAAACTCCCCCGGATGGAACAGAAACACCCGATGCCGGGAACTCTGGAGCCGATGTGACTCCAGATGTGGCTGGTGCGAGTCGTGGAGACCCCGCGAACGCGGGGAATCCGATGACCCCTGGTGCTGGTTCGGAGCTGGACCCCATGACGGTCCGGAACATGAACCCGGATGAGTTCGCCGCCAACGCCCAGGACATCGTCAAGAACCTCTGGCCTGGTGGGAACTAGTCCCCATGGGTTTGTGTTGACGACCCGGCAGGACGCCAGGTAGTGTTTCCGGTAGGTCGTCCCTCGACCCGTTGGTCGTGAAACTCGAAAGGGACTTGGTTCAACCCAACGTCCACGTCCGCACACGAGGTGTGCGGTAGGAGTTTCACGATGGCGAACGAGATTTCCCTTACCAACAACGCCGATCTTCGGATCACCTCGGTCCTGAACCAGTTCGTGTACCTCAAGCTGCGCGACCTGGCGGACCTCCGCTCGACCTGCCTCCGTCTGTCCAGCACGGACGGCCAGGGCACGCTGGCGGTCAAGGTGCCCCAGGCGGCGTGGGACGACGTGATGGCGGCTCCCGGTGAGGCGACCGCGACCCTGCCGACCGCCCTCGGGGACGACACCGTGACGGTGACCGCCGCGAGGCAGACCCTCCGCTACGACCCGACCGACGAGTTCATGATCTCCAACAGCAACACCGGCCCGCAGGACATCGCCAACGGCCTGGGCGAGGCGTACATCCGCCGGACGACCGACCTGATCGGCCAGGAGCTGGACGGCTTCTCCGCCACCGCCGGGACGACCACGGTGGACCTGAGCGTGGACGACATCTACGACGCCCTGTTCCAGCTCGAGGACCTCAACAACGACGGCCCCTTCAACTGCGCCCTGACCCGCAAGCAGTTCGGGGACTTCCGGAACAGCCTCCGTGGTGAGGGTGGCCCGATGCAGTGGGCCGACGAGAGCCGGGAGATCCTGGCCGCGAAGAAGATGCAGGGCTACCAGGGCTCCTGGAACGGCATCGACTTCTGGACCTCCAACCTGCTCCAGGATGACGGCACGGACGACTGGGGTGCCCTGTACACCATCGGGGCCGTCGCCCTCCTGGAGGTCGCGGTGAACCGGATCCAGCCGCTCATCCCGACCAACCAGTTCCTCCAGATGAGCCCTCCGGGGAACATGATGTGGGTCGAGATCCAGCGGACCAGCGAGTCGGCCATCACCAAGTTCGTCGGTCACGGCTTCGTCGGCGTCGGGCTCAACGACGACGACCGGGGTGTGACGATCCGTTCGGGTCACTAGTAGACCCGGCGTTCCGATAGAGGGCTGGGGGTCGTAGTGGCCCCCGCCCTCAACCACGGACCTCCTGACCGCCCCACGAGGACATCGGTCAGGCCCGAGAGGATACGGAGAACATGAAGCTCAACCCGACCCAGCCCGACTCGATCAAGCAACTTGCCGGGCAGCTCGTCTCGACCAGCGCGACCCCCGAGGGCCAGAACACGCTCCCCAAGAGCGTCCGGCCCAACGCCCAGTGGCGATACAAGGCCCACCCCGCCCGGTGGGACTGGGACGAGGACTACGGCTGGCATCCCGTCCTGGGACGCTGGCACCTCGACAACGGCCTGGATGGCGTGACGATCAACAAGAAGGGCTACAGCGGCCTCGGGATCGCACGGCAGCGCCACATGGAGCGTGGCTGGATCATCATCGAGCTGGGGGACTCCCGGCTCGGAGAGTTCGCCAACTACCTCCAGAGCTTCCCCACGATGAAGGGCTTCCCCCACTACATCTCGATCTTCCACACGCCCGAGGTGGAGGGGAAGTTCGTCGAGTGGATCTTCGACAAGCAGCGGTACGCACGCTTCCTGGAGCAGGTCGTCAGCTCGGGGGTCGTGCCCCCGATGCGGGAGATGATCCGCCGGAGCAAGACCCGGACCCAGGAGCGGGTGGTCAACAAGCTGGAACAGGATATGTTCGAGTCCCCGAACAACCCGATCATCCGAGTCCGCTACGAGCGGGAAGCCAGGAAGCTGGCGGGGATGCGGGGCGAGGACATCGACCAGGCCCGCAACGAGGCCAGGGCCATGGCCCAGGCCGCAGCCGAGAAGGGCCAGGAGGACGCCATCAAGGCCATCGACAAGGCCGAGGAAGTGGCCTCCATCCTCCACCCCCCGCAGGAGCCGACCCCGCCCATCGAACTCCCTGACGGGACGCTCCAGTGCCCCTACTGCGACAAGGTGTACGAGACCGTGTCGAAGTACGCCGGGCACAAGGCCCACTGCCCCGGCCACAGTGCTCTCCGGAAGGGAGCGAACTGATGGGTGAGAAGCAAGGCATCCGGGAGCGCAAGGAGCGGTTCGTGGAGCGGCTCGTGAAGCACGGCACGGACCAGGCCAAAGCCGAGAAGATCGCCAAGGACACCATCCGGCGGCTGGAGTACGACGGACGCCTGGATGACGTGAAGCGTAAGGAGCAGCGACAACGCTGACAGGATTCAGTCCCCGATAGGGACCTAACCATCTTCCTCCCCGAGAGGGGACGCCCGAAGGAGGGCCGAAGATGATCCCGAACCGAACCGCAGCCAAGACGAGCGACCCTCGTCCCCTCAACCTGGAGAACATCGTGGTGTTCGCGGAGGTCTGCCTCGCCACTGGCGTGGAGGTCTCCGGTGTCCCCACCTCTCCGACCCTGAGCACGGGGGCTGGTGCCCCGACTCACGTCCGGCCCAACGGCTCCGTGTTCCTCCGGACCGACGGTGGTGCGGACACGACCGTCTACGCCAGGGCCGGTGGGGCCTGGGTGGCCGTCGAGGCGACCGGCGGGGACATCCACATCCCGGACGATCACGACATCTACTTCGGGGACGATGACGACGCGACCATCGGCTACAACAACGGGACCGACGACTGGGTTCTGACCGCCGACTCGTGCCGCCTCGAACTGTCCACGACCACGACCGGGGTCATCGAGATCGATGGTCAGGATGGCGTGGCCGTGGAGTCCGCTGCCGGGGCCATCAGCATCGGAGCCGATGCGGTCGCCCAGAACGTGAACATCGGCACGGGAGCCGCCGCCCGCAACATCGCCATCGGCAACGCTGCCTCCGCTGGTCTGACCATCGAGGGTGGGGTCGGCGGCATCGACATCGACTGCGACACCACGTTCGACGTGCTGGCGGGTGGGGCCTTCTCCATCGACGGCACTGGTGGCTCCAACGTGAGCGTGGACAACGGCTCCCTGACCCTCCAGACGACCACGGCGGGGCAGGTGATCATCAACGGCGTGGGTGGCATCGACATCGACACCGCCAACGCCCTGGCCGTGGACGTGCTGGGCAACGGGGCGATCAACATCGCCGGGACGGTGGACTTCGACTTCGGGGACGCCACCGACATCACGACCACGGACATCACCGCCGGAGCCGCCACGGGCGACACCGCCGCGATGGACTTCACGACCGGTGAGCGTCACCTGACGGATGCCGCAGGCTCCCCCGCCACCGGGGCCATGGTCATCCAGACCGGTGACTCCATCGTGGACAACGGGGCCGGAGCCGCCACGGGCGGAAACACCGGAGCCCTGACCATCCAGACCGGCGACACCAACTGCGACGACGCCGCAGGGACGGGCGGGGACACCGGAGCCCTGACCATCCAGACGGGTGACGCGGACTCCAACGCGGGCACCTCCGGCAACACCGGCATCCTGAGCCTGGTGACCGGGTTCTCGGATGACGCCGACTCCGGCAACGTGGTCCTCGGCTCGGGGTCCGCTGCGGTGGACTCCGGCGACGTGTTCATCGATGTCGGAGCCGCTGGTGGAACGCCTGGTGACGTGGTCATCGGGGACACCGCCAGGGCCATCCAGATGGGCACCCTGGTGGTGTTCGACGTGATGGGTGGGGCAGACCCGGCCAACGCCCTGCTGGCAGGCATCGGCACCAGCGGCGACCCGGCGACCACGGCGGTGGTCGGGGCCAACATGCTGGAGTTCCGGGTGCAGACCACGGCGACCTCCGGCGACTTCCGGGGCCTCTACATCCGGGCCGACTTCGACGGTGACGGGGTCTCCGGCGAGGGCATCCGCTCCAACTGCGTGTCCGACCAGGACGTGGCCGGGACGGTCAACGGCATCCACGCCTCGTTCGAGGTGAAGGCTGGCGGCAACGTGTCCGGTGCGGCCCAGGGTGGCCGGTTCGGGTTCATCGTCCCGAACGACGGGTCGATCAACAAGGGGACGGTCGCGGGCGCGATGTCCGAGATCTACCTGGGCGGCACGTCCAGCGTCCTGGGTGCGACCCAGCACAGCCTCCACCGCTTCGTGACGGACGGTGCGGACCAGGCGACCCGTGACGCTCAGGTCGAGTACCTGTTCAGCGTCGAGGGTCACTCCAGCACCAGCGGCGGGCTCTTCTACGCCAACGCCGGGACGGTGGGGTCCAAGAAGGCCAGCTTCAAGGTCATCTGCCCCGACGGCACCGACGGCTGGATCTGGATCTACGACGCGGAGGCGTAGTCGAGTGAGTGACTCGCTGCCCAAGAAGCCTGACCTGAGTCGCCTGGGGGTGGTGCCTGTGACCTCCAAGGGCGAAACCTCTGGGTCCCTACAACCGGCAACTCTGGAAGCCAAGCTCTCGGAATACCGGCAGAGCCTCCAGACGGCTCGGGTCAGGCGACAGCAGTTGCTCGACGAGGCCGACAAGATGCGTTCGCAGATCGACGCCCACATGGGAGCGATCCAGGCGGTCGAGGATCTCCTCCGCTCCGTCCTCCCTCAATACGAGACCGCCCCGACCATGGCCAGGGGCAAGGAGAACGAGGATGGCTGACAAGGTGCTGACCCCCGCACAGGGGACGTACAAGAAGGACGCGACCGCCGCCTACTGGGGTGCCGGGGATCGGGTCGTCATCAAGGGCGGCACGAGCGTCGAGATCTGGGAGGAGGGCAACGCCACCGCCTACCAGATCAAGTTCATCGGCAAGAGCGGTGCGGTCGAGCTGGAGCGGCTGATCGGAGCCACCGGCTCGTACTACACGGCCCTGGGCAAGGACTCCGAGCTGACCATCGACGTCAAGCGGCAGGCGGCGGGTGCCAACATCTCCATCGCGTTCCTGGTGAACTAGATGGCGATCCCCGACCGGACAGGCCCCGAGGTCAACGACCCCCGGCCCGTGAACCTCAAGACGTTCGCGGTCTTCGGGGAGGTCTGTCTGGCGACGGGGACCCTCGTCAAGGACGTCCCGGACTCTCCCACGGTGGGGTCCGGGACCGGAGTCCCGACCCACACCCGTCCCGATGGCTCCCTGTTCCTACGGACGGATGGGGCAACCGACTCCACCGTCTACAAGCGCGTCTCCGGGGCGTGGGAGGCCATCGACTCCGGAGGCACGGCTACCACCGCCCTGGCCCTCGACGACGGCGCTGGGAACACCCTGACGGCCCTGGAGGGGGCAACCGCCTACGCCCAGGCCCACGACCAGAACACCGACCAGTATCTCGACCTGGGTGGCCCCAACGAGGTGACGGTAGCGGACGTGAAGAACGCTGCCGACAAGGCTCACGACCGGCAGCACGACCTGGACTCAGCTCTCGACCACTCGGTCGGAGCGGGGACTCCTGGCCAGTGCATCGGGGTCGTCCCCGGTCCCGCCCTGGGATGGCTCACGCCGTCCACGGGCGGTGCGACGTTCAAGGACTACGGCTTCCCCGTGGACCGCAACTGGAAGACCGAAGGTGCGGGGACGGCAGGCGACTGGACCGGCTCCGGAGACCTGGCGGACTTCGACGTGCTGGCGTTCAGCGGTGGGGTCTTCTCCTTCTCGCTCAACAACAGCAGCGGGGTGACCAAGTCAGCGGACTTCGTGGTGGACCTGTCGGCCTACCGGAATCTTCGGACGGGTGGTCCGGTGTTCGACCTGGCCGCAGCGATCAACTTGTCATCCCTCGGTGTCGGGAGTTCCTGCGAGATCTACCTGGAGCATGACGACGGGGCCGAGCAGTTGTTCGTCAAGATGGAGAACCCTGCCGCCCAACGCCTCTACTTCGCTAGCAGGTACAACAACAGCGTGGGATCATTCACAGCACTCTCGACCGCAGCAAACTGGAACGGCACGGGCGAGATGAGGGTGTCTGAGGCGACTGGGCTAGCCGGTTACTGGTACAGGGTTTCCGACAACAGCTTCGTAGGCGGAGGTCAGACCACATCCCGACTGCACCCACGGAATGGGACACTAAGGGGACGCATCCACCTCGAAGTGCCGAACGGCGCAACCATGACGGGCGAGATGTACAACTTCAAGGTTGGGCCTCTGTACCCGGTGTGAGGAGCTAGAAGATGCCTGTTTCCTATCAGAATGTTCCGAGCGCCTACGAGGCAGAGCGTCTCAACGATGGCGTCGGGAACATCGTCACCGCCGCCGAGGCGGACGACGCCCACGACCACTCCATCGGAACGGGGGCTCCCCACACCGCTGCGGGAGTCGGGGCCGACGCTGCCGGGACCGCTGCGGCAGGAGACACCGCCCACCTGGGAGCGTTCGCCCACGGGGACATCGCCACCAACTCGGCGGCTCGTCACACCCAGGGGACCGACCAGGCCCTCGATACCGGAGGGGCGAACGAGGTCACCGCCGCCAACGCCAAGGATGCGGTCACCAAGAAGCACACGCAGAACACCGACCAGTACCTCGACTTCGGTGGGGCCAATCAGGTGGCCGTGGCGGATGCCAAGGACGCCGTGGACAAGAAGCACACGAGGTCCCACGCCCTGGACAGCTCCTCGGATCACTCCATCGGTGGCGGTGCCGAGGGCCAGTGCATCGGCGTCTCCGGCGGAGCCCTCGGCTGGGTCACCCCTGGTGGTGGCGGCGGAGGTGGGAACATCGTCTTCTGGGACTTCCCCAGCACGGGGACGAAGGACTGGAAGACGGACGGCCCTGGCACGGAGGGGATCTGGGAAGGCACCGAGGTCTCCGGGAACATGTCGGACTGGGATGTCCTGGAGTTCAACGGGGATGAGCTGGTGTTCCAGATCACCGCAGCCTCCGGCAACAAGGAGATCATCTTCTGGGGTGACATCAGCTCCGACTACTACGACCTGACGTACCTGACGGGCTTGCAGGTGGGGATGACCCTGGTGTTCACCTCCCTGGCTGCGTCCGGGAACGTGTTGATCTTCGGTGGGATCTACAACAACGGGACAGTCAACGACTCCTGGTCGGTCTACGGCGGATCGAGTGGTGGCGTCCTTGGGTTCGGAGGACACCACTACGCGACCAACACCATCAGTGTCGTCTCGGGTAATGGAGCCATCACCACAGGCGGTTCTGACAACACCATCCGTGGATTCCTTCGGGGAGACACCATCGAGGCGACCTGCTATGGGTCCAGCAGAGCCGAGTCCGGAGCCACGCTCAACATCGACCCCTGGTACGTGGAGAGCCCGACGATGAAGGTCAGGGTCAGGCTGTTCGTGGAGAACGGCAAGAGCGTCACCGGCAAGATCTCGAACCTGTGGGCCGGTCCGATGTACCCGCTGCCGTAGGGCGTGGGACATGACGAAGGGAAAGACAGCGATGGCACCCGACTCGCCCGTGAACGAGAAGCTCTGTGACGCCCGCCGGGGTGCCCTCCAGGACTCCATCAAGCAGCTACAGGAGCAGGTGTCCTGGGCGAACCGCTTCATCATCCTGACCCTCGTCGGGGTGCTCGGGCAGTTCATCCTGCTGCTCAAGGAGTACGTGCTGCCATGACCTACACGCCTGACCAGCGGTCCCGCATCTCCCCCCGCTTCGCCACGCCGGACAACATCGAGCGTGGGGTCAAGCAGGTGGTCGCCCTCCCCGTGTACCTGGAGGGCTCCAAGGTCGTACCGACGGCTGGCACGCTGAACATCTACTCGGCGGACCAGGGGAACGACACGCCCATCCTCGGACCCTACGTGTGCTCCGTGGTGGGCGACTACGCCTGGTACGAGATCCCGGCGGCAGACACGGAAGACCTCACCCTGGCCGACGACTGGATGGAGGTCTGGGAGCTGACCATCGACGGCGACCCCATGGAGTTCCGGAGGGAAGCAGCCCTCGTCCGCTGTCGGCTCCGTCCCGTGATCTCGGATGACGACCTCGGTCGGATGCACACGGAGATCCGCGACTGGAAGGCCCAGGACTCCCTGAGCTACCAGGGCTACATCGACGCTGCCTGGGACGAGATCCAGGTGCGGCTGATGGAGCTGGGCAACCGCCCGTACCTGATCCTGTCGAGCTACTCGCTGAGATCCTCCCACCTGTTCCTGACGCTGCACTACGTCTTCCTGGACTACAGCAGCTCGGCCTCGGGCTCCTCGAGCGGGGGCAAGTACGGGGAGGTGGCGGACAAGTACCTCAAGAAGTACGAGGACTCCTTCAAGCGCATCAAGTTCCGCTACGACGATGACGAGACCGGCCTGAGCGGAGACCCCAAGGCGAACGTGTCCCCGGTCATCATGCTCGGGGCACCGGCCTACTGGAGCCGGACGACCGGAGGGGAGCCCGTCTGATGGCCGTGTCCGACACCACCTTCGACGACCTGTTCGTCGCTGTGACCGAGGAGATCAAGACGGTCCCCGACGGGATGTCCCTGTCCAGGAAGATCCTCGACCCGAAGGTGGCTCCGAACACCAAGCTCAACCGGCTGTTCTCCGTGGAGATGCAGACGAACAACACGGAGGACTACCGGGACCAGGCGGGGAAGCGAATCCGGATGGAGCAGATGACGACCGTCCGGATGGCTCATCGGCTCAACCCCAAGGACGAGCAGGCGACCCAGCGGGTCGCGTTCGTAGACGAGTCGAACGTGGTCGTCCAGATGATGACCACGGAGCGCAAGCCCCTCTGCTACACGAGGGTCCGGTACATCCAGACGAGGCGAACCGTCCTGAGACCCTCCCGCGAGTGGTTGTTCACGGACGTGGTGTTCGGCATCGCCTTCGACTTCGAGCTGGCCGGGGAGGTGACCTGATGGGCGTCGAGTCCAACGCAGACGCCTTCCTCGCTGACCTGGAGGAAGCCACCAGGGACATCGACTCCGGGGATGTGCTCGATGATCTGGTGCAAGCGGCGGTCGATGATGCCGTCGAGGAGATCAAGGCGGACTGGCCTTCTGCCACGGGGAGATCCCGTGAAGGGTGGATGGGCCACGCCAGGGGGCTGAGTGCCTCCGTCGAGAACACCGTGTCGTACAGTGAGTACGTTCACGGAGGGGACGCTGCTGCGGAAGCGGTGGCGACATTCGAGAACCGGATGGAGGCTCTTGGCGACGAGCTGGAGCAGGCCATCACCCGACGGCTGGAAGCCGTAGGCGAGTAGCAAAGGAAGCACACGACATGCCCCACCCGCTCCTGCACCTGTGGACACTCACCCCCGAGGGCTGGGCATTCCCTTGCCCAACCTGCGGGAAGTTGAGGGTCTACGACAGGAAGCGGGCGACCAAGGTTGTGGCCGAGCGCCAGTGCGGGTCTTGTGCCCAGGCAGGGCACCCTGCTTCGGAGCGTCAGAAGAAGGTGGCTGCGGAGACTGGTCGTAAGACCGGACCCCTCAACAAGGGCCGCAAGCGTTCCGAGGAGACCAAGGCCAAGATGCGGAAGGCTCGGGCCGGGAAGAAGCCCGCCCTGGGGATGAAGCACACCGACCAATGGAAGGCAGGTCAGTCTGCCAGGTCGATGGGTCATGTCGTGACGGCGAAGACGAGGAAGAAGATCTCCCTAGCGCACCATCGTAGGTACGGCACTGTTCCCAACCCGAACAAGCCGACCCAGAAGGAGCTGGGGAGGTGGGCCTATGAAGTCCTCAAGAGGGACCATGCCACCTGTCAGATCTGCGGGTTCGTCAAGGACAAGCGGAAGTCGGTGGTGGCTCACCATGTGTTCTCCAAGTCGAAGCACCCGGCGCTAGCCCTGTCGGTCAACAATGGCATCACGCTTTGCGTCCCGTGCCACAAGGAGGAGCACCGCCTGAATGGGCAGGTGTGAAAGGAAGTAGAAAATGATCAGCACCGTCGTAAAGACAAAGAGAGACGGCATCCTGACCTTCGGTGCCCTCTCGGGTGGGGCCTTCGACCCCGGCACCGGAGCACTCAAGGCGGGAGCCAAGAGTCTCGACGTGGCCTTCGAGGCTGGGGACTTCAACCTCTCCATCCCCGGTCCCGCCGTGTCCCTGTTCCTGGACCGTGGGCAGATCACCAGCCCGCCTCAGGTCCGCTACGGGGATGACCAGCCCATGACCTGGAGCTTCACCGCCCACCTGCGGGACCTCTCCGACAAGACCTACGCGACCCTGGAGGAGATCCTGATGCAGTCCGGGTACGTGGGAGCCAACTGGGAGTCCACCCTGGGTGCCGCCGCTGGCTGTGCCGAGGTGTTCGCCGTCGGTCTCCGGTGGAAGATCCTCGGGACGACCCACTGTGACGCCAGCGACCACATCATCCTGCTCCAGTACAACGTGGTGACCGGCTCCCTCGCAGAGGGTGACCCCAACACCATCTCCCTGAGCGGGACGGACTATGAGGTCTTCCCTGGAGTCATCTAGGGTAGGCGCTGGGAATTACTAGGGATTTTCGATGCCTGTCACGGTCAAGAAGGTAGGGGACGGACCCAAGCCCTGGAAGATCGTGGAGGTCCGCACGGGCCGCATCGAAGGGGAGTCTTCGAACCGGGAGGACGCCGAGGCGTCCGCGAGGATCATCAACGAAGCCATCCGGGAGAAGGAACGCTCCCGCAAGAACGCGAGGTAACTGATGCCTGTCAACGCCAAGTACAGCCTGAACATCCAGGCGAACGACGCCGACCCGATGGACCTCGGAGGAGCCCTCCTCCGCCACCTGTTCGAGGCCAGCAACGACTGGCCCGCCGGACCCCTCGCCGCCCAGTGTACGGAGGCGTGGTCGGACGAGCGGACCCTCGTGGCCGGTGTCCACCTCAACCTCAACCTGAACGCTGGTCTCCTCGCTGCCACGGGTGACCCCCGTGGTGCGGGCGTGACCTTCTCCAAGATCATGGGGATCGCCATCCTCAAGGTCACCGACACCGACTACATCCAGATCGGTGGCGGGACGGACGGGGCCGGGGCCGTGGACGCCATCGCCGGGACGGACGACTACCCGTT
>Ga0180434_10001885_pt1 | contig 29058 bp, 31 predicted proteins | sample SS_ome_7_FD_132453 | JGI IMG/M metagenome (GOLD analysis project Ga0180434, IMG submission 132453) | Hypersaline lake sediment archaeal communities from the Salton Sea, California, USA - SS_1_D_2 metaG | ecosystem: Environmental > Aquatic > Non-marine Saline and Alkaline > Hypersaline >... | reverse complement strand
GAGACATTATAGCATATGCATAAATAGGCGACAAAGCTACGCTAAAGCGCTGCACTACGAACCGGGTGAGGGCTTCGCAGGCACTAGGTAGAGACGCAGCATGCTGCGTCTCTACACCCGATCATCAATCGGAGTCCAGGCGCGCCGCCGGTTGAGTGGCGCGCCGTTATTTCTGAAACAGCGCCAGGCTTGATGCCTACGGGCCGTATGTGGCGCTCAGGTACTCGACGAGGGCGGTCTGTTCGTCAGCGTTGAGGACGGCGCCCTTTCCCACCATGTTTGTGACAACTTGTTCCCACCAATCGGCGCTCTCAGATTTGTTCATGACCCGGTCGAGCGTGTGACACTGCGTGCAGCGGTCCTGTAGCAGCGCTTCACCGTCGATCGCTGCGCCGCCGGTCTCCCCGGCAGGCTGTGACTGGGCGCAGCCTGACAACAGGATCACGCCGGCCAGAATCACGGCTGGCAGGGCATAGAGAATCAGGCTGAGCGGCCGGCCCTTCGGGTCCGACGAATGAGGCAGGCTGGAACAGGCCGCGCCGGTACAGTTCATTACCTCGTGGGGCGGCCGGATACCATCGTACTGGATGTCAAAGCTGATCAGCTCGATCAGGGTGCCCTTCCCGGTGTCTTCATCCACCAGCAGTTCGTAGATGTCCTCGGTCATATTGCCGATCATCATCGGGTACATCATGTTGTCGACAAGAGTGTTGATCCCATTGACGATGCCGCGGATGATGTTGAAAATGTCCAGATCCCATATCCACTGGGGCACGTCTGATTCTTCGATGATCTGTGTTGAAACGCCATCGAGGTTCACCGTGGTATCCAGGAGAGGATACGCCACCGCGCAGCCGGGGAGCACACAAACCTCGGCGGTCTGTGCGATATAGGAAGAGCTCTCATCGATCGTCATTCCCAGATCCATGCCCGGCAACAGGTCGAAGATCCCGTTTTCAATCTGGCAGAACACATCCAGTCCACAACTCTCCTCGTTCACGACATCGATGATGTCCACATGGGAGGATAATGCCGGGATGTTGATTCGAACCGTAACGAGACCCACCTCAGGGGTTATCTGCAAGGTGCTCTCAGTCAGTTCCCCTTCCACTTCACTCATGTGCAGGATCAGCGTGTGCCCATAGAAATTGAAGTTGTCGGGATCCTCCGGATCAAGATAGTACTCTACATCCATTTCCTCCGGGAAGGCGCCGCCAACCTCGCTCAAGTACCAGTCCATGAGCAGATCAACCAGGGGCCCCACGATCAGGACGGGCCTGAACTTCATGGGATACGGATAGGGCGGGTCCTCGTCACACACCGATGCCTGAAGTCCCGGTGCGAGTCCCAAGACGAGGACGAACACCCCTGCCATCCATTTCAGGTTCCTCTGCACTCAGTTCCTCCCTTCTTGGCCTTACCTGCAAAGCGGACCTCGCAGAGCGGCGTCTCAGACGAGAAGCGAGGCAAGCCCTACCAGGGGAAGCAACAATACGCGCACCGCGGTTCTCAACCAAACACGCTCTTCGATGTACGCTGCAACGGGCGGACTGTATTCGTAATAGGCGGACACAAAGGCCTGACCCACCGGGTTGTTCAGGAGATGCGCGTCACGGAAGAACCGGAGCACCTCGATCTTGCCCGCCAGTTCCGTTCCGTAGGCTGCCGTGGCGATGAAACAGGCCTGCCCGTCACAGTTGTCGTCGATCATGTTCCCCATGATTTCCGGGGCCCCGGGATGGATGTCTGCGACGTCGTCGTTGCAGTCCCACCCGCTGTAGAGGCACGTGGGCCGATCGTATATGCCGTACCCGTCACCGTCGCTGTCTATGCATGCACATTCCCCGTCATCGTAGTCCGTAAGCCCATCACAATCGTCGTCGATCCCGTTCCCGCAATCCTCTGAAGCGCCGGGATTCACGTGAGGATCCAGATCATCACAGTCCACCTCCTGGGGGGGCTCGCAATAGGGCTGGTCTCCGTACCCATCCTCATCAACATCCTGGCAAACGGGTCTTTCGATGACACCGTCCTTATCCCCTGTGTCCTCCCCCGGCCGCCAGTCCCATTCCACGTGCCACGGAATGAGAATGAGCGTGTGCCCCATTCTGGCATAGATTTCCGAAGGCTCCTCCGGCCCGAAACGGAAGTTCATGTACGCCGGCGTCTCTCCGTTGCTGACCCAGACCCAGTCATGATCCGGCTCGTTCGGATCACACACATCTCCATCACAATAGAGGCCAATGTTGAAATCCCTCGAACGAGTGGCCGGAGGAATCAACTGGGTGGTCCCGAAGGTCTCAACCAACCATTCCTCCTCGTAGGCATCATCGATCGTCACAAGATGCGCCCACTGCGCATCCGCCTCGGCCTCGCAGGCCGTCCAGGAATTGCAGTACTTGATCAGCCTGTACTCGTTCCCCGTGTCGATATTCTCGATCCAGTCCGTATCGGCCCGGACCGCATTGGGAGAACCGATGCCGGCCAAGAAGCAGAGGACCAGAGCCAAGCGTGAGATCTTCTTCATCTCTACCACCTCCTTCTCCGGAGTGTTTTCCGAACCAAAGCCTTCTAATTACTTTATAAATAATAGATCGACTAGCTGTCAACAAGAAAATCCGAGGAGGGCCTTCTCGAGAAAAGGACAACCTTTGCCGTGCCGGGAACCGGCTCACATGGGGAGACTCGAGGTAAGTTCTTTATACAGAAAGGTTTTTTGACGCCTCCCGACACCGTATTGTCCATGAGATGTTCGGGGTGGGCAATCTCAGGGCGTCTCGGCAGGCCCCAGGCCGGAAGGGGCGTACTCGGCGTCAGAGCTCAGCAGGACCCGGTCCACGGCGTAGCCCCCCTCGCGAATGCGGAGGTTCAGAATGTGTCGGCCCGGAGTCAGCTGGATGGAATGCCCGGCGCGCCTCCAGGTCCATTCGCCGTACCCCCCATCCTCGTTGTCGAGAATGCTCCCGAGGGCTTCACCATCCAGGCCCATCCAGGCCGAATTGGACTCGCTGCGGCCCAGAAGCAGCCCCCATCGCTCCGGAACCCAACGCCTCAGCCAGACATGGTAGGTGCCGCCGGCGACCTCGACGGCGTATTCGAGGCCCCGGGTATCGGTCCATTCCGAACCTCTCGGGCTCAGTGCGTTGTGGTCCTGCATATATCCCCCGCCGCTGTAGCCGGGATACAGGGTCCGGGCGATCCAGGTTCCGTCCATCAAGTCCGTAGGGTGCTCCGCTTCCATCACACAGAGGCCGTCCTGGTCGCTGAAGGTATAAGGGCTCTCGTGAAGCCTGTTCTCGAACCAGACCACGGCCACGCTCTGCGGGTCTACGCTTGGATCCCAGAAGAATCGGAACTCGATGTCGTCTTCCCACCATTCTTCACAGTTGGCCACGATGTCCAGGTCCCCATCCCTGTCCAGGTCCGCGAAGTTGACCTGGTCCCACTTCTCACCAAAACCAAAGACGCCCAGCATCATCGTCCTGCCGGCCCCCCACTTGATCACGTGGGTGGTCCAGTTGTCCGCTCGCGGTTCGGCCCCCTCGTACTCCATCCAGAAAGCAGCAGCCTTTGTGCCGGGCAGATCGCCCTCTTCATGTATGAGCATCCCGACCAGGTCGAGCCTGTCGTCCCCGTTGATATCCATCGCCCGAATCGGCCGGGCCAGCCATTGGGCAACCGGGTCCTTCCGGATGACGATTCTCTGCCAGACAACAGGAGCCGTGCCCGTCTTCTTGAAATAGTATATGTCCTCCGCTGTTTGCGTGAACAGATCGTTGAGGCCATCTCCATCCAGGTCCGCAACCGCGATCTGGGGCTTGGCGAAGAACTCGTCCCCCTGATAGATCAGGTGTTCGGGCCAGGGGCCTTTCTGGGCCGGGGAACCCGTTCCAGGATTCTCGTACCAAATGACCTTCTCTTCTTCTTCGGGCGTATCGAAGTCTGCATTCGCAAGGGCGATATCATCATCTCCATCCTGGTCTACATCCGTCAGAACAAGCCCATGAGCGCTGAACTGGTCGGGATCGATGTCATGAACTTGCCAGAGAGAAAGATCTCGACGGTCTTCGGTGCGGTGGGGCCCCTCGATCCAGACGACGCCCCCTCTTCTTTCGTTCCCGCCGTGTATCCTTCCGCCCGAAACAATGTCCAGGGCGCCGTCGCCGTTCACATCATAAGGGACAACATAGATGAGATGCCCCCGGTCAACGGTGGCGGGAATACGACCTCCGTCGACCCAGGCACTCTCATCAAGAACGTCAGCCGGCGCCGGGCCCCAGACGAGCCTGACCCCGGGCTCGCTGCCTTCCCAGAAGGGCAGGCTCGACCAACCCTGAGCGGTGACGACATCGAGATTGCCGTCTCCGTCGAAGTCTCCCAGGGCTGCGTCTTCCGGATTGACTCCATTTCCGTTCTCGAGCGGCTCCGGCCTCCATGCCACGACCGTCGGCCACGGTTCGCTTACTACCTTGCCGGTCACGCCCGGATGGAAGGCAATGACGTATCTCTGGTCGAACTCGTAGTTCGTCACGTAATCGGCAAAACCGTCCTTGTTGACGTCTCCGGCGCCCAGGGCATTGGCGCCTCTGAATCTGCTGGCGATGGGGTGCATGGGCCAAGCGGCATCGTTCAACTCGACCGGATCCGCAGCATGATCCCCTGGGGGATCCCCGGTTCCCGTGCAACTGCAAATCAAACCGAGACCCAGACAGGCGAGCAGCACCCTTCCGGGTCTGGTTCCTCTATTTCTCTGGGGTTTCATCTTCCATGGAACTCGGAATCGCTTCAGAGGCCTTCGGATCTATATGACCTTTGATTCGCCCGGGGGCGATGTTGCCTGCCCAAAAAGGTGTGGGGAAACCTTTTTTGGCAAGGACCTACACCACATGCAAACAGGATTATTCGGCTCAGCGGTCGATGAAGACGTGCTCCTTGGCGATCCACAGGCTGGAACGCTTGAAATCCACGAATTTCGACTCGTCCTCGACCAGCAGTTCCATGGCCCGTGCCCCCTCCGGCGTCGTAATCGCACCGGCCAGCTCCAGCCGATCGTACCAGAGCTCCGCATGCCCCATGAAGGGATCCGCCATCTCGCCGCGCGGGGCCCGCACCATATCATCCAGAGGCGTTTCGAGGCTGTGAACCTGCAGATAGCGCTTGATGCGGGCGGCCGGGGCCAGGGACCGGACGAGTGGGCCGTGATGCATGCGCCAGTAGAGCCCAGCCTCCTCGGGAGAGAGCTCGGGCTTGTGATTTCCGAAGAAGCAGAGCTTGATGATCGGGGTCTCCTCCCGGGCCACGATGTCCTCCGGCGTGGGATTCACCTGTGGCAACTCTGTACCCCAGTAGAGGGACGACCGGGAGAAATCGATGAACTTCTTCTCATCCTCGAGAAGCTCCTCCGCAGCCTTCAGCCCTTCCGGGCTGCCCACCCCTTCGGCCACCTCGTTCTCGTGGCTCCACCACAGTTCAGCCACCCCGTCAAAGGGCTCCGCCGTGCCGCGGGGGGCCTGCAAGAGCTCGTTGATCGGATCGTCCAGCGTGTGCGTCTGGACGTACCGACGGACCCGCATGACGGTCGAATGCTTGGCCACCAGCGGGCCGTGCGTGTCTCGCCAGTAGGTCTGGAACTCCTGGGGGGACAGGCTGGGAAGCCGACGCAGTACATACACCAATCGGATCATATGGCCCCCTCCTTTCGAGGCAAGGTCACCCTTTGTGGAGCCGGTCAGGCAGTTCGTTCTCGTCGTCAGGCTGGATGGGGAATTCGTTGGCAAGAATCTCACCGCATCGCTCGATGGCGTCACAGAGGCCCTGGCAGAGATCTCCCCCCTTGATTCCTGCCAGAACGATCTCCACCACCTCGTCCCACGTCCCGGACTTCACGCGCGCGTTGATCCCGGAGTCCGCCAGCACCTGGACGCGGTGTTCGAGCAACGAGACGAGGATGAGGATGCCGGTCCGCTCGGCCGTACGGTTCAGCTCGAGCTCCCGGAACACGCGCAGGGCCTTCTCGAAGACCTCTTCCTCGGCGATCCTGGGGGACAGGCAGATCCGCTTCAGGGGAGCCAGATACCGGAACGCAAGGAACCCCACGACCAGGCCCAGCACCTGTACCGCGAGAATCCATAGGTAGTCGAAGGTGGGCAGGAGCCAGATCGCTGCAAGGAAGGCTGCGAACTGCACGATCAGGGCCCCGATGAAATCCACGTGGAGGTAGGCATCCGACTGGTCCACAACCATCGGCACGATCTCTCCCGAGGTCCTGCCCTCTGCGCGGCCGATCGCCTCTACGACCCTCTTTTCCTTGTCCGGTGTAAAGACCCTCTTTACCTTCATCGATTCTTCCCCGTCGGCTCACCAGCTTCCCGAAGCGCCGCCCCCGCCGAACCCACCCCCTCCACCACTGAACCCGCCAAGCCCGCCACCGAAGCCTCCCCTTCCCATACCACCCCGGCCTCCCCACATACCCCCCAGCAAGCCTCCCAGAAGGAAGAACCGGCCCCCCCGTGAGAAGAGCAGAAGGAAGAAGAGCAGGGGCAACAGGAGTCCGCTCGCCTTGGTCCGGGCCTGTCGGGTGGGCGCCATCTGACGGGTGGACTGAGAGGGGAATTCCCCCTGAATACTCTGCAGGATGCCGACCATCCCGGCCTGAATGCCGCTGGAGTAGGCCCCCTGCCGAAAGGCGGGGAACACGAGGTCCCGCAGGATCCGGCCCGACTGGGCATCGGTCAAGGCCCCTTCGAGCCCGTAGCCCACCTCAATGCGGGCTTTGCGGTCCTCGACCGCCACCAGGAAGATCACGCCGTTGTCTTTCCCCTTTTGACCCACCTCCCACGCCTCGGCGACCCGGATGCTGAAGTCCTCGAGGCTGTCCCCCTCCAGGGAAGGAATGACCAGCAGGACCACCTGATTGGTCGTCTCGGCCTCGAAACGTCTCAGAATGGATTCGAGCCCGGCCTTCTCCCGTTCGGAGAGGATGTTCGCGTGATCGTTCACGTATCCTTCAGCCCGTGGGACTTCCAGGCCCAGGACCGCCCCGGGAAGGCAGAGGAGCAACGCAACGAAGAGGAGCCAGCCCGCAATACGGGAAGAACAAGGCTTAGCCATTACCTCAGAATACTTCATAGGAACATCCACGTTTCTTTCGTAGACGTTGGGCAGAGATCCTATTGGCAGAGTGGAGGCGGGGACTGGCCCCTGCCCCCCGAACCCTGATCCCTTGCAGCGCAAGCTGCATCAAAAACTGACCTCCGGGGGCTTGTCGATCGGCTGCCCCTCGGGTTGGAAGGACTCCCGCGGCTCCATGTGGAGGATATATTTGGCTGTCAGATTGGTGGGGAAGTAGCGAACCGCCTTGTTGTAGGTCTTGACCGCTTCGATGTACCTTTTCCGCGCCACGGCGATGCGGTTTTCCGTTCCCTCGAGCTGCACCTGAAGGTCCCGGAAGTTCTGGTTCGCCTTCAAGTCCGGATACCGCTCGACCACGACCATCAGGCGTTGGAGCGCTCCTGCCAGGCCTGCCTGGGCGCTCTGAAAGCTCTGCAAGGCCTGCGCGTTGTCCAAGGTGGACGCATCCACCTGCATCTGCCCGACCTTGGCGCGCGCCTCGACGACCCCCTGCAAGGTCTCCTTTTCGTGACTGGCGTACCCCTTTACCGTGTTCACGAGATTGGGAATCAGGTCGAAGCGCCTCTGATACTGATTGAGCACCTCGGCCCAGGCGGACTTGACCTCCTCGTCCAGCCCCTGAAGCTTGTTGTAGCCGCATCCGGCCACGGTCATCAGGATGACGATCCCTGCGGAAAGGGCCAAGATTCGTCTCGACATTTTCCCCCCTCGTGATAGCAGTTTACGCTCGGCCGAAAGGCTAACAAATGGACCGGTGCAAGTCAAAAAAAACCAAAAACACCGTGCCGTCTTGACCAGAATCGGATCAATCCATATACTAGATCAGTTATATTGGATTCGAAAGTACTTTTTTGAGAAGGAAAGGGACATCATGGCGTCTAACTCGAAGCAGACGAAGAGCATCCGCAGCAGAAAGCTGGCCAAATCTGGGAAGGTCCGAAAACGGCGCCTGCGCCGTGAAGGCACGACCCCCAGCCTGAAGAAAATCCTGGACGGCGACAGCACGCCCACTGCCTCTTCCTAGAACTCGCCGAGGAACACATGTACGAAGCAGCAGACCTTCGGAAAGGCCTGAAGATCCAGATCGAGGGTGAGCCCTATATCCTCACCGATTTCTCCTTCGTGAAGCCCGGCAAGGGCCAGGCCCTGTACAAGTGCAAGCTGAAGAACCTGATCACGGGCTCTCAGTTCGATCGTACCTTCCGCTCCGGGGACCGCTTCGAGCCGGCCGACCTGGACGAGCAGGAGATGGAGTTCCTCTACCAGGAGGGCAGCCAGTACTGCTTCATGAACACGTCCTCCTACGAACAGGTGGAGATGGAAGAAGAGCAGGTGGGGGACGCCAAGAACTACCTGACCAACAACATAAAGGTCTCCGTCTCGTTCTTTCAGGCAAAGCCCATGGCCATCAACCTGCCGACCTTTGTGGACCTGAAGGTCGTCAAGGCGGACCCGGGCGTAAAGGGCGATACGGCCACCGGCGCCACCAAGCCCGTCACCATGGAGACCGGATACGAGATTCAAGTCCCCCTGTTCATCGAAGAAGGGGAAACCCTCCGCCTGGACACACGCACCGGCCAGTATGTTTCCCGGGTAAAGGAATAAACACGGTTCCGCCTCTCGTCCCTTCCCCCATGGTAGACTTGGCCCGTCTCATACAAAAACGCGAGAACCTCGTTCTTCGGGGAAGAATCCTCCAGTCTGTGAGACGATTCTTCCAGGAGCGGGACTTTCTCGAGGTCGCGACGCCGCTCCTCAACCCTTCCCTGATTCCCGAAGATCACATCCACCCCATTGAAACGGATGCGGGCTTCCTGCTCCCTTCCCCGGAGATCCACATGAAGCGCTTCCTGGCGGCAGGCTACGACAGGGTCTTTCAGATCGGGCCCTGCTTCCGCAAGGGGGAGAGGGGGGAGCACCACCTGCCGGAGTTCACGATGCTCGAGTGGTACAGGGCTCGCGAGGACTACCGCGCCCTGGCAGATGACTGCGAAGAATTGCTCACGGCCGTCGGCCGGGACCTGTTCGGCAGGGCCGGAATCGAATATCGGGGAGCATCGATCGATCTTGCCCCGCCGTGGCAGAGGCTGCCCGTGAAGGAGGCGTTCCTCGACCACGCGGGCTGGGATCCTCTCGAAGAAGAGCGTCCCGAGAGGTTCGAGCAAGACCTTTCCGAGAAGGTCGTACCGGCCCTGGACAAGGGGAAGCCCGTCTTTCTCCTCGACTTCCCTGCATACGAGGCCTCCCTGGCGAGGAAGAAGCCCGCAGACCCGAGGGCCGCGGAGCGAATCGAGCTGTTCGCGGGAGGGCTGGAGCTGGCCAACGGGTTTTCAGAGTTGACGGACCCGGAGGAACAACGGTGCCGGTTCGAGGAGACGAACGAGCGGCGAAGGGCTCGCGGCGAAAAGGCCCACCCCCTTCCGGACAAGTTCCTCGCCTTCCTGGCCGACATGCCGCCCAGCGCAGGAATCGCCCTGGGGATCGACCGGCTGGTCATGCTCCTCGCCGGGGCCTCCCACATCGACGAGGTCATCGCCCTGGCCCCGGAAGACCTGTAGGAGGCCGTCGAGAAACGGCCATCAGCGGTAGTTGTCCAATTCAGGTCTCGCCAACTCCACGATCATGGCCACGCCGGTATAAAGCCCGACCAGCAGCACCATCTCGACCAACTCAGCCTCACTGAAATGGCGTCGAGCTTCATCAAACACGGGCTGTGCGACTTCAATCCTACTGACCAACCCGTCGATCAGATGAATCAGTGCTTGTTCCTGGCCCGACCAGAGTTCTTCCCTGACTTGCTCCTCTTTCAGGTCCGCGATCTGAGCCTTGATAAGCCCCATGCTCTCAGAGATCGTCTGAACGTGAAGATTGAATTCGTACTCGTTACGGGCCCGGACACAAGTCCGCAATATCAACAACTCTCTGAGCTTGGACGGAATGGTCTTGCGGTTCAACAGGCCCGTAGGGCCAATGAGCCTCATATCGATCATGTCGATGAACAGTGATTCGTTGCGGGCCACTGTTCGATAGAGAAAGGGTGCCGGCAGATCCGAAGGAAATATCTTGGCCATCTTGGATTTCAGCGGCTCCTTCAATTCGGCGCTGATCGGCTCTATTCGAGGCACGCTTTTGGTCATGATAATCTCCTCTCGACCTACCGATTGTCTTTTGTCCCGGACTACGCTACATTATATGTAGCAATTCTACCACTACATAAAATGTAGCACAAGGGGTCTTTGTGAAGAAAAATGCCCCCAAGCCCGGGCGGCCCGCACGAGGCTCCCGGAGCGGCCGCCCGATCATGGCCCTGCTGGATCTCATGGGCCGCCGATGGACCCTGCGGATTCTGTGGGAACTGCGTGAAGGCCCCCTGCGTTTCCGGGCCCTTGGAGAACAATGTGACGACCCGTCCCCCACGATCCTCAACCAACGCCTGAAGGAATTGCGCGACGCCGGCATCGTCACCCTGGAGGAGAGGGGCTATGCCCTGACCGGAGACGGGAAGGATCTCCTGGCCAACCTGGCGCCTCTGAAACGATGGGCAGAGCGATGGCAGGAGCGCTCAGAATAAGCAATTATGGATCAACAACTTATACATAGGGGACGTTCTTGACTAATTGGACTAACGACTGCATCGGCTGTTAGTCCAATTAGTCAAGAACGTCCCCCTTTTTGAAGAAGTGTTTTTTTTCGGCGCGATACTGACTGAGCCGGCTAGAGGGGTCCGAGGCTTTGGCGGAAGGACTCAACTGCTGCGGGGACATCCTTGGCCGAAAGGATGGATGAGATGACGCCCACGCCTGCCGCTCCCTTCTCGAGACACAGGGGGGCGTTCTCCGGGGTGATCCCGCCAATGGCGAACACGGGCACACCGACGCCTCTCGTAACGACGGAGAGGGCTTCCAGACCTTGAGGTTCACCGTACTTGGCTTTCGACGGGGTGGGAAAGATCGGCCCGAAGAGTACGAAATGCGCCCCTGACGTCCCGGCCTCGGCCGCACGCTCCAGGGAGTGCGAACTCGCGCCTACGAGTCCATCCGGACACAGCCGCCGGACCAAACCCACAGGGAGCCCGCTCTCCGTGCAGTGAACGCCGTCCGCGCCTACGCCGAGGGCAATATCCGCCCTGTCGTTGATGAAGAGCCTCGCTTCCGTTCGCCGGGTCACCTCCCGCATCTTCACTGCCAGGCCGTGCAGGTCCCCACCAGAGAGATCTTTCTCGCGAAGCTGTACGGCCCGAACGCCTGCTGCGCAAGCCTGGTCCACGACCGTTTCAAGAGGCCCGGACACGCAAGCGGCTCGGTTGGTCACGAGGTAGAGCTTGAAATCAATCATTCGGGTCAGTGCCGATAAGCCCTTCCAGGGGGCTCGATGCGGTGGCGTAGAGCCTTCGAGGAATCCTCCCGGCCCGGAAGGCGAGCCGCCCCGCCTCGATGGCGAGCCGCATGGCCCGGGCCATCTCGACCGGGTGCTTTGCCTGGGCAACGGCCGTGTTCAGCAGGACGCCGTCCGCCCCGAGTTCCATCGCCACGGCCGCGTCCGAGGCGGTCCCGACTCCGGCGTCGACGATGAGGGGAACGTCGATCAGATCCCGGATGATCATCAGGTTGTACGGGTTGCGAATGCCCATGCCGGATCCGATCGGCGCGCCCAGGGGCATCACGGCAGCGCAGCCCATGTCCGCGAGCTTCCTGCACGTGATCGGGTCATCGTTCGAGTAGGGGAGAACCACGAAGCCCTGATGGATCAGTTCCTCCGCCGCCTTCAGGAGCTCGGGGACATCCGGGAACAACGTCTCCTCGTCCCCGATCACCTCGAGCTTGATCCAGTGGGTGCCCAATGCCTCGCGCGCGAGATGCGCCGTGAGCACCGCCTCCTTCGCCGTGTAACAGCCCGCCGTGTTCGGCAGGATCTGATACTTCTTGCGATCGATCAGATTGAGGGGGCTTTCCTCTTCCGGGTCCTCGAGGTTCACCCTGCGGATGGCGACCGTGATGAGTTCCGTGCCGCCAGCCTCGAGGGAATCCAGCAAGGTCTGCGGGTCCGGGTAGCGGGAGGATCCCATGATCAGCCTGGATTTAAAGGTTCGGTCCGCGATTTTCAGCACATCCATCTTCATGACCCCTTCTCTTTCTGAAATTCCGACTTCAGTCCGGACGGCCAACCCCTCGGATCAGCCTCCCTGGACCGCACGGATGATCTCCAGCCTGTCGTCCACCTGCAGGGTCCTCTCGCTCCAGGACCCCTTGGGCACCACCTCCCCGTTCACCGCGACCGCTATACCGTCCAGCTTGCCGGACTCGAGGTACTGTTTGAGCAGTTCCTCCAGCGACAGGTCACGCGCTGTCTCGACTTCCTTGCCGTTGACAATCAGCTTCATATTCGGCCTCCAAGAAACGGACCACACCCTTTCTTTCTACCACCCGACCGCACAATCTCCGGCCGGAAGGAACCGGGTCGGACCAAAAGGCGCGAAAACCCCGGAAGATCGTCCTTCCAGAATCAGGTCACAGAGCTCAAAGGCCGTGGCGGGCGTGAGGAGGATTCCATGGCGATAGTGCCCGGTCGCGTAGTAGAGCCCCTCCAGCCCGGCCTTTCCGACGATCGGGTCGTGGTCCCGGCTTCCGGGCCGGAGCCCGGCCACGATCTCCTGGATCTCGAGATCGTAGATTGAAGGAACGGCCCACCACCCCCGTTCCAGGAGACGGTAGACGGCTCCGGCCGTGATGGTCGTGTCGAAGCCCATGTCCTCCTCCGAGGCGCCCAGGATGATCCGTCCGTCCCCTTTCGGGACGAGGTAGGCATCCGGTGCCCGGATGACGTGCGGCAAGGAGTAGAGCTTGTCTTGTCTCAGTGTAATGATCTGGCCCTTCACGGGTCGGACCGGCGGGAGCAACTCCTTGGGAATCCCACCGATCTGTTTTGACCAGCAACCCGCGGCGATCACGACACAAGCCGCATCGATCTCCCCCTCTTCGGTCTTCACGCCGTTCACCCTGCCCCCTTCGTTGAGGACCGCCTCGACGGGACGATTTTCGTGCAGCGTTCCCCCGCACTTCCGCAGGGCGGTCTTCAGCGCTTCGACCAGACCACGATTGTCCACCTGGTGATCATCCGGGATCCAGATCGCAGAGCTCGTCCTGGGAGACACGAGCGGCTCGATCTCCCTTGCCTCGGTCCCGGAGAGCCACTTCACCGGCAGGCCCAGATGTTCTCGGAATTCGCAGAGTCGGCGGAGCCTCTCGGCATCGTCCCTGTCTAGGCCAATGTTCAGGGTACCTTGTGTATCCAGCCCGACCTCGACCTCTGCGTCTTCTCTCAACTCCTCCAAGAACTGCGGGTACAGGCGCAGGCTCTCGCGGCCAAGGGAGAGAAAGCCCTCGTCCTCGAACCCGACCTCGGAAAGGGGCGCGAGCATACCGGCCGCGGCCCAGCTTGCCGCCCGCCCGGCGGTGCTTCGATCGAACACTTCCACGGCCGCACCCTTCCTGGCAAGGCGCCAGCCGATCCCGAGCCCGATGACCCCACCTCCCACGATGCAGACAGGGCTGCGCGCTGAGTTTCCTCGATTTTGGTCCGTCACTTCGGGCCTCCCATCCACACGTAATATCCTATTTAGAGGATAGACTTAACGGTATGGATTCACAAGATGGGAGCGGGATGCGGGCTAGGACAGAAAGAGGCGTTTCGTGGCGAAGTCGGGGTGGCTCGTCAGATTTACCCCGAGCCTTCTCAGGCCTGCCTCGTCGCCGGGGGAAGGCATGTGGGTGGTGTGGATCTCGCAGCCTTGAAGCTCCTTGAGCTTCTCCATGGCCACCTGAGCGGTCGGGTTGGTGGTCGCGCTGATGCTGAGCGCAATGAGTGTTTCCTCCAGGTTCAGGCTCACCGTCTTTCGGTTCATGATGTTCTTCTTCAGGTTCGCGATCGACTCGATGATGTTCGGTGCCAGGAGGTGTATCTTGTCCGGGATCTCTGCCAGTTCCTTGATGGCATTCAAGACGAGGCTCGAGGCCGCGTGCATGAGGGCGGAGTTCTTGCCCCTGACGATGGTGCCGTCCTTGAGCTCGACGGCCGCACCGCAAAAGACGTCCTCGTTCCCCTTGCCCGAGCTTTCCGCTTCCTGGGCCGCCTCCATGGCGGGCCCCACCACCCTTCTGTAGTCCGGGCTCAGATCGAGTTCCTTCATTAGAAGCTCGGCCTTCTGGCATGTGTCCGCATCCGCAAATCCCATGGCGTACTCACACTTGTACCGGAAGAACCTCCTCACGATCTCCTGATTGGCCGCTTCCCTGACGATTGCATCGTCGATGATGCCGAACCCTGCCCGGTTCACGCCCATATCCGTCGGCGATTGGTAGACCGTGGCCCCGGTGATCTTCTCCAGGATCCTTTTCAGCACCGGGAAGGCATCCACATCCCGGTTGTAGTTGACCGTCGTCTTTCCGTAGGCCTCCAGATGGAAAGGATCGATCAGATTGAAATCCTGGAGGTCCGCCGTGGCCGCCTCGTAGGCTATGTTCACGGGATGCTTGACGGGCAGGTTCCAGATGGGGAAGGTCTCGAACTTCGCGTAGCCCGCCCGTATCCCCCGCTTGTGGTCGTGGTAGAACTGGGACAGGCAGGTGGCCAGCTTGCCGCTGCCCGGGCCCGGGCCGGTAACGACCACAAGGGGCTTCTCGGTCTCGATATACTCGTTCGCCCCGTACCCCTGGTCGCTGACGATCAGATCCACATCGGTCGGGTAGCCCTTGGTGAAGCTGTGTGTGTAGACCTTTACGTTCCGACGCTCCAATCTGTTCTTGAACAGCTTGGCTCCGGTCTGGTTCTCGAACCGCGTGATCACGACGCCCACGACCTCGAGGCCCCATTCCCTCAAATCGTCGATCAGCTTGAGCGCGTCCGAATCATAGGTAATGCCGAAATCCGCCCTCACCTTCTTTCTCTCGATATCCCCTGCATAGATGCAGAGCAGGATGTCCGCCTTGTCTTTGAGCTTCTGCAGAAGCTTCATCTTGACGTTCGGGTCAAAGCCGGGAAGGACGCGAGACGCGTGGTAGTCGAAAAGCAGTTTTCCCCCGAATTCCAGGTACAGCTTGTTGTCGAACTGCCCAACTCGTTCCAGGATGGCGGAAGTCTGCTCTTTCAGGTATTTTTCATTGTCGAATCCGTCGCGCATGATCGTCTCCCCCTTCGTTCTGAGGGGAACCTACCGGAATGGCAGGACAAGAGTCAACAGGGCCGAAAGGCCGCCGGATCGGTGAAACTTGATAACCCGGCCGACTTGTTGTATGGAAGGGCTCAGTACAGACAAGGGTTCGAAATTCAAGCAGGAATAGGGGGTATGGGATGCAGGCGGGTCGGCTCTTCTCGATCCCGGTAGCCGCGTCTATCTTCATGGCAGTGGTCGCAGCAATCCCCGGAGCGCCGGAAGCCTCCCGCCCTTTCGCAAACGACCGGGCGGTTTTCTTCTCTCCGCATGTGGGATTCGATTCAAGCCGGTCGCTTCAGGACGACGGCGCGCACTCACCGCTTTCGATTGCCCTACGTCTCGGAGGAGCAAAGGATACGGACGGGGATGGCGTCGAAGACCGGGAGGATGGGTGCCCGGAAACGCCGCTGCAGGCTATCGTCGATGGGAGCGGATGTCCGTCAGACCAGGACGGGGACGGCATCTTCGACGGGATCGATCTGTGTGCGGGAACGGCTCGGGGCGCCACCGTCGACGGAGCGGGCTGTCCGAGAGACTCGGATTCGGACGGGATCCTCGACGGACTGGACAAGTGCCCGGATACAGACCCTCGAGTGTTGATCAATGAGGAGGGTTGTCCGTACGATTCGGACGGGGACGGCATTTTCGAGGGCATCGATCAATGCCCGTCCACCCCTGCGGGGGCAGCCGTGGACGAAAGGGGCTGCCGGGTCGACACGGACGGAGATGGCGTGGCGGATGGGCTGGACAAGTGCCCGGACACGAGCCCGGAGGCAGAACCGAACGAATCCGGCTGCTCCTGGATCCAGAGGGGGGAAATCGTTCTGCCCACGATCCGATTCGGGGTCGGGAGCGCGAGGCTCGCCCCCGGATCCTCGCCCGCCCTGAACGAAGTCGCGGATATCCTCAAACAAAACCCGGACGTAACGGTTGAGATAGGCGGGCACACCGACAACGAGGGACCGGCGAGGCTCAACCGAAAGATCTCCCTTGAGCGGGCGGAAGAGGTGAAGCGATATCTGACCGCCCGGGGCGTTCCCAGCGCCCGGATGATCACGAAAGGCTACGGCGAGGTCCATCCGATCGCGAGCAACCGGCACGCCGAGGGCCGCGCGCAGAACCGCCGGATCGAGCTGAAAGTCCTCCCACCCTCAGATGGTTGAAATTGACTTGCTTTACATTTTTTAATAAAGTAAAGCGAGCGATGAAGGGAGGTATACCATGCCTGTAGTAAGGCTCAGTTCAAAGAATCAGATCGTGCTTCCCAAGGAAGCCCGGGAGGCTATGCACTTGAAGGGGAAAGATGAACTCCTGGTCGTGGTGAAGGGTGGTATCACCATCATCATGCCCAAGCCTGAGAACTACAGTCAGTCCGTGTCGGGCATGGGAAAGGGTATCTACGACCCTGGGCACATCAGGAAGGAGCGCCGTTCTTGGTAACGAAGTGCTTGTTGCACGAGTTCCTCGAGGAACATCCCCTCCTCGCCCTCGATACGAGCGTCTTCATCTACTTCGTCGAGCGACATCCCCGTTACCACGACGTTTGCAGTCCCGTTTTCGAGGGCCTTGAGAGCGGCAGCATTCGAGCGGCCACCTCCACCTTGACGCTTCTCGAAATCCTCGTTCAGCCCTACCGGAAGAAGCTGGATGACCTGGTGCTCAAGTCTTTCGCTCTTCTCAGCACCTACCCAAACCTGAAGTGGATCGATCTCGACGTGGATATTGCCGACACGGCTGCCAGGCTCAGGGCAGACCATCGTCTCAAGACGCCGGATGCCATTCAGGCGGCCACGGCAATCTGTTCCGGATCAACCGGGTTCCTCTGCAACGACGCCGTCTTCAAGAGGGTGAAGGGCTTCGACACCCTGCTCCTGGACGACTGCCTGTAGTGGGACCTGCCCCCTGCACCCCCGGTATGTTACTTGCGTTGGGCTGGGGCGGCCCTTTCACCTTTTCCCTTTCGCCTTTCGCCTCGGGATTCCTTGACCGGGGTGCGCGCTTCTCCTAGGATGAGGAGTTCGAAACCTTGCACCCCGGAACGAAGCAAGTGAATGAAGGATCCTTTGCACACATCTTGGCGAGATGCGAGAGGCCGCTCCTGGTGCTGGCGCACCCGAATGACGAGCTGGCCTGCTCCGGGATCCTTCAGCGGCTCAGGGCCCGGATTCGGGTCGTTTTCATGACCAACGGGGACGGTCTGGCCCGGACAGAGCACCTGGATCCGGTTCGATACGCGGCCATCCGCAAGGCGGAGGCCCTGGAGAGCCTCGGGACGTCCGGCTTGGACGCCGACCAGGCCCGGTTCTTCGGCTATTCGGAGAACGAGATCTATCGGAACATGGCCAGGCTGAAGAAATCCGCCTTGCGGCTGTCCGAGGTAGTCGCCTTCTTCGAGCCGATCCGCAGGTCCATGGCCGAAGCCGTTTACGAGTTCCGTCCGGATGTTACCTTTTCGGTGGGTTTTCACGGGGGTCACCCGGAACACGGCCTGGCCCATTTCCTGGGGGCCCTGGCGGTTCGTAACTTCGCAAGGGAAGTGGAGGCGGACATTCCCGTGTATCAGTTCCCGGAGTACGTTCTGACGACCCTTCTGCCCGAGAAGTTGCGCACGGGCTACCCGGGCGAGAAGTACTGGATCGTTCTGGACGGCCGGGAATTGGAGACGAAGAAGAGGATGGCCGACTGCTATCTCTCGCGGCGGCCCGATTTCAAGAAATTTCGCCGCATCGTGGGGGTCCTGAACCTGCCTCAGGCCGTGGCCCGGAGGGAGAACCCTGCGGACAGGTTCTTCGGGCGGGAGCAGGTGAGTCTCGTGCCCGGGGATTTCGATTATCGCAGGGTTCCGTACCGGCCCGGCTTCCTCGACCATCTCCTCGAAGACTTCGAGGGGACGCCGATCACGTTTCAGGAATGCATCCGCCCCATCGTGGTCGCCTTTGAAGAGGATGCCGCCGCCCAAAGGAATTGAAGTCAAAAGGGGATCCGTTGTGGACTTCGAGATCAACCCGAAACAAAGAGTCATTCGCCGGACGGTAAGAGAGTTCGCCACCGGCCGGATCGGACCGATCGCCCACGAGCTCGACCAGCAGGCGCGCTTCCCCTGGGAGCTGATGGACGACATGAAGGCCATGAACCTCTTCGGCCTTCAGGCCTCCCCGGAATGGGGCGGGGCCGGAATGGACACGATCAGCTATGCCATCACGATCGAAGAGCTCGCCCGGGTCTGCGCGGGAATCGCACTCGCCGTTACGGTCCACAACAGCGTATCCCTGTATCCGATCGAGGCCTATGGGACGGAAGAACAGAAGAAGCGGATCCTTCCCGGCATGTGTTCCGGTGACCATGTCGGCGCCTTCTGTGTGACCGAGCCGAACGCAGGATCGGACGCCTCGGCCACCGAGACGACCGCCATCCTGGACGGTGATCGGTACATCCTGAACGGAAACAAGATCTGGGTCACGAACGGGGCGATCGCGGGCGTGGCCGTGGTCCTGGCCCGCACGGACCCGGAAGACAAGAAGAGGGGCATGAGCACGATAATCGTCGAGCGCGGCATGCCCGGCTTCTCTGTGGGCCCGCTCGAAGATCTCTGCGGCATGCGCTCCAACCCGGTCTCTTCCCTGATCATGACCGATTGCCCGGTCCCGAAGGAGAACCTACTGGGCCGGCACGGGGACGGCGTCCGGATCGCCCTGCAGACCCTCGACGTGGGACGGATAGGGATCGCCTCGCAGGCCCTGGGCATAGCGCAAGCGAGCCTCGACGTCTCGCTGGAATACGCCCAGCAGCGAATTCAGTTCCGGTCCCCGCTCACCAAGTTTCAATCGATCCAGAACATGCTGGCGGACACGGCCACCGAGGTCGAAGCGGCCCGCCTGCTCGTCTACCAGGCGGGCTGGCTGCGGGACAACAAGCGGCCCTTCTCCTCAGCGGCGGCCATGGCCAAGCTGTATGCCAGCGAAGCGTCCAGCCGCGCCGGTTCCCGGGGAGTGCAGATCCACGGAGGGTACGGCTACTCGAAGAGCTATCCGATCGAGCGCTACTGGCGGGATGCCCGCGTAACCGAGATCTACGAGGGCACATCCGAGATACAGCGCATGGTGATCGCGAGAAGCCTGCAGGAGAAGAGCAAGTCATGAAATCGATATGGGTCGTCTGTGTCAAACAGGTCCCCCGGGAACCCGTCTTCAAGAAGACGGCAGATGCCTATCAGATCGACAGGGACAGGACCGAGGGAATCATGAACCCCTACGATCGCCGGGCCATCGAGCTTGCCGTGGACCTGAAGGAGAAGCAGGGCGGGGAAGTGGTGGTCCTGTCTATGGGACCTCCGCAGGCGGAGGAGGCCCTCCGGGAGGCACTGGCCTTCGGGGTCGACAGGGCGGTCCTGCTTTCTGACCCGGCGTTCGCAGGCGCGGACACGCTGGCGACGGCTCATACCCTGGCCGCCGGTGTCCGCAAGCTCGGCCCATTCTCGCTCGTCCTGTGCGGGGCAAGGACCCTGGACAGCGACACCGCTCAGGTGGGGCCGCAAATGGCCGAGATTCTCGATCTGCCGATGGCGGCCTATGTGGGCAAGGCCACATGCAAGGAGAGAAGCCTGCGCGTGGAGAGGACCCTGGACGGCGTCCGGGAGCGGTTGCTCCTGCCCCTGCCGGCCCTGATCACAGTGGCCGGACAGATGCAGACCGAGAGGCCCCTCGCGCTCGGGTCGGTGGAAGGGGCCTTCGGGAAGCCGCAGGTGGTGCGCTGGGGGAGGCAAGACCTCGAGGTGGACCCGGCCCGGATCGGATGGGAGGGCTCTGCCACCGTTGCGGGCGAATATGCGGTCTGGAAACATGCCCGCTCCGGGGAGATCATCGAGACCAAGCCGGCCGAGGCCGCGGATCGGATCCTTGATGTCCTCGTGAAACACAACGTGGTAGGAGGCTGAGGGCGCCGTGGGAAGAACAGAGAAGAAGAAGGCGGCAAGTCCGGACCCGGTCGAGGTACACGCTGGAGTCTGGGTCCTGGGGGATGTTCGGACAGAGGCCCTGAAGAAGGCCACTCGATCTCTCCTGGACGTAGCTTCGGGCCTTGCCCGGAAGCGGGCCGCACCTCTGTCTCTCGTCCTCCTGGGAAGGCATCTCAACCCTCATATCGAGTCCTTTCTGCCCTGCCCGGCGGACCGGATCCTCTTTATGGACCACCAGCGCCTGGAACACTACCGGCAGGAGACCTACACAGGTGCGCTGGCACACCTGGCTCGCGAGGAACGCCCCGAGATCTTCCTCTTCCTCTCGAATGATTGCGGGCGGGAACTCGCTCCCCGTCTGGCCGCCCGACTGGAAACGGGCCTTTGTGCCGATTGCATCCGCCTGGGCATCGACCCGCAGACAGGCCTTCTGGTCCAGACCGTACCCGCCTTTGGAGACCAGATCTACGGAAAGATCCTGACCCCGGAGAAACGGCCGCAGATGGCCACCGTCCGGTCGGACGCCATGCTGGACAGCACGGACGACCTGCCGGGAAAAGGCAGCGAAACGCCTCAGATCCGAAAGGTTCCCTTCCCCGGCAAGTCGGTCAAAGAGCGGGTGAAACGGCTCGGGGCGAAAAAAGACCCGGACCAAGATCGCTCCATGGAGGATGCGCGCATCGTCCTGTGCGGAGGACGGGGAATCGGCAGTGAAGACCGTTTTCAAACCCTCTGGGATCTCGCGGGGCTGCTGGAGGGTGAAGTCGGGGCCACGAGGCCGGCCGTTCACGCGCACTGGGTCGACGAAGGGCGGATGGTGGGCCAGACGGGCCGAACGATCGCACCCGAGGTTCTGCTTACCTTCGGCATCTCCGGGGCGATCCAGTTCACGGCCGCCATACAGCAGTCCCGGTACATTGTGGGGATCAACCGGGACCCGAAGGCGTCGATCTTCTCCTGCGCCGACCTCGGGATCGTGGGGGACGTCAAGCAGATCCTGCCCGAGTTGCTCCGAAAGCTCCGGAAGCTCTTGATCGAGCAGTACGGCAAAACCCCGGAGGAGGTCTATCCGGAGGGGATCGGAAAGCCCATCAGCGGCCTGGGGAAGAGGTTGAGGGATCTCCGCGAGCAGAGGGGGTACGAGATCGCGGAGGCCGCCCAAGCGCTCGAGGTGACCTCCCAGGACGTGGAGGGCATCGAGAGAGGTCAGACAACGGCCTCTGTCTCGCTGCTGCTCGGGTTCGCACAGCTCTACCGGGTTGACCCGGCCCCGTTCCTGACGATGGCGGATGGAGCGCGCGCCGACCGGCAGCGAGTGGAAAGCTACACGAAGAGAACGCAAAACTACTCGTACCGGACCCTCACCCCCGGGGCAGAGCAGAAACACCTCCGGGCCTTCCGCATCACGATCGATCCCCGCAGGGATCACAAGATGATAGAATACAAACACGAAGGCGAGGAGTTCGTCTACGTGCTCCGGGGAGAGGTCGAAATCAAGGTGGGGGAAGACCTTCACGCCATGAGACGGGGGGAGAGCCTTCACTTCGAGGCCTCGATTCCGCATCATCTGAGAAACCCTTCGGCACAGAAAACCGAACTGATCGTTGTGTTGTATACGCCGTGAGAACCGCAGGGATCAGGGGTCAGGGATCGGGGGTCAGGCGGCCCCACGCCCCCGCCCGCTCCCGCTCCCGAAGAAGCAGAGTGGAAAGAAAGGTGTCGAAAAACGCCTCTTGGCCGTCATGCCTGCGAAGGCAGGAATCCAGTGACTCCAAGTGCTCAGGGATCCCTGCCTCTGCAGGGATGACGGCAAGGTGGAGATTGTCCATTTATCGACACCCTCTCAAGGGAGAGGGAATGGAAGCGTTTCGAGGAGTACTGCGAACGCTATCGGCATCCCTTGTTCTCCTCTTGCTCAGCCTCCCCGTATATGCTCAGACCGTCACCGGGCTCCAGTGTGGGTCGTTCCAGGAGGTGGGCAGGTTCGAATCGCCGAAGATCGCGGAATGCTCCGGCCTGGTCGTGAGCCGGAAGAACCCGGGGGTGCTCTGGGTGCACAACGACTCGGGAGACTCGGCGAGGCTTTTTGCCGTAAAGGAGGACGGCAGCCTGCGGGGGGTCTTTCGTCTGGCCCATGCCGATGCGAAGGACTGGGAAGATCTTGCCCTCGGACCCTGCCGGAACCCGCGCAAGGAATGCCTGTACGTGGGCGACATAGGCGACAACATGAGACATCGCCGGAAGATCCAGATCTACCGGGTCGAGGAACCCACTGTGCCCCTTGACGGACCCACCGTCCGAAAGAAGCTCAAGGGCACGGAGAGGTTCGACTGCACCTATCCGGACGGCCCCCACGACGCGGAGGCCTTGTTCGTGGATCCGATGGCCGGGATCCCGTACCTTGTCACCAAGGAACCGGGAGACTCCGCGGCCTTCGTCTACCGGTTGCCGGGCACACGCAATCACAGAAAGGTGGTCACCCTGGAGAAGGTGGCGACCATTCCCTCCCGCTCCTCCGTAACCGGGGGAGATATCACGCGGGATGGATCGATGATTGTGCTCCGTGACTATTTCTTTGCCTATGGGTATTTCCGGCCCCACAGAGGTAAGATCTCCGAGGCTTTCGGTCTTCCAGCCCGTTGCGTGCCCCTGAGCATGGAGGAGCAGGGGGAATCCCTGGGGATCTCTCCCTCCGGTAACGAGATCTACACGGCCAGCGAGGGAGTGGATGGACCCATCCACAAGGCCGAATGCACTCTCGTCCGAAGGAAAGCGACCCCCCTGGGCAAGTCGGCTGGTGGCGGGAACGGAATCGAGTAACGATATGAAGATTTTCGCTATAGGGGACCTGCATCTCGGGCATGCCGTGGACAAGCCGATGGACATCTTCGGCCCCCAGTGGAAGGACCACGCGGGGCAGATCGCTGAAAACTGGCGGGAACGGGTCGGCGATCCGGACCTGGTTCTCGTGCCTGGAGACGTGTCATGGGCGATGCGCTTCGAAGAAGCGGAGGAGGATCTGCAGTGGCTCGATCGGCTACCCGGAAGGAAGGTCCTTCTCAAGGGCAATCACGACTACTGGTGGCCGAGCATTTCCAGGCTCCGGGACCAGATCCGCGGGACCTCCCTTTTCGCTCTCCAGTACGACGCAATCACGATCGGAGGGGCTTCGGTGGGCGGCTCCCGGCTGTGGACCATGCCGGACCTGGAGATTCCGTACGAAGACCCGCTCGAGATTCCGTCCACAGCGGGCCGGGACGCCCGCGGTCAGAGCGCGTCGGCCATGCCCCCCGACGAGAAGATCTTTCGGAGGGAGCTGGGGCGATTGAAGCTCTCCCTGGAATCGATGGAGCGTGAGGCCGACCTTCGCATCGCCATGACCCACTTCCCTCCGACCGACGAATCGGGCAAAGACACGGCCCTGACAAGGCTCCTGGAAACGTACGGGGTCGACTTCTGCGTGTTCGGCCACCTTCACAACCTGGGCCTGCCTCGCGGCAAGACCTGGGACTTCGTGAAGAAAGGCGTTCGCTACGTCCTCGCCTCCTGCGACTCCGTAGACTTCGCGCCGTACTATCTCACTGAGCTACCGGAGGCGGGGGTCGCTCCCACCCACCACTCCACTCCTGGATCCCCGCCTTCGCGGGATTGACAGCTTATTGGGGAAAACAGCTTGCGCGGGCATGACGGCTTCCTAGGGATGACAGCTTATTGCGGCAACTTGGTTTCTGCACGCACCCCCTTTCCATGGTTGGGCGGGGCGGTGGCCTTTCACCTTTGACCTGTCTTTATTCTTCTATCCCCATCCACTCCAGCTCGGCTTGGGCCAGCTTTGCCTCTCTCCCGTCTTTGTCCAGATGCTTCAGGGCCTTTTGAAAGTAGTACACGGCCTTCAGGTAGCGCCCCGCACACTTGTCCGATAGGGCCAGTTCGTAGTAGGACTTGCCCCTCTCCTGTATGCGCTCGTAGGCCTTGGCCAGACTCGCGTGAGCGATGCTGGACCTCGGGTTCAGGACGACCGCCCTCTGGTAGTGGTGCAGGGCCTCCAGCCAGCCCTCCCCCTTGGCCATCAGGTCCCCGTAGAAGACCTCCATCAGGGTGTTCCGGGGATCCATTTCGTAGGCCTGTTCGAGCAATTCCCTTGCCCGCACCAGATTCCCGGAGAGATGATATGCGCGTGCGAGATAGATGTAGCGCTCGACAAGAGAAGGGTCCATGTCAAAGGCCTTCTGGAGATACTCCAGCGCGAGGGGCAGATTGCCTCGCTTCAGGTGGAGATAACCCAACAGGAATCTCTCCCGGGCGCTTTGCGGGTCGGCGTCTACCCTTGCCTTCTGCTCGGCCGCCAGCGCATCGAACCGCTCGGTCCTCAGCCGAGCCGTGATGCGCGCGAGTTCAAACTGGGCGTCCAGTTGCGGTTTCGACCGGGGAACCGTCTGCATGGCTCGCGCCCATCCTTCCACCTCGTAGATACGCTCTGCAGGCAGGGGGTGTGTATAGAAGTAAGGCGGAAGATCCGCAGCGTTCAGGCGCGCCAGGGCGTGGAATCGCTTGAAGACGGACACCATACCGTTCGGGTCGAACCCCGCCGCCTGGACCAGCTCGACGCCCTCCCGGTCCGCCTCCCGTTCGAATTCGCGGCTGTAGTGGAGAGATGCGGTCTGCTGCGCGGCCTGGGCCAGGGTCACGCCTGCGGCTGCCCCCTGCCCGCCCCCAAGGGCCGCGGCCAGGATGGTTGCCGCAAGGCTGGCGATGTTTGCCACGTCCATCTTCTGCTGGCCCCGGATGAAGTGGTTTCCCTCCACGTGACTGATCTCGTGGGCCATCACCCCGGCCAGTCCGTCCACGGTGTCCGCCTGGGCGAGCAGGCCCGCGAAGAAGCAGACGTATCCCCCGGGAACGGCAAAGGCGTTCATCGTCGGATCGCGAATGACGTAGAACCGGTACTCGTAGGGGGTTCCTATCGCGTGCGCCGAGATCCGATGCCCGATGTCCTTGACGAAATCGAGCACCTCGGGCTCGTCCATCCAACGGAAGTAGGTGGAGGCCTCGAGGGAGAATTGCCGGCCCACCTTCTCCTCGTAGCTGATGCGGTCGCCCGGGCTTCGGGTGTGCATGTAGGTGCACCCGGCCGTTCCCAGAAGCCAGACCAGAAAGACCGCCAGGCCGAAGACCGCGCAGATGGGTCCCGCAGCCTTTCTCATGGCCAGAAGAGAGTTACGTTGCATGGTGTACTCATTATATATCAGATTCTGCATTTCACAAAATTTCTCAACATTTCAGAGTAAATCAGAGGGTATTACGTCACAGCGAAAGTTTGACAAAATCGAGCAAAAAATATATACGTGCATGTATTGTTCGTGTTCGTATCATCATCATTCGCCGCTATCACCGTGCGAATGGCCTTAGAGAGCCCTTACAATCAGTACATCGGTATCGAACCCCTCAAGGGCTCGGTCCTACTCTCTCGGTCATCAATAGCTGGCAGGCCGATATTGGTCTTCACGCCGTAGACCCTGCCGCAGGAGAAACGTTACAAGGAGCAGCGTTATGTCGGACAGCAAACTCCAGGAACTCATCGATACCCTGAAAAAGCAGGCCGTTGAGAGCGGAGAGGCTTCTTCCCGGGAGATCATCGAACAAGCGCAGAAGGAAGCCCAGGCGATCGTGGACCGGGCAAAGGGCGAGGCGGACGACATCGTCCGTAAGGCGCAGGAAGAGGCGGACAAGAAGACCATGCAGCTCGAGTCCTCGATGCAGATCGCGGGCTCCCAGTTCGTCACGAGCCTGAAGAGGGATATTGAGCAGAATCTTCTCGCTCTTCCTCTCAGGGAAAGCGTAACCGAGGCCCTGGGAGATACCGGGTATCTCAAGGAGCTCATCCGTGCGGTGGTGCTGGAGTACACCGGACAGGAGGATTCGAGCGACTTGCAGGTGCTCGTTCCCAAGGACCAGCAGGAAAAGCTCATGGATTTCATGGTCGACTTGGTAAAGGCACAGAGCGATCACGGGGACCCGGATCACAAGGGGCTGACCCTCAAGACGGGGAACGTGGACTTTGGGTTCATGATCAACAGGATGGAAAACGACGTCACGCTTGATTTCACGGACGAGGCCTTCCTTTCCCTGTTCCTCAAGTTCCTCACGCCCCGATTTCGGGAATTCTTCAAGGACATCAAACTAGGAGAAAGCGCTGGAAAATGAAGTACTATTTTCTGGTGACCTACCTTCCCGAGATCCAGCGGGACGATAAGAAAGTCAAGCTTCGTTTCGCGGATCTTCTTGCCGAGCGCGAATACATGGCGCCCGAGGACTGGCGGCAGATCGAGCTCGTGCTCCTTGCCGGTGACTTCCTGCTCCTGGAGAAACTCCTGAGTGGGAAGGACGCGGAGGTGGAGCACTCCATCTACGAAAAGGAATTCTGGAAGGAACAGGTCAAGGCACCGAAAGAGGTTCCGGACTATCTGGAGGAGTTTCTCCAGACGATCGCAGAAGAGCAGTCGTTCGGTCCGGACGAGGTCAACCAGCTCCACCGGATCTACTACGATCACGCCATCCAGGCCGCCTCCAACCCTTTCCTGAAGGAGTACCTTGCCTTTGAGATGCTCCTTCGAAACGTACTGGCGGCCATTCGGGCTCGCAGGAAGGGACTGCCCCCCTCCGACCACGTGCTGGGCGAGGGAGAGATCGTGGAACAATTGGGCCGGGCGAGCGCCGAGGATTTCGGCCTCGGCCAGGAGATTCCCTGGATCGAACGGTTGCTGGAAGCCAGGGACCCTCTTCAGCTTGAAGATACCATCGAGCAGATCCTCTGGGACTACCTCGATGAACAAACCACGCAGGTCTACTTTGATTTCGAGGTAATCCTCGCCTATTTGCTCAAACTTCAACTCCTGGAAAAACGCCTGGCGCTCAGCGAAGAGCGCGGCATGGAGATTGTTCGTCATCTGGAGGGTGTCTGAAATGTCTGTCAGCGGAAAGGTCGTCGCAGCCTACGGAAACATGGTCACTGCCTCCTTTGAGACGGATGTTCAACAGAACGAGGTAGCCTATGTGATCACCGGGGACCGCAAGCTGAAGAGCGAGGTGATCCGAGTCCGCAGCACGGTCTGCGACATGCAGGTGTTCGAGGACACCGGGGACATCAAGGTGGGCGATTCGGTGGAGTTCACCGGGAACCTGCTCGTTGTGGAGCTCGGCCCGGGCCTGCTGGAACAGATCTACGATGGTCTCCAGAATCCCCTGCCACAGCTCGCCGAGCAGAGCGGGCTCTTCCTCAAGCGAGGCATCTATCTGGATTGTCTCGACCGGTCGAAACAGTGGGAGTTCACGCCCGTGGCCAAGGTGGGCGACACGGTCCGGGCCGGCGATGTTCTGGGCACGGTCCCGGAGGGAATCTTCACCCACCAGATCTTCGTTCCCTTCGATTTCATCGGCAAGGCCGAAGTGAAGAAGATGGCCGACAAGGGAAGCTACACGGTCGCACAGACCGTTGCCGAGGTCGAGAACGAAAGAGGCGAGATCCAGAACCTCACCATGATGCAGGAATGGCCCATCAAGGTCGCGCTGGACAAGTACAAGGAAAGAATCCTGCCCGTGGAGCCGCTCGTCACCGGCTGCCGGATCATCGACACCTTCTATCCCGTGGCCAAGGGCGGAACGGCCTGCATCCCGGGCCCCTTCGGATCGGGCAAGACGGTCCTGCAGCAGCTCATCTCCCGTTACGCCAGCGTGGACATCATCATCGTGGCGGCCTGCGGAGAGCGGGCCGGAGAGGTGGTCGAGACCCTGCGCGAGTTCCCGCACCTGAAGGACCCGTACACGGGCAAGACCCTGATGGAGCGTACCATCATCATCTGCAACACTTCCTCCATGCCCGTTGCCGCCCGGGAGGCGTCGATCTACACCGCCGTCACCCTGGGCGAATACTATCGCCAGATGGGCTTGAACGTTCTCCTGCTCGCGGACTCCACGTCCCGGTGGGCGCAGGCACTGCGCGAGATGAGCGGCCGCCTGGAGGAGATCCCCGGCGAAGAAGCGTTCCCTGCTTACCTGCAAACCCGGATCGCCGAGTTCTACGAGCGTGCCGGCTACGTTGAGCTCGACGACGGATCCAAGGGCTCGGTCAGCATCATCGGCACCGTCTCACCGGCGGGTGGAAACTTCGAGGAACCGGTCACGCAGGGCACCCTTGCCGTGGTGGGTGCGTTCCTGGGCCTGACCTGGGCCCGGTCGAATGCCCGACGCTTCCCGGCCATCGATCCGCTGATCTCCTGGTCCAAGTACGTGGAGCAGATGAAGGCGACCCTGGACACGATCGACCCGAACTGGGTGGAAATGGTCAAGGACGCACAGAAGATGATCTTCTCCGGCGACGAGATCAAGAAGAGGATGGACGTGGTCGGGGAAGAGGGAACCAGCCTGCCCGACTTCATCAAGTCTCTGAAGGCGGAATTCATCGACGCGGTCTACCTCCAGCAGAACGCCTTTGACGACGTGGATGCCTACAACACCATGGAACGTCAGGTGTACGTCTTCAAGAAGATCACCGAAATACTCAAGAAGGACATCACCGCAAAAGACAAGGACGATGCGCGTCAGAACTTCTTCGAGTTGACCGCACTCGTCAAGAACTGGAACTCCTCCGAGTGGGAAGGCGAGGATTTCAAGAAATTCGAAGCGCAGATCAACGAATTCTTAGGGAGCTAATACCGTGAGAGAGATCGTAACGCGGATCACAGAGATCACGGGCAGTATCGCCTCG
>Ga0180434_10001883_pt1 | contig 29062 bp, 22 predicted proteins | sample SS_ome_7_FD_132453 | JGI IMG/M metagenome (GOLD analysis project Ga0180434, IMG submission 132453) | Hypersaline lake sediment archaeal communities from the Salton Sea, California, USA - SS_1_D_2 metaG | ecosystem: Environmental > Aquatic > Non-marine Saline and Alkaline > Hypersaline >... | reverse complement strand
CTGGCCGCCACCTCACCCCCGGCCTACCTGGACATCTATCAGGAGGTGGCCCTACCCGCCGGTGTAACCTGAGAGAACAACTCAGGGATGACGCCTGTGACACCACTTGACAGGACGTGGCCGCCGAAACAGAACAGGACCTCCTCAGCGTGGGGGATGAGCTTGAGTCTGTTAGGTGCTATAATGGAATTTGCGCGCAAATTCGGAAGTATTTCAGGAGGTGGCAGAGCGGCCATGGATGACCTGAAGGTCTTCACCGGCAACGCCCATCCGGCACTGGCACAGGCGATTGCCGACTACCTGGGAATCCCCCTGGGGAGGGCCGAGGTGTTCCAGTTCTCCAACGAGAACATCTTCGTCCGGATTCTGGACAACGTTCGTGAGAGAGACACCTTCGTGGTTCAGCCCATATCCTTTCCGGTCAACAAGAGCCTGGTGGAGCTGCTGATCATGCTTGATGCCCTGAAGAGGGCCTCGGCGAGCAGGATCACGGCGGTTATCCCTTACTATGCCTATGGGCGTTCGGATCAGAAGGACCAGCCCAGGGTGCCGGTGACCGCCCGCTTGATAGCCGATCTCCTGACCACGGCGGGTGCGAACCGGGTATTGACGGTGGACCTGCATGCCGCCCAGATTCAGGGCTTCTTCAGTGTGCCGGTTGATGAGCTGACGGCGCTGTTCCTCCTGACGGACTACTTTCGCAAGAAGGAGATCGAAGACCTGGTAGTAGTGGCGGTCGATATCGGCATCTCCAAGCGTGCCCGCAACTTCGCCAGCAGGCTGGACAAGCCCCTGGCGATCATGGAGAAGAGCCGGCTGGGCAACACCGGACGAACCCAGATGCTGAACATCATCGGGGACGTGAAGGGGAAGGTAGCGGTTGCCTTTGACGATGAGATTGATACCGGCGGGTCAATAGTGAACACCATCAACACGGTGCTGGAACGGGGAGCGAAGGAGGTGTATGCGTGCTGCACCCACCCGGTGTTCTCGGACCTTGCGGTGGAAAGGCTGGCCGCCAGCCCGGCGAAAGAGGTGGTAGTGACGGATACCATCCCAATCCCGGAAGAGAAGATACTGGACAAGATCACTGTCCTGCCCATTGCGCCACTTCTGGGCGAGGCGATTCACCGGATCCATACCGGTCTGTCCGTGGGGGCGATGTTTGAGCAGTCGTGACGACCTGGTGGAGGTCTACCGGGCGAGCGGAGAAGCGGAGGCCCATATCATAAAGGGTCTCCTGGAGAGTGAAGGCATACTCTGCTTGCTGAGGTCGCAGGCGGCCCCATCGGTGCATGCCTTCACGGTTGACGGCATGGGCGAGGTAAGGGTAATGGTGCCCGAATCGCAGGCGGAGAGAGCCAGGAAGCTGGTAGGAGAGAGCGAGTATGCTTAGGTGGCTGGGGTCACTTCTTGATTCCAACGAAAAGGAGCTGAGTCGGCAGCAACCGCTTGTACGTAAGATAAGCGAGCTTGAGCCGGAGTTCGAGCGTCTCAGTGACGAGGGCCTCCGTGCCAAGACGGACGAGTTCAGGGCCCGCTACCAGGCAGGGACTACACTGGATGAACTCCTGCCCGAGGCCTTCGCAGCGGTGCGGGAAGCGGCGAAGCGTACCCTTGGACAGCGCCACTTTGACGTCCAGCTGCTGGGGGGCATCGTGCTGCACCAGGGCAAGATCGCCGAGATGAAGACGGGGGAGGGCAAGACCCTGGTGGCGACCCTCCCGCTGTACCTGAACTCGCTGGCGGGCCGCGGCTGTCACCTGGTCACGGTCAACGATTACCTGTCCAAGCGTGACCCGCACTGGATGGGGCCGGTCTACCACGCCCTCGGGGTGAGAGTGGCCAGCATCCAGCATGAGGCCTCGTTCCTGTTTGACCCCACGTACGAGGTTGAGGACGGGAGCTGGACGGCGATGCGCCCCATCACCCGCCGCGAGGCCTACGAGGCCGACATCACCTACGGTACCAACAACGAGTTCGGGTTCGACTATCTGCGTGACAACATGGTAGTGGACCTTTCGCGGTGCGTGCAGCGTCCTCTGAGCTATGCCATCGTAGACGAGGTAGACAACATCCTCATCGACGAGGCGCGTACTCCCTTGATCATCAGCGGCCCGGCGGAGGAGGCAGAGCAGAAGTACCAGGTCTTCGCCCGGCTCATCCCCCGCCTGCGTCCCGAGCAGCACTTCACCGTGGACGAGAAAAGGCGTGCCGTCAGCCTCACCGACGAAGGCATAAGCGTGGTCGAAGGGAGCCTGAGCCGTGACGGCATGCTCAAATCGCCCAACCTGTACGACCCTGCCAACGCCTCTCTGACCCGCTACCTGGAGAACGCTCTCAAGGCCCACGTGCTCTTCCGCAAGGATGTCGACTACGTGGTCAGGGACGGCCAGGTCATCATCGTTGACGAGTTCACCGGGCGTCTCATGTTCGGCCGGCGTTTCTCGGGAGGTCTGCACCAGGCGATCGAGGCCAAGGAGCACGTCAAGGTGCAGCGGGAGAGCATGACCTACGCTACCATTACCTTCCAGAACTACTTCCGTATGTATGACAAGCTCGCGGGGATGACCGGTACCGCTGTCACCGAGGCCGAAGAGTTCCACAAGATATACAAGCTTGAGGTGGTGGTCGTACCCACGAATGAGCCCATGATCAGGGTGGACGACCCGGACCAGATATACAAGGATGAAAACGCGAAGTTCAACGCAGTTGTCCGGGAGGTGGGCCAGCTTCACGAAAGGGGACGGCCGGTGCTCATCGGGACCGTCTCCATTGAGAAGTCGGAAGACCTCAGTGGTCGCCTGACCCGGAAGGGCATTCCCCACCAGGTACTCAATGCCAAGCTCCACGAGAAAGAAGCAGGGATTATCGCCCAGGCAGGCCGGATAAGGGCCGTCACGGTGGCCACCAACATGGCGGGACGTGGCGTGGACATAGTCCTCGGAGGAAACCCGCAGGGCCGGGAGCAGGAGGAGTGGCGGAAGGAGCATGACGCCGTCATAGAGCGGGGTGGACTGCACATAGTCGGCACCGAGCGCCACGAGGCAAGGCGGATTGATAACCAGCTCAGGGGCAGAGCGGGGCGACAGGGCGACCCCGGCAGCTCGCGCTTCTACGTTTCCCTGGAAGATGACATAATGCAGCGGTTCGGGGGCGACCGTGTTAGGAGTCTGATGGAGTGGGCTGGCATGGGCGAGGATACCCCGATCGAGAACCGGCTGGTGAACCGCTCGATCGAGGGTGCCCAGGTCAGGGTGGAGGGCTACAACTTTGACATCCGCAAGCACCTGGTCGAGTACGACGACGTGGTAAATGCCCACCGCGAGCTTATATACGGCGAGCGCCGAAAGATACTTGGTGGGGCCGATCTCAAGGCCAACATCCAGGAGATGGTGGCCGAGGAGATACGGGGCATCGTGGCCGACCACATGCAGAATGAGCGTACCGAAGAAGACATGGCTAACCTGCTTGCCGAGGTAGCCAGCATAATGCCGCTGCCACCGGACCTGCCTGCCGGAGAGCTTGTCGGACTGAAGCCGGCAGTGATTGAGGACAGGCTCATCGAGCAGGCACGGGCGGCGTACGAGGAGCGCGAGCGAGAACTGGGCGCCGAGAACATGAGGATGCTGGAGCGGCTCCTGATGCTCCGCATCATTGACGGCCTGTGGGTGGAGCACCTCACCGAGATGGACCACATGCGCCAGGGGATAGGGCTTCAGGCCTATGCGCAGAGGGACCCGCTGGTGGCCTACAAGCGCGAAGGCGCCGCTCTGTTCCAGGCTCTTCTGGATAGTATCCGGCATGACGTGGTGCACGCGGTCTTCCACGTTGGGCTGGCCAGAGAGCCGGTTTCGAGTCGCGCGCGGGTACCGGCGGGCATGGCCCAGGCTGCTGCTCGGCCAGGCGGCGACGGCTCCAGGCAGCCGCAGAAGGTGAAAGTTGGTGGCAGGAAGGTCGGTCGGAATGATCCATGCCCCTGCGGCAGCGGAAAGAAGTACAAGCAGTGCTGCGGACGGTGACGCACCGTATCAGGCTGACCGTCTCGGGATACCGGGCATGAGCAACAGCGAGATAGCCGCAGTCTTTCGGGAGATAGCCGACCTTCTGGAGAGGAGGAAGGACAGCTGGTTCAAGATACGGGCCTACCGCCGCGCGGCGGATGCGGTCGAGCAGCACCCGGCGCCGGTGGAGTGTCTTGCCAGTGAGAACCGACTGCAGGACATTCCCGGAGTAGGTGAGGCCATCGCCAGGAAAATTGCCGAGCTGGTGGACACCGGGAAGCTGGAGTTCCTGGAGAGGCTGAAGTCAGAAATGGCGCAGAAGGGGAAGTGAGCGTGCCGGTGGATTCACAGACCGCCGCCGTGGCTGCGGGTGGATGCGAGGCCATTCGCTACTTGCAGGTGGCGCTTGCCCAGGGTCAGGACTGGCATATCGCTCTGCTGGAGGCGGTTGGCCGGTGGGATATCCCCGAGGAGACCCATGACGGACGTCTATATCGGTACCTGATTGACGGGGAGGCGCTGGACTGGATGCTGGTGGCCGAGCGACTCTGTGCCTCGGTGGACGGGGTCCTTCCCGAGAACGAGAAGATGGTTTTCCTGTTTCACGGCAGGTTCCCGGAGGAAGTCAGCCCTGAGAGCTTCAGAGCGTTGATCGGCGGCGCCCGGTACCGCCAGTACCTGAACTACTTCTATGGCGTCATCGTGGAGGAGGCGCTCTTCCGCGCGGTTCGTGAAGAGGTGCGCAAGGAGAAATGGGCCTCGGGCTTCTCCAGGGCACAAGATCCTACCGACGAGGTATACCGGCGCATCTACCGGCAGGAGAGAGCCGTCCTGCTGAAGGAGTTCCGCAAGGCCAAAGGGTATCCACACCGCCGCTCCACCAGCCTGCTGGAGATGAAGGAGTTCACCTACTGGCTGTTCAAGTACCGCCTGAACCGTAGCGACCGCGCAAGGGTGGCTAGCGATACCAGGAAGGGGCTGGACTGGCTGCGTAACAATGGCCTGTTGGGGCGGTCGGTGCCGGTGGGGTAAACAGGTAGCAGGGAGGAATGCTCGTGCGGCTTGTGGGCAAGGTTGCCATCGTTACTGCCGCGGGAAGAGGAATCGGCCGCGCCATCGCTCTGTGCCTGGCCCGGGAAGGCGCGGATGTCGCCGTCAATTCTTACCAGGAGCAGACCACGGCGGCGGTTGTTGCCGAGATCGAAGCCATGGGCAGACGCGCGCTGGGAGTGCCGGGTGACGTAAGCGACCCGGAGGTCATTATCCAGGTCATCGGCAGCACCATGGAAACCCTGGGTAGTATTGACATCCTGGTGAATAACATCGGGGGCGGTCCGCCGGTGCCGAGGGAGCCGGCAAGCGGCCCGCTCGGACGCGCGGTGGCGGAGTGGGACGGCATGTACGAGCAGAACCTCCGTGCCCCGGTGCTGATGTGCCGTGCAGTTGCCCCCTACCTCGTGGAGCAGAAGAGTGGCAAGATCGTGAACATATCCTCCGTATCCGGCCGTGACACCTATACCTCGCACACCTCGCCGGTTTCCTACGCGACCATGAAGGCCGGTCTTATCCGGTTCACCCACTCACTGGCAGAGGAGCTCGGTCCCCACAACGTAAACGTGAACTGTGTCTGTCCCGGGTACGTCTATACCGATATCTGGAAGCGGAACGCCCAGAGGATGGTGGAGACCAGGCCGGAGTACGCCGGCATGACCCCACGGGAGTGGTTCGACGCTCTGAATCAGGGCAGGTTTCCCGAGCTTGCCCCGCCGACCCCGCTGGGAAGAGAGCAGACCGCGGAGGATATTGCGGAGGCGGTACTCTTCCTGGTCTCCGAGGAGGGGCGTAACATCACCGGCCAGACCCTGAACGTGGACGGCGGGCGCAACCGGAACTAGCGTGGTGTCTCAGAAACACACGGGGCGATTGCCTGGCGGAAGCCAGAGTTGAACAGCCATTCCGAATTTGATTCGGAATCCAGATGGGGTGGGGGAACTGGGTTCCGGCTTCCGCCGGAATGGTCATCGGCAACAAAGCTGCCTCCGGAGCTGATACAGTAGCCCAATGAACTGACGAGACGGGACATTACCCCAGCCTGGCAAGCTCCTGCCGCAGCCTTTCCAGCCTGCTCTTTCTCTCTGCCAGCCGCTCCCGCTCGCGGTCAACCACAGCCGCCGGTGCCTTGCTCAGGAAGGTCTCGTCGCTGAGCCTGCCTTCGAGCCGTGCCACGTCTGCCTCGGCCGCCTGTACTTCCCTGGCAAGGCGCTCCTTCTCTGTCGCCGGGTCCACCATGCTCGCCATCGGGATGACCACTGCCGTCTCCTTCAGTACGAGCACCATGCTGTTGTCGGCAGGCTGGTCAGGGTGCTGGCCTTCGCGGATGGCGACCGGATTTGCCCGCGCCAGGGTTTCGATGGCCGGCGTGTGTGCCCTGATGGCGCCGGCCAGCTCACCGCCGTAGATGTCCGTCTCAATCCACCGTGCCGGCTGCACCTTGTGCTCCATGCGCACGTTGCGGATCGCGCGCACTACCTCAACCACCGAGTCCATCACCCTCTCCGCTTCATCATCGAGCCAGATGTCGTCGGCCTCCGGGTAGGCTGCCACCATGATGGACTCCGTCTCCTGCCAGCCGGCGGGCAAACGCTGCCTGAGATGCTGCCAGAGCTCCTCGGTTATGAAAGGCATGTAGGGGTGCAGCAGGCGCAGCGAGGTATCCAGGACGTGTGCCAGCACGCCGATTGGTGACGGGGACGGCGGGGCATCGGGCCGGAGGCGTATCTTGGCCATCTCTATGTACCAGTCGCAGAACTCTCCCCACAGAAAGTCATGTGTCCGCCTGAGGGCTTCGCCCAGCTGGAACTCGTCCAGCAGGGCGGTAACACCGGCCACGGTCCGGTTGAGCCGGCTCAGGATCCAGCGGTCCTCGCGGGGCAGGTTGGCTCTGTCTATCGCCAGGTCAGCCCCGGCGGACTGGATGCTCCGGACCACGAACCGGGTGGCGTTCCAGAGCTTGTTGGCGAAGTTACGGCCTGCCGTCAGCTTCTCAGTCCCGAGCTTGATGTCGTTGCCGGGGGACGTGCCCGTCATGATGGCGAAGCGAAGGGCGTCGGCGCCGTACTCGTTTACGGTATCGACGGGGTCGAAGCGGTGTCCCATGACCTTGCTGAGCTTGGCGCCAGCCTCGTCGCGGAGCATGCCGTGGAGGTAGACGGTATGGAAGGGGATATCTCCCGTGTCCTCCAGCCCCATCATTATCATCCGTGCCACCCAGAAGGGAAGGATATCGTATCCGGTCTCCATCACGGAGGTGGGGTAGAAGTAACGCAGGTCTTGGGTATCATCGGGCCAGCCCAGCGTGGAATGGGGCCACAGGGCCGAGCTGAACCAGGTATCCAGAACGTCGGGGTCCTGGATGAGAGCCTCGCCGTGGCAGCGGGGGCATTCTGGTGGTGTGTCTACCGCCACAATCGGACTGGCTTCGAGGTCGACGTAGCCTGACTCGATTGCGTGGATTATCTCGTTGTCGCCGAAGCCGGCGTGCACGAGCTCAGAGTAGCTGTGCACGGTTTCCGGCAGGCCGCGGTCTCTCAGAACGGCATCGGACAGCCTGAGGTGGATCCGTGCGCCGTCGCACCTGGCGCAGTACCAGACCGGGATCCTGTGCCCCCACCACAGCTGGCGGCTGATACACCAATCGCGGATGTTCTCCATCCAGTTCAGATAGACCTTGACGAAGCGCTCGGGCAGGATTCTGATACGGCCATCCACCACCACGTCTATTGCCGGGCCGGCCAACGGCTTCATGCTGATGAACCACTGCTTGCTGGCGAGGGGCTCTATGACTGTCTGGCATCTCATGCAGTGGCCTACCGAGTGCGAGTAAGGCTCGATCTTGACCAGCAGTCCTTCCTTCTCCAGGTCAGCCACGATAGCGTCGCGGCAGGCGAAGCGGTCCATGCCCTCGTAGGGACCGGCGTTCATATTCATGGTGGCGTCATCGTTGAGGATGTTCACCAGGGGAAGGCCGTGGCGCTGGGCGACCTCGAAGTCCACCGGGTCATGCTGGGGCGTGATCTTGACCGCGCCGGTGCCGAACTTGGGATCGACGGCGTCATCGGCAACGATGGGTATGGTGCGTCTGACGGCGGGCAGGACGACTGTCTTGCCGACCAGGCCCTTGAAGCGGCTATCGTTGGGGTTCACGGCCACGGCGGTGTCTCCGAGTATGGTCTCCGGCCTGGTGGTGGCCACGGTGATGTATCCGCTGCCGTCAGCGAGAGGGTAGCGCACGTACCAGAGGTGCCCGCCCAGGTCTTTGTGGTCCACTTCCAGGTCTGAAAGGGCGGTGGAGCAGCGGGGGCACCAGTTGACGATGCGTTCTCCCCGGTAGATGAGGCCCTTATCGTACAGGCGGATAAAGGCGGTGCGTACCGCGCGTGAGGGTCCTTCTTCCAGGGTGTACCTCTCCCGGCTCCAGTCGCATGAAGAGCCCAGGCGCTGCTCCTGCTCGGTTATGATCTTACGGCACCGGTCAGCCCACTGGTGCATTCTCTCCAGGAACTTCTCGCGGCCGAGGTCGTGCCGGCTGAGTCCTTCCTGGGCGAGCATACGCTCCACCACTACCTGGGCGCCGATACCGGAGTGGTCAATACCGGGTAGCCACAGGGCGGAATCGCCCATCATCCGGTGCCAGCGGGTCAGGACATCCTCCGGGGTGAGGAAGCAGACGTGGCCCATGTGGAGGTCGCCGGTAACGTTGGGCAGGGGCATTATGACGGTGAACGGGTTCCGGGCTGGGTCTATCTCGGCGCGGAAGTAGTCCTTCTCAAGCCAGAACCTGAACCACTTACCCTCGACCCTGGCGGGCTCGTAGGCGCTGGGCATCTCTGCTTCGACCTTGGGGACCTGTGTCATGCTTGTCTCTCCGGGTATTGTCTTGTGTGCAGTAGTGCGGCTCCTCTGACGTCTATCTGCTGAGTACCACCCTCATCCCCTGTGTCCCCCTATCCCTTCAGGGATAGGGGGAGGATGTAGGCAAGAGAGGCGAAGCTTCTTTTGACTCTCCTTGAGTGCCCCCGCTTCTGCTGCTGCCAGCGTACGCCGTCTCCCTGTCATCGCGAGTCCTTCGCAGAAGGACGAAGCAATCTCCAGTAACTGGAGGAAGGCAATCCGTCGCCCTCCGGCTATCCTTCTCCTCCCCCCCAACGGGGCGTCCTCCGCCTCACCTCGTTGTGTGCACAGGTGCACACAATAGCATCTCCCCGGGTCTCACCTCTTCTCCGTCCACATCCCCGCCACCCGGTCCAGTACGCGGTCGGCGACCTCCCGCTTGGTCATGAGGGGCAGGTCTTCAGTGCTGCCTTCTCTATCCATGATGGTGACCTTGTTGGTGTCAGTGCCGAAGCCGCTGTCGGCGGCAGTGACGTCATTGGCTACGAAGAGGTGGGCACCCTTCCTCTGTAGCTTGTCACGCGCGTTGGTGAGCAGGTCTTCCGTCTCGGCAGCGAAGCCCACCTTGATGAAATCCCCGGTGACCTCCGAGAGTATATCCGGGGTCCGGGTAAGCTCAATGGTGAGATCAGCTCCGGCGGCTTCTTTCTTGATCTTCTGCCCGGCAGTACTCCTGGCCTGGTAGTCGGCTACGGCGGCGGCCATGATCAGGGCGTCGGCGCGAGCGGTGGCCCTGACGACCGCCTCCTTCATCTGGGCGGCACTCTCCACGTTGATAACCTCCACGCCTACCGGCGGTTCCAGGGATACGGGGGTGGTTACCAGGGTCACGTCTGCCCCCCGGTCACGGGCCGCTGCGGCGAGGGCAAAGCCCATCTTGCCCGAGCTGCGGTTGCCGATGTAGCGCACCGGGTCGATCGCCTCCCGCGTGCCGCCGGCGGTGACCACGATGCGCCTGCCCGCCAGGTCTCCCTGGCGGCCCAGCACCTGCTGCACCGTGCCCATGATCTCGCCCGGCTCAACCATGCGCCCCATGCCCGTTCTCCCCTCTGCCAGTCGGCCGTAGCCCGGGCCGACCATGATGAAGCCCCTTTCCTTGAGGCGGGCAACGTTCTCCTGGGTGACGGGATTCTCCCACATGTTCACGTTCATCGCCGGCGCGACCACAACCGGCGCCGTGGTGGCCAGGACGGTGGTGGTGAGCATGTCATCGGCGATGCCGGTGGCCAGCCGGGCGATGGTGTTGGCGGTTGCCGGGGCGATGACCACGATGTCCGCCGCCGAGGCGAGGGCCACGTGCTCGACGCTGAACTCGGAGCCGAGATCAAACATACCGGTGACCACGGGACGGTGGGTGATGGCGCGGAAGGTCATCGGCGCTATGAACTGCCGGGCCGATTCGGTCATTATGACGTTCACGCTCGCCCCGGCCTGGGTAAGCTTGCTGGCGAGGTCGGCCGCCTTGTAGGCGGCAATGCCGCCGGTTACTCCCAGTACCACTGTCTTTGCTTCCAGCATCTGTATCCCTCCCGACACAGCAGCCCGGTTGGGTCAGGCGTACCTGGTGGTCACATCAGGCATTCATCAGGTATATCTGCCTCAGGCCTACGAGGGTGATATTCGGGTCCACGGCATCGATGACATTGGTCTCGGGGGCGATCACATCGGCATAGCCGCCGGTAAGCACCACGGTGGCCTTCTCACCCAGCTCACGCTGGATTCGGGCAACAATTCCTTCGACAAGCCCCACGTAGCCGAAGACGATACCAGACTGCATGGCGGTGACCGTGCTGGTGCCGATCGCCCGCCGGGGAGCGACCAGCTCTATGCGGGGTAGGGCGGCCGCCCGGCGGAAGAGGGCTTCGGCGGCGGTGCCGATACCGGTAGCAATGACCCCCCCGATGAAGTCTCCCTCCCGTGATACCACGTCGAAGGTGGTCGCCGTGCCGACGTCGACCACAATGACCGGGCCATCATAGAGGTAGTGGGCGGCGGCGGTATTGGCGATGCGGTCCGGGCCGACCTCCCTGGGATTGGCCATGATTATGCGCACCCCGGTCTTGATACCGGGGCTGACCACCAGCGGCTTGACTTCGAAATAGCGCCGGAACAGCTCCTGGAAGGTGGAGATGAGTGGCGGAACGGTGCTGCACATGGCGATGTCGGTGATGTCCGTGGTCTTCAGGCCGCGGTGCGTGACCAGGCTGAGCATGGTGATGGCGTACTCGTCCGGCATTTTGTCCACGTCGGTCGCCAGCCGCCAGGTAGCCAGGAGCTTGTCGTCCTCGAAGACGCCGAAGGTGATGTTGGTGTTGCCGACGTCAATAGCCAGTAGCATTGTCTCGCTCCGTGGCGGCAGTTGGTCTCACGTCAGTCTGAGCTCCTTGATCGCGCGCGGCAACTCAAAGAGCAGGTCGCCGGCCAGCATCCCCGTGTCCCCCAGCCTTGCCCTGACCATGTCGCCCGCACAGGCATGCAGGTAGACGCCGCAGGCAGCGGCATCGGGGGCGGACAACCCCTGGGCTCGAAGGCCGGCAATGGCGCCAGCCAGAACGTCGCCCGTTCCCGCCGAGGCAAGTCCCGGGTTGGCCATCGGGCAGACCCGGCTTCGTCCCTCCGGCGTGGCGACCACGGTGTAGGCCCCCTTGAGTACCACCACCTTGTGCCAGTTCCGGGCCATATCCCTGGCGGTGCCAATCCGGTCCGCCTGCACCTCTTCGATTCCGCATCCGGCCAGCCGGGACATCTCGCCGGGGTGTGGAGTCAGTATAGCATCATCGGCTAGCTGCCGCCACCAGTCCGGTATGCGCGCGAGCGTGTTGAGGGCATCGGCGTCCAGGACCAGGGGGAGGGCTGTCCGCTGTGGTCCCAGAAGCACCTCCCGCACGAAATCGGTTGCTGACGGGCTTTGCCCCAGGCCGCAGCCCATGAGGAGCACGCCGTATTCCCCGAGCTCCGCCAGGAGCAGCACGGTAGCCTGCGGGCCAAAGCTCGCCCGGTCTGCTTCCGGTAAAGGCAGATAGGTGGTCTCGGTGAGCTTGGAAGCGAGGACTGACTGGAGCGTGGGTGTAGTCGCCAGTGTCACCAGCCCGGCGCCCACGCGCAGGGCGCCGTTGCAGGCGAGATAGGCGGCCCCGATGTAGCGCTCCGAGCCCGCGACTACCATCACCCTGCCAAAGGTACCCTTGTTGGCCAACGGGGGCCGTATTGGCAGGAGGGACTTCGCCAGGCCGGCGGTGATCAGCTCTACCGGTACGTCCTTTGCCAGGCCGGGGGGTATGCCGATGTCCGCCACGGTAATCCGGCCCGCCTTCTCCGCTCCGGTGGCATTGAACAACCCGGTCTTGGGAAAGCTTAGGGTTATGGTATCGTCAGCTTTCAGGCAGGCGGGGTCGGCGGCGCCACTGTCAGCGTCGAGTCCGGAAGGCAGGTCCAGGGCGAAGACATGCAGTCCCGGGTTGCCCTCGTGTGCCCGGCCCACCGCGAGGAGGACGTCGCGGAAAAGGCCTTCCAGGGGCCGACTGCGCCCGGTGCCGAAGACGGCGTCCACCAGCGCATTCCCTGACGAGAGGAGACCGGCAAGGGCAGAGAGGTCACTGTCCTGTGTCCCTTCCACGCAGGCGATGCCCCGCTCCCGAACAAGCCTGAGGTTGAGGTCATCCTCGGAGCGGTCACTGAGCAGGTACACATTGACGTCTGCTCCCAAATCGTGCAGGTACCGGGCCGCAACCAGACCATCCCCACCATTGTTCCCCGGCCCAACCAGCACCAGAACATGCGTCCCCTCTGTCTTACCCAGGATGTCTCTCAGGTGCTCCGCGACAGCCTTGCCGGCGTTCTCCATGAGCGCCGCCGGAGGCAGGCCGATGGACACGCACTCCTTCTCAATGCGGCGCATCTCGTCAACCGTGACCACTTTCATGACCTTGCTTCCTGCACGGATCGTTGAGAGGCCATGCAGCTCCCTCACGCTGTCACTTGTCTGAGTCTAGCAACAAGACCGATGACGGTCAAGACGCCCGATTTCTGTGAAGTATGTTGATTGTCAGGGGGATGACCTGCCGCTGTTGCGGGGTCTCATCTAATCTGTCTCGCCCTGCCCCGCGTCCGGCCTGTCTCCAGGCCTGATATTGTCATGCATGAATGTCTCCAGCCTGCGTACCATTGCCTCCCAGTGAGTGCCTTTCCAGTAGATACGGTGACAGGAGGGGCACTCCACGAACTGGTACTGGGTCCGAAACACATACGGCGGGACCCGGTCGGCCACGCTCTCCCGGGTCCGCTCTTCCAGCGGCTGGTTGCAGTCCAGGCACAGGCTGAAGGGTTTGAAGTTGACGCAGAGGCGCAGTTGCTCCATGACCTGGCGCATCTGCTGTGCAGGTGTGTCCCCGGTAACGAGCAGTGCCCGGAGCCGTCCACTGGTGATGATGCGTCGCTTCATGATCTGGGTGTCCCTGGTGATGATAGTCCTCTTCTGGTCCAGGGCGGAGCGAACCAGGTGATGGTCGTCCCCGTGGCCGTAGAGGATGGTATCGTAGCCCATCATGCGCAGCCAGCGCGCCAGCTTGCCGGCGTTGATGTCCACTATGAACCTGGGGGCTTCGCTCGAGCTCACCGTACCGGTGCTCCTAGAGCCGGACTCCCATGCCCTCGTGGGCGAGGGCAATCGGGCACTGCAAAGCTTCGGAAACACGCTGCAGCTGGTGCCGGATGTCATCCTCCATCTCCGGATTCATGTGCATGGCTATGATGCGGGGCAGGTAGCTCTTCACTTTGAAGAACCCAAGCATCTCCTGGTGGAGGAGGGAGGGCGTCATGTGCCCGGCCAGCCGCGCGGAATCCTCCTGCTCGTCAGGCAGGGTCACCTCAATGGCCAGTAGCTGGGGGGACACGTGTTGCCAGCACTCTCCCAGGCCCGGTCCGGTATCCCCGGCATAGAAGAGTGACTCCCCCTGCGGAGATGTCACCTGGAACCCTGCCGCGGGCACGCTGTGTTTGACCGGCACAGCCATGACAGCGTAACCGGCGACCTGCTCCGTGCGGTACGGTTCCACCGTCACGATCCGCAATGCAGGGTCCTCTTCTGGTCTTGCCCGGAAGTCCGGGTAGAGCCGGCCGTCACAGAGATAGGCGCCGAGGTCCCCGGCGGTCTCCGCGGTACAGTACAAGCTGATTGAGCGGCCCGAGAGGTAGAAGTTCATTGCCAGTGCGGGAATGTCCCTGATGTGGTCGTAGTGCCGGTGAGTGAGCAGGAGGGCCCTGATCTCGCGCTGGGCTGAAAAGGTCAGGCTCCTGGTAAGCGCTCCGGCGTCTATTGCCAGGATGTCATCAACGAGCACGCAGGTGAAACCTGTGCTCCTTGACTCAAGGTTATGTGCCCCCAGAAACTGGACGATCATTGCCTGACAGCCTTTCCGGGCCGGTCCCGGAGAAGAAACGGGTTGAAATCTGTCCCGTAGTCGTAGAAGTCGGTCGCTTCTCTTCTCTTGAGGTAGCCAACGGCGGCATAGGTGGCTGGCGTAGCCACCGCCTCGATCAGTATCTTGGCGGGCCAGTGGTGGAGGATCATCATTACCGAGAAGCCCGGGGTGCCGGCGAGGGTCAGTATGAGTATGAAAATGGTAGTGTCCAGTCCCTGCCCGATGACCGTGGAGGTGACGGTCCTGGTCCACAGCCAGCGACCCCTGGTCATGATCTTCATCCTGGCGAGAACAAAGGAGTTGGCGAACTCACCCGCAAGGTAGCCCAGGAATGAGGCAACCAGTATCCACGGAGCGGGGCCCAGGATGCTCTCATAGGCCGCCTGGTGAGGCCACTCGGGGAGGGGAGGGAGGATCTCCCCGATCCAGGCGAAGAAGACGAAGACCAGGTTGCAGGCAAACCCCAGCCAGATCACCCGCCTCGCCTGGTGATAGCCGTAGACCTCGGTAAGGATGTCCCCGAAGATGTAGCTCAGGGGGAAGACGAATATCGCCGCCGGCAGGACGAAAGGCCCGATGCTTACCACTTTGACGGCGATTACGTTGGCGGTTATCAGGCAGGTAACGAAGGCGGCTGAGATGACCACGAAACGCGGCGACGTGCTCATCTCAGATCCAGCGCTGGCGTCGGAAGAAGTAGAGCATGGCGAGGATGATTGCCAGGCAGATGAGGAAGACGTAAAGCGCGGACAGGGGGGAGGTCTCGAACGGTCCCAGGGGTATGTTCATACCGAATATACTGGCGACAACTGTAATCGGGAGCATGATGGTGGCGATGATGGTCAGCATCCGCACTATCTCGTTGGTGCGGTTAGTGGCGAGAGAGTCATGGGTATCGTTGAGTCCTTCGATTCGCTCCTTGTACTCGTCCAGGCCGTCCCATATCTTGTCCACGTGGTCGGTGATGTCGTCGAAGTAGACGGTGAGATCAGACTCGGTGAAGCGGCGTACCTTGGGCCACAGACCGCCGACCACGGCGCGCAGCGGCCAGATGATGCGCCGGAAGGAGATAACGTCCCGGCGCAGCTCGGAGATGTCCCTTATCGCCCGCGGCATGGTCTGGGAGAATATCTCCTCGTCCACCCTGTCAATATTGCTGCCGATCTTGTTCAGCATGGGCAGGCAGTAGTCCACCAGCCGGTCGATTATGCGGTAAAGCAGGTTGCCAGGCCCGCCGCCGAGGTTCTGGTGCAAGACCTCCTCCTCAAGCTGGCATTGCCGGAACAGGCTCACCAGTGGCCTCAGGTCTCCCCGGTGGAGGGTGATCAGGTAGTTCTGCCCGATGAAAACGGACACCTGGCTGGGGGTGGTGACCCGGGTCTCTTTGTTGAACACGGGGAAATGGAATACCAGAAACAGGTAGTCCTCGTACTCATCTATCTTGGGTCTCTGTATGCGGCTCAGGCAGTCATCGAGGTCAAGGGGATGGAAGGGGTAGTGCTCGGCGAGATAGGCTACCTCACGCTCGGTAGGACTCTCGATGTTGACCCAGGTCACGTCCGCCCAGGCGACCGATTCAATCTTGAACTGGGGCTCCTTTTCCAGACTGGTTCTGGCCATGGGTGCCCTCCCAGTGGTTGCGCCGGAGTACATTCTATCACAGTTGCGGAGCGACGGCGAAATCATGTAGTATGTCTTCTGGCACACCGGAGAGCTTCTGTTGTTCTGCCGGGGTGATCAGGGCGCTGGATTCAACGCCCTTTTCATTGGCATCGGGCAGCAGTTCAGGCCAGACCGGCAGCCATCTTCCGCTCCGGGTCCTGATTGCCAGTTGGGTAGTAGAATTGTGGAGGTCCCACCAATGTCGTCGCACCCTCTTGAAGAACTCCTTCATCCCAGGTCAATTGCCGTGGCTGGAGCTTCTCAGTCCGGCCGCGGAGGAGGATTCGTGTCTCCCCTTCTGGAACAGGGTTTCAAGGGCGAGATATGCCCGGTGAATCCCAAGTACGATGAGATACTGGGCCTGAAAGCCTATGCCCGTGTGCGGGACATCCCCGGCCCGGTTGATTTTGTTATCTCCTCCGTTCCGGCTGCAGCCGTGCCGGCCCTGCTTGATGACTGTGCGGAAAAAGGGGTGAAGCTGGTCCACCTGTTCACCGCCCGTTTCAGTGAGACCGGGCGCAAGGAGGCTGCCCGGCTGGAGCAGGACATACTGCGGCGGGCCAGGGCTGCCGGTATCCGGCTTATCGGCCCGAACTGCATGGGTGTCTACTATCCGGACGAAGGGATATCCTTCAACGAAGGCATGCCCAGGGACTCCGGTCCGGTGGGTGTGGTCTCCCAGAGCGGACAGGCGGTGGGAGAGATGGTCCAGAACGCTGCCGTGAGGGGCGTGCGCTTCAGCAAGGCGATTAGCTATGGCAATGCCCTGGACTTCAACGAGTGCGACTACCTGGAGTACTTCCTCCAGGATGAGCAGACCCAAATAGTCCTGCTTTACATAGAGGGGGTCAGGGATGGTCCCAGGTTCCTGAGGGTACTGCGCGAGCTGGCGGCAGTGAAGCCCGTGATCGTGGTCAAGGGTGGCCGGGGTGAGGCCGGGAAGAGGGCCACTGCTTCCCATACGGGGTCGCTGTCGGGTGCCCGGGAGATATGGGACACCGTGGTCAAGCAGACGGGCGTGGTTACTGCCTGCGACCTAGAGGAGCTCGTTGACATCGTGGTTGCCTTCTACTTCATGAAGCTGCCCAGGGGCAGAAGGCTGGGCGTCATTGGCGGGAGTGGCGGTACCAGCGTGCTTGCTGCCGACCTCTGCGAGGAGGCCGGCCTTGAAGTTATCCCCCTGCCGGAAGATATCCGGGTGGAGCTGAAGAAGCGTGAGAACCCGGTGTGGGACTGGATTAGCAACCCGGCGGACTTCTCTATCACCGACCGCGCTGATTCGGGAACGGACATCAGCCGCCTGATGATAGAGCACCCGGATTTCGACATCATAATGATGTTCGTGTCCGGTCCCTGGCACCGTGGACAGCGTTTTTCGACCAGGGAGCACCTCAAGCGTTCAGGGGTTCCCTTGCTCAGAGGCAGGCCGTCAGTGGTAGTATTCGGGGACAGGGCACGGGGCACGGGTCGTGAGGCCCTGCGGTACGAGAGAATCAACAACCAGCTGAAGGAGAAACTCATAGAGATGTCCTTCCCGGTATTCCCCAACATACGGCGGGCCGCCAACGCCGTCTCCAGGATGCTCTCTTACTACGAGGGTAGACGGTAGACCTTCCGTTTCGCCAGGGCCGTGGCCCCCACGGGGACAAATCTGGACAGAGCAACCAATGCCGGTAGCAGAAGTACTGGAAGAAATCCTGCACCCGCAGTCGGTCGCGGTGGTGGGCGCCTCAGGCAACGAGCGATCCTGGGGCTACAGCTACACCAGCCACCTTCTGGATTACGGCTTTCGCGGTAGCATCTACCCCATCAACCCCAGGTATCCGGAGATACTCGGCGTCAAGGCTTATCCCAGCCTGAGCGCCGTCCCCGGTCCGGTCGACTACGTTATCTCCTGCGTTCCCAGTACCGAGGTGCTGGGTATGCTGGACGAGTGCGCCGGTAAAGGGGTCAAGGCGGTCCACCTGTACACAGCGCGTTTCAGCGAGACCGGACGCAAGCACGCAGCCGACCTGGAGCGGGAGATACTCAGGCGGGCCAGGGGCTACGGCATCCGTCTCATTGGCCCGAATTGTATGGGCGTTTATCACCCCGGTCATGGCGTTGCCTTTGCCTACAACCTGCCTAGGGAAGCAGGGCCGGTGGGAATGCTCTCCCAGTCCGGCGGGGGTGCGGCCATCTTCGTTAGGCTTGCGGGCAGGCGCGGAATCCGCTTCAGTAAGGTTATCAGCTACGGCAACGCCCTGGACTTCAGCGAGTGCGACTACCTGGAGTACTTCATGAGTGATGCGGAGACCAGGGTCATCGCGGTGTACCTGGAGGGGGTGAAGGAGGGCAGGAGGTTCGTCCGCACTCTGCGTGAGGCTGCCAGCGAGAAGCCGGTTATCGTGGTCAAGGGTGGCCGGGGTGGGGCCGGTACCCGGGCAGTAGCCTCGCACACCGCCTCGCTGGCGGGCTCTATGGAGACGTGGGACGCGCTGGTGACCCAGGCAGGAGCGGTACCGGCGGCCAACTTCGAGGAACTGGTAGACCTGGTGCTTTCGTTCTGCGCGCTGCCACCGATACGGGGGCCGAGGGTGGGTATCGCCGGTGCCGGCGGCGGCCCCAGCGTGCTTTCAGCCGATGAGTGCGAGGAGGCAGGACTGGAGGTGGTAGACCTTCCCCCGGAGATGCGCCGGGAGCTACGCGACCGCGGGATTGAGATATGGGACTGGGTGGGCAACCCGGTGGACGTATCAATCATTGGCGGATTCGGACTGACCGATATGGACATGCTCCGCCTGATGGCCGACAGCCTGCACTTCGATATCCTGATCGGCCTTATCAACGAGCTGATTATGTTTACACTCTCCCGCGGAGAAGGCGCCGAGATGCGCTTGAAGGGGGCCGTCGAGGGCTACCGGCGGCTGAAGGAAGAAAGCGGCAAGCCGCTGCTGGCGATTATCGGGGATGACGGCTCCGGCAGGGAGGAGTACGGCGACCGCTGCGGGGAGGTCATCAGCCAGGGGAGGACGGACCTGATTGCCGCGGGGATACCCTTCTATCCGACCATTGGACGGGCCGCCCGGGCCGCCCGGAAGGTGATGGAGTACTACCAGAGGAGGGGCCGGTAGCTGCGAGGTGGGTCTTTGAGCGATGAGGTACCGAACCTGGTGTGTTGGCTGGCAGGACGGAGAAGTGTCATTCATGCAGCAGTATCGGTTGATACGGTCTTTCGCCGGTTAGCTGGAAGGATGCCCAGAGCGTACAGGCCTCTCCGTACAGCCTGGCGATGGTCAGGCGCTCCTTGCTCTCCACCGTCATCCTCTTGATGAGTTCCGACCACTTGCGGCCCTGCCAGGGCACCGCCGCCTGTGCGAGCCGCTGTTCCAGCAAGTCTGCGTTCTCTCTGGCGGACGCTTCATCTGTATTGAGGAGGACGATGGCGAGGAAGCAGTCATCGTGGTCGATGCCGGCCCCGCTGGCCATAGCCTGCCACGGCTTGAGGAGAAGGTCCGTCCGTAGCTCCTCGACGAATGCCTGCCGTGCCTCGTTATTGGCAGGGTCGTCAATGATGTCCTCGTACACCTCCTGGACGTGGGCTTGCGACTGCGACTCGCTCGAGAAGTAGGCGGTGACGGTATCAAGTTCGGCCAGTGCCCCGGCCAGCAGTTGGTACTCTTCAATGCCCGCCAGCGACTCAATTCTACCGTCGTGGGCGTCAATCATCTCCTGGATGCCATCTGTCCAGAGGACCCAGAAGACGAAGCCGTCCACATAAGCCAGCCGGTGTCCCCGGCCGAGGGGACGGACGGCGCTCCGCATAGACAGGTTGATCTCGAAGTCCTCGCCCCAGCTGTAGTACTGGTGGTCGTGGTAGGAGAGGACCTCCAGCATGTCGTTCATGGGGCCGGTGCGGGCGGCGCTGTCTATGTCATCCCGGCTGAATTGTCCTCGCACTGCCTGATAGGCGTGTGGCGGAGGCATCGGTACGAAGGCGGTCTGCTCAACTTCTCTACGGGTGAACCCGAGGGTCTCCCGCCACTCCTCGTCGCTGTAGGTACTGGGACCACCGCCGAACAGTGGCATGTTCACATTGAGCGGGTGCCCAATGTTACCGAGCAGGTCCGTTTTCTCATCTAGGAGAGCCAGGTCTTGAAGGTAGGCTCCCTTCAGCGTATTCTCATTGGCCGGCAGCACCCTCAGGAGTTCGAGCCACCGGTTTAGCTCGGACGCGGGGACATCGGAGCCCTTGCTGCAGCCAGACTGCGGTACCAGAAAAACGGTGGTAAGTAGTGCGAGCGTGACGAGCCTTCTCATGTTCCTTCTTCGGGTCTCATGGGAGCGGCACGGGGCGGGCATTCATTGTGCAACTGGAGGAGAGTCGGCACAATGGAGCGCAGCTTGTAGCCCGGCCGTCTCAGTCCAGCCCTACTGCAACCGCTTCTTCTTGCTGGACATGTAGTCCACCAGCATGTACTCTCCCAGGGTATCGGCGGTGGTGAAGAATACCCGCCCCTTGTTGAGACGCGCGACCTGGGTTACGAAGGCGTTCAGGAACTGGGTCTCACCGAGCATGAACACGTTTATGATGATGCCTGCCTGCGTGCAGCGCTTCACCTCTCGCAGGGTAAGCTGGATGGTGCGCATGCTCGGCGGGTACTGGAAGTAGACATTGCCGTTCTCGATGTGCGCGGTGGGCTCGCCGTCCGATACCAGTAGTATCTGCTTGTTGTTGCAGCGGTCCCGGGCAAGCAGACGGCGGGCGGTGTAAAGACCGTGCTGGATATTGGTGTACGGGTCGAACTCGTCCCACCCCATGTAGGGTAGGTCTTCTTTCTTCAGCTCACGAGCATAGCTGGAGAAGCCGATGACGTGCAGGCTGTCCTTGGGGTACTGCGTTCTGATCAGGCCGTCGAGGGCGATCGCCACCTGCTTGGCGGCCTGGAAGTTCCCGCGCATGGGCATGGATAGGCTCAGGTCAAGCATCAGTACGGTTGCCGAGCGGGTCAGCTCTTCCAGCTTGTATACCTCGAAGTCGTCCGGCTTTAGCTTGAGGGGCGTTCCCAGGCCTTCGCGGTAGATGGAGTTCATGACTGTCTTCTCAAGGTCGAGGTGAAACGGGTCCCCGAACTCGTAGGGCTTGGTCTCGTCCATGCGCTCCGTGCCCAGGCCCTTGCGCTGCAGGTCATGGGTCCCGGCACGGTCCTTCTTTAGCTGGGAGAACACATCCTTGAGCGCCTTCTGACCGATCTTGCGCATGCCTCTGGGTGTCAGCTCGTAGCGGCTACCCTTCTGCTCGATGTAGCCTGCCTCCTCAAGGACCTTGGTGATATCACGTAGCCTCTCCAGGTCCTGGGCGGCATCCTCGCCCAGCAGCTCTTTCACGGTTTCATCGTCTATCTGGTCCAGGGACCGACTGTACTGGGCTTCCTTGAGCTCTGATTCAAGCTTGTCCATCTCCTGGAGCATCTCCATCAACTTGAGAGCCTCCGAGTAAGAGATGGACTCATCGCCGGTGAAGTTGTAGCGCCGCCTGAGCTTGTCGCTGGGGTGAAGCGCCTCCAGGTTGGCGCTCATCTTGGCCAGCTCGAACTGGGTGGCCTCGTCCAGGACGGAGCGGAGCAGACCACTGAGTGCGTCGCGGTCCTCCGGCGACATACTGTCCAGGAGGGACTGCGCCTGGGCCATTTGCTGCTGGAGCCGCTCGATGAGCTCGTCAAGGCTCTGAGGCGGGTTCGGGCCGAAGAAGTCACCGAACTGCTCCATGAACTGCTGGAAGTCTGGCTCCTCCCCCCTCATACGCTGCTCCAGCATCTGGTTGATTGCCTCGACCAGGTTCCGCAGGTTGGCCATGGTCTCGGGGTCCATGCTCTTGATGCGGTCGGTGAGCTCACGCGTGTAGGACTGCATGGCATGCTGCTTGAGCATATCGACGAGTTCCTGGAACTTCCGGCGTGCGTCCTCATCCATGAAGTCGTAGTCCGTAAGCTCCTTTATCCGGCCGCCGACATCTTCGGGGAGGCTGTCAAGCTTCTCCATACTCCGGGCGGCCATATCCTCCACCCTCTGGAGCAGCTTCTCCGCCATGCTCTGGTCAACCCCCTCGGACCCTTCCCGGGCCTTCTGGCGGGCGTCGTCCAGCCTCTTCTGGATGCCTTCACGTTCGGTCTTGAGCACGTCCTCCAGCTTCTTGCGGATTTCGTCCATCACGGAACCGAGCTTGTATTTATCCAGCTCGCCTTGCTTTCTCTGGCGCAGGCGCTGGAGGAAGTCCTGAAGTCCGGGGAGGCGTCTACCCTGCCTATCCCTCAGGCCCTGGCGCTGCATTTTCCAGAGCGCATAGGACATGCTGCCGTCGTACATCAGGTTGCGCGCCAGCTCTTCCATGAGCTCCTCTTGATCAAGGTCAAGGAACTCCTGGGTGCCGTCCCACTCCGAGTAGCGAAAGACTGCCATGCTAGCTCCGATAGACGGTTTTGCCGTCAACCTTGCTCTTGTTCAGCCGCTTGTTTACGTGGAGCCCCTCCAGTACGAACTCGGCGGCGGAGGCGATCACCTCCGGCCTTTCGGAATCGGCAACCTGCTTCACCGCCTCCACCAGACCGGTGATCTCCTTGGCGTTGCGAACGTAGGCCTTGGCGGGCATCATGTCTGATGCCTCCACGCTGAACCCCTCGGTGAACTGGGTGACGAGAGAGTCAAGGTTGCCCAGACGGTAGTGCCGGTTGAAGACATTCAAAATGGCTTTCCGGATGAGGTCGTCTATTATCTTGCCCTCGCGCGCCTCTTCAAATCCCTCCAGCTCAATCTTGGAGCCGGTAGACGAGTGGACGTGGGGAAGGTCGGTGATACGCGGTACCGCCATCTTCTCACCGAGAATAACCGCCCTGCGGGTGGCGTTAGAGAGTACCGTCTCATAGTTGGCGATGGATATCCGGACGCTGACGCCGGAGCGCTGGTTGATGTCCGGGCTCTTTCTGCCGATATGGGTGATCTCGGCGATGATCTCCTTCATGTAGCCGGGCATGTAGGCTTCGATACCTTCTTCCCCGAACTTGCGGCGCTCCATGTCCATGATGACCATCTCGTCTTCAATGACTGCCGGGTAGTGAGTCCGCACCTGAGCGCCGAACCTGTCCTTGAGCGGGGTGACTATCCTGCCGCGGTTGGTGTAGTCCTCGGGATTGGCGCTGGCCACCAGGAGCACGTCCAGTGGGAGCCGGATGCGATACCCGCGGATCTGGATGTCCCGCTCCTCCATCAGGTTGAACAGGCCCACCTGCAGCCGCTCGGCGAGGTCGGGCAGCTCGTTGATGCAGAATATCCCCCGGTTGGTCCGGGGAATCAGCCCGTAGTGGATGGCAAGCTCGTCAGACAGGTATCTGCCCTCAGCGACCTTGATGGGGTCAACGTCCCCTATGAGGTCGGCAATGGAGATATCGGGCGTGGCCAGCTTCTCGCCGTAGCGGTCCTGCCGCGGCATCCAGTCGACTAGGGTTGCGTCGCCCTCTTCCGCTACCAGGCTGCGGCACCTCCGGCATATGGGGGCAAGGGGGTTGTCATTGATCTCACAGCCCTGGATGACGGGCACCTCCGGGTCAAGCAGGGCAACCAGCGACCTCATGAGGCGGGACTTCGCCTGGCCGCGCTCACCCAGGAAGATGATGTCTTGCCCGGACATTACCGCATTCTGCAGCTGGGGTATGACGGTGTCATCATAGCCGACGATGCCGGGGAATATGTTCGTTCCTTTCCTGAGGGTAGTGATCAGGTTGTGTCTCATCTCCTGCCGGATGCCCACCAGCCTGTACCCGGAAGCCTTGAGCTCGCCTATGTTCCTCGCTCTTTGCTTGTTGGCCATTCTCTCCCCCCACCTTGCAGATGGCTCAGGCCATCCTTCACCTATTCATTGTACTATTCCCCCGGCGCTGGCGCAAAGCCGCTGTGTCTCTTGCCCGCCCGTAGTCATCACTGAGGCGGACCACGTCCTCCACCTCCGGGGTGGAGACCTCCAGCAGAGTGGTGTCCTCCAGCGCCTCCACCCGGTGTCGGGTGAGAGGGGGAAGGTGCAGCGCCTGCCCGGCCTCGAGAACCGTGGCGGCCAGATTACTGCCCTCGTCTCCGAGTTCCAGCCGTGCCTTGCCCGAATAGACGTACATAGTCTCGTCTTTCTTCTCGTGGTACTGAAGACTGAGGCGGTGTCCCTGCTTGACGAAGATCACCTTGCCGACATATCTGGGCGTATGCGCCCACCAGAGCTCGTATCCCCAGGGCTTCTCAACCCTGCGAGGCAACTTCTTCTGCATGCTCATGTTCCCCTCCCAGCCGTGCGGCTACATTCCCGCCAGTCTCTTGCCAACCTCCAGCAGTCTCTCTACCCGCGCCATGCTGTCAGTCTCTGCGTAGATGCGCAGCACCGGCTCGGTACCAGAGAACCGGACCAGGAGCCAGGAGCCGTCCGCCAGAACAAAGCGGAAGCCGTCATAGGTGTCCGTCTTGACTACGGGCACGCCCTCTATAGCTTCGGGGGAGTTCTCCCTGATATGCTCAGTCATTCGCCGGCGGTCGTCTTCGTCGAAATGGACATCAATGCGGTGGTAGTAATGCGGCCCCACCCGCCGGTAGAGGTTCTCCAGCAGCTGTGAAGGAGTCTTTCCTGTCCTTACCATGAAGTCCAGGAAGTGGAGATTGGCAGCCACGGCGTCGCGCTCGGGGATGTGCCCCCGGAAGCCGTAGCCACCGCTTTCCTCACCCCCGATGATCGCGTCCCGGGCGAGCATTATCGGGGCGACGTAGCGGAAGCCCACCGAGGTCTCGTGCACGGGTACGCCGTATATCTCACCGAGCCGGTCCACCATGCTGGTAGCGGTAATGGTCTTGACGATTGGGCCCCTCTCACCTCTTACCTCCAGCAGGTAGAGGCACAGCAGGGCGAACACCTGGAGCTGGGTAAGGAAGGTCCCGTTTTCATCTATGACACCCATACGGTCAGCGTCACCGTCCAGGGCCAGGCCCACGTCTGCCTTCTCGTGCAGAACCCTGGCGGAGAGCTTCTCCAGGTGGACGGCAATCGGTTCGGGGTTTATCCCGGGGAAAGCCGGATTACGCTCGCTGTTGATCTCCGTGACCTGGGTGCTGCCTCCGCTCAGGAGCGTGGTGAGATACCCCGCTCCTGGCCCGTACATGGGATCCACGATGACCCGCAGTCCCGTCTGCCGCAACCTGTCAAGGTCTACCAGACTGGCCATTCTCTTGAGGAAGGCCGGCCTGAAATCTACGTACTGGACCAGGCCCCTACCCACTGCCTCCTCCAGGGGGATACGCTTGACCATGCCGGTGCCGAGCACCCGCGTGACGTGTTTTTCGACCTCGGTAATCACCTCGGAGGGAGCACTGGTGCCGTCGGCCATGCGTAGCTTGAAGCCGTTCCACCGGGCGGAATTGTGACTGGCGGTTATCGCAATTGCCCCGGCGGCCTCCTGGTGTATGACGCCGAAACTGACCACGGGAGTGGGGTCCGAGTGTGGGGAAAGGAACACACTTATCCCGCTGCCGGCGATTACCTCGGCGGCGGCAGCGGCGAAGTCTTCGGAGGCGAAGCGGTTATCGTAGCCGATGACCAATCCCGGCTCCGCCAGTCCCATCTCGAGGAAGTAGTCGGCTACCCCCTGAGCGCAGAAACGGACGTTCTCAAAGGTAAAGTCCTCGGCGATGACGCCTCGCCAGCCATCAGTACCGAACTTGATCAGGCTTTTGCCTCTGCTCTCCATGTGGCCTATCATGCCGGGCAGGACCCGGCCGTTCTTTGTGCCTCGTACCTAGCGCTGTCGTGCCCAGGACACGGGGTTGTTCCAGTTGGCCGCCTTCCAGGGTACGTTGGCTGGAGTGACCATGGGCAGCACTTCGCGAAACAGCTCAAGCCGTTCGGCGTCATCGAGGGGGCGGTAGGACTCCGCCACCGCCAGGTTCTTCTGCAGTTGCTCCATGCTCTCCATGCCGATAATGGCGGTGCTGATGGGCAGACCGAAGGTGTAGCGCATGGCGCGCTCGTAGATACCTGCCAGGCGCCCCAGCCCGAGGACCTTCATACCGATGACGGCGATTCCCCCGGCATTAGCGACTGGGAGCAGCTCCTCGGCGAAGCTGGCAACGAAGTGGTCCGTAACCGAGAGGGCGCACAGGATACTGTCAAAGGGAAACCGTTCCAGGGCCTGAATCTGCACCTGGGGGTCAGTGTGGCCGCTGATGCTGAGGTAGCGCACCAGCCCCCGCTCACGGGCCTGAATGGCAGCTTCAAGCGCTCCGCCCGGAGCGGTAAGCCGGTCCAGCTCGTCCATGGAGTAGACATTGTGCAGACGCCATTCGTCAACATAGTCCGTATGCAGGCGACGCAGGCTATCCTCCAGTTGCTGCCGGGCCTCTTCGGCTTCCCGGGCCCAGACCTTGGTGGCGATCCACATTTCCTTGCGGCGGTGCCTGGCTACCTTGCCGAGCCGCTCCTCGGACTGTCCACGCGAGTATACCCAGGCGGTATCAAAGTAGCGAATGCCCCTGTCCAGGGCATGGTTCACTATCCGGATGGCCTCTTCCTCGGAGCAGCCGTGGCTGTCAACGATACGCTGGGCGCCGAAACTGAGGATGGCGAACTTTTCCCCGGTTTTGCCGAAAGGCCTCTCCTCCATGCACCATCCTCCCTTGGGGGAAGTCCCTATCAGCCATTATACACCGTAACGGCCTCCGGGACATCCTCTTGCAGTGATGTCCTGGTACGGCGACAGGAAGGAGCAAGAATACTGCCTCTCTTCGACTCGCCCTGGAAGGCACAGCCGCCGCGCCCACCCTGACACCACGGGCTCTCCAGGGCGGGAATCACCATTGCCTGTTGGAAGTCTGCTCCGTGGCGAATCTTCCTGCAGTCATACCGCCCGGGGGAGACCCTTTCCTCCTCGCCCCTGCACGGAACATTCACGTCAGGACCCAAACCTCTCCACCTCTTCCATCAGAGCACTCAGGAAGTCTTTCTCCTGTACCGTCCTGACCCTCTCGCCCTTGCGGAAGATGACGCCACGGCCCTTGCCGCAGGCGATGCCCACGTCCGCGTCCTTTGCCTCGCCGGGACCGTTTACCACGCAGCCCATCACCGCCACCTTGATGGGCAGTTCGAACCTGGCCAGTCGCTCCTCCACCGCCTGCGCCAGCCCGATGATGTCCACCTCTGTCCGCCCGCAGGACGGGCAGCTTACCAGCACCGGCCCGCGCTGCCTCAGGTCAAGGCTCTTGAGTATCTCATACCCGGCGATGACCTCTTCCCTGGGGTGGGCGGTCAGTGACACCCGTATCGTGTCCCCGATGCCCATGTACAGCAGCGTACCGATGCCCACCGCACTGCGTATTATCCCCGAGCGGGGGGTCCCCGCCTCGGTAATGCCGATATGCAGCGGATAGGGCATCTTCGCGGCGATATCACGGTACGCCTCCACCGTGGCCGGGACATCAAAGGCCTTGAGAGACACCTTGATCAGGTCGAAGTCCAGGTCCTCAAGCAGCCTTATCTGCTTTAGTGCAACCTGCACCATGCGCTGGGAGACCGTCAGCCCCGGGTCATCGTGTGGCGGCAAGCTGCCCGCGTTAAGGCCGATTCGGATGGGCACTTCCCGCTCCTTTGCTGCCCGTACCACCGCGCCCACCTTGTCCGGGTCGCCGATGTTGCCGGGATTCAGGCGCAGCCCGTCGCACCCCGCCGCCAGTGCCGCCAGTGCCAGCCGGTGGTCGAAGTGGATATCGGCGATGACGGGCAGGGTAGTGCCTTTGCATATTTCCCGGATAGACCGGGCGGCTACCATGTCCGGCACGGCCACGCGCACCAGCTCGCAGCCGTACTCCTCCAGCTCCCTGATCTGGTCCAGGGTAGCAGGGACATCGCGCGTGTCCGTATTGGTCATGGACTGTACCACCACCGGAGCCCCACCGCCCACCGTCACGCCGCCGATGCGCACCGGCTTGCTCCATCTTCGTTGCATCATGCCCCATCCCTCCGCTTCACTCTGTTGTCCTGCGCCGGCGGGAACACAGGCATAGTATAGTGCATCTTCCCTCAGGCGTCATTCGTCTCCCGTGTACGTGCTGAAATGCCCGGTGACCGGTGGCCCTCACTGCCGGAAGGGCACCGTTTGCTCTTCCACACTACCCCGGGATTCTCCACGCTTGACAGGGTTTGGCGGGCGTGCTAACTTGAGTAGCAACTGATACCTAGATTGTCTAGGTATACCGGCTGCTCTTCATCAGGAGCAACCGGGGCCTGAGCGCGGGCAATGCGACCGTGAGTGAGAGCGACCCCGTCCTCGTGGGCGAGGACATCCACCTCAGCTTCGACGGCGTCAGGGCGCTGGACGGCGTGAACGTATCCATCCAGCGGGGCAGGATTGTGTCCATTATCGGCCCCAACGGGGCGGGCAAGACCTGTCTGGTGAACTGCATAACCGGCTACTACCGTCCCCAGCGAGGACGCATACTGCTTGAGGGACGGGACATAGTCAGCCTTGGTCCACACCGGGTTGCGCGGCTGGGAGTGGTGCGGACCTTCCAGGACCCCACCACCTACCCGAACATGACCGCGCTGGATATCCTTACCGCCGGGCGCTACCTGAAGACCGGGGCCTCGCTTCTTCACTCAATGCTGTACTTCGGCAGGAGCCGCCGGGAAGAGATCGCCAGTCGCCGGCTGGTGGAGGAGGTGATCTCATTTGTCCACATAGAGCACCTGCGCCGGCTCCCGGTGGCGATGATGTCCTACGGTGACCGCAAGCAGGTGGAGATTGCCCGCGCCCTGGTCATGGAGCCCAGGCTCCTTATCCTTGACGAGCCTATGAGCGGACTTGACGAGGCTATGAAGGAGGTCGTCAGTGACCTCATAATGAGCGTGTTCAAGCAGGGAGTGACGATAGTGCTGGTGGAACACGACATGCAGGCGGTGATGGAGCTATCCCACTCAATCATCGTCCTGGACTTCGGGCAGAAGGTGGCTGAAGGTACCCCCGCCGAGAT